>JADMIO010945870.1_pt1 | contig 10371 bp, 8 predicted proteins | sample 8958161 | NCBI WGS metagenome assembly JADMIO01 (sample SAMN16585339, study PRJNA669376) | soil metagenome | isolation source: Crop rotation soil | place: USA: Cullars Rotation, Alabama | collected 2011
TGGCATTCCTGGCTATAAAATCATTCCGGCTGGTCCCATCCGGATTGCGCGTGAAAGCCGAGGAGCCGATATAAAGAAATCCGCCCGCGGCAACGTAATTGGTAAGCGGTCCGATTTCGTCATCACGAATTGCTTCAGCGGCGAGACTGATGACGATGGGATACGCCGGCAGGCCGCTGCCATCGAGCAGGTTTCCGGAGGTAATATTGGAATCCCCCACGACCGTGAACAGCGTTCCGTCCGATCGCAGCATCTCCTGAATCGATTCGGGCATGACGAAATAGTGCCAATTGGTTAGCCACCATTGCGAACCGGTGGTGCCCGGCCCATTGGGAGTTGGAGTATTCGTAGCGGGAAGCGTCTCCAACAGCCGGGTCAATTCGGAATCATGAATGGCGACCAGGGGTTGAGTTGCATAGGCACCGGTTAGGCTTGCGAGCAACAGAAGCAAACCAATACCGGCCTTGACCGACTGTGAGAACGCATGCGCCCGACACTTCAAACGTCTATTAAAGTTTTTTATGAGGCTCGCCAGCATGGGTGAATCAATCGTCTTTATCGTTACAACAGATAGCAAGGAACACATGCAATATGAGACAAGCATCTCATGTTAATCGGTCAGAGTGCCGCCAAACTATAGCACTTTTTCGTGTCTCTGGAGAAACTCTTTTTAATGGTCTCAGTGGGCAAACTGAGGGCGGGCAGTTCCGGACCTGACAAAAGCTCAACGATCGCGCCGCCGCCATTTTCAGCTCACTTTGCAAAAAAAGACATGGTTTGGCCAAAAAGCGTGTAGTGGAAGCCGTTCCGCTGCTGCATTTTACCTTCAGCATGAACATCAATAAAACATCCAATGGCACGGCGAGCTGGAAATCTTCCCTGGGCCTGCTGTTCCTGTTATTAGCCAACGCTTTGGCGGCTGCGGCCGACCTCACCGGGTCAGCGCCATTCGATGAAAACATGTCGGCCTACGCGAAAACCGCTCCCTCCGGAGTGGTGGCGGATTTGGAACGCAAATTGGAAAACGGCACAGTGACGCTGGCCACCAATCCCACCAATGGCTATCTCGAGTCGCTGTTGCATGAGTTGAACGTGCCCTCTTCGTCGCAGTTGCTCGTTGCTTCCAAAACGTCGCCTAACAAAGCACTGATCTCGCCAAAAAATCCGCGCGCACTCTATTTTAACGAATCGGTTTATCTCGCGTACGTGCCGGGAGCTCCGCTGATTGAATTGGCGGCGGCGGATCCAAAGTTGGGCGTGGTATTTTACACACTCGAACAGAAAACCGACAAAACGCCGCGTTTTCATCGGGACAACCGTTGCCTCGAGTGCCACGCGTCCGCAAAGACCATGAACGTGCCGGGTTTCCTGGTTCGTTCTTTCAACACCATGGCCGACGGTGAAGTGGATCTGCTCAGCGGCATCATGGTGGATCATCGCACGCCCATCGCGGATCGCTGGGGCGGATACTATGTTACCGGCACGCTCGGAAACCAAACCCATCGCGGCAATATTTTTGCCACCGATGCCGCCCATCCCGCCGGTGAATCATCAGCGCATCGCGATGTCGTTGATTTGTCGGAATTCCTGTCTACCTCGCGTTATCCGGAAAAAGGAAGCGACGTCGTCGCCCTGATGGTGTTGGAGCATCAGATTCACATGCAAAATCTGCTGACGCGGATTTCCTGCACGGCCACCCAATCCACCGATATTCACAGCGCCTATCCGGAAATTGAAGCTGCGCTTCAGTATCTGCTCTTTATTGATGAGGCGGCCCTGCACGGCCCGGTCCAGGGAACCTCCGGCTTTCAAAAAACATTCACGCAATATATCCCGAAGGACAACACGGGGCGGTCACTTGGGGAATTCAACCTGCAAACGCGTCTCTTTAAATATCCGTGCAGTTACATGATTTATTCCCCGGCGTTCGCGGCGCTGCCCGCTCCGGCCAAAGCGCATTTTTATCGCCGGCTGTGGCAAATTCTTTCCGGAGAGGACACGTCGGCGGCATTTCAGCATCTTTCAGCGGATGACCGGAAATCCATCCGTGAAATTCTCCTCGCCACCAAAAAAGATCTGCCGATTTATTGGCGGCTCTAATTGGGAATTGAACCGGGATGATTTTCTGGGAGTTCACAACTTATGAATTAAGGGAAAAATGCACCCACTGAAACAACCACGACTAATTCCAACAGTACTTTTGACATTCATCGGCTCCAGCATTCCGTTGCTGGCCGCCAACCCGGGCCTCAACGAAACGGCGCACCACATTTTTCAATGGCGTCCGTTTCTGGCGCCATTCCATGCGGTCGTGCTGCATTTTCCCATCGGCTTCCTGACCGGCGCTTTCGTGCTCGAATTGTACCGCTGGTTCCGGCCCGGCATGGAATTGCGGAAAGCCGCCGCGCTTTTTCTGTGGCTGAGCCTGTTGAGCGGGATCCTCGCCGCGACCTTCGGCCTCTTGCGCGCGGAAGGAGGCGGTTACAATCCCCACGCCGTGGCGCATCATCGCCTGTATGGATTTCTGGTGCTGGGTTCCACGCTCGGCACGATTCTGTTGCAGTCGCTGGCCAACAAACTAAAACCGTTTTTTTGGACTTTAATCTACCGCGCTTCCCTCGTGGCAACGCTCGGTCTGCTCGTCGTCGCCGGCCATCTGGGCGGCAATCTCACTCACGGGTCAAATTATCTGGTCGAGAATGCGCCTGAATTTGTTCGCACGTTCCTGGAGGGAAAATCGGACGAGGATTCGTCGCCGGAAGCACGCAATCAGCGCGAGCAATTTTATGTCGAGAAAGTCCAGCCGGTTTTCTCCACCAAGTGTTATTCCTGTCACGGCCCGGATAAACAAAAGGGCCGGCTCCGTCTGGACCTCGAGGCAGCCATTTTAAAAGGCGGCACCAGCGGCAAGCCCGCCGTCAAACCGGGGGACCCGATGCACAGCGTGATGGTCCGCCTGCTGTTACTGCCCCCGGCGCATGATGACGTCATGCCACCCGACGGCAAAACCCCGCTGACGCCCGAGGAACTGGGCAACGTCCTGCAATGGATTCGCGACGGCGCGGCTTTTCCCAAAACGCCGGTGGCGAGCAGTCCAGCCGCCCAGGCAGCCGATTCCCCATCCGCGAGGAATTGATGGATCATTAAATCCGTGCAACCGGACGGGTTTGCTGGTTGTCAGTAAATTTGATCCGCGGTTCAAGTCGTGGCCTGATGCAATTTGTCGGCAAATCACCAGACAGTGAGCGGATGAAAACCTCATTACTTTGTTGCATTAAAACTATTCAACTTCCTTTTCAAATTGCGGCGGAATCTATTACCGTAATTTGCCAATAAACCGTTGACGCCCCCTGCCGCGTTACCTAGATTTACCCTCTATTTTTTAGGTAAATTCGCTGAGTACACATAAAAGTTTTATTCATTCATGACCACCACTCCTGCCAACACTCCGACCAAGGGCCTCGAGGGCGTCGTCGCCGCCATGACGCGACTGAGCGATGTTCAAGGTGAAGCCGGCCGCCTGATTTATTGCGGCTATGACATCGATGAGCTCGCCGGCAAGGTGACGTTCGAAGAAGTGATTCATTTGCTCCACCACAATCACCTGCCCAACGCCAAAGAGCTGCACGAGTACAAGCAACGATTGGCCGCCGCGCGTTCGCTGCCGGCCGGGGTCGTGGAAATCATCAAGACTTTTCCGCGCAGCACGCCGCCGATGCACGCGATCCGCACGGCAGTTTCCGCCCTCGGATGCTTTGATACCACTTGTGATGATGATTCGATGGATGCCCAGCGGCAGAAGGCCATCCGGCTGATCGCCCGCATTCCCATCATTACCGCCTACTTCCATCGGGCACGCCAGGGCAAAAGTCTTTTGGAACCGAATCCGGAACTCGGCGAAGCGGCGAATTTCCTGTACCTGATGACCGGCAAGAAGCCGACTGCGGAAAAGGAAAAGACCCTCGACCTCTGTTATGTGCTCCATGCCGACCACGGCATGAATGCCTCCACCTTCAGCGCCCGCGTTACCATCGCCACCTTGAGCGACATGTATTCCGCCATCACGACTGCCATCGGCACCCTCAAAGGTCCGTTGCATGGCGGCGCGAATGAAGGCGTCATCAAAATGCTTCAGGAAATCGGCTCGCTGGATAAAGTCGATGCCTACGTCGCTGAATGCCTTGAGCAAAAGAAAAAGATCATGGGCATCGGCCATCGGGTATATAAGACCCTCGATCCCCGTGCGCCGCATCTCAAGCGCATGGCCCAGATTCTCAGCGCCAAACTCGGCGAGCCGAAATGGATCCAGATGAGTGATCGCATTGCCGAAATCATGCTCCAGAAAAAGAACCTCCATGCCAACGTGGATTTTTATTCCGCCACGGTCTATTACTCGCTCGGCATTCCGACCGATCTGTTTACCCCGATCTTCGCCATCTCCCGTACCGCCGGCTGGACGGCGCATGTCCTCGAGCAACTCGCTGACAATCGCCTGATCCGCCCGCAAAGCGTCTATATCGGCCCGCGCGATCTGAAAGTTCTTCCAATTAATAAACGGTAAAATTGGTTCAAAGTTTAAGGTTTAAAGTTCAAAGTCAAAACTTCTCACATCGTGGCTAAAATTGAAAGATTTGAAGACATCGAGGCTTGGAAAAAAGGCCGTGAATTGCGGAAGGCTGTTTATGCCTGTAGCCGGGTTGGAAAATTTGCCTCCGACTTCGGCCTGAGGGATCAGATTCGCCGTGCCTCTGTTTCCATTACCTCAAACATAGCAGAAGGATTTGAACGCGGCGGCAATCGGGAATTTATTCAGTTCCTTGCTAATTCAAAAGGTTCTTGTGGTGAGGTCCGAGATCAACTCTATGTCGCTCTTGATGAGCAATATATTTCCAGGGAACAATTTGAAACTCTTTACAACTCGGCTTTAGAGGTTAGCCGAATCATCTCTGGTTTCATGAAATATTTGCAAGAATCAGAACTGCGGGGCAGCAAATTCAAGACACTTGAACGTCCTAAGTAACTTTGAACTTTAAACCTTAAACTTTGAACTAATTAATCAATGAACATTCACGAATATCAGGCCAAACAGCTGCTCGCCCAGTACGGCGTCGCTGTACCTGCGGGCCAGGTCTGCGATACACCGGAAGCCGCGAAGGCAATTGCCGAAAAACTGTTTGCAGACGGTGAAAAACTGGTCGTAGTCAAATCGCAAATCCACGCTGGGGGACGAGGCAAGGGAACTTTCAAGAGCGGCTTTCAAGGTGGCGTCAAATTGTGCAAGACCGCTGAGGATGTTTTTGAGAAAGCCAAGGCCATGCTCGGCCAGGTGCTCGTCACCAAACAAACGGGACCCGATGGCCGGCTGGTAAGTAAGCTGCTCGTCGCCGGCGCGCCCGCCATTAAAAAGGAACTTTATCTCGCCGTGCTCCTTGACCGCGCAACCTCCCGCCCCTTGATGATGGTCAGCACCGAAGGCGGCGTGGACATCGAGGAAGTTGCGGAGAAAACTCCCGAAAAAATCATCAAGGAATCCATTGACCCGGCTATCGGCATGATGCCCTATCAAGGTCGTAAGCTGGCGGCGGCGCTGGGCCTGAAGGGCGATTTGATTGCCCAGGGCGCGAAGTTATTGCTTGGCGTTTATAAAACCTGGTGGGAATGCGACGCCGCGATGGTCGAAATCAATCCCCTCTGCATCGTAACCGGTCCTGACGGCAAAGACGTCCTCTCAGCAGTGGATGCCAAGATCGGACTGGATGACAACGCCCTCTATCGCCACAAAAATATCCAGGACATGCGCGACCTCGCCGAGGAAGCGCCTTTGGAAATCGAAGCGAGCAAATTCAGCCTCAATTATATCAAGCTGGATGGCAACATCGCCTGTCTCGTTAACGGCGCCGGTTTGGCCATGGCCACGATGGACATCATCCAGCATTTCGGCGGCAGCCCGGCGAACTTTCTTGACGTCGGCGGCGGTGCGAGCAAGGACCAGGTCACGGCTGCATTCAAGATTATCCTGAGCGATCCCCACGTGAAGGGCATCCTCGTGAACATTTTCGGCGGCATCATGGATTGCGATGTCATCGCCACTGGTATTGTCGCCGCGGTAAAGGAAACCGGTTTGAAACTTCCCCTGGTTGTCCGCCTCGAAGGAAACAACGTTGTCGCTGGCAAAAAGACCCTGGCCGAATCCGGCTTGAGTTTGCTGACCGGTGATTCCATGGCTGATGCCGCGCAAAAGGTAGTGAAGGCGGTAAACAAATAAAAAGCTCATCATGATCAAGGTCGCTGAGATCGCTTTCACCTGTTATCCCGTCACCGACATGGCCCGGGCGCGAAAGTTTTACGAGGGTGTATTGAATTTGAAACCGACGATGGTGGTGGGCGAGGCGGGTGGCATGCAATGGACGGAATACGACATCGCCAACGGGACGCTTTCCCTCGGGTGCGGTGCGCCGGATTGGCATCCACGCGGGGACGGCTGTTCGGTTGGGTTGGAAATGGAGGATTTTGATTCCGCCATCGCGGACCTGCGCGCGCAGGGTGTGAAGTTTAAAATGGAACCCTTCACTTCGCCCGTGTGCCGGATGGCGTTTATTTCCGACCCCGACGGCAATACGATTTGCATTCACAAGCGGCACGCAAAATAATTAGTCAGAAATCCTTTATCTAAAACTATTTCATGTCCATCCTCATCAAACCCGATACCAAAATTCTCGTCCAAGGCATTACTGGCAGCTTTGGCGCGCGCCACACACAACTGAGTCTCGCTTATGGCACGCAAGTTGTCGCGGGCGTTACCCCCGGCAAGGGCGGCCAGTTGTTCGAAAACAAGGTGCCAATTTTTGACACGGTTGCCGAGGCGGCCAAACAAACCGGCGCTACTGTCTCCGCCATCTTTGTTCCCCCGCCCTTCGCGGCTGATGCCATCTTGGAAGCGGTGGACGCCGGATTGGACCTCGCGGTCTGCATCACCGAAGGCATTCCCGTCAATGACATGGTGAAAGTGAAACGCGTCATGCAGGGAAAGAAGACGCGCCTTATCGGACCGAATTGTCCCGGCGTGGTGACGCCCGGCAGCGGCAAGGATTCACACGGCGGTTGCCGCATTGGCATTGCTCCAGGTTACATTCACAAGAAGGGAAACATCGGCGTTGTCTCGCGCAGCGGGACGTTGACCTATGAAGCCGTGTGGCAACTCACCTGCCGTGGGGTTGGCCAATCCACCTGCGTTGGCATCGGCGGCGATCCCGTCAATGGCACGTCGCACCTCGACGTAATCAAATTGTTCAACGACGACCCGGAAACCACTGGCATCATCATGATCGGCGAAATCGGTGGTTCCGCCGAAGAGGAAGCCGCCGAGTGGATCAAGCAGAACTGCAAAAAGCCCGTGGCGGGTTTCATCGCGGGCGCGACGGCTCCTCCCGGACGCCGCATGGGCCATGCCGGAGCGATTGTCAGCGGGGGCAAAGGCACAGCGGCAGCCAAGATTGCGGCGTTCAAAGCTGCGGGCATCGGCGTCGCCACGACTCCGTCCGAGATGGCGGATACGTTGCTCAAAATGATGTAAGTGCCTGCCTCCGCCCCTGAGCATGGTCCTTGAAACGCACTTTCATCGGAGCGCGGCATTTATCCGTAATGATGCAGTAACAAAAGATTTTAACCACGGATAAACACAGATCGACACGGATAAAACAGTATGATTTACCGGCAAAATCCGCTCACGAAGTAGTGAGTGATCAGCTGGGCTCGAAAGATTGCACTTTCCCTTTCCTAATCCGTGTTCATCTGTGTCCATCCGTGGTTTCATCTGCATGGATTGGGATTTATGCCACTCCAATGTTCGATTTGCGGGAATCCAATCATTTCATTAACGGTGAAGCGGCATAAACGCCGCGCTCCGAGAGGCGTCAAGACGCTCTGGCCACACTCCGATTTAGGGATGACTTGACACTGGCCGCAATTTCTTGCTTTTTGTCTTCACGTGCTGCCGCTGATTGATTTTATCCTGAATATTACCGGCCTGTTGCTCTGGTTGAACTGGCTCTCGCTGCATTTTGATCCGCTTGCCAAAACCTCCGCCACCTCGCTTGTCGGCACGTTGCGCAAGGCTGACCCGTCCGGACCGAAACGCTGGCTGTCACTGACCGGCGTGGCCGCCGTGCTTATCGCCCGCGCGTTTGCCTACTGGGAAATCGGCCCGGCCCTGGGGACGCCGAATCTGGCTTTGGGCGCCATCCGGCTTTCCTTTCGCAGTGATTACTTTGGTCGCGTCCTGCTTTTTTCACTGCTCAGTTTTTTCTGCGCTTTGGCGGTGTTTTACCTGTCCCTGCTCCTGCTTTCCGCCGTGAACCGCTGTGTGCCGGACACCGACCCGCTGCAAAAACTCGTTCGGCTTTATTTCAAATGGCTGGACCCCTTGCCGACGGTCATCAAGATGCTCCTGCCGCTGGCAGCGGGAGGATTATTCTGGCTGTCGCTGCATCCCCTGCTGGTGCAACTCTCGCTCGTACCGTCAACCCGGACAACAACCCAACTGCTGGCGCAGGCCCTGGTCATTGGTTTGGGAACTTATCTTTCCTGGAAATATTTGATCCTGACCGTGCTGGTGTTGCACCTGCTCAATAGTTATGTCTATTTCGGCAACCATCCCCTCTGGAACTTCGTCAATGCAACCGCGCAAAACCTGTTGCGGCCATTGCAATGGCTGCCTGCGCGCATTGGCCGGGTGGATTTGGCGCCGGTGGTGGCAATCGCGCTGCTGCTGGCGATTCTAAATTTCCCTGCCTTGTTTGATTTGTTTTCTCATCCGGGCAAATTTCGGGAAATATTCTATCACCATTTGCCGTTTTGAAGCCGCAGGGCAGAAGGTTTAGGCCGCGGCGGCGAGGGGGATCCTGACGATCACCGTCGTTCCGGAGTTCGCATCGCTTTGGATAGTGAGGCTGCCGCCGTGCAATTCCGTCAGTCGTTTCGCGATGGTCAATCCGAGGCCCAATCCCTGCTGTTCGTGAGTCTTCCGATCGAACTGCATATACGCCCCGACTTTTTGAATCTGTTCCGTGCCCAGGCCGCGGCCATGATCTCCTACTACCAGGACCAGCGAGCTTTCATCGGCATGCAGCGCAACCTGCACAGTCGCGCCGGGCTTTGAGAATTTAAAGGCATTGTGGACCAGTTCATCCACAATCTTTGTCAAATATTCCTCGGAAATCGCGACCGGTTTGTCCAACAGTTCCAACCGCAAGTCCGCCGCGCGGCCTGCCTCCTGCGCCTGATGCGCCGCCCGGGCTTCGACAATCTTGCGGGGAAACTGGGTTTGCTTTTTCCGCAATGCGCTCGCCCGTTGCGGATCCTTGCCGATCAATTCGATCTGGGAATAAATAAGGAAATTTTCAATCAACCGTTCCAACCGCTTGCCCGACTCGTGAATCACCTGGCCCATTTCGGCAATCTCCGCCGGTTGCAGCGTCTCGGATTCAGTCGTAAGAATCTCACCGTAGGCGAGAATGCCGTTCAAGGGCGTGCGTAATTCATGCGGCAGCATCATGCTGATGTTGTCGCGCAAGTCCGCCAGTTTCTTTTCGGCCTCGTCGCGCAGGGCCTGCGCTTTTTTGAGTCGGGCCTCCACCGCGGCGTAAAGAGCATCGATCGTGAACGGCTTGGGCAGGTAGTCGTCAGCTCCCAATTCCATCCCGTGGCGCATGCCGGCGTTGTCCGCCAGCCCGGTCATCAAAATAAAAGGGATGGCAGCAGTGGAGGGGTCACCACGCAGCGAGGAGAGAGTAAGGTAACCATCCACTTTCTCCATGTTGACATCGCACAGAACAAGATCGGGCAGGTTTTTGCGGGCTTTTTCGATGCCCACCTCGCCGTTTTCCGCTTCAATCACCTCGTAACCCTTTTGGCGCAAAGCCAATTGGATCATTTCTCTCAACCATTCTTCATCATCGATGACGAGGATTTTCTTCATCTGCTCGTGTGCCAGCGTTCAATGTACCAGAAACATCAGTCGAAGCAACTCTCGCGCCCCGAGTCGAAATCCCCGGCAGTCATATGAGTTATGTTCAGTCGCAACTTATTGCGGCTGTAGGACATTGCCACCGTCAAAATAAGAAGGATGTCGCCGCTTGTCGAGGAACTAATGATTAAATTTTTATAATCTTTAACGATTCGGACGATTTTCGTCCCAAAAAATGACAGCAGAAGCCCGTCAAAACAAACCCGGCGCGTGTCAAAATAGACTATAAAATAATATTGCCTCGCATGGAGTCTCTCAGCGATTTTAGTTAGACGTGGCACACAACCATCCGAACTTTGCTCATTGGTTGTTTTATCCCCACTATTGCTGAATTTATGCCTGAAAAA
>JADMIO011711220.1_pt1 | contig 10371 bp, 9 predicted proteins | sample 8958161 | NCBI WGS metagenome assembly JADMIO01 (sample SAMN16585339, study PRJNA669376) | soil metagenome | isolation source: Crop rotation soil | place: USA: Cullars Rotation, Alabama | collected 2011
TTCCGATCTTCGCCATTCGCTATAACCTCGAAAAGATCGTCGGTACGGGCGCGTCGTTCGTACGTGAAGACGCATCCGAGAGTTGAGACCGGCCCTGCGCATCGACCACCGCAACGGCCGCCATGTTCACGATGTCCTGCACGTCCGCGCCACGCTCCAATACGTGCACTGGACGACTCATGCCAACGAGGATCGGACCGATCGCCGTCGCCCCACCAAGGTGGTCCAACAACTTGTATGCGATGTTGCCCGCACTCAAGTTCGGGAACACCAGCACGTTTGCCGGACCTTTCAGAGCGCTGAACGGATAATCCCGCTCGATGAGCTCCGGATCCACCGCCGTATCGGCCTGCATCTCGCCATCGACGATGAGCGATGGGTCTCGCTGCCGAAGCAGCTGCACCGCTCGCGCGACTTTCTCGGCTTCGGGGTGACGCACCGAACCGAAGTTGGAGAACGAGAGCATCGCGACGCGCGGCTCGATTCCCATCGTACGACAGATCCGTGCCGCAGCGTAGCCGATCTGCGCCAGCTGCTCCGATGTCGGTTCGATGTTCACCGTGGTGTCGGCGCAGAAGATCACATGCTTCTCGAACACCAGCATGTACATGCCGCTCACCAACCCCGCACGAGGGTGAGCACCGATCACCTCGAGCGCGGGTCTGATGGTCTCGGGGTAGTGCAGGTTGACGCCCGACACCAGCGCGTCGGCGTGCCCCAACGCAACCATACAGGAGCCGAAGTAATTGCCGTTGAAGAGACGTCGCCGTGCTTCGTCGAGGCTCAGTCCCTTTCGTTGGCGCTTCCGCCAGAGAAAGTGCGCGTACTCTTCTCGGCGGTCCGACGTCGCGGGATCATCGACCTCGATCTCATCGAGCGAGATGTTCGATCCGCGTGCGATGCTGCGAATGCGCTCGACATCGCCGAGGAGCACGGGTGCCGCGATTCCCTCGTCGACGAGAATCGCCGCGGCGCGAATGATCTTCGGCTCCTCCCCCTCGGGGAAGACGACGCGTTTCGGATGTGCCGATGCGCGATTCATGACACCGCGCATGATGCCGCGCGCTCGACCCAGCCGCATCTCGAGACGATCGCGGTACTCGTCGAGATCGACGAAGTCATTCGCCGCGCCGCTCGCGACCGCTGCCCACGCGACCGCAGGTGCTACCCAGAGCAGTACGCGCGGATCGAAGGGGAAGGGGATGAGATAGTCCGCGCCGAACTTCACGTTCCGCAAACCGTAGAGCGACGACACGCTCTCGGGCACATCTTCCTTGGCGAGGAGCGCGAGTGCACGCGTCGCCGCCATCTTCATGTCTTCGTTGATCTCCGTGGCGCGCACGTCGAGCGCACCGCGGAAGATGAATGGAAAGCCGAGGACGTTGTTGACCTGGTTGGGATAGTCGCTGCGTCCCGTCGCGATGATCGCGTCGTCGCGCACCGCGCGCACTTCCTCGGGCAGGATCTCGGGTACGGGGTTCGCGAGCGCGAAGATGATCGGGCGGTCGGCCATGCGCCTAACCATTTCGCCGTTCACCGCACCAGCGACCGAAAGCCCGACAAAGACGTCGGCGCCGGCGAGCGCGTCCTCGATCGTGCGCGCCCTCGTCTCGGCCTGGAAGCGCGCCTTGTACGGATCCATGTCACCTTCGCGGCCCCGATAGATCACACCCTGACGATCGCACATCAGGATGTTCTCGCGGAGCACACCGAGTCTGATGTAATGCTCGGCGGTGGAGATCGCGGCGGCACCGGCGCCGGAGAACACCACGCGGATTTTCCCAATGTCCTTGCCCGTAATCTCGACCGCGTTCAGCAGCGCCGCACCGGAAATGATGGCGGTGCCGTGCTGATCGTCGTGGAAGACGGGGATCTTCATCGTCTTCCTGAGCGTCTCCTCGATGTAGAAGCAGTCTGGAGCGCGGATGTCCTCGAGGTTGATCCCGCCAACGGTGGGCTCGAGCAGTTGGCAGAACTTCACGACGTCGTCAGGCGATTCGGAGCCCACCTCGATATCGAAGACATCGATGTCGGCGAACTGCTTGAAGAGGTTCCCTTTCCCCTCCATCACCGGCTTGCCGGCGATCGCCCCGATGTTTCCGAGTCCCAGGACGGCGGTGCCGTTGGTGACGACCGCGACGAGATTGCCTTTCGCGGTATAGTGGTAGGCGAGGTCGGGATCCTTCTTGATCTCGAGGCAGGGCTCGGCGACACCGGGCGAGTAAGCGAGCGCGAGGTCGCGCTGATTGTTCAGCGGCTTGGTCGGAACGACGGCGATCTTTCCCGGACGTCCCCGCGCGTGGTAGTCGAGTGCTTCCTGTCTTTTGCTCATGAGGTTACAAGGATAGCCAAGCGCGTCGCAATCATACAGATACGGTCTCGACGTAGCCCCTCAGACGCTCGAGCATGGCTCGGTCGGTCGCCTCGACGTCATCGAGCTTGGGCGTCTCGATGACCTTCGGGATTTTCCGAAGACGCTCGTCATTCATGATCGACCGAAAGACGGTTTCGCCCAGGGAGCCCTCGCCAATGAGCTCGTGTCGGTCGCGGCGCGAGGCAAAAGGGGTCTTCGAGTCGTTGAGGTGCATGACGCGAAGGCGGCGCGGCCCAATCGTGTCGTCGAAGCGCGCCCAAACTCCGGCGTAGTCGTTCACGAGGTCGTAGCCGGCGGAAAACACGTGACAGGTGTCGACACAGACGCCCATGCGGCGGCGCACCGACCCGTCCACCCGCGCAATGATCGCGGCGAGCTCCTCGAAGGTTGCGCCGAGGGAGGTACCAGCGCCGGAAGTCGTCTCGAGGCACAGCACTGTTTTGCCCGGGACGAGGGTGAGCGCCTCGGAGATCGCGTCGGCATTGCGAGCGATGCCGCTCTCCCGATCATCCATGTAGTTCCCCGGATGCGACACGAGGAACTGCAGTCCGAGCGCCTCACAACGCTGGAGCTCGGCGACGAATGATTCGAGCGAGCGGGCGCGGAGTACGGGATCGGGGCTCGCGAGGTTGATGAGATAGGAATCGTGAGCGATCGTCGAGACGACGTTCGTGGCTCGGAGCGCGGCACGAAAGGCTTTGCATTCGTCGTCGAGACACAGCCGCTCAGCCCAACGATTCGCCATCTTCGTGAAGATCTGCATCGCCGTCGCGTCGATGGCGGCAGCTCTCGGCGGCGCGTTGGCGGTTCCCCCGGCGATGGAGACATGAGCGCCTAACAGTATCGATGGTTGTTTGGTGGGCTGCCGGGGGATCGTGGCCTCGCGGTGGATCCGTTGCTAAGAATCTAGAAGTCCGACGCGCCGCGAGTCACTCACCGCTGGCCCGGAAGCACACCACAGAGGACACAGAGGACACGGAGGAAAGCAGTTCCTCTGTGTCCTCTGTGGTTCAATCTCTTGACCGTGGCGCGCAAGAGGCTAGCGGTACTCGACATCGCGCTCGTGAAACGCACGCGCACACCGTGGACAGTGAATCGCACCAGTTTCCGCGAGCGCGTAATCGAACGCGCGACCGCACTCGCATGTCGAGGCGAGTGCATCATGCCCACAGCCGATGCAGTAGCGGTCGTCCGCGTCATACGCGCGGAAACGACCGCACACCGTACAGCGTTTCGTCATCTGCATCGTCGGTGCGTCAGCGACTTCCGCGGAGCCAGTCGGTGGGATCGACCGCGGGGCCGCCGTTCTGCCGGATCTCGAAATGCAGATGAGGGGGTAGCTCGGGATCGGAGATTCCAACCAATCCGATCGGCTGACCTCGACTCACCGTTTGCTGCTCGCGCACGTTGGCGCTCGACAACGATCCGTAGATGGAGTAATCGCCACCGCCGTGATCGATGATGATCGTTAGGCCGTACGTCCCCATCTGCCGGACGCTCACGATCTTGCCGGCGGCGACGGCGCGCACCGGTGTCCCCACGTTGGCCCTGATGCCGATGCCGTTCCAGCGAATCGTGGCGTTGCTCGCGGTTTGCGCCTTCCCGAACGTATACACGAGCGGACCGTCCACGGGCCACTCGAGATTTCCATAGTCGTTGGCGCGAATGGAGCTCGCCGCATGCGTCGTCGCCGGACGACCGCTCTCGACCCGCCGACGCTCGGCGTCGAACGCCGCAATGGCGTTGGCGAGTTGCGTCTCCGTGCGACGCAACTGGTCGAGCTTCGCATCAGCGACGCGCGCGTCACGCTGTACATCTTCCAGGCTCGCCGAACGCTGTCGCTCCAGAATACGGAGACGTTCCGCCTCCAATGCTCGGTCAGCGCGATTCTCCTCGATCGCTGATCTCAGCGTCGCCAGACGATCGCGCTCGCGCGACACCTGTCGGCGAAGCTGCTCCACGCGCTGGACGAGTGCACGATCGCGCAGCGCGAGCAAGTGCAGATATTTGTAACGCGCCACGAGCTCGCCGAACGACTTTGCGGAGAGCAACGCCTGGAAGGTGTACAGCGGTCCGCGCTTGTAGATGTCGATCAGGCGCTTTCGAAGGATCTCACGCTTCACGCCGAGCTCTCCTTCCGTGCGGACGACGTGTCTCGTGGCGTCGTCATACTCCTTGTTGATCACCGCGAGCTGTGCCTCGAGCGCACCAACGAGTCGAGCCGTCGCCTCCGCGCGTCGATCGAGGTTGTCGACCTCTTCGCTCAAGTCATGCGCGCGTGAGTGCAGCGCTTCCGCCTCACGCTCGAGCGACGCACGCTCGTTACGGATGCGCTCGAGCTCCGCACGCTGATTGCGAAGGCGCCCGCCGTCTTCCTGCGCGTACGCCGCTCGCCCGGGAAGTGCGAGCACGATGGCACAGACGACGAGCGCGAGCCGAACGCGCGACCGCAAGGTCATACCCTGCGAAGGTGGCGACCCACCGAAACGGCGCTCCCAGCGAGACCGATGAACGCGCCAAAGAACACGCCCAGCAACGCCACACGGTGATCGAAGAAGGTCGTCTCGAACCGCAGGTATCTCTCGATCGTGAGCATGGCGAGCCACGTGAGCAGCAATGCCAGCAAGCCGCCCGCGACGCCTTTCGCGAACCCTTCGATGAGGAAGGGCCGGCGGATGAATGCGTCGGTGGCCCCGACCAGTCGCATGATCGAGATCTCGCGGCTCCGGGCCAGCACCGCCATGCGGATCGTGGCGCCGATGATGATGATGGCGACGAACGCGAAGGCGAGTCCCAACAGACCGCCCGTTACGCCGGCGATGTTCCGCAACTTGTAGAGCTGCGTAATCCATTCCTCGCCGTAGCGCACATCGTCGATGAACCCATACTCCTGAATTCGTCCGGCGACCTTCTTGACCGAGCGGGGGTCGCGGAAGCCTGGGCGGAGCCTAACGTCGATCGATGCCGGAAGTACGCCCGCCTCGAAGACGTCCTTGAACTCGCCGAGCTCGCGACGAGCGCGCGCCAACGCGTCTTCCTTCGAAATGATGTCGGCTTTCTGGACTTCGGGGAATTTGGAGATCTCGTTCGCCGCGAGCGCGACCTGCTCGATATCGCTTCCCTCGACGATGAAAGCTCTGATCTCGACGCGCTCCTCGACCTTCTGTAGCGCGTCGCGAATGTTCAACCACACGAGACCGAACAAACCGAATGCGAAGAGGGAGAAGGCGATCGTGGTGACGCTCAGGGCGCTGAGCAAAGGGGCGCGCCGGAACGCCGTGAAGGCATCTCGTAAGGCAAGCATCAGGAATCGCCGACGGCGGCAGCTATGGTTTGACCGGTTGCCGAGTCGTACACGATCTGTCCCCGGTTGAGCTCGATGGTGCGAAAGTTCGACCGGCGGATCAGCTCGAGGTTGTGCGTGGCCATGAGCACGGCGGTGCCCATCGCGTTGATCTCACGGAGAAGCTGGAAGATCCCGCGCGTCGCTCGGTCATCGAGATTACCCGTCGGTTCGTCGGCCACGAGCACGAGCGGATCGTTCACGAGCGCGCGTGCGATGGCGACGCGCTGCTGTTCGCCCCCGGACAGCTCGTGCGGATACGAGGTCGCCTTCGAGGCTAACCCCACTTGAGTGAGCAGGCGGCTGACTTTGGGTTGGATTGCCTCGCGCGGGGCCCCCGTTACCTCGAGAGCGAACGCGACATTGGCTTCGGCCGTCCGGTCCTCCAGCAGACGAAAATCCTGGAAGACGACGCCGAGCTTCCGCCTGACCTTATGAACCTCGCTGCGCTTGAGCTCGTTGGAGCCGTAGCCGCTCACGCGCACTTCCCCACTCGTCGGACGCTCCTCCATGAAAATCAGCTTGAGGATCGTGCTCTTGCCGGCACCCGACGGCCCGGTCAGGAAAACGAATTCCCCTTTGCCGACCCGGAGAGTCGCATTGCTGAGTGCGGTTCCCGTGCGAGGATAGACCTTGGTGACCTTATCGAATCGGATCATGGCATTACTTCAGACGCGCCGTCGTCCAACGGGTCACCGTCCGCATCGAGAAGCGTCCAGTTCGCGCTGTTCGTCACCGTGTCGAAGATTGCCTTGAGGAGCCCGATCAGAATAGGCCCGAGGAGAATTCCTACGAGGCCGAAGGTGTACACGCCGGTCACGAGGCCGACGAACATCCAGTAAAAATTGAGCACGTGCGACTTCTCGGCCGCCAACTTCGGCCGGAGGAACGTCGAGATGTACACGGTGTTCACGAAGAACCCGATGAGCAGCATCGCGATCGCCTGACCCGGCGCATTTCTGAAGATCAGCAGCCACGCCGCCACCGGAACGTACACGCTCCACGATCCGACGATCGGGAAGAAACCGATGATGAAGGAGAGGATCGCCAACACGCCAGCGAGTGGAACGCCGAACGCGATGTTCATCAGCAGGATGATGACCGACTTGATCGCCTGCGTCATGAACGTCGAGTAGATCGCACCATAGAGCACGCCGCGCACGTTCGTCTCCAACGCGGCGACGAGCTCCGAGTACCGTGGGGCAATCTTGCTCCGGACGTAGGCGATGATCTGCGGCGTATCGACGAGCACGTAGCCGGCGGTGAACACGAAGATGGTTGCCGCCACCGAGAAGCTCACGATCGTCGAGCGAATCGCCTGTGGTATGCTCGCGCCGTAGTTCGAGGCCGTGAGGACCCAGTGCCCGATCGTCTCGCTGGTCTTCGCGGAGCCGAGGAAGGGAAGTCGGTGGATCGACTGGTCGATCTTCGCCGCGATTTCGCTGCTGTGCGCATCCACATAGGCCGCGACATCGGCGATTTCGAGATAGCTGTAGATCAACAGTCCAATCACGGGCAGGACGAGCAGTAGAATCGTCACCGTTGCCGCGGCGATCGGATTCCGCAGCCACCTCTTCATTCGGAGGTACACTGGCCGGAGATAGACGGCGACGACGATGCCGAGGATGGTGCCGATGATGACCGTTCGGACCATCCACAGGAACAGCATGAGCACCACGACGAAAAGAATCGTCGTGAGCAGCATGCGTCGCATCTCGGGGATGGTGAGATCCATCAACCGCGCGTTCGTTCGTCTTTCGATGCGCCGCCGGTCTGCCAGCGGGCGCAGGGCTTCAGCCATCAGCGCACTGCCTGTTCGATATCTCCGATCAGGTCTATTGCACTCTCGATGCCGACGCTCAGCCGTAGGAATCCATCGGGGATGCCGAGCGTTGCCCGTTCGTCCGAGGAGAGGTGGGCGTGCGAGGTGAAGCGGGGCTCCGAAACGAGGGAATCCACGCCCCCAAGGCTCGGTGCATGGCGAAACACCCGAAGCTTGCGCACGAATCGGTCGGCGGCCTTCGCGCCGCCGGCAAGCTCGATGGCCATCATGCCGCCGAAGCCATCGAGAAGCGCCTTTGCCACCTCGTGGTCAGGATGTGACGCCAGCCCCGGGTAGTGGACGCGCTTGATCTCCTTGCGCCCCTGGCACCACTCGGCGATCGCCAACGCATTCTCGTTCTGTCGCTTGACGCGCACGTCGAGGGTCTTGAGACCGCGCTCCAGGAGCCAGCACGCAAAGGGATCCGGCGCCTGGCCCCACACCGCCATCTTCGCACGGACTTCCTCGATGTACGACGCGGTGCCGCAGACCACACCGCCCAGCACGTCGTGGTGGCCGTTGAGGTACTTCGTGGCCGAGTGAATGACCACGTCCGCGCCATGTTCGAGCGGGCGGAGGTTGATCGGGCTCGCGAACGTCGAGTCGACCACGAGCGCGAGGCCACTCTCCTTCGTCACGTAGCTCACGGGACGCAGGTCCACGACGCGGCACGACGGATTCACCGGGGTTTCGAGGAAGATCGCGCGCGTCTCCTTCCGAAGACGCTTGCGCCAGCTACGCGTCTCCATTGGATCGACGAGCGTGACGTCGATGCCGATCGTCGTGAACTCGTGCTTGAGCAGCTGCAGCGTACCGCCATACACCATGCTCGACGCGAGCAGATGATCGCCGGGACGAAGTAACGCGAGCAGTGCACAGGCCGTGGCGCCCATGCCACTCGATGTCACCACCGATGCCTCGGCGCCCTCCAGCGACGCGACACGTCGCTGCACGAGCTCCGCATTCGGCGCATTCCCATAACGAGGGTAGCGCAGGCCTTCGCTCGTCCCGATTTCCTGCACGAAGTTCACCGACTGATAGAGCGGCGAGACGACGGGCGAGTCAGGATCGTGTGGCGGCGCGCCGCCGTGGAGCGCCAGCGTCGAAATGGAGAGAGGTCGCTCTCGACGAGTGGGCATCAGCTTGAAGGGCTAGTGACTAGTCGCTGGGGACTAGGGAGGAATGATCACCGCGGCGTCGCATCAGCGACGCTGCGGAGATGAATTTGGCAACTACACGAACGCGCCCTTGCGGCCCTTGGTGTCGAGGTCGGGCTTGATCACGCGCACGATCTCCGATGGCGCCGCACCGACGACGTCACGCAGGATGACGTCTCCTTTTTTCATCCCCGGCTCCAGGCGCACGGTCGCGAGCTCGTGGCGACGCGGACCGTATACCCACGCCAATTCGCCGTCGACGAGCAGGCGAGCGCTCGCGTCCTCCGGATGGATGAAGACCATCGGGCCGCGATCCTCATCGTCGCGCTTCGTCGCGATCAGCGACGCAACGCGTAACGGTTTGTTGATCGTCTCATCCACTCTGACCTCCGACGCCGGTTCCGACCGCCACCCAGCCATCATCGAGCTTCATGACCAGGCGCCGTTTCCAGAGCGCAGCGAGCGACCGCTCGACGTCGTCAGGCTGCTGGTCCAGAAGATCGGCGAGCAACGTTGGCGCGGCCTGTCCGACGCGATACACCGTCTCCCAAGCTCTGCGCTCATCATCGGGGAGCACACCGACGACGTGGATACCGTCTTCCTGCTCGATGGCGAGCGCGAGGCCGTGACGCTCGAGCACTGCTTCGATCGCATCCCAGTGGCGATCGGTGAGACCTCGGAAGAGGAAGTACGTATCGTGCGGAGGATTCTCGGCGCAATACCGGAGCAGCAGCTTCGCCACGACTTCATCGGCACAGGAGAAGTCGATCATGGAAACGTGTGAGAAGTCGATGATGGCGAGTGACCGCTCGCGCATCTCGCTGACCAGACGCTCGATCTCCGTGCGTACCGCGGCGCCAGTCGAACGCGTGACGAGGTTCGAGTACAGCTCGCACGAGACCGTCTGCCGTAAGACCGTGCTCAGGTCGATGTGGTTGGTCAATTCGCCACCTTGCGCTCCGGAATGGTCACCTGCACCTGTGCACCTGGAAAATCTGGGAGATTCTCTTCGAGTGGGAGATCCTCGTCCCACGCGGGAACGATCGAGATTCGTGCCGTACCACTGCGAACGCTGAGCTTTCCATCCCAACGGCCCACATACCGTCGAACACCGGCGAGTCCCTGTCCGCGACCCGGATCACGAAAACGGCTCACACCGCGGATCACGGCTTCTTCGAGTGCAGCGGCGTCGTCCCACCGATCGCCGAACGTCTTGCCGGGCGCGCTTTCCAACGACTGCCGGAAACCTACTCCGGCGTCGGTGACCGCGATGACCACGACGCGACGTCCGAGCCGCTTCGTCCAGCGATAGGTCTGTACCATCACCCATCCACCACGCCCCGCGTGCTCGACGATGTTCTGGCAGACCTCGGAGAGCGTCATCGCGAAGCCAACGGTCGCCTTTGCGTCGATGTTCAGCTCGTGCGCGAGAATCTGCTGTGCCTTCTGTTGAATGCGACCGACGACCTCGTGCACGTCCTCGCTCTTTGCGACAGGCGTGATCTCGAGCAGAACGTTCGAGTCACCTCCCGCGGGGCGCTTCGGATAACTCCCACGAAGCTCGTACAGTTGCTCGGCGAAGTGAAAGAAGCCGGCGCGCGCCCAGTACGAGCTCGTGTCATCGAGGTCGGGAACGGCGAGGACCGGGCGTTCGGCGCGCGTCTGCGCCAGGGTG
>JADMIO010839038.1_pt1 | contig 10370 bp, 7 predicted proteins | sample 8958161 | NCBI WGS metagenome assembly JADMIO01 (sample SAMN16585339, study PRJNA669376) | soil metagenome | isolation source: Crop rotation soil | place: USA: Cullars Rotation, Alabama | collected 2011
CTTTCCCGCGATGGCGCGGGCGGCGCCGGCCAGGCGGGCGCCGACTCCGGCCGCGTACAGGACCGACTCAGACACGCCGTCGATCTTCAGATCGCGCTCGATGCTGTCGTCGTCGAGCGCCATCGTGCAGAACGGCGCCAGCCCGAGCCACGTCGCCGTGAGGCAGAACGTCTGGCACAGGTGGCCGGCTTCGATCAGCACCGCGCGATAGGCCCGGCTGTAGTCGTAGCGCCAGCGCACGCGGGGAAACAGCGCCGAAAAAAACACGACCGCTGCGGCGTCGTCGTACCACGGCTGTTCGGGCATGTGTCGTTCCGCGCCGCCCGCAAGCGTGCCGGTCCGGATTCGCTCGAGGACATGCCGGTCTGACGAGTAGTGATACGTGCCCGCGGCCAGACCCTGGATGCGCCGGGCGACCACGTAGAGCTCGATCGAATGCCGCGCGCCGCCCGATGGCGACGTCCGCAGCGCCGACCGGCCGAGCCCGCGCGCCGGCACCCAGGCATGAATGCCGGCGGTGTAGCGGAGCAGCTGCGCCAGGTCGACTAACGGCACAGGCTGGCGGCCGAACCTTCGCCACGTCCGCCGCTCCAGCAGCACGCGCGGGAACTCCGTCGCCGCTGCGGCGAGAGGCAGCGGCACGATCTTCGTCGTTGAGACCCGCTTGACCGGCGGCGGCATCGGATTGCGGCGCGCCTGAGCGCGCTGATGTTTCGATCCGTCGAGCCGCTCGGCGAACGGGACGTTGCGCGTCCGCTTGTGGAAAAACCCCACCTCGGGGTTCCACGCGCCCAACGATGCCATCGTGCGCTCGGCGGCGGGCAACGCTCCGCCACGGTAGAGCATCTTGAACTCGACGAGCGCCGCGATCTGATCACGCAGATGGCGCGGTTCGATCGCCGGGCACCGCGGCAGAATCGCTGCCGCGGTGCGTGGCACGTCGCAGGCGTCGACGATCGCGCACAACTCCGCCGACGCGACCAGCTCGGTGCCGGCCGCGTAGTTGTACAGCATCAGGTCGTCTCGATCCCAGAAACAGACGACGTGCGGCGATCGACGAAACACCGCCTTCGGCTTCACAGCTCTTCGACCATCGACTTCTGGCACTCCGTCGCATCCTGCAGCGACCTGATCTTGGACTCGATGACCCTCAGCTTGGTCACGTGCGGACGGAGCTTTCTGACCTCCCGGACCCGCTTCGCGAGTGCCTTCAGCTCCTTGTGCAACTTCACGTACGACAGCTTCACTTTGCCGGTGCCAGTCGATTTCTTCGCCATGTCGATGACCTCCAGAGTCAGCGTGCGGTGGACGGAATGCCGAGACGTTTGAGAATCGCGACGAATCGAGGATCGCCGCGGAGTTTGTCGACGCGCGGGTCGACGCCCAGCCACAGCAAGCGGCTGGCCTGCTCGTCGACGGCTTCGTTCAGGCGCGCAATCGCGCCGTCGCGGTCGCCGAGCGCGACGAGGATGTAGCCCAGATCCTGGGGCGCGACGTAACCGACGCCGGACGCGCGGCGGGTCTCCAGACTGCCGAGGATCCGCCGCGCTTCGGCCGGGTTGCCGGCATCGGCGTACATCACCGCCAGCGCGGCCTCGAAGCCGGTGTTGCTGTTGATCTTGATCGCCTTCTGCATTTCGGCGATCGCCTCGGCGTGCTTGCCGGCGCCGGCGTAGCCGCGGGCAAGCATGATCCGGCCGCGGTTCGATTCGTTGGAGAGCCGTTCCTTCGCCCGTCTGATGACGTCGTCATAGCGGCGGTTGTAGTAGAGCAGCATCAGCACGGTGCTGTGCACTTCGGCGGACAGCGCGTCGATGGCCTCCGCTTCCTCGCTCTCGCGCAAACCCTCGGCGAGCCGGCCGGCGGCGGCGAGAAAGGAGGCGTACTGCGTCCGCGCTTCCATGTAGCTCGGATTCAGCGCGATGGCACTGCGATAGGCGGGTTCGGCCAGGGCCCAGTTCCAGTTGAGCCGGAAGTGGACGTCGGCGACGGCGAGGGCGACTTCCGCCGACGTCGGATCGTATTTCAGCGCGTTGGCGGCCGCCGCCGGCGCGGCGGCGCGGACCTCGGCCGGCGTCAGCACGCCATAGTTGCCCAGCGCCATCAGCGTCAGCGCCAGGTTCGCGTGCGCCGCCGCGTACTGAGGCTCGAAGGCAATCGCGAGTTCGAACTGGACTTTCGCTTCTTTCAGGTTTTCCGTATTCAGCGAATCGAGCAGGTAGCGCCCTTTGAGATATGCGTCCTGGGCTTCCGTCTTCAGGCGGACCGGGGCAGCCAGACGCGTCGCCTCCGCTTCGCTGATCGAGATGTGCAGCTGCTGCGCGAGATCGGCCGCGACCTGTCCCTGCAGCGCAAACTTGTCGGCGTCGGTGCCGTAGTACTCCTTGCCCCACAACAGCGCGCCCGAGGCCAGTTGCACCAGCCGGGCCGTGACCCGGACCTGGCCGTCGCCGCGGCCGACGGATCCCTCGAAAAGCGCGTACGCGTTTGGCAGTTTCACCGCGGTTTCTTCGAGTGACGGCCAGGCCGCTCCCGCCGCCGGTTCGGAGAGCGCGACGACCCGCAACGCCTGCAGGCGGCCGAGCTGCGCGAACAGTCCCTCAGACAGCCCGGCCACGAAATACTGCTGCTGCGTGTCGCCAGTCAGGTTCTTGAACGGCCGCACCGCGATGGTCCGGGTCGCACCAGTCGCCGGCGCCGCGCCGTCGCGCTTGTTGACGAACCAGCCGCCCGCGACCAGCGCCGCCACGACCGCCGCGGCCGCAATCCACCGCCACGACCGCTTCGGCGGCGCGACCACGATTTCGCCCGATCGCGCCGAGTCCGACAGCACCTCCGCCCCAAGCGCCGCTTCGAAAGCCCCGGCGCTGTCGAAGCGCTCGGCGGGATTCGGCGCCATCGCCCGCTCGACCGCCTTGACGAAACCGGGCGGCAGGTCCGGACGCACATCGCGCAGATGGAGACGTTCGTTGCGCTCGTGCGCCGCGCGCACCTGGTCGACCGACTTGCCGTTGACCGGATATTTCCCGGTGACCAGCCGGAACATCAGCACGCCGAGACTGTAGAGATCCGAGCTTGGCGTCGCCTTGCTGCCGGTAAACAACTCGGGCGCCATGTAGAGCGGCGTGCCGGCGATCGATCCCGGCCGCGACGGCGCGAACGGATCCTCGCCGGCGCCGAAGTCCATCAGCACCAGGCGTCCGCCCTCCTGTCGCATCACGTTGTGCGCCTTGATGTCGCGATGGACGACGCCCTGGCCGTGCACGGCGGCAAGCGCGCTGCACAGTTCGCTGCCGACGAGCGCGGCTTCGCGGGCGCCCATCGCGCCGTCTTCCGCGATCACCCGCTCGAGCGTGCGGCCGCGGATGTACTCCATCCAGATGCCGACGCGATCGTCGAAACGGCTGGCGCCATAGACGGTGATGACATGCGGATGGCGGATGCGCGCGAGCAGCCGGCCTTCCTCGATGATCGAGGACGCTTGCACGTCGTCCGGCTGGCGACGCAGCAGCTTGAGCGCGACGTCGCGCGCCAGGCGCGGGTCCCAGGCGCGATAAACCATGCCGAAGCTGCCGCCGCCGATGCACTCCTTGATCTCGAGCGGGCCCCACGTGCCGCTGGTGACTTCGTTGGCGGCATCGAGCAGATCGCGGGCATCGAGCGGGGTCGTGATCGTGCTGCGATGGACGCCGGCAACTCCCGCCAGCAGACGGAGATGGTGGACGACGGCGCGTTCTTCGGGCGTGCGCGCCGAGAGCTCCTCGTTTTCCCAGTCGATGACCCGGCCGTCGGCGACAGCCTCGGCGAGCTCGACGAGATGTCCTTCAGCGGCCACGGCCCATCGCCTCGGCGAGGCGCACCAGTGCGCGGCTGACGGCCACACGCGCGGCACCGGGCGACGACTTGCCCAGCATCACCGCGAGCTCCTCGTAGCTGTAGTCCATCTCGAGCCGGCCGACGATCGCCTGCCGGTCGTCCTCGCGCAGCGTCTGCAGAGCCGCTTCGTACGATTCGACCGCTTCGACGCCGATCGCCGACTCGAGCGGCGACAACCCGTCGTCGGGCGTGGCGTCGTCGATGGCGGTTTGTGCCGGGCGGCGGGCGACGCGCCGGCATTCGTCGCGCACGCGGTTCATCACCGCCTGGCGCAGGTAGGCCTGCAGCGCGCCGGCGTGGCGATAGTCGAACGCGTTCAGGTTGCGCAGGCTGCGCAGGACCGTGTCCTGCACCAGATCCTCGGTCTCGGCCATGTCGCGAGCCCAGCGCGGCAGCCGGCCGCGCGCCCAGCGCCGCAGCGCGGGGACGTGGCGGGCGAGCAACTCCTCGAGCGCCCGGTCGTCGCCCGTTCGCGCCCGCGCGAGTAGTTCGACCGAGGACTCGGCTGTCATCCTGGACCGCTGTATGAACTTGGCGAGAAACCCCGGCGATGATATCCGCACGGCCGGATCGGCACCATAGCTCGGGAGGGTGAGGACGTCGGTGTCCATGGGCGTATTGGTGTTAACGCCGCGCCGGGCTGAAATGTACAGCCCCGGCGTACAGAGGGTTCAACACGGGTGAGACCCCTCCTATTCGTGGCGCAGAACGACGATCGGGTCGATGCGGGTGGCGCGCCGGGCGGGGATGTCGCAGGCCAGGAGGGCCGCGCCGGTCAGGAGCACCGTGACGCCGCCGAACGTGATCGGGTCGATCGTGCTGACGAGCGTCAGGATCCGCGAGAGCACGGTCGCGAACGCCAGCGCGATGGCCAGGCCGGCGGCGATGCCGATGACGGCCAGCCGGCCGCCCTGTTGCAGCACCAGCGTGCGCACGTCGCGGGCCTGGGCGCCGAGCGCGAGGCGGATGCCGATTTCGCGCGATCGCTGCGCGGTCCGGTACGAGACCAGGCCGTAGATGCCGATAATCGCCAGCGTCAGCCCGAGCACGCCGGTCGCCGCCGCCTGGATCGCCCCGACTTGAAACAGCAGGAAGCCGAGGTTGCTGGCGATGCCGTGCGCGAACGGCCGCAGGTCCGCGATCGGCAAGTCCGGTTCGAGCGCGTGGACTTCGCGTTCGAATGCCGCGCTGACGTCTTCGAATGAACGGCCGCTGCGGATGAAGACGGTCCGCAGCAGCGAGGAGTCCTGCTGCTGCGGCAGATAGACATACGACATTCGCGGCTCGAACACCGCGGCGTATTTGGCGTCGCGCGCGACACCGACGACCTCCCACGGGCCGCCGTGGCTCTCGGGAATCAGGATCTTCTTGCCGATCGGATCTTCGCCGGGCCAGAAGCGCTCGGCCATGGCTTCGTTCGGAATCGCGACGCGGCGTGAATGATGGTCGTCGTCCCACGTGAACCCGCGGCCGCGGACGATCGGGATACGCAACGCCGCAAAGTAGTCGGGCGTGACCGAGTTCGCGCCAGAAGCCCAGAGCCGCTTGCCGTTGCGCACCGCGTTGGTCGCCGGGTACGCGACGTAGCCGCCAAAGTACAGGCCGAAAGGCTGGCTGAACGCCGTCGTGACCTGCTCCACACCGGGCCACTCGCGGATGTGCCGTTCGAGTTCGGCGTAAAACGCATCCGATTGTTCACGCGAGCGGCCGACGTTGCCCGGGTCGAGCCGTGCCGTCGTGATGCCCGTCGGATCGAAGCCGAGCTCGACCTTGCGCGCGGTCTGCAGCGTGCGCACGAACAGGCCGGCGACGACGAGCAACGCAACGCAGCCGGCGATCTGGGCCACGACCAGCGAACCGAGCACGCGATTGCGGCCGGTACTCGCCGTGCCGGCGCGGCCGCCCTCGTGCAGCACGTCCGTGATCTCCGCCCGCGATGCCCGCCGCGCCGGCAGTACGCCGACCGCCAGTGTCGTTGTCAGCGCGACGAAGGCGCCGTAGGTGAATACCCGCCAGTCGTAGGTGAAGTCGAGGTGAACCGGTGCGTCGAAGTCGATGTCGATCGATCGCGTGAAGACCGCACTGGCGATCGCGCCGGCGAGCAGTCCGAGCGCGGTACCGGCGGCGGTGAGCAGCAGGCTCTCGACCAGCAGCATCCGCACCAGGCGATGGCGGCCCGATCCCAGCGCCGCGCGCACCGCCATCTCCCGCTGGCGCGCGATCGCCCGGACGAGCAGCAGATTGGCGACGTTCATGCACGCGATCAGCAGCACGATCGACGCGAGGCCGAGCAGGACACCGCGCACGTAAGGCTGCAATTCCGCCCACTTCTCGAGCGGGATCGGCCGCGCCAGCGTCTCCGGAAAGATTTTCGCAGTGGTGTTGCCTTCAGTGTCGGGATAGTCGGCAGCGAGGCGGCGGGCGACGACGTCGACGGCCGCTTGAGCCTGGGCGAGGGTCACGCCGGGCCGGAGCCGCGCGAACATGCGGAGTCCGCGCACGCCACGGTCGGTGAAGTACTGCCGGTCCTTCGACAACCCGATGCCGAGGCCGTAGGGCACATAGCCTTCCATGTCGGCGCCTTCGAACACGCCGCGGAATCCTTCCGGCGCCACACCGATGATGCGCGTCGGCGTGCCGGAGATCGTGACGATCCGGCCGACGACCGACGCGTCACCGCCAAACCGGCGCAGCCAGAAGCTGTGGCCGAGCACGAGAATCGGCTCCATGCCGGCGTGCTCGCGTTCCCCCGGATCGAACAGGCGTCCCGTTTCCGGCGCGAGACCGAGGCCGGAAAAAAAGTTCGCGGTGACAGTTTGATAGACGTACGACGTCGTCCTGCCGTCGATGGTGATGCCGCTGAACATGACGCCGTCCGCCATGATCTCGGTGAAGACGTCGGCGCACGCGCGACGGTAGTCCTCGATCGCCGGATACGAAAATTCGTAGCGCAATCCGGTCTGGTCGTCCGGTTTGATCGACGCGATGACGACGAGCTCGTCGGGACTGGGGACCGGCAGCGGCCGGAAGAAGCCGTTCAGAACGCTGAAGATGGCGGTGTTGGCGCCGATGCCGAGCGCCAGGGTGAGGATCGCGGTGAGAGCGACGGCCGGAGCCCGCCGCATCTGCCGGATCGCGAAGCGGACGTCCTGAATGAAATGATCGAGCGCGACCCAGCGCCTGGCCTCGCGGGCGATCTCGCGGACGCGGGTCGGGTTGCCGAACGCACGGATCGCGGCGTCGCGGGCGTCGCGGGCCGGAAGTCCGGCGGCGCGTTGCTCCTCGGTCTCGAGATCGAGGTGCGTCTGGATCTCGCGACGCAGGTCGTCGTCGGGATCCGGCCGGCGGGTCATACCGGTTTCAGCAGCCGCCCGACGGCGCGGACGAGCGACGCCCACCTCGATTCTTCGACCGACAGTTGTTTTTTCCCGGCCGCGGTCAGGCGGTAGCGCTTCAGTTCGCGCCCGCGCTCGTCGGCCTCCCATTTTGCCGTGATCAGTCCCTTGCGCTCGAGCCGCTGCAGGGCCGGGTAGAGGGACCCGTGCTCGACCTGCAGCACGTCCTCCGAAATCCGTTGGATGTGCTTGGCGATGCCGTGGCCGTGGACCGGGCCGAACAACAGCGTGCGGAGGATGAGCAGGTCGAGCGTGCCCTGGAGGACGGGCTGGCGGCGGTCGGCCACGACAGTAGTCATTCTACCATATTAGGTAGAATGTCTACTAGACAGCACCATGAAGGATCGTGAAGTACTTTGAAGGAGCATGAAGGATCTCGGGTTGTACAAGAATCCCGGCAGGTCCTTCACGCTCCTCCAACATCCTTCAGGCCCCTTCATGGTGCTGTCGATCTTTCAGGCGAGTGAAACCCGGCGAAATCCCTTTCGGCGCGTCGCAACGCTTGGCGTTCTGAGGCGCTGAGCCGCCGATACGGCGTCGCTGTTGCGACCGCGCCGGCGCCGGTGGCGCTGCGCCGCCAGACGCCGGCGAGCACGCCGTCGACGACGAGAAAGTGCGCGTAGATGTCGCGCGGCTTGAGCGCGAATCGCGGCGCAGAGAGTTGACGATCCCGGTACGCGATCAGGAACTCGTCGTAGTTGGGCAGCAGCCAGACACCGGAACCCGGCTTGGGTTGGCTGCGATCGCGTATGGACCAATAGGGCAGGCCGTCCTGTTCGGTCTGTTCGACGTCGCGGCCGAGAATATCGAGCCCGCGTGTGATCTCGCGCTGCGGCAGACCCGACCACCACGACATGTCGCGAGTGGTGGCCGGGCCGTGGCTCGCGAAGTACCGCATCGTCAGCCGCGCCAGCGCGTCGTCGCGATCGACGACGTCCGACTTCGGCGCGCGGGCGTCGAGCAGGGCATACGTGAACTGGTTCAGACGCATGCCGCCGCTGGTGATCACCTGTTCGAGCTCGGCATTCAGCAGGATGTGTGCGAGCGGGACGCCGGTGGCGGCGATGCGGCGCGCGGCGAGTGCCGTGCTGATCTCGGCGCGGGTCAGTTCGCGGCCTTCGAGGGCCCGCTGCAGCACCTCACGTGCGCGCGCGAAGATGCGCGGGTTGAGCCCGACTTTCGGCGCATACCCCGCCATCGTCCGCTGTACCCGCGCGGCGGTGAGCATCTGGATCCAGCGGATGTCGGCGGGTGCGACGAAGTGCCAGGTCGGCCGCAGGATGTGCGTGCGCAGGATCTCGCCGCGCGCCAGAGCGGCGTCGATCGCGGCGCTGTCGAGTCCGCGAACGCGCAAGCCGAGCGCCCACCGCGCGCCTGGATAGTCCTGCGCCTGAACCGCACCGAGCCACGACACGACCTCGCCCGCCTGACGGAACGACGTCGTCGTGAGGCGCTGGTTGTGCAGACGTCGCCTGAGTATGTCGTCTGAGCTGGCCTTCAATCGGTCAGTCAGTCGAGCGGTCAATCCGTGATCTGTTCGTCTACCGGGCTTCCATGTCCAGCGCGGCGATGGTGCGCTTGTAGAAATCGTCGGCTTCTTCATGTGTGTTGCCTACCGCGGTCAGCCCGAGCGAGCCCTGCTCGCCGACGCCGTTGACCATGTGAAAGACGACGCCGGTCTGGCGTGACTGATCGAAATGGAGCCGGTGGCGTGCGGCGATGTCGAACAGGTCGCTGTGGGTGAAGACGCGATACGCCGGCGAATCGACGTGATCGCTGGCGACGAAGCACTTCTGCTCCCCGCGCGGCGTGGTGAACACGCCGCTCTCCGGGTTGAACGTGCCGTCGGTGAGGAATTGCAGCGTCAGAAACGGATGCGTAGTGCCGCCCTTGCGCAGGTTGATCTCGATGGCGTAGACCTCCCACCCGCCGTGATCGCCGCGCACCGCGACGAAGTCGAGCGCGAACCGGCCGAGCACGCCCTCCTTGACCAGCCGGCGCCCGACCTTCTGCGCCTCGTGCATGATCGCCGGTCCGTACTCGCGATTGGCCGGAAAGCGGCAGCCGAGATACGCCTGCCCGCTTGGGCCGCCGAGGAGCTGGTCATGGGTCGAGAGCGGTTCGAGCTCGCCCAACGGCGTGATGCGCAGCTGCGCGCTCGGGCTCCGGAACTCGCGGCCGGCAATCAGCTCCTCGACGATCCCGCCGTGCTCGGCCAGTTTCGCCAGATAGCGGTCGAGCGTCATGCTGCTCGACTCGAACCGCATCGCGTCGATGCGGCTGCGGATCTCCAGCGGCGCGGTCGCGTTGCCGACGTCGATGGTCGCGTTGCCGTCGCCGGACACGCCCTCGTTGAGCTTGGCGACGACCCGGGTGATCGCCGGCTTGCGACGCTTCAGCTCGGCGATCGCCGCCGCCAGGTCCTCGGGCGTGCGCAGCTGCTCGGCGCCGAGCGGATGCGGCACGCCTTCTTCAGCGAAGATCTTCCGTGCGCCGCTCTTGGTCCCGAGGTCGAAGTGTCTCGGATCGGCGCCGTACATCGGGATGCCCAGCGCCACCGCCAGGTCCTTTTCGATCGTCGTCGTGTTGTAGGGGACGAGGTGGGCGCGATTGAGGTCGGGGATGAGCGAGCGAATCTGGGCGATCAGCCGCGGCCGATCGAGGAGCTTCTGAGTGAGCGGCCGGGCGGATCCGTCCAGCGGCGAGAGCAGGAACAAGCGCTTGCGCGCGTGGCCGGCAAACACGCCCGGCAGGAGATCGAGGTAGTAGTCGATGACCTCAGGGTGAATGGCCTGCGACGTCACATAAATCATCCGCGCCCTGGGCTGTCGCAGCAGGAGCAGCAGGAACAGGAACCGCTCTTCGAGCGCCTGCTGCCGGACGCCGTGAATGCCGGCGTCGAGCGTCATCGACGGCACGACGACGATGGTCTGGTCGTCCTGATTGAGGCGGCGAATCGAGGTCCACAGCGGAACGAGTTTTTGTTGCAGGGCTTCGAACGAATCCACGGGTGAATCTTAATCCGTGCGCCGGTGCGCCGGTGCGCCGGTGCGCCGGTGCGGCGGTGCGGCGGTGCGCGGTGCGGCGGTGCGGGGAAAG
>JADMIO011153692.1_pt1 | contig 10370 bp, 5 predicted proteins | sample 8958161 | NCBI WGS metagenome assembly JADMIO01 (sample SAMN16585339, study PRJNA669376) | soil metagenome | isolation source: Crop rotation soil | place: USA: Cullars Rotation, Alabama | collected 2011
GCAAAAGAGAAAGGAAGAAGAGAAAAAGTGTCAATAGTAATGACTGACCCCTTTTCGGGACCGCATTCCAAGACGCAGTAAAGGCCCATGTTGCAGATCCTACATCACAGATAATTCAAGGAACATACCGAGGAGATCCTGTGATACACGTACTAAACCCGCAGACCGGTTTGAATGTAATTGTCGATCCCGCGGGGAACTTTTTGAGCGGTTGGAGGCTCAATCCGGCGCAACTCCAAAACGTTCTTACAAGAGGAAGCCTTTAGCATGAATCTATCTAATTACATTGCTCTTATCGACTCATTTCTAGCGGGACGGATCTCTGCCAGCGACTTTGAGTCACGTTACCTCAAATTATTCAAGGAGGAACGCGAGATACCGCCGAAGCAAGTGTATGAGGTCCTGAATAAGTTATTCTCAGACGTGGACGCATTTTGCGATGATCCCTCGTTGCGGAATCATTACTCCATTGATGAGCGTGAACTGCGGGAGTGCGCTAACCGAGCCTTCCAGACCTTGAAAACACTTGGGGGCGGAGCGGAATAAAAGACATTCCAAGTATTCTGGATATCCTAATGCCTGGCCACAAATAGTTTACTGACCGTCCCAGAGGGATCGTTGATTTATCGTGCAAACTTTCCCAAAGCAACGGGCCCGTTCGGACTTCGTAAAAAGTGAATATGGCGGGGCCTGAGCAGCAGCAAATCAAGCCAACCGTACCATGCGCCAAGCGGACCAATCTCTAAATGGCCTGCAACTTCACGAGATTCAACCGGTGAAGTTTGGCGGCAGCCCTACCGACCCATTGAATAAAATCGCGCTGACGCCGCAACAGCACGCGCCAGCATCGACTTGGTGGTATCAGCTACAACGCAAGCTTGAAGGCAGATGATGATCACTCCAATGGACAAGGAAAAGCTACTGGCAAGGTTCAACGGCAACCCGCCAGCGAACGCGAGTTCGATTCGGCAGGTGGAGACCGACGCAAGACTTCGCTTGCCTGAGGACTATGCGCAGTTCTTGCAACAGTGGGACGGGGGCGAAGGCTTTATCGGAAATGCATACCTCATACTGTGGCGTGCCGAGGAGTTGATTGAACTGAACAAAGCCTACCAAGTCACCGACTATGCGCCGGGTTTGTTCCTGTTTGGTTCGGACGGTGGAGGTGAAGCGTTTGCTTTTGACACACGTTCCGAGGCCAAGCCAATCGTCTCCGTTCCGTTCGTTGGCATTGAGTTATCGGCAGTTCGTTCCGTAGCTTCAAACTTTGTAGCCTTCCTGGAGGAACTGTTTAAGTCCTGAATGCCCATCCATGCCAGCCTTGAACAACATCCGCAGAGTCCGTGTGCAGGACTGTGTCGGAAAAGAAATCTTTGAAATCCAGCCTGTGATTCTGGGTGGAAATCCGACCGATCCGGCGAACAAAGCAATCCTCACTCGGCAAGAACACATCGAAGCAGTGAGGTATTGGAACAAAGTAGTTCGAGGCCTTAGGTCAAAGCGCTGATTGCCAAAGCCGAGGAAAGGCGGACTTGAAGCATTACAAGCCGTGAAGGGGGCGTCCGTTTTTATTTTCCACAGTTGTGTTGCGCACGGATTAAGCACTTTGAACCGGCGCGATCCGGCTTTCCTAGCGCCGCGGCTAGAGAAGCATTCAAACGTACAGGGACAGAACTGGGTGAACGGCTGAGAAAAGAACTAGGCGAGGGATTTGCGGTTGAGTGAAGGGGTCCGCACATTGTAACATTCCATTCCAGTTTCCTGTCCCGGTTGGCCGCACGCACTCGGGGCATCCCTTACGGCCTCCAACTTTTTGTCCATTGGTGAATTAGTGGTTCGCTTCTTTAGTAACAAAATCTTCCCGCAAATAGCCCGTCGCCGATTCACCTAAAACCCAAACTGTCCTCGGCCGAAACCCGTGCGGACGGAGCTGCTGCGAAAGCCAGAGTTCACCGATTTTCGTCCCAGACCAGCAGGGATTCTCACACTGGTTCAGCCAGAGTACCAGCGTGTGACTGAACAACCGATGCGTCTCCGACGCTCAGAGCACTTCTGCCCCGCTCAGTTCAGAATCAGCCACCACCTTCGGACACCAAGACTGGAAGGCCCGTTAACTATTAACGGCTAAATAACGGGTCCACCTTTCAAAATCCCCAATGTTTTCAAGGGTCCTTAAGGGTAACGCCTGTACACCCCGAAATATCTCGTGCAGCGAGCTTCGCGGTGGAACAAAACGGAACGATTGCCTTCCAGAATGGAACGACCGCTCGTTCCATCAGCAACTCTCGTGTTCAGTCATGCTCTCAACTCAAACCTGCTCTCATCTCTCAACTCCCTCGTGAGCGCCTTGAGGGGCTCACAGCCTTAGCATCCGTCGGAATTGACGGCCGCCTGACGGACCCCTGACGCTCAATCCCCAATGTTTGCAGGGGTCCTGACGGCTTGACGGGTCTGACGCCTTTTCGACGGCATGCGCACTGGGGCCTTTTTCCACCCGCATTTCCAGGCCTTGCCAAAAACCCGGTTTCGCAAGGGCAGGCAAAGCGAATGCAAAGTCATGCAAGCCTATGCAAGGTTTCGCAAGGGCTCCCTGAGATCAGCAATGCAAGCCTTGCATACCGGCCCTGGCCTATCTCGCCAATTCGATTCGTGAGAATTCAGTCCATTAGTGGTTAAAATCTTAACCTTAGCCCTTTGCGGCCTTGGTGTCCTTTGCGTGAGGGCCGTCCTCGATCAAAAAAAATCCAATATCGATCTAATTTAATCGGTTCCGATCGGAAAAGATCGGTTTCGATCTACTCGCCACCCCCATCCAGGAAATTTTTTCCCATGAACTTGGTTGCAGAAAAGGCTCCGACCACTGCCATCAAGCCGTATCAAGGCCAATCAAGCCAAACAAAGGCGAATCAAGGCCTCCCAGAAAATTGCAAATCAAGCCTTGATATCAAGCCTTCGCGTTCAGCATCCCCCGCACTCCCTTGTAGCGCCGATTGGCAATCGGCTGTGACGCAGGTTGGCAACCCGCACGCCTCTTTTGCTGCTTCCCGCCTCCTTTAAAAACCTTTGCGGCCTTCGAGACCTTTGCGTGAGAATTTTCTGGTCCTGTTTCCCTTGCGGCTTCGCGGCTTAGCGTTGAAATCCCGGTGCAAAAACGGTGCAACTTTGGTGCAACCCGGACCAAACCAGACCGCCAAAGCCATTTTCAAAAATCGGTCGGTTTTGTTCCACCCGCTTTCGCCAAACAGGAACTTATTTCCCGTTGTCGGCGTCGGGCACAAAGGAGCACCAAAAACTTGTTTTTAGAATTGGTGCCAAAAACGGCGTGCGGAACTTGTGATCAGGGCTTGCGCAGGCGGTAGAATTGGTTCGGCCGGTTGATGCTGTTGGTGACTACGAAGGAGCCGCCGTCGGCCCTGGGTTCGTTGGTGACCGCGGTCCAATTGATCGCCGGGAGGTTGGTGGCGCATTCGAGCAGGAATCCGCTGCTGTAGGTCGGCCAGGTGATGACCAGGCCATTGCCGTTGGCGGTCCTTCGACCACCAAGAGAGGCCGGACAATCGAAACCGTCGGCGCGCAGGGTATAGCCCGAGCAACCATTGGTGGTGAGGCCGGCGACTATGACGGTGAAGACGCCGTTGGAAGCGACCGAGACGGAATAAGTCAGAGGTGAGTTGGTGATGACGCCGCTATCTCCCAAAAAATTCAGGCATTGGTTATTGGTGTCAAAGGAGCCGGAATATGCGGCGCTGTAGATGAGATTGGAACAGGCTGTTTCGATGGTGAGCTGGACACAAGTGGCGGGGCCGGCGTTGGTGTAGGTGTAGCGATCGTAGTTCACGAGCGGCCCGTTGGGAAGGGTGAGGCAAGAGGCTGGAGGGTTGCAGGCCGCGGGCGACGCACTCGGCACAAAGGAGCGCTTCATCCGGAGGTCATTGGTGGCAATGGCGCTGATGAATGGTCCGTTGCAAATGCTGCATTCACCGCCGCCATCGGCGCAGGTGGCGGGCGTAACGGTGATGGACCAGCAGTTGAGAACGCCGAAGAGGGTGTTCGGAACAAAATCCTGCACGCGAAGCAGCCAGACGCCGTTGACCTGCGGGCCGGTCTTGCCATCAAAAAGCGATAACGGCACAACCGGTTTGAAAGTGCCGACATATGGGGCAGGCCCACCAGCGATGGTCTGGGTGGCGTCGTCATCGAGGATCATTCTGCCGACAGTGCAGTTGGTTCCGAGACCTGCACCGACGGCGCCCGCGACGATGGGAATAATTAATCCATCCGGAGACTGGAGCTGGACCTGGACATTAGCCAAATCCTGGTGGGTGAGGAAGAGGGAGACACTGATTTCGGCGATGTTGCCGACGATGTTGCTAACCAGGATAGGCGAGGCATTGAGACCACCGTCAGGAATTACGACTCCGTTATTGTTGGTGAAGCTCACCGGGGTGCCGCGAACGCCCGTCGGGATGATATATTTAAAGGCGAACGATCCGTTGGTGGCTGTGGTGATATTGAGAGTGAGAGTCACGTCCACACCACAGAGGAAATTGGAGCTGGTGGACAATTGAAAGGCACTGAGGTTGGAACGGGTCAAACCGGGACCGATGTTGGGATACGTGGAAAAGGGTTCGGTAATGATCACGCCGGGAGTGGTGGTGGTGAGTGTGGCGTTGATTCCGGCGAGGGTGCCCGCGGTTGTGTTTTTGATGGGAAGGAAAAGGAGGTTGCACTCGTTCGGGTCAATTCTAGTGTCGCCGTTGCCTGTGCTGATAAAGTTGGTTCCGGTGGCAAGCGGAAGATTGGTGACAGTGAGGGTGACGTCATTACCGCCATTGCCATTGTAATTGATGCGAAGGGGAATGTGGTTGAGGGTGAGAGTGCCATTATTGGGGAGGCCGTCAAAAGTCCCCACAACCGGGTCGGTTCCATTATTGGCGATGATGGTGAAGACCTGGCCATCCAGCGGAGCAAAATTCAGGGTGGCATCGAGTTTACTGCCGGTGATGGTGTTGGTGCCTGAAATACTCAACTGATCGTAGCCGGTGCCCGCGGCGGGGCCGTTCAGTTCGATGTGCAGCACGGAGTCGTTGCTGAGCACGGTATTTCTGGCGCGCAATATTCCGGGGCTGAGGCCCGGGGCGACGTTAGCCAAAGTAGCGACGCTGAGGTCGCCGACAAATCCTTTTCCACCCAGAGTTGTTCCAGCTCGGAGTGTGACGTCGCTCGCGTTCTGTGACCCGTTCACAATGAGCGAGCCGCCTTCGACGATGGTTGCGCCGGTGTAGGTGTTGTTCGCTTCCAGGGTGAGAGTGCCGGTGCCGCGTTTAACCAGGCTGCCGCCGCCGGTGATCGGGCCACTGAAGGTGGTAGAGGCATTGTTGCCGCCGACAATGAGCTGGCCGGTATTGAAGATATCGAGATGCCCGCCTCCTTCGATCGAGCCAACCGTTTCGCCCCCCACCGCCAGATGGCCGGAGTCGTTGATAGTGACATGGGCGAGGTCGCCGATTTGAGTGAAGCTGAAAAAGACAAAGTCGGCGTCCGCGCCGCCGAGTCCATCGCCAATAATAATGTCGCCCGGGATGGCAGTATCGGTTCCGGTCTTGTCGCATTGCAAAGTTCCGGCCTTCACAAAAGTGACGCCATTGTAGGTGTTAGCGGTGCTGCCCTGCATTTGGAGGAAACCCGAGTCCTCCTTTTCGAGACCGCCATTGCCTGAGATGGCGCAACGAAGATTCAGGCTCGAAGTGGAGTTGACGCCAATACGGGCGGTTTGAGAAAGAGTGATATTTCCCGTCCACAGATTTGTTGTGCCGCTGGCAAAGATCGCGCCCGGCTCGGTGGCCGAACTGTTCAGGGTAAGCGCTTCGTTCAGGACGAGCGCATTGAAAAGCGTGAGGGTGGCGGTGTTGTTGACGGTTACCCCTCCTGCACTCGTGCCGAGGGCCAGATCGTCTGCGACAATCAGTTCGCCGCCGTTGACGGTGACGCTGCCGGTGAAGAGATTGGCTGCATTCAATTGCATTTCGCCGGCACCGGTTTTGGTCCAATTGACTGTTCCACTGATGACGGCATCGACGATGAGGTCCACGGCGAAGATGTTATCGTTGATGGTGAAGGTCCTGGCAGCAGTGCCCAGGGCAAGATGGCCTGTAATGCGGGAGGGAACATTGTTGTTGATGGCAACAAAATCAGCGGTGGCGGAAAGGCCGCCGGCCATTTGCAGGGTGCCTGCTCCGGTTTGAATCGTTCCGCCATCCATGCTGATGTCGCCGACAGTGTCCGAGAAGCCGTTTAAGTCGAGGATACCGGGGCGATTAACAGCGATGTCAACCGCCGTCGAAAGCTGGTTGTCATCGGCATAGCGGACGGTGCCGGCGATGGTCAGCTTGCCGGCAGGTATGGCAACGGTGTTGGTTTTGCTTAGGATCAGCACACCACTGGAGACGGTGGTATTTCCGGTATAGGTATTGGCTGAACTGCCGGCAAAAGTCGTGGTACCAGGGCCCGTTTTGATCACATTGCCCGTACCGCTTATGACACTGCTAACAATGACACTGCTGCCGTTATTAGTGAAGGTGTGGTCACCAGGGGCAAGCGTAAGAGTTGTAGGAGCGATAATGCCCGCCAACGTGCTGGTAATGCCTCTTACTTCGGGGCCGCTGAGGATGAGATTACCATTAGTTCCAACAATGTCGCCGCCGCCGAAGGCGATAGAACCGATCGTTTCGGTGTGGTTATGAATATCGAGCCGGCACAACCCGTTGACCGTTGCGTTTCGCAGAAGATCGATGCTGGCCCCATCGTCGATCTGCTCATCCGAAAGTGTTTCGATCAGAACGACCCCCCCGCCCGCCTGGGCATGCAGCCCGCCAACGGGAATGGCGTTGCCACCTTTGTTTAATCGGAGCGTCCCTCCCTGGATCGTTGTGGTCCCGTCGTAAGTATTGGAGCCCGTGCCTGAAACGTTGAACAAACCTTCCACAAAGAAGACATCCCCGGTCCCGCCAATGGACCCCGAGATAGTGATGCCCGACCCGAGATCGCGGACGCGGAGAAGATTGCCATTCAGCGTAATGGCCCCTTGGACATTGAGAGTGGCGGCTGTGCTGCCTGAATTGAACACGAAAAGGAAAGCTTCCGGAAGAAAAGCATCAAAACCGAGAGGACAGGCGAGGGTGGCAGCTCCTGTGGCCTGGGACGCCGTAATGCCGGGACCTCCCTGAGCGCCATTGTTTTGCAAGCTGATGGCCTGACCGCGGACGATGTAGTCGCTATCTTCAAACGTGATGCCGGTCAGGTGTAACCCAACGATGTCATTAGTGGTTATGCGTCGGGTAACTCCGGTTGGAAACCGGACGCTGGAGCCGGAGGTTGGCAGGGTACCTCCCTGCCAGTTATTGGGGTTACTCCAAAGCCCACTCGAGCTGCCGTCCCAAACGGCGGCACTCGCCGATAGGGCCGAGAGGAAAATTATGATGGCGGGAAGTACAAGGCACAATCGTGCCATGGATGGCTCGACTTTGGATTTCATGGGAGGGGTTCTACCTTAGTGTTCCGAAGAATGCGATAATAAAATTCGATAAATTAGATGGCATAATGCCGACACCATCTCAGCATGGGGCGTGTGGAACTTGTATAACGAAAATGCCAGGGACTTAGGGCATGAAGTAGTTGATAAATCGAAATCCTGTAACCACCAAAGGAACGCAAGCGGAAGAAGACGGGAATGACCTAGCACTTACTCCAAGGTTGGTGGAGATATCGAATCCCTGGTGACGGTGGAATTAGGATTAGATCATCTCGACCCAAGGTTCCAAAAATCCTGCACATCTTTCCCCACTCTCTTTCCTGAGCATCTTTATTTATTTTGAATCCTGAATCAGATATTCCGCGACTGTGCTGTATGGTTGGGCGACCCACGAGTAGGCATTTATATGGTGAAGCTTTTCGTGTTCTTCCTGGAGCGTGCTTTGGAGTTCTGTTGTGAATTTGGCCATACCGCGCGGTGTGAGGTCGTAGAGCAGATAGCGCCAGTGCCGTAAGTCGATGGGAATGTCATCTATGCTCTGGGCGATGAGAATCGTAGGCTTCCCTACTACGTGGGCAATGCCGATCTCATAGAAAACATTCGGGTTTCTTCCAGTGCAGTCAGCAATGACTAGATTGGAATGGTAAGTTGCGCGCCAGATGTCGGCAATTCTCGCCTGACCAGCAAAGAAGTCATCCGCACGCGCGACTGTCAGCTTGGCCAGGGATGCCGCTTTTTTTATGTGCTCGTCGTAGACCCGACGCAGTTCAGCTGAGCTGGGCATCAAAACAAACACATCGGGAATATCGGGACCACGAGGAGGTAATCCGAAAACCGGACGAAGAAGGAGCGAACCATTATGTAACTTCGCAAGGTCCGTGAGGCTTAATTGGAGAGCTGATTGAACAGCTTGGAGCTGGCTTGTCGCTTGAAGTGCGCCATCCCGCTCGATGAGTAGATTCGCCTCTTGGAGCTCGTTCAACGCACTCGAAACCATGCGTGGAAGGTGGGGTTCGGGATTCGGAAGGCGCTTTTGCAACCTATCAACCAGGTCCGATATTGAGATGGAAGGGTTATCTCGCACAGCCTGCAGGATCAGTGCCGGGCTTAGAAAGGGGATGTTCTCTCGGAGCTGGAAAAAAGCCGTGTTGGCAAGATCATTGCCATGGTCGGGCCGAATGCGGGTGCCACGACCCTCTAACGATTTGGCTTTTGGTCTGCCGGATTTTTTCGGAATTCCCGTTTTCCTCATCGGATTACTTCAGCAGTTTGGCGGAAATCTGACAAGGGATTTGTCGGCTGGTAGTGCTTCCAGTGAGGGTTGTTCGAGAGTTTTTTAAGTCATCGGATTGGGCTTGGAAAGTTCTACGCTTAATGCTCCAGGCTCAGGGTGTGACGACTCGGTAGAAGCGAAGCGGATGCTGCATTGAGCCTGGATCATTCAGCACACCGGTGCCATCCGGCCGTGCTTCCACGGAATTGACGTTGATCCATTTGTTGGGGGTGGCTGGTTCCTGGGCTTGCAGGATATAAAGTTGTCGCGGTTTGCCTTTGAAATGGATCGCGGCACGGCCGGCGTCACGCTCCATGCGGAGAATTTGGACGGTTTCACTTAGCGCCGAGTCGCTGGCGCCTGGATCAGGTTGTCCAGAACCTTTACGCAGTTTGGACAATCGGGCTATTCGAATGGAGCGTTGGCGTTGAATTTCGGAAAGCTGCACGAACGGGGCCTTGAAGGTGGAGTCGAGCGTGCCATCTGGATTTAAGCGAGCGAGGAACCTGGCGGGAGCATCGTTGACCCGGGTGAAATCACCGCAGATCACTACGCGTCCGTCTGATTGCACGGCGGCATCGTAGACCATGCTGCTCGGGCCATTGGTGGTAACACAGAGAAAGGAACGATCGAGCGCCCCGTGTTCGTCCAGGCGAACGAGGCCCGGAAAGCCGGAGCCGTCGATGGTCTCGGCTCCGGCGAGGAGGAACTTGCCATCGGACGTTCGTTTCAATCTCAAAGACCTTCGATAGTCTGCTTCAAACTGAGTGCTAAAATCGGGTATTGGATGCCAGTCCTTGTCGAAGCGCATCAAGCGGGCTCTGGTGCGCAGGGGAGTGCCTTCACTCACGGCGATTATGGATCCGCCGTCCGGCATGCGAACGGCGTACTTGCAAAGTTCCATGGGGACTTCTTCAAAGAGGGCCCGGAAGACGACGGCAGCCTGGGCGGCAGTGGGCTGGCCTTGCCATAACCAGAACGGAAGGTCAACGATGGGCGGCCGGTCGCTGCCGAGTGGCATCCAGTATTGGCGTTTGAGCTCAGTCCAACTGCTCCAGTCGACGGGACTGCGGGCCCAGAATCCGCCCCAGCCGAGGGTGAGAATAAGCCCGGGCGGGTAGCCCCAATCGACTGCAGGCGCATTGGTGAGCTTGCGTTGGATCCATGTGCCCGAAGGATCGAGAAGATAGGCAGTCAACGGATAGGGCGCGCGCTGGCCCTCGATACTGTCGCTCATGACCGCGACGGAGCCATTGGCCAGTGCAGCGGCCCGAAACGTCCCTCCAGGGAGGAAGGTGCGGCCGGAAACATTGGTGCGGCCTCGCCAGGGTTCAAAAGATTGATCGATGCGACCATCGGAATGGAGCATGGCATAGCCGGGACGCGGAAGATCGTCGACCGAGGAAAAAGTGCCGCTGACAAAGATGCGTCCATCCTTAAGCAGATCGAGGTGCGCAGAGCCGGGGATGACGACACCAGGACGATCGATGTTGCAATAAAAACTTCGGTCGACTTTCCAGCACATTGGGATCCTAAGCTTAGAATTCCACGTGGACAAGTTGTCGC
>JADMIO011014838.1_pt1 | contig 10369 bp, 5 predicted proteins | sample 8958161 | NCBI WGS metagenome assembly JADMIO01 (sample SAMN16585339, study PRJNA669376) | soil metagenome | isolation source: Crop rotation soil | place: USA: Cullars Rotation, Alabama | collected 2011
AGGATTGCCTATTATCCGTACGTTGAAAGACCTCATGCTAAGTGGAGATAATATTGCCAGTATAGAAGCTATATTATCCGGCACTATCTCTTATATTTTTAACAATTTCAAAGACGAAAAACGTTTCCATGAGATTGTAAAGGAGGCGCAGGACCTTGGATATACAGAACCAGATCCGCGTGATGATTTGAATGGGAAAGATTTCATGCGCAAAATGCTGATTCTTGCCAGGGATGCTGGCTATCCATTAGAAGCATCTGATGTTGAGATAGAAAGTATGCTTCCACCAGCGTGTATGGCTGCAGAAAGTGTATCCGATTTCTATCAGGAACTGCAAAATAATGCCGGATACTTCGAAAACCTGAAGCAGGAAGCTGCTGATACTGGCAGGGTACTGCGATACATTGGAAAACTGGAAAATGGCAAAGTAGCCATTACCCTGCAGATGGTAGATGAGAATCATCCTTTTTATATGCTTTCGGGCAGCGACAATATAATATCATTTACTACAGACAGGTATAAGGCCCGCCCCCTTGTAATTAAAGGTCCGGGAGCAGGTGCAGAAGTTACTGCTGCGGGTGTATTTGCAGACATTATAAACGTAGGAAAGAAATGAGAGATTCAGTAAAGGTTTTTGCACCCGCCACAGTAGCTAACGTGGTTTGTGGTTTCGATGTTTTGGGATTTGCCGTAAATGAACCGGGGGATGAGGTAATAATGCGCCTTACTGAAACGACGGGAGTTATCATATCTAAAATTACAGGTGATGAAGGGAGGCTGCCGCTTGATCCGGCAAAGAATACAGTAAGTGCAAGTGTGCAGCATTACCTGCAGCATATTGGCCGTACCGATGTGGGAATAGACATAGTTCTGAATAAAAAAATGCCTATAGGAAGCGGGCTTGGTTCTAGTTCTGCCAGTACAGTGGCCGGTCTGTTTGCAATAAACACTTTAATGGGCAACATTTTAACTGCAGCTGAACTGGTACCTTTCGCTATGAAAGGCGAAGAACTTGCCTGTGGTTACGGGCATGCAGATAATGTAGCACCGGCACTGCTGGGCGGTTTTGTACTGATCAGAAGTTATGAACCCCTCGATGTAATTTCGCTGCCTTTTCCTGAAGAACTATATGCGGCGATAGTGTATCCGGAAGTAGATGTGCCCACTAAGGATGCAAGGCAGATGATTCGCTCTAAAGTTTTACTGAAGGATGCTGTTAAGCAATGGGGGAACGTGGCTGGACTGGTTGCCGGATTGTTTATGAAAGATTATGACCTGATCGGCCGGAGCATGGTTGATGGGCTGGTTGAGCCTACACGTTCAATCCTTATTCCTCAGTTTTATGAAATGCGGGCAATTGCAATGGAGATGGGCGCTATCAGTTTTGGCATCTCGGGTTCAGGTCCCTCCGTTTTTGCATTAACTAAAGATCAGGATACAGCGAGGCGAATCACGGCAGAACTGCAGAGGCAGTTGAAATCGATACAGATCAACAGTCTGGCATTTGTATCCTCAGTAAATAAAAAAGGACCAGTTATAGTAGATTAAAAGGAATTAATAATGAAATTATATAGTACCAACAACCACGGGCTCAGCGTTGATTTTCAATCAGCCGTATTTAATAGTATGCCGCAAGATAAAGGATTATACATGCCAGCTGTTATCCCGGTGCTGGATGCTGATTTCCTGCAAAACCTGGACAGGTATACATTGCCCGAAATCGCTTTTAAGGTCTCTTTTGCTTTACTTGGTGAGGAAATTCCGGAAGCAGACCTTAAAGCGATTGTTGAAGACGCCATTAACTTTGATGCTCCTTTACAGCAATTGGAAGACCAAACTTTTGTACTTGAACTTTTTCACGGACCTTCACTTGCTTTTAAAGACTTCGGCGCCCGCTTTATGAGCAGGGTTATGGCTTATTACTTAAAAGATGATAATCAGCTGCTTGATGTGTTGGTGGCTACCTCTGGCGATACGGGTGGAGCAGTAGCCCTGGGCTTCCTGGGGGTGCCCAATATCAGAGTTACAATCCTTTATCCCAAAGGTAAAGTAAGTGATATACAGGAGCTGCAGCTTTGTAGTAACGGTCAGAATATCAGGGCAATTGAGATTGATGGCACATTTGACGATTGCCAGCACCTGGTAAAGCAGGCTTTTGCCGATCCGGAACTCAATAGCACTATGAGGTTAACCTCGGCAAATTCAATCAATATTTCCCGTCTGATTCCGCAGACATTTTATTATTTCAATAGCCTTGCACAGTTATTCCGGCTAGGAAAGAGGGAGGTAGTTTTTGCTGTGCCAAGCGGAAATTTCGGCAATATTGCCGCCGGTTTGTTAGCCTTCAAAATGGGTTTGCCGGTTAAGCAGTTTATAGCGGCCACCAATGCCAATGATACTGTACCCCGGTTTCTGGAAACAGGCGTATATGAAACACGCCCATCTGTACAGACGTATGCCAACGCAATGGATGTCGGTGCGCCAAGCAATTGGGTACGCATTATGGATATGTTTAATAATGATCTGCAGGAAGTACAGAAGCTGGTTAAAGGTTATCGCTATACTGATGCTGAAACCTCTGAGGCAATCACTGCTATTTATCATCGTTTCGGATATATTGCCTGTCCACATACAGCAATAGCATGGCTGGCAGTTGAAGAATTCAAAAGAGAAAACAACTGTCCGGATGATGCATTTGTCTTTTTATCAACGGCCCATGCCTGCAAATTTCCAGATATTTTCTCAGCGGAGATAGCCAGGAATATGATGAATCCGCCACAGGTAGCAGAACTTAGGAACAGAGATAAGGCTGCGGTAAAAATGGATATGGATTTCCAGACTTTTAAGAATTTTCTTTTAACTGCATCAAACTAACTGTCTGCTGAGCAATCAGGATCTCTAGATCAGATAAAAGTTATATCAGGCTTTTAGCTTTATGCGCTAAATAGCCTGATATCTATTCAATCTTTTTGAACCGCATGATTGCAATATCGCCCATCATGAAATTTAAGGTAGTATCACCAGTAACGGTATATTTATTTACCTTCTTAAGGACCTCAAAAAAGATTACCTCTCCTTCACCAGGGCAAGCCATTTTTGTAGCTATCATTGGTTTATTAAAATTAATGGAAGTATCATCAGCAACCAATTCTCCTGAAAAGGAATTGCAGCTGCTATTGCCAGTTAACCTTTTATTGGCCAGATCAATTTGCAGGTTCGGTTTTCTACCCGGATACAGGCCATTAAAAGCTATTTTCGGTCCGGAAATATAATTAAGTTCCCAGCTGCCGCCTAATTTTGACAAATCTGAACTTGCATCTACCGTATTCTTTAGGGTATTACACGAAGACAGTGTAACAATTGCTGCAAGCACTATCAATGTATTTCTTCTCATATCTTTCAGATTGTATACTATGCAACCTACAAAGAATCTGCCAGTTTTCAGGAAATGGGGGCCATTACTTTTTTCTAAAAGACCGCCTGTGCAATTCTTTTTGTAGGTTCAGGATTGCCCATTGTATAAAAATGCAATACTGGTGCACCCATTTCCCGCAATTCACGGCACTGGTGGATCATCCATTCAATTCCGACCTCTTTTACTTCTTTTTCATTACGGCAGGATTGTACTGCTTCACTAAGTGCTAAAGGAATATCAAGATGGAAAATTTTAGGCAGACCAATCAGCTGCTTACTATTGGTAATAGGTTTTAGACCAGGTATGATTGGTACGGTAATGCCATTTGCCCGGCATTTATCAACAAACTCTTTGTACTTACTATTATCAAAGAACATCTGTGTAACAATAAATTTGGCACCCAAATCTACTTTGAGCTTTAAAAATTTGAAATCTGTATCCAGGTTTGGCGATTCAAAATGTTTTTCAGGATAACCAGCAACACCAATACAGAAGTCCGTTTTTTCGGGACTGTCCATATCTTCATGCAGGTAACGCCCATTGTTCATATCAGACACATGTTGTACCAGGTCTGAAGCATAACCATGACCATTAGGAGTGGGAATAAACATATTATCACTCTTTCTGGCATCGCCGCGAAGTACGAGAACATTGTCTATGCCCAGGAACTGAAGGTCTATCAAAGCATTTTCTGTTTCATCTTTGGTAAAGCCACCGCAGATAAGATGAGGTACAGCATCTACTTTGTATTTATTCATAATGGCAGCGCAGGTAGCCACAGTACTTGGACGTTTCCTATATGCTACTTTCTCAAGCAATCCGTTCTCGCGCTGTTTGTAAATATAATCTTCGCGCAAATAGGTTACATCAATGAATGGAGGATTAAACTCCATAAGAGGATCTATAGCGTCGAAAATACCTTTAATACTTTGTCCTTTGATAGGTGGCAGCAGCTCAAAAGAGAACAAGGTTTTACCCTCGGCATTCTTAATATGGTCGGTGATTTTCATTGTTATTTTTAATAAGCTAAGTTAGGGCTAAGCCATCTTTCTGTATCTTCAAGAGACATGTTCTTGCGCTGAGCGTATTCTTCTACCTGGTCTTTGGTAATTTTGCCTAATCCAAAATATCTTGACTGGGGGTGGGCAAAATAGAAGCCACTCACTGCAGCAGTCGGGTACATGGCAAAACTTTCAGTTAATTTCAGCCCGATTTTTTCTTCAGCACCCAATAAATTAAAAAGCGTTTCCTTCTCGGTATGATCTGGACAGGCCGGATAGCCCGGTGCAGGACGAATACCAGCATATTCTTCTTTAATTAGGTCTTCATTGCTCAGGTGCTCATCCTTTGCGTATCCCCAGTATTCTTTACGAACCAGTTCGTGCATGCGTTCTGCAAATGCTTCTGCCAGTCGATCTGCAAGTGCTTTGGCCATAATACTATTATAGTCGTCATAATTCGCTTCAAACTCAGCAACCAATTCATCGCAGCCTATACCAGTGGTTACAGCAAAGCCACCGAAGTAATCTTGTACACCAGATGACTGGGGAGCAACAAAATCTGACAATGCATAATAAGGCTGTCCGGCAACCTTTTCTGCCTGCTGGCGAAGCGTATGAATAGTAACCGGCTGGCCTTCGTCTTCAAGTACAATGTCATCGCCTACAGCATTTGCGGGCCAGAAGCCTATAACAGCCTTTGCAGTAAGCAGTTTTTCATTAACTATTCTTTTCAGCAGCACCTGTGCATCATCAAACAGCTTTTGCGCCTCGTTTCCAACAGCTTTATCATTAAAAATCTTTGGATAGCTGCCTCTCAATTCCCAGGTATGGAAAAATGGCGTCCAGTCTATATAAGGAACCAGGGTCTCCAGCGGATAATCTTCAAAAGTCTTTGTACCTGTAAAAGCAGGGGCAGGGGCCACCATTTTCAGATCAATCTCAAACTTATCAGCCCTGATTTCTTCCAGCGTTTTGAACCGCTTGTCAGATCTTTTGTTTAAGTGTGCTTCACGTGCTTTATCATACTCCTGTCTGATGTTATCGATATAATCTCCCCGGGTTTCAGCGTTCATTAGTGTACTGCATACAGTAACACTTCGGGAAGCATCAAGCACATGTATAGCGGGACCAGAATAGTTAGGTGCAATTTTTACTGCTGCGTGTATACGCGAAGTGGTAGCACCGCCAATCAGTAACGGAATAGTAAATCCTTCACGCTCCATTTCTTTGGCAAAGTGAACCATCTCATCCAGCGAAGGGGTAATCAATCCGCTTAAGCCAATGATATCGGCATTTATTTCTCTGGCTTTTTTGATAATTTCCTGGGCAGGTACCATTACACCCATATCAACAATTTCAAAGTTGTTACAAGCCAGTACCACACCCACAATATTTTTTCCGATATCATGAACATCGCCTTTTACGGTAGCCATCAGCACTCTTCCTGCAGAAGAACTCTGATCACCATCCGGATTATCGAGTTTTTCCTGTTCTATAAAAGGAAGCAGATAAGCTACAGCTTTCTTCATCACACGGGCAGACTTAACTACCTGCGGAAGGAACATCTTCCCGGCACCAAAAAGGTCACCCACAATATTCATCCCATCCATCAAGGGACCTTCGATCACATGGATAGGTCGGTCGTACTTTTGCCTGGCTTCTTCTACATCTGCATCCAGGTATTCAATAATCCCTTTAACCAGTGAGTGGGAGAGGCGTGATTCTACACTCTCCTTTCTCCATTCTTCATCTTTAACCAATTCCTTCCCTTTGGATTTTACTGTTTCGGCAAAATCAACCAGACGTTCTGTAGCATCTTCACGACGGTTTAACAATACATCTTCCACACGTATAAGCAAGTCTTCCGGAATAGCCTCATACACCTCCAGCATACCGGCATTTACAATACCCATATCCAGACCTGCCTTGATAGCATGGTACAGAAATGCGGAGTGCATGGCTTCACGAACAGTATTATTTCCCCTGAAAGAAAAGGATATATTTGATACCCCGCCGCTCACTTTCGCATAAGGAAGGTTTTCTTTAATCCAGCGGGCAGCATTGATAAAATCTACTGCATAATTATTATGTTCTTCGAGACCGGTAGCTACGGTTAATATATTAGGGTCAAAAATAATGTCTTCTGCCGGAAAACCAATTTCGTTTACCAGGATATCATAAGAGCGCTTGCAGATTTCTTTTCTTCGTTCATAGTTATCGGCCTGACCATTCTCATCAAAAGCCATTACTACAACCGCTGCACCGTAATCCATGATCTTGCGTGCACTTTCGCGGAATTTATCTTCTCCTTCTTTTAAAGAGATAGAATTCACTATCCCCTTGCCCTGGAGACATTTCAGTCCATTTTCAATTACACTCCATTTTGAGGAGTCTACCATGATTGGCAGTTTTGAAATATCTGGTTCTGAAGCAATCAGGTTTAGGAATTTGGTCATGGCGGCTTCAGAGTCGAGCATACCCTCATCCATATTCACATCTATCACCTGTGCTCCACCTTCCACCTGCTGGCGTGCTACGGCAAGTGCTGCTTCATAATCACCACTTAAAATCAGCTTTGAGAATTTCGGGGAACCTGTAATATTAGTTCTTTCACCAATATTTACAAACATACTTTCTGGTGTAATAGTTACAGGCTCCAAACCGCTTAAACGCATGTAACGCTCTAAAGAAGGTATTTTTCTTGGTTCTATGTTTTTTGCTCTTGATGCGATTGCGGCAATATGGTCAGGCGTTGTTCCGCAGCAGCCGCCAACGATATTCACAAATCCATGCTGAATGAAATCTTCAACAAGAACAGCAGTTTCATCTGGCATCTCATCATATGCTCCAAATTCGTTCGGTAGACCCGCATTTGGATAGGCAGAAACATAACATCCTGCTTTTGCAGAAAGCTCTTCAATATGCGGTCTCATATCTTTTGCGCCCAGAGCACAGTTAAAACCAATGCTCAAGGGTTTGGCATGTATTACAGAATTGAGGAAAGCTTCAACCGTCTGGCCAGATAGAGTTCTGCCGGAGGCATCTGTAATGGTACCTGAAATCATGATCTCGATCTTCCGGCCAATAATATTCTCATACTTCTTAATGGCAAATATTGCTGCCTTGGCATTAAGGGTATCAAAAATAGTTTCTATCATCAGCAAATCTGCACCTCCATCTACCAAACCCCGTATCTGCTCATAATATGCGCTAACAAGTTCATCAAATGTAAGTGCCCGGAATCCCGGATCGTTCACATCTGGTGAAATAGAAAGGGTACGGTTGGTAGGCCCAATTGCACCTGCAACAAAACATTTTCGGTCTGGATTCGATAATACAAACTCATTTACAGCTTCTTTTGCAATTTTGGCACCTTCAAAACTCATTTCATAATCGAGCTCTTCCATTTGGTAATCGGCCAGTGAGATACGCTGTGTGCTGAAAGTATTGGTTTCAATAATATCAGTACCGGCTTTCAGGTATTCAGTGTGGATAGCCTTGATAATGTCAGGGCGTGTTATATTTAACAGGTCATTATTGCCCTTTACATCACAGGGGTGATCTTTAAAGCGTTCGCCTCTGAAGTCTTCTTCAGTAAGCGTATAACGCTGGATCATGGTACCCATTGCACCATCAATAATTAATATTCTTTTTTCTAGCTCTTCTCTAATGCTCATTATGTGGTTTAATGCATAGCCATCTGTCCGTATCTTAATCTGTAATCATAGAAATATGTACGGAAATTCTAAACAGGCTTAATCAGAAATCCGGTGCCGGATCGAATTAACTTATCTTTCAGGAACAGCAAGGCTGATCGAGTAGAATGTAGCACCTTGTAAGCACAGGTTGCTAAGACTTCGTTGGGTCTAATCCCTCCGTCTTTCTTTATAAGCGAATGCAAAAATGCAACAAAGAAAAATCAATTCCAAAAAATGTAAGGCCAAACACAAGATTATTGCAATTAGCTGTGTATGTAATATTTCCTGATGCAGGATGCTACAGGTTGCAATACTGTTTTGATAACTGTATGTTAGACACCGAATTGATTGTTTTACCTGCAATCAGCGCTAACCAAAATATATAATTGTATGAATCGAATCTCATCTGATGGGAACTAATGCTGTGATACAGCATCTTAGTCCCTTGACTTCAGTTAAGCACCTGCTCAATACTGTTGTTGATCCCCGAAAATTGTATGAACAAACTGCCTCAATCTTTTTAAAAAAACAAACAACCAAATATGTATCGGAACATTTACTTAAAACTAAGTACATTTCAACTACGCATAATGACTTTATTCATCGTTTTTATGGGTATTGCGATGACAGCTTCTGCCCAGCAAACCATTACGGGCAGAGTAACAGATGAATCAAACGGAGGGATACCTGGTGTATCGGTAACCATCAAAGGCCAGTCTAAAGGTGCCACTACCAACGCTAAAGGAGAGTATACGCTGGTGGCCAGCGCCGGACAAACGCTTGTATTTACCTATGTAGGGTATGCAGCAAAAGAAGCTGTAGTTGGTGCGTCTGCAACAATCAACATTAACCTGGTACCTAATACAAATGATCTGACCGAAGTAGTGGTTGTAGGTTATGGTACCGCAAAAAAAGGAGATCTAACGGGTTCAATTGCCGGTATCGGCTCAAAAGAAATTGAAAGGTTACCCGTTCAAAATGCTTTACAGGCCGTACAGGGAAGGGTTTCAGGAGTAGATGTTACTTCTAATGCAAGGCCGGGAGAGATTGGAAGTATCCGTATCCGAGGTAACAGGTCGCTTTTAGCAACAAATTCACCATTATATGTAGTTGATGGGATACCGCTGAACTCAGGGGGTATTGAAGGTATAAATCCACATGACATTGAATCTATTGACATTCTTAAGGATGCAGCTGCAACTGCTATTTATGGTTCCCGTGCTGCAAACGGAGTGGTACTTGTTACCACTAAAAAAGGTAAAAACGGCATTACCCGCGTAACCTATAATGCCATTGCTACTGTTGAAAAGATCCATTTCGAAGATGAGCTTTTTAATTCTGCTGATTATGCAGAATACAGGAGAAATGCTTACAGAGTACTGAAACAGGGAACCACATTTGGTTATACCACCCCTTATCCTAATCCGGTAGAAGATAAAAAGATTCTTGGCGTTGATCCTGTAGCCTGGGAAAATATAGCCGCAGGTTATACTTGGGTTGATAAAGCCAACCTTGTTGCCCAGATGAGACCAACTACTGCAGACGAAAAAGCAAGGTGGGGGGTAGATCAGGTTCCTGTGTATGATGGAAGCAAAATACCTACTACCGACTGGACAAAATACGTTGAGCAGACCGGGATTACACAAGATCACACCTTGAGTATCAGTTCTGGTTCTGATAAGGTAACATCTTACTTTTCTGCAGGCTATTTAAACCAGCGTGGTACCAATAAAGGACAGGATTATAACAGGTATAATTCAAAGCTTAGTGTTGATTTCAAACCTACCTCGTGGTTTACAGCCGGCGGGTCATTAAATGGTACCTGGTCTAAACAGAATTATGGGTATACAGGCTCAGGTTCCAGGGCTGCCAATGGTATTATTGAGGCCGCAAGAGGCATGCTGCCATTTGCTCAGCCCTATGATGCGAACGGAAATTATATTTTTCAGCCAGGTGGTGATATTGGTATTCTAAACCCTATAAAGGAAAATGAATATGTGATCAATGAAAGAACGGCTTTAAGGATTTTGGGTAGCTTTTATGCGCAGGTTGAACCAATTAAAGGGCTGAAATTCCGTGTAAATTTTGGACCTGATTTTCGTAACGGACGTACAGGACAGTTTCAGGATAAAAACTCAATCCTTAGGGGCGGGGGTGTTGCCAGCGCAACAAATTATGCCAGGCTACAGCAAAATCAGGCATTTTCTTATACTCTGGATAACCTGATTTATTATAATACTTTGTTGGGCAACAAG
>JADMIO011064070.1_pt1 | contig 10369 bp, 6 predicted proteins | sample 8958161 | NCBI WGS metagenome assembly JADMIO01 (sample SAMN16585339, study PRJNA669376) | soil metagenome | isolation source: Crop rotation soil | place: USA: Cullars Rotation, Alabama | collected 2011
CGCAGTCGTGCTTGAGGAGATCGGCGAACTGCTGTTTCGTGGAGAGGCTCTCGCCGGTGGCGATCGGTACGGGACTTCGCCGGGCGACCTCGACCATCGCGCCGATATTGGTGTGAGCCACGGGTTCCTCGAACCATGCGGGGCGAAGGTGCTGCATGGCTTCGGCGAACTGGATCGCGGTGGCGGCGTTGAACCGGCAATGCCCTTCGATGAGAAGATCAACAGAACTACCGACGGCGTCACGGACGGCGCGAATGATGTCGAGGCTGAGGTCGAATTCATAGCGCGGCAGCATGCGCCAGTTACTGCCGAACGGATCGAACTTGAGCGCGGTATATCCGCGTTTCGCGACGATCGCGGCCTTCTCGGCGAAGCTCTCGGGCGTGCGCGGACCGCGATACCAGCCGTTGGCGTAGGCTCGCAGTTTCTCGTGGCAGCGGCCGCCCCAGAGGTTGTAGACGGGCTGATTGCACGCCTTCCCGATGATGTCCCAACAGGCGATCTCGATCGCGGCGATCGCGCACATGTGAATCTGGCCGCCATCGGAGTAGACGTCGCGGATGAGGCGCTGCGAGAGGATCTCGATTTGAAACGGATCCATACCGAGCACATGGGGAGTCAGCTCGTGAATGGCCGCTTCGACGGTCTTCCCGAACGAATTCAGGGTCCCCTCACCGACGCCGTAGATGCCGTCGTCGGTGGACACCTTCACAAACAGCCAGTTCTTCCAGGGATTCCCGGCAATGTACGGTTCGATGCTGGTGATCTTCATGCGTGCGTCAGCTTTTACATTATCAAGCCGACGGACGTGACCTCAGTGTTTCGAGTGGCTGGAGCGTGATGCCGCCGCCGGCGTGCGTCCGGCCCAGAGCTCGTTGATGGGGCCGTACAGGTCGTCGCCCGAAAATGGCACGTACTCGAAGCCGCGGCCGAACGGATCGTCGTAGCGGACGGTGGTCCAGTTGATGCCGAGCGCGGAGTAGATGGTCGCCTCGATGTCTTCGGGTTTGATATCACGGCCGCGGGACCAGCCGGGGTCGGCCGTCATGGAGCCATCGGCAATGGTGGAGCCGATGGCGCGTCCACCGCGGACGCCGGCGCCCGCGAATACGCAGAACTGCTGCAGGAAGTGGTCGCGCCCGGATTGCGCCGTGAGCCGTCCAATGGTCCGGCCGAACTCGCCGACCATCACGACCAGCGTCTCGTTGAGCTGGCCCGTCGACTTCAGATCGCTTAGGAGCGCCGATACTCCATCGTCGAGCTGTTTGCCCAACGTGAAGATATTGGTTCCCTGCGCGGCATTGCCGTTGACCCCGTAAATGTTCTGGTGCATGTCCCAGCCACCCACGGTGATCTGAATGAATCGCGTGCCTTGATTCGCCGCGAGCACCTGGTTGGCGACGAGGCAGGCGTTGCCAAATGTGGTGTTGCCGTACCTCTGACTATCGGCCGCGGTATAGCGGAACGCTTTGTCGACGACGGGGTTGTACATCAGGCCCTTGGCGGCGCGATAAAAGTCGTCCATGTCCTCGACCGGCTTGCCGTACGGCGAATTCACTCGTAGCGTGTCGTCGAGGCTGTGCATCAGGTCCCATTTCTGGGTCCATCTTGCCTGGCCGTCGCCATTGGTGGTGTTGGCGAGCCCCGTGGTCGCGGGCGCGGTCTTGAACGGCGCGAACTTCGAGTCGAGATAACCGGGACCGGCGGCCTGATTGGAGTTGAGCGCGAGAAACGTCGGGAACACTTTGCCGGGCGTCTGCTGCGCCGCCATCTCGATCGCGACGACGCTACCGATGTTGGGCGCGATATCGCCGAGAGCCGCCGCGGGATTGCGTCCGATCTGCGTCCATGTTTGCGCCAGGCTATGCACGAGGGCCCAGGCGCGCATGGAACGGACGACGGCAATGTCGTCGATGGCCTCGCCAAGCTTGGGAAGAATGCCGGTGGGCCACAGTAATCCCTTGATGGTTTCGGGCTTGGCGCCGGCGGGCGTAACGCCGTCGATCATGCGGAAATCGAACGTGTCCTGCTGACTGGGCGCGCCGGCGAGCAGGATGAAGATGACGTTCTTTGCGGTGTTGATGGTGGAGACGTTCGCCTGCGAGACGACTTCCGCGGCCCGTCCGTTGCCGGCAAGAAATGCTCCGGTAACGCCGGCGCCGGCGATTTGAAAGAACTCACGGCGAGTCCAGTGGGGACGCTGGAAGAACGTCTTGTGGGGATGCGGATGCTTTCTGATGAAGCGCTCGAATTTTTCTCTCTCGTTCATGGCTCGCTCCTCAGTAATTGAACACGAAGTCGACTTTGTTGAAGAGCGACCACAGCAGATCGGAAGCCGCGTTCGTTCTGTTGCCTGTCTTGAGCGCTGCCCGCGACGTGGTACGTTCCGCGTCACTCGGATAGCGTGAGAGCACGTTCAGATACAGCATGTCGATGGCTTCGTCGTCGGTCTTTGCCACCGCGCGCGCCAACAGACTCGCGGTTACGCCGGAGCCTGATGAACGAGTCCGCGTCATCACGGTCGCATCGTTCATCAGCGCCATGGCCTGTTGCGCGCTGCCATCGCCGCGACGCTCCTCGTCGTCGCGATTTCCAGGCATGAAGTTGGTGAGAAATGCACTGCGAATGGCGCCGGGTTCGGGCGATTGCATCGCCCAATTCACCTGGCCGATACCCGTAATCGTGTACGCTGCCGGGACTCCGGAGGCTTGCGCCAGCGCATCGGCGATCTCCTCGCCCCAGAGGCGCCGCACGAGTTTGCGGGCGAACAACGGCTCCCAGTGCGAATCCCACGCGCCGCTGTAACGCGACGACAGTTGGTAGGCCTGCGAAGTGGCGAGCAGTTTGATGAGCGCCTTGAGGTCGAACTTCTGGGCGACGAAGTACGACGCGAGCGCATTCAGCAATCGCGCGTTTGACGGCTGCAGCGTCCACGGCGCCGGCGGCGGATTGTCGGGATCGAGGCGATCGGGATCAAACTGGTTGGCGGGCTCGACGATGCCACGCCCGAAGAGCTGCTTCCAGATGTAATTGACGGTCGCGCGAGCGAACTGCGGATCGGCGGTGAGTTCGCGGGCGAGCGCATCGCGATAATTTTCGCCGCGCGGCACGGTCTTGTTGGTGAAGAAATAATTGGGCGCGACATTCCGCTCGGTCCCCGAAGGAACACGCGCCGGACGGTTGCCATTTGTCGTATTCAATTGATAATCGGCCCCGTTCGGGTTGTCGATCATCGACCAGTAGTAAACGTTGGGGTTCGTCGCATCGTAGTTAACGCGCCGCTGATTCGACTTCGCCACGAAGGCAGAGAGCTGCCAGGCCTGATACCGGGAGGCGTTGCGACCCCAGAGACTCAGTTGATCCAGGTGGCCCCGGCCGTTGTGACACTCGAGGCAGTTGACGTGCGCGAGGCCGAGAAAAGTCTCGGCAATGGCCGCCGCCTGTTGATCGTAGGTATCCTGCGCCGGCCCGTTATTCACGCGATTGCCTACAAAGAAATTGATCGGCCCCGTTTGATAACTGTTGTCGCCGCGCACCGAGAGGATCTCGCGCACCATTTGGTCATAGGGCTTGTTCTTGGAGAGCGAATCCTTGATCCACAGGTAGAAGGCGTTGCGGCCGTCGTCGAACATGCGATTGCTGAGCGATGCCCGATTGGCGGTGTTCTTCAACTGGTCGCCGAAGAACATGGTCCACTTGTCGGCCCATTCGGGCGTCGCCAGCAATTCGTCGACGAGCGAGGTTCTCTTGTTGGCGGCTTTGTTGGCGACGAAACTGACGACTTTATCCGGCGCCGGAATCCGGCCGGTGAGGTCGAGAGTCACGCGGCGGATGAACTCGTAGTCGTTGGTGAGCCCGGCGGGAGTGACGCTCGCGGACTTCAATGCCGCGAAGATATATTGGTCGACCAGGTTATCCGAATCCGCGTCGTGTGGAATCGTTGCCGTTAGCGCAAGCTGACGGCTCACCTGATCGGTGACCGCGCTCAGCGCGTATCGTTGCCTGGCTTCGCTGGCGAACCGTTCCCGTTGCGGTCCAAAGAATGAGCACTCGGCATGAGGGCTGTCAATCGCCCCCAGCTCTTGCGCGTCGAGCGCGATGAACCCTGGAAGGATCAACGCAGCTGTGGCGCTGGATATTACAAAACTCCTGATTCCCATGCAACCCGCTCCCCGCCCCTGTCCCTACCATTCTGCTCTCTTGAACACCAGAAACGCCAGCTAGTTTCGGGTCTAAGGTGATGCTGTCAGCCTCACAAACTTGAACCTTGAACGTCCTATGACGTATCCTGCGACGAGTACCCGTCGCCAAATCCTCAATGCCTGAACATGATCCGCATCCGCCACCAGTCCGGCTGGGCACGATTCAATGGCTCATTTGCGCCGTATGCGCGATTGGCTTTGCATTCGATATCTACGCGATTCTCGTCGCGCCTCTGATCCTGCCGCCGGCTCTCACGGAGTTTGGCATCACCAAGGCCGCCGATCGAAATTTCTGGACCGGTTGGCTCTTCTGGGCGCCGGCGATGGCGGGCGGAGTATTCGGACTGATCGGCGGCAACCTGACTGACAAATTCGGGCGCCGGCGAGTTCTGGTGTGGAGCATTCTCATCTATACGGTGTCGGCGCTGGGCACTGGCTTCGCGACCTCCGTTGAAATGCTGCTGGTTCTGCGATGCACCACCTTCGTGGGGGTGTGCGTGGAATTCGTCGCGGCTGTGGCGTGGCTGGCCGAATTGTTCCCCAATCCGAAGCAGCGCGAAGCGATCCTCGGATGGACGCAAGCCTTCTCTTCGTTGGGCGGCGTATTGGCGGCGGCGGCGTATTACATCGCCGTGACCTATGGGAAGTCGCTGCCGGCAATCATGGGCGGCCACGAGGCGTGGCGATACACCGTCATTTCGGGCCTGTTGCCGGCGATCCCGTTGATCATCATCCGGCCATTTCTGCCGGAATCGCCGATGTGGGCGGAGAAGAAGCGGCTGGGGACATTGCGCCGTCCGAGCATCCTCGAATTGTTTCAACCGCAGTTCCTGAAGACCACGCTGGTGACGGCGGCCATGTTTGCGTGCAGCTACGGTGCGGCTTTCGGCGCCATCCAACAATTACCGCGCATTGTGCCAGGCATCGCAAATGTGAAGACGATGCCCCGGCAGCAACAGCAGCAGGTGGTGAGCGGCGTTCAATCGGTGCAGGAGATCGGCGGACTGGCGGGCCGCGCGGCGCTCGCGCTTCTGGCGGTGTACGTGGTCAGCCGGCGCAAGCTGTTGCGCATTTTCCAGATTCCGGGATTGATCATCGTGCCGGCCGTATTTTTCTTCTGGGCGACGAACGACCTGCAGATGCTCAAGATCGGCATATTTCTGGCGGGCTTCTGCACGGTGGCGCAGTTCAGCTTCTGGGGGAACTATCTGCCGCGAGTGTACCCGACGCGTCTGCGGGGAACCGGCGAAAGCTTCGCGGCCAACGTCGGCGGCCGTATGTTCGGCACCGGCGCGGCGTTCGTCACAACTCAATTGGCGAACTCGATGCCTGGGGCCACGGATGCCATCAAGCTGACGACCGCGGCTGCGGCGGTCGCGCTGTTCGTCTACGTGCTCGGCTTTATCCTCAGCTTCTGGCTGCCTGAGCCCGGCGCGGAGAATCTTCCGGACTAGTCCCGGCTCATCGATAATAAATTTGCGCGCAGGGAATAAAGCCGGAACCACCCGGCATGTTCCTGCATATGGCGGCTTCTAAAGCTGTGGAGAGTTGGATGGACAACCAATTCTACGGGCCCGCGCACGGAAATCTGACTTCGGTCACGCAAATGCCGGACCGGAGAACGGCGTCGGACCGTTTCGAGTCCGAAGCGATGCCCCACCTGAACGATCTGTTTCGCACGGCCATGCGGATGATGGGCGAGCGCGCCCGCGCCGAGGACGTTCTTCAGGAGGCCTATCTGCAGGCCTGGAAATCGTTCGATCGCTTCGAGACGGGGACGAATTGCCGGGCGTGGTTGTTCAAGATCCTGTTCCATTGTGTGAACCATCACCGGCGCAAGTGGTTCCGGTTCCCATTGCTGAAAGAGACCGAGGAGTTCATCGAGGCTAATCTGGCCTGTGCGACTCCGATCCCGGACAAGCTGACGGACGGCGAGATACTCGCCGCGTTGGATAAGATCCCGAACGATTTTCGATCTGTTGTACTCCTCGTCGATGTCGAGGAGTTCGCGTACAAGGAGGTTGCCGACATTTTAGGGGTCCCGATCGGCACCGTCATGTCGCGGCTGAGCCGCGCACGAAGACTTTTACGGGACCAACTGGCAGTGGTGGCGAAGTCTTACGGTATCGGCAAGACGGCCACGAAGGGAAAAACAGTATGAAACCAACGAACCCTGGCGAACAGATTTGCGAGCGCACGTTGCAATCGATGGACCTGTATCTCGACAACGAGCTTCCGGCCGGCGAGCGGGCAGAGGCGGAACAGCACATCCGTGAGTGCGCGAGTTGCGCCGCCGAGATCGAGGCGCGGATCGCTTTGAAGGACCGTCTCAAGACGTCGGTGCGGAGCGTGATGGCTCATCCGGACTTACAGCGACGCATTCGCGATTCCGTGCGTGCAGTGGCCACGCCGGCGACTCCGCGACACAACTGGACTCGCGCCGCCGTCGCCATGGCGGCCACCCTCGTGATCTGCCTTGGCGTCACTATCGCGTATCAGCTAGGACATTTGCGGCTGACGGCGTCGTCTCAGGAGTCGTATATTGCAACGATCTCGCAGCGGGTATCGAATGTGATGCGGATCGGACTGGGGGATCATGTACACTGCGCGGTGTTCCGCAAGCAGCGCAAGAATCCACCGTCGCCCGAGCAGATGGTGAACGAGATGGGTCCAGAATACAAGGACCTGATCGCGGTGGTGAAGGAGCAGGCGCCGCAGGGATATCAGGTGGTGATGGCGCATCAATGCCGTTATCACCGGCGGAAGTTTGTGCACGTGACGGCGACATATGGATCGAAGCTGATCTCGCTGGTGATCGCGCGACGCGGCGATGGCGAATCGTTCGAGGCGGACAAGCTTGTGTCACAACTGACGGCGGCGGGGATACCGATGTATCAGACGAGCGTCCAGCGCTTCAACATCGCGGGATTTGAGACGCGAGATCACCTGGTGTACGTCGTATCGGATCTGGGGCAACGCGAGAATCTGGACGTGATGACAGCATTCGCGCCGCGAGTTCGCGACACGCTTCATAAGATCGAGCTCTAAGGCAGGCCGTCCGAAAGGCTGCACAGCGGAGTTGGAAACTCGGCGGGGCGTAAACCCCATGCTGAATTTCCAACTCCGCTGTTCGTTTTTGCGGAGCCGAAGCGGACCGAAGCGGGACAGCAACCACTGCGCCGATTTTCGCTCTCTCGTTCACCGAAGTTTGTTGTAGCCTCGGTTTTACGCGGATTTATTACTGAACATCTCGGTTGGCGCAGTGGTTGCTGTCCCCAACGGAGTCGTCCCAACGGACTCCCGACGGGCCCCCGATCCGGGCCTTTCCACATCTCCGGAATTTGTGCGGATTCATGGAATATTCGGTCCTTCCCAAGGCTTTCATCGGCGTGATGACAGCCGAACAGCAACGACTCGAAGAAGCGCGCGACCGGCGCGCGCATTGGAAGCGGTGGGGCCCCTATCTGAGCGAGCGCTCATGGGGCACGGTGCGCGAAGACTATAGCGCATACGGGACGGCGTGGGAACACGTGCCGCACGATCATGCGCGATCGAAGGCGTATCGCTGGAACGAGGATGGGCTTGCGGGCATTTCAGATCGCCATCAAAAGATCTGCTTCGCCATCGCAATGTGGAATGGCCGCGATCCGATCCTCAAGGAGCGGCTGTTCGGCCTGACAGGGAACGAAGGAAATCACGGCGAGGATGTGAAGGAGTGTTATTACTACCTGGACAGCACGCCGACACACTCGTACATGAAGTATCTGTACAAGTATCCGCAGGCCTCATTTCCCTATGAACAACTTTTGCGCGGGAATCGCGAGCGCGGTCGCGATCGTCGCGAATTTGAGCTGGCCGACACGGGCCTGTTTGACGAAGGCCGCTACTTCGACGTATTCGTCGAGTACGCCAAGGCGACGCCGGACGACCTGGTCGCGCGAATCAGCATAGCGAATCGAGGACCGGACGCCGCCGGGATTCACCTGTTGCCGACAGTATGGTTTCGCAACACATGGTCGTGGGGCGGAGATGAGCAGAAGCCGCATTTGCGACGTTGTACGGGAGCGCCGGCGGCCGTTGAGTTGAACGAGCCGAAGTACGGCAAACGCTGGCTGGTCTGCGACGGCACGCCCGAGCTCCTGTTTACCGAGAACGAGACGAACGAGCCGCGGCTCTACGGATCCGTCACTCGCGGCTATGCGAAGGACGGAATTAACGATTACGTCGTCAACGGCCATCATGACGCTGTGAATCACGCCGGCAGCGGCACTAAAGCGGCGGCGCATTACCAATTGACGATAGCGGCGGGCGAGACGGTGGTGGTGCGGCTCAGACTGACGGACTCGCCGGGAACGGCGTCGCTCGACATCGACTCCGTCGTCGATGAACGCAGGCAGGAGGCCGATGAATTCTATGCCACCGTGATCCCGCCCGATCTCTCCGTGGACGCCAGCAACGTGATGCGTCAATCGCTCGCCGGGCTGTTATGGTCGAAGCAGTTCTATCACTATGTAGTGCGCGACTGGTTGAATGGCGACCCGGCGTTCTCGCCGCCACCGCAAGAGCGTCGCAACGGCCGTAACAACCAATGGGGTCACCTCTACAACGCCGACGTCATCTCGATGCCGGACAAATGGGAATATCCGTGGTACGCGGCTTGGGATCTGGCCTTCCATTGCGTACCGCTGGCGCTGGTGGACTCCGAGTTCGCCAAGGAGCAACTGATGCTGATGGTGCGGGAGTGGTACATGCACCCGAACGGTCAGTTGCCGGCGTACGAATGGGCCTTTGGCGACGTGAATCCGCCCGTTCACGCGTGGGCCGCATGGCGCGTTTACAAGATCGAGAAGAAGCGGCGCGGAGTCGGCGATCGCACGTTTCTGCAGCGCATCTTTCACAAGTTGCTGTTGAACTTTACCTGGTGGGTGAACCGCAAGGATGCTGAGGGCCGCAACGTTTTTCAAGGTGGCTTTTTGGGGCTGGACAACATCGGGGTGTTCGATCGCAGCGCGCCTCTGCCGACGGGCGGGCACATCGAGCAAGCGGATGGCACCGGCTGGATGGCGATGTACAGCTTGAATCTGCTGGCGATCGCACTAGAGCTGGCCCGGGAGGATCCGTCGTACGAAGACGTCGCGAGCAAGTTTTGGGAACACTTTCTGCATATCGCCTCGGCTATCAATCACCTCGGCAACGACGGCACGGGCATGTGGGACGAGCAGGAGGGATTCTTTTACGATGCCTTGCATCTGCCCGACGGCAGCCACTTCCCGATGAAGATCCGGTCGATGGTGGGGCTGATCCCGCTCTTTGCGATCGAAACGTTAGAGCCCGAATTGATGGAGCGCCTGCCCGGCTTCCGGCGGCGACTGGAGTGGTTCGTCGAGAATCGGCGTGATCTGACGGCGAACGTCGCGTGCATGCGGACCGAGGGCGAGGGTGAGCGGCGGCTGCTCGCAATTGTCGGAGCGGAGCAGCTACGGCGCGTCCTGGCGATCATGCTGGATGAGAATCAATTCCTCTCGGCGTACGGAATTCGGGCAGTGTCGCGCGAACACAAGAACCGGCCGTTCGTGATGCGCGTGGACGGCGCCGAATATCGCGTCGACTATGAACCTGCCGAGTCCAGCACGGGGCTGTTCGGCGGCAACTCGAATTGGCGAGGGCCGATCTGGTTTCCAGTGAACTATCTGCTTATCGAATCGCTGCAGAAGTTCCATCACTATCTGGGTGACGATTTCCAGGTGGAGTGTCCTACCGGATCGGGCCACTACATGACGCTCTGGGATGTTGCGTCGGAGTTGTCGCGGCGGATGACGCGAATCTTCCTGACGGGCGAAGATGGTAAGCGGCCGGTGCATGGTAGCGATCCGCTGTACGCTTCCGACCCGCACTGGCGCGAGCTCGTGCTGTTTTACGAATACTTCCATGGCGACGATGGCTCCGGAGTCGGCGCCAGTCATCAAACGGGATGGACAGGCCTGGTAGCGAAGCTGCTGCAGCAGTCTGGAGAATGACATGATTCAGTTCGATGAGCAGACATGCGGCGATCTCCAGCGTTCCATTCAGCTCGAATGGCTGGAGACGAACGGCCTCGGCGGCTTCGCGTCAGCCACCATCGCGGGCGCAAACACCAGGCGATATCACGGCTTACTGACGGCGGCCAC
>JADMIO011413781.1_pt1 | contig 10369 bp, 9 predicted proteins | sample 8958161 | NCBI WGS metagenome assembly JADMIO01 (sample SAMN16585339, study PRJNA669376) | soil metagenome | isolation source: Crop rotation soil | place: USA: Cullars Rotation, Alabama | collected 2011
AGGTGAGCCAGTGTGATTACATTTGCGGCCTAACTGTGGCCAGTCCAGTTACGCTGGAGTCACTAGTATTTAGGTGACACTATAGAAGCGGCCGCGACAACTTGTCCACGTGGAATTCTAAGCTTAGGATCCCAATGTGCTGGAAAGATCGCTTGATGATTGTGTTTCAATTGTTCAGCGATCGCCTCTGGCAAGATGTTTAACAGTAATTGCTCGGTTTTTTCCCTCTCCAGTCGCAATTGTGCTTCTGCCCGCCTACGTTCAGTTATATCTCGATAAACCCAGACTCGCCCACTGATGTCATCCCCCAAGCGTTGTGGACGAGAATGGCGTTCAAACACTCGACCGTCTTTCAACTCCAGCACATCGTAAGCATCAACTTCTGGCTGGAGATGAATTTCTTGTAAGCGACGGGAAAAAACCTCTGGAGATTTCAGTTGCTTGGCTAAAAAGTGAACACGACTATCGCGGTCTGGTAATACTGTATCTGGATCGTCAATCCCCCACATATCCAGAAATTTCTGGTTGTAAGTCACAGATTGCCGATTACCACTAACCGCGATAATGCCATCTCCCATCGAATCGAAGGTTGATTGGAGTAAAGCTAGAGAATTTGCCAGTTTGCTTTCTGCTTTCTGGCGATCGCGGATTTCCTGCTCTAAGATAGCGTTTTGTTGTGTCAGCTGTTTTTGTAATTTGCGGATTGCTAGTTGATTTTCGATCCGCGCTAGCACCTCTTGCCCTTCAAATGGTTTACTAATATAGTCAGCACCGCCCACTTCAAAAGCTTTTACCTTATCAGATACCTCACCTAATGCACTTAAAAAAATCACAGGAACATCTTTGATCTCCTTCATCTCTTTCAGCTTTAGACAAACTTCATAACCACTTATATCTGGCATCTGAATGTCAAGCAAAATCAAGTCTGGACAAATTATCTGTACTTCTTCTAGTGCCATTTCGCCATTAATCACGCAGCGCACTGAATAATCATGTTGCGTCAGCATAGTCGTGAGTAAACGCAGGTTGCTGGGAGTGTCATCAACAACCAAAATATCTGCTTTACATATACTTGGAGGATTAGTCAACTTGATTTCCTATTTATATCTTTTGCATCAGCAGAAGCAGCCCCCTTCAATCCCGCGTTCCACACTTTTGGAACGCTACCAAACTTTAATCGATTGATTAATCAGTTTAACAATCTCCTTACCTTCAAACTCTTTGGCCAATGTACGTAATTTTTTACAAAATAGCAAGGGATTCTCATCTTCACTTTCTAGTCACTCAACCTGTCGGATAATTTCTTTGAAATTGCCTTTTGCGGCTAGTGCAGGCTAACTTCTCTAATTATTCTAAACAGGGAACAGTCATCTCCACCTTAATTGGAGAAATATCTTCTCTAACCAGGGCTATTTCGTTCCAGACATAACCCGCCCTGAACTGATAGCGAAGCGTGGCGTTAGCCATAGTTCAGGGCTAATAGCTAAAGTCCGTTTAAACGGACTATAAATTTCTTTTAGTCGTCTTTAGACGACTTTCGCTATTAGACTCAGAATTGATTCTGAGGCGGTCTAGATGAGAATGAAATAGCCCTGCTTCTCTAACTGTTCTGCCTTTATACGTATGCCAGTATCTTCCACTAGAAATCGAAATTTCTGTTCTCTATTATCTAATTTAGATGGAATTTGAACATTAAATATTACCTACCCTTTACCTGTAAATTTCACAGCATTACTGATGATCTCATAGAAGAATATGAATAAAAATATAACCCCTTGCTCGATGGACACCGTTTAGGGGGATATCCTAAATTTGTACAGGGAAATGCTCGGCACCTTTTTTTAGAAGGGGAAGGTGATAATTTTCTACTATTTCAAATTGTCTCTTTGATATTTCTGTTGATGAATTAAAAATCTACCGGATGCTGTCCATAATAAGGTAAAGCCTCTGACCAATGAGGACGCTTACCTTGTTGCCAATCAAAATAAGCTAATTCCAAAACACTTGTTACCGTCGCTGCTAACCCAGATGTAGCTTTAATTAGTTGACAATTTGTAGAGCAATTAGTTAAAGTCTCCTGCCACGCTTCAGGTGTAAATACAGTATCTGGTAATAAAGCTGTCATTCCCAAACCATCAGATTGAGGTTGATAAATAGCGCCAAAAATTTGCCCCCGTTGCGCTTGCATTTCCACAGCAAAAATTTGCTCCATCCAACTATCTTTAGAAACTGGGGCAATATTTCCTTCTTGATTAGAAGATATCTTCGAGATGTATTCTGCCCAAGCTACCGCTGCTAAAGTAGAAACAGCAAATACCGGAATCTCTAACTGTTGTCCTAAAGTGCGGGCCGTGACAACACCAATGCGAGTTCCCGTAAAACCACCAGGCCCTTTAGCCACAGCAACAAATGCCATGTCTGCCCAAGTTTGCGGTTTGATAAAATCAATTAAATATTGATGTATGTGGCTTGATAAGTCGCGCCCTAAATTCCAAACATTAGAGCGATTTTCACCGGCATTGTTGCTGATTGCCAAACCCAATTCGGGAGTGGTGGTGTGCATTGCCAAAGCGTATTTTGTAGTTTCGAGATGTTGTAGTTCAGTTGTCAAAATAATGCAAATATAGATTTTAAGAATCGTAGAACAGGCATCTTGCCTGTAATATTGTAGAACAGGCATCTTGCCTGTAATATTGTAGAACAGGCATCCTGCCTGTGATTTGTTAACAGGCGAGACGCCTGCTCTACAGCCGCGCAAATTAGTATCAATAAATTATCATCATATCTGAGCGGGTTAATTCAGACAAGAACCACCCGCCCCCATCATAACGTCACGTAGGCACTAATTCGCCAGGACGCAACTTAGCCCATTTGCCCATTTCTCGCTTAAAGCTGAGACATCCAACCACATCCCATTCCATTTCAATCACATCTTCTTTTGTGCGGATATTGACATTGATGGAAGGTTCATTAGGATCAAAATCTGGCGTTTCGGTCAAGTGCGGCTGTTGGTGCTGCGTTTCTACAGCATTGTAGGTTGCACAGCGGTCTACATAGTGGCAGTTCACACAAATACACATAATAGAACCAACTCCAAAAACCTTTATAGTTAATCTAACCTAAGCCAAACTGTTAATCACTAGTTGCTAGGTTGATTTTTAATAAAATGCAGAGTTCAGTTTTTTCTCGCCTAGCTCCAGAAAATTGGCCTTTTAGCTTAGAATGGTTGCCACAACCTGCTTACATGGTTGGTGGTGCCGTGCGGGATGCGATTATCGGCAGAAGTCGCGAATACTTGGATCTAGATTTTATCATCCCATCGGATGCGGTGAAGGTGGCGAGAAAGATTGCTCAACATTACCAAGCTGGTTTTGTGTTACTTGATAAAGAACGCAGAATTGCCCGTGTTGTTTTTCCCCAGGCTACAGCTGATTTTGCTCAACAGGAAGGGGAGAGTTTAATTACTGATTTGCACAGAAGGGATTTTACAATAAATGCGATCGCCTATAATCCCCATGACCAAGAAATTATCGATCCTCTCCAAGGCTGTGCTGATATAGATTTGGGTCTATTGCGAATGATATCACCCGCCAACCTCCAAGATGACCCGCTGCGACTAATGCGAGGATATCGCCAAGCTGCTCAACTTGGTTTTACCATTGAATCAGCTACCCAAGCAGCTATTCGGACTTTAGCGCCATACATCACTCAAGTTGCAGCCGAACGAGTGCGGGTAGAAATTGGCTATTTGTTGGCGAGTTCTCAGGGTACTGCTAAAATCACCAATGCTTGGGAAGATGGCATACTTACTTCTTTCTTCAAAAACGCCACCCGTGAAAGCTTGATCAAATTAGCAGCAGTTGACAAAGCAGCCACATTACTTACTGAAAACTGGCCGCAACTAGGGAGAGAACTGCAAAAATATGTGCGCGATACAGTTAAAACTTCTTGGTTCGGTATTGCCAAACTCGCTTGTCTTGTTCACCCAAATCCAGAAATCGCGGAGATAGAGTTACAGGAATTGACTTACAGCCGTGCAGAGATTCGCGCTGTAGCTACCGCCCTGAAACTGTTCCCGCAATTCAAAAAAACTAATATGTCCCTACGAGAACAATATTGTTTGTTCCAGGAAGTTGGGATTGTATTTACCACTACAGCAGCGTTAGCTCTAGCACATGATGCCCCGGTAGATGCGATCGCACCATTGATCAGTCGTTACCTTAACCCTGATGATCTGGTCGCTCATACCACTCTTTTAGTGAGTGGTAAAGACCTCATTATAGCATTAAACATCCCCCCTTCGCCAATGGTGGGCAAACTGCTGACAGAGATAGCCGTAGCCCAGGTTGAGGGGAGAATTGGCACAGTTGAAGATGCGATCGCTTATGCACGGCAGTTAGTTGAGAATGAATAAACGTGCTTAAATATACTTGATGATTCGGCGAACCGAAATCATTGCTAAAGAAAGATATGGGGGGATAATATATAAAAAATTCCCAGATGGTATAAATTTTTGCAGATGAAAAGATACTTGCAGCTACTGATTGCTTTTGTAATCGGAGTAGGGATGTTTTGTGGTGTAAACTATGGAGAGAGCTTGTTTTTACCTGCCTTCAGCCGAGAAAATAGCAATCGGCAAAAAATCTCACTCCAAACAAATTCCTATTTAGAAAAAGTCCGACAAGACAAAAAACTGTTACGCGCTTTTCTGCAAAAAATGCCTAAAGGTGGAGAATTACACACACACCTTAGTGGCGATATTACCCCAGAACGATTATTAGAATTGGCAGCACAATCAAAACAAATTAAATACTTTGTGCGAGTACCCAATCAAAGTTTCTCCGCAGACGATCCCAAAGCTTATCAATTTGTAGCATCATCACCAAATACTGAACCACCTTCCCAAGATAGCAATCATACATTAATACCAGTTTCTCAGTTACTCAACCCGCAGACAGAATCTGAACGTCAGCACAAAGAAAAACATCGTCAAGCCTTGATGATATCTGAAGCAGAACCAGAGCCAAATACAGTATTTTTTAACGCAACTTTTGCCCGTAGTGATGTTGTCACCAGCAACCCAGAAATTGTACGTCAAATGTTAGCAGATGTGGTAGAAAAAGCCCACAAGCATCACATCAGTTATGTAGAAACAATGTTATCTCCGTTTCCCGGTAATCCACTTGGTAAAGACAAAGCAGATGAATATAAAGTATTGAATCTGACTACATCACGCGAGTATTTGACTAGCTTGATAGCAGCAGTAGAACAAGCAAATCAGCAGTTACCAAAAAACGAGCGTGTAGAAGTGCGATTTATGCTATCTTTTCGTCGTACCAGTGCTAAACAGTTTACACAATTGCCCATCGCCTTTGAATTAGCAGCCGCCAATGATAAAATAGGTAAAATGATCGCAGGTATCAACCTCGTTGGTAACGAATACTCAACAGATCCAGAGATTGGTCAAGCAATAGCGCAACCAGATAATATTAGTAATTATATTCTCGCATTACGTCGCCTTTATCCCTCAGTGCGCTTATCAATTCATGCAGGTGAAAGTGATACATGGGATTGGCACATTCGAGATTCAATTTTACTAGGAGCAGAGCGCATTGGACATGGAGTAAACTTAGTTACATCTCCAGAAGCCAAATCAGTCAAACAGATTTGCGATGCGGTAAATTCAGATACTATCTTCCAAGCAAAATCACCAGAAGAATCACTGATGCGCCGACGTGGTATTTTAATAGAAGCTTGTCCGACAAGTAACCATTTACTATTAAAAATTCCCTTCACCTGTCATCCTTTTAAAAAATGGTTGAGAATGGGGATTCCGGTTTCTCTCAACACCGATGATGCTGGCATTTTTGGCACTAATATCACAGAAGAATTTGCTCGTGTAGTTGAAAGTCAACCAGATTTGACTTGGGAAGAAGTCAAGAAAATAGCTCGTGCGAGTTTAGAACATGCATTTGTTTCTGAATCTACTCAAACAGCGTTGATTAAAAATTGGGAAATGCAAATAAAGCAATTTGAAGCAGCTATCAATCAGGAGAGTTTGAAGAATTAGATTCATCCCCACTAATTGCTCATATTGCAATACGGTTCAGTTAGAGCTAAAAGCTATAAATTACGTAGGTTGGGTTGAGGAACAAAACCCAACATTTCCGTGACGAAAGTTGGGTTTCCCCTGGTTCTACGCCTACTACAGTTTTCTTAACTGAACCGTATTGGCTTATATTGCTACGGTGGGAGAATCTCCAAATCTTTGCAAATCTTGATAGCTAAAATATCAACAATTTCAGTATGTCTTGGAATTGCTGATGTTCTGTTGTTTAAAGGATTGTAGTAAATTGTATGCCTTCCACCTTCCCGGAGAAAAAGGCAGCCATTTTTTTCTAAATGACGAATCAAATCGCGTCTCTTCACTAGATTTTGACTGTAATCTGTTCGCGGATAACAATTTTCCCAGAAAGTTGTTGCTCAGTAAGTTCCCGGTTTGATATTAAAATCAACTCTATCGCTTCCCGCAAACTTTCTCTAGCATCTTCTAGTGTTTTTTCTTGTACATTGGCACCTGGTAACTCTTGGACATAGCCAATATACCAATCATCTACCTTTTCAAATACCGCAGTAAAGGAGTTTTCCATAAGAAAATTACTACCCATAATATAAAAGTTAGCATTTTTCCGGTTAAAATAGTTTAACGGGAAGACCAAAACCTCACAAGCGAGGTAAATAAAATATGGTACACAGCTTTACGTTCCCACAAGAAATAATTGACAGCATTCAGGAAAGGATAGAAGTCCTAGAAAGATGCCTGAATGATGCTAACCCGCAAGATGAAGCAATGGCAGAAATAATTGAGTTAGCTAATAGTCGGCAAATATCTCTTAGTCAGCTGGAAGAGGAGTTTAAACAGTTTCACGACAAGTTTAATAGATTTACTAAAATATGTCAGGTATTAAATGAAAAAGCTACTCAGGATGAATTAGCGGTTTTACTGTGTGTAAAATTTAATTTTACGGTTAAAGATATTGTAGATATATACTGCAATTTATTTGGAAAAAATGACATAAAAAAAACATTAAAAATACTAACTCTGAACCTTGTAAAAGAAGTTAAAAAATTTCGCGTAGACCTTATATCTGACATTTGTAATCAAGATACAATATATATTATTGTAGAATCTAAAAAACACTTATTACAATCACTAATCAAAGCTAGTTTACGAGTTAACGCATTAACTGAAGAAGAGATTAATGCATTTGATTTGGGAGACATCACACCCCAAGAATCAGAAGCTATGCTGATTTCTTTAGCATCTACCAAAAAATGGGATCAGGTGTACAGAAATCTTGCATAGTCCTAAATTTGTTGAAAAAGAAGATGTGCTAAGTATACATGATAAGCAAATCAAGATGTATGGTGGCTTACCAGGTATAAGGGATGAACGTTTATTAGAATCTGCTATTTCCCAACCTCAAGCAACCTTTGGGGGAGAATTTTTACATCCGACAATTGTGGAACAAGCAGCAGCATACTTATTTCACATTAATAAAAATCATGCTTTTGTAGATGGTAACAAACGAACTGCTTTTGATGTCATGGTGACATTCTTGAACTTGAATGATTATGAACTTAATCTCACACCAGAAGAAGCCGAAGAATTAACAATACAGGTGGCTGATGATAAAGTGAATAAAGAAGAATTGATTGAAATCCTGAAAGATTGCATTACAGAACTATTTTAAACTCATCAAAAACTCTTCTGATGCGTCTCTACATCTAAATATTACCAGCTTTAAAAAGCTTCATTTGTATGAAGCTTTTAGGACTTACGCAAAGGGAGCGGTAGAACCGAATTAATTAGCCATCAAGAGCGCCCTAATCGCTGATTTATTTCAGCACGGACAGTTTCATTCAGTATCATCAGGAATATTTTCGATTACAAAATCAAGTATTTGGTCTATGTCAGGTTCTTTGGCAAGCCAATCATCATAATTTTCAGGTGTAAAAAAAGCATATTCATCATAACCTGATTCACCCTGAAAACGCATTTGCATCATAGTATTGTGGAGCCAGAAACCTTGTTTTTCTTCCAAGCTCATTTGGGTGTATTCTTCTTGCCACCAGTTTGAAGTACGTTGTTTCTCTGCCTGTCTTTCTAGATATTCATCTAGCAAATTTCGTGATGGTTCTGGGTTGAAAGGACTGCTTTTGCTAGTAGCAACAACATCACTATTTGCTATGTTAACTAAAGTTTCATGCAAAGTTTCTTGCCCAGTTGGTAAATCAACTGTGCGTCTACTGGTTAATTGTAAACCATGTTCTTCATCAACAATAGTTCTTTCCCATCCCTCTATAGATGTAAGTCTCACTTGCGGTGAAATAATTAATCCTGTGTTTGGGTCAATGAGAGTAAAATAGACATTAGTATCTGTGGGAATATCGGTTATTATCTCCATGACGACTAGATACCCAGTTTCATAGTCTATGAATTGCTTGATAATTTTCCGATTAGATGTAGCAATAATCTCAAAATTTGATTCAGAAGCCGACTGTCCATGTTTAATTTCCATCTTTTTTTAACTGTAGTAACTTATTCGGCTTGCTCCAAACTAAAGTTATTTGTTCGAAACCGAAAATGGTGGGCAATGCCCACCCGACAATCTTAAACAGCAGCCAACAAACCATTGTGCTTAAGCAAAGCACCCGTACTCGGTTCCCGTCCTCGGAATGATTTAAACACCTCCATCGGATGCTTGCTACCACCCAATGCCAGCACCGTATCACGGTAGCGTTTGCCGGTAGCTTTTAACGCGTCTTCATCTTCTAGACCTGCTTCTTCAAAAGCGGCAAAAGCATCAGCACTCAGGACTTCAGCCCACTTATAACTGTAGTAACCGGCTGCATAACCACCCTCAAAAATGTGTCCAAAGGCGCATAAAAAAGCATCTTCTGGCAGTGGTGGCAAAACAGAAGTTGTTTTGGCAATGCGATGACGGACATCTGCGGGAGTTTCGTCACTACCGGGATGATAGCGGTAGTGTAGTTCCAAATCAACGCGGCTTAAGTGGACTTGCCGCAACATGGCAGAACCACTCATATAATTACGTGCCGCTAGCAGCTTTTGATAATAATGCTCTGGTAGAGGTTCACCAGTTTCGTAATGTTTAGCCATACCAAACAAAGTTGGTCGGTCATAGCACCAGTTTTCCATAAACTGACTGGGCAGTTCCACTGCATCCCACTCTACATTATTGATGCCTGCAGCTGAAGGGTAGTTAACCTTGGTGAGCATGTGATGCAAGCCATGTCCAAACTCGTGAAACAAAGTTTCTACTTCATAGAAAGTCATTAAGCTCGGCTGGCCGTCTACTGGGGGAGTTTGGTTGCATATCAAATAGGCTACAGGTAAGCGGATGGTAGTTACACTATTTTCGGTGATTGTGCCTCGATTGATGCACACATCCATCCAAGCACCACCGCGCTTTTCTGCGGGACGGCTGTAGGCATCTAGGTAAAAGTAGGCGATGGGGGCACCTTGTTCATCAGCAATTTGGAAATAACGCACATCCTCATGCCAAACTGGGGCTAGACCATCAGCAGGGGTGACGGTGACGCCAAACAGTCGCTTTACTAGCCCAAATAACCCATCTAGCACTTGGGGTAGGGGGAAGTAGGGACGTAATTCTTCAACGGTAAAGGCAAATTTTTCTTCCCGTTGGCGTTCTGCCCAAAAGCTGATATCCCAGTGTTTTAAATCTTCGGCTTCTGCTGCTCCCTTAGATAAGGCAAAGGCTTTGAGTTCTTCTAAGTCTTGGACAGCAGCATCATAACTAGCTTGGCGTAGTTCTTCTAAAAGCTTTTCTACGGCTGGGACGTTCTGGGCCATTTTACTGGCTAGGCTGAGTGAGGCAAAATTCTCAAAGCCGATTAAATTTGCCAGTTTTTGCCGTAAGTCTAAAATGCGCTCAATTAAAGGGTTGTTATCTAATTCTCCCGAGGAAGCACGAGTGATGTGTGCTTTGTATAGCTGTTCGCGCAGATCCCGACGGGTGCTATGCTGCATGAAAGGGCCGTAGCTGGGGAAGTCTAAAGTGATGCGCCAGGGGCCATTTTCTGGTGTGGCGTTTTCTTCACCAGCCTCACGGGCAGCTTGGGCGGCTAGACTAAGTAAGCTGTTGGGTAAGCCGTCAATTTCTTCTTTGGTTGTTAGGGTTAAGCTAAAGGCTTTGGTGGCATCGAGGAGATGGTTAGAGAATTTGGTGGAAAGTTCTGCTAACTCCATCTGAATTGCGTTGTAACGATCTTTCCAGCACAGTGGGATCCGAAGCTTGGAATTCACGTGACTTGAAGTCGCGGC
>JADMIO010820106.1_pt1 | contig 10368 bp, 8 predicted proteins | sample 8958161 | NCBI WGS metagenome assembly JADMIO01 (sample SAMN16585339, study PRJNA669376) | soil metagenome | isolation source: Crop rotation soil | place: USA: Cullars Rotation, Alabama | collected 2011
CTTTCCCGAGCCCGCCCTTCGCCTGCCGGTCCGCGAGCGCCAGCAGCGGCTCCAGCGAGCCCGCGGCGTCGTCGATGCCCGCGCCCGGATCGGCGATCCGCGCGTAGCGCTCGGGCACCGTCGCGAGCGTGAAGTCCGCCGGCTCGCAATCGGGCACTTCCTTCCACGTGAGCGGCGTCGAGACGCGCGCATCCTCGGTCGGCCGCACGGAGTAGGCCGACGCCGTCGTGCGATCCTTGGCGTTCTGGTTGTAGTCGATGAAGACGCCGTGCCGCTCCTCCTTCCACCACTTGCTGGTCGCGAGCGCCGGAGCGCGCCGCTCGACCTCGCGCGCCAACGCCAGCGCCGCGCGCCGCACGTCGTCGAACCCCCAGCGCCGCTCGATGCGGACGAAGAGATGGATGCCGCGCGAGCCGGACGTCTTCGGCCACGCGGTGAGGCCGTGCTCCTCGAGCACCTCGCGGCAGACGAGCGCCACGCGCCGCACGTCGTCCCACTCGACGCCCGGCACCGGATCGAGGTCGACGCGCAGTTCGTCGGGATGCTCGAGGTCGTCGACGCGGACGGGATGCGGATGGAGGTCGATGCAGCCGAGGTTCACGATCCACACGAGATGCGCAAGGTCGCGAACCACGATCTCGTCGGCGGTGCGGCCCGACGGAAAGCGCAGCGTCGTCGTCTCGATCCAGTCGGGCCGGCTCTCCGGGGCGCGCTTCTGGTAAAAGGCAGGCTGATCCGCCCCGTCGACGTAGCGCTTCAAGACGATCGGTCGATCGCGGATGCCGCGGAGCGCGCCCTCGCCGACCGCCGCGTAGTACTTCACCAGATCGAGCTTCGTGTAGCCCGCCGCGCGGAAGTAGAGCTTGGTCGGGTTCGTGACCGTGACGTGGCGGCCGGCGACCTCGACGACGACGGACCGCGAAGCGCTCGGCATGGCCTCTCGCTCGATCTCAGCGCGGCCGCGTCACGCGACGCCGTGCTGCGCGAACCACGCGAGGAGACGCTTCCAGCCGTCCTGCGCGTCCTGCTCGCGGTAGCTCGGCCGATAGTCGGCGTGGAACCCGTGCGGCGCGTCCGGGTAGACGACGATCTCGGACTTCGCCGCCGCGCCGCCTCCGTCGCGGAGCGCCGCTCGCATCTTCTCGATCTGATCGAGCGGAATGCCTTCGTCCTTGCCGCCGTAGAGCCCGAGCACGGGCGCGTGCAGATCGCGCACGACGTCGGGCGGATACTTCGGCTGCAGCGCGTTCCGTTGACCGTCGAGCCGGCCGTACCACGCGACGCCGGCTTTCAGCTGCGGCGCGTGGGCCGCGTAGAGCCAGACGACGCGTCCGCCCCAGCAGAAGCCGGTGATCGCGAGTTTCGCCGCGTCGCCGCCGTTCGTGCCGGCCCACGCGGCGGTCGCGTCGAGGTCGCCCATCACCTCTGCGTCCGGCGTCTTCGCGACGATCTCGCTCATGATGCGGCCGGGATCGGCGATCTTGGTCGGGTCGCCCTGCCGCGCGAAGAGCTCGGGGGCGATCGCGAGGTAGCCCTTCTTCGCGAGCCGCCGGCAGACGTCTTTGATGTGCTCGTGCACGCCGAAGATCTCCTCGACGACGAGGACGACCGGGGCGGACCCGGCCTTTGCCGGCATCGCGCGATAGGCCGGCATGTCGCCGCCCTTGGTGGGGATCTTCACCTCGCCGGCGGCGAGGCCGTCGGCGTCGGTCGTGATCACCGCCTCCGCGGCCGTCGGCCGGACCGCCGCCGCGAAGCCGACGGCGAGCGCCGTGACCAGGAACTCGCGCCGCGTGTACGGGCCGAGACGATCGTCGCGCGCCATGACGCCGATCTAGCGGCGGCGTCGGTGCTGGGCAATCGCACTCCGTAGTCCACCCGATCGCGCGCGGACCATTGCAATCGTTCCTGCAAGAACGTCCGCCGCGTCTCGGCGACGCCTCGTCGTTCGAAGGCTCGCGCGCGGCGGCGCGTGGCACGGAACGTGGACGCCTCGCGATTCGGAGGGACCTTCCATGCTCATCGTCGACACGCTTCGCCGGATGGCGCTCACGACCACCTTCACCGCGTGCGTCCTCGCCATCCCGAACGTCGCCCGCGGTCAGGGGACCGATCTGCGCCCCGTCGATCCGGCGGCGAATCCGCCGAGCCTTTCCGAGCGCGCGAAAGGCGCGGAGGCTTCGATCCCGATCACGATCCAACGGAGCCTGAAGGGGGACGCCGAGCTCGCGCCCTACGACATCAAGGTGGCCGGGAACGAGCGCCGCAACATCACACTCTCGGGAACGGTGCCAACGACGGCGCTCCGGGACAAGGCCGAGCGGATCGCGCGCGAAACGAGCGGCACGCAGCACGTCCACAACGACATCGTCGTGACGTCGCACCCGAGCGAACGGCGCGGCGACGACGCCGCGACCACGAACCGGAGCGATCCGGCACGCGTCATGCCCGAGCGCGAGTAGCGGAGCGCGGCAGTCGTTTCGGCCTGCCGCGCTCGATCTGCTACGGCGGCCGTCGGGAAAGGCGCGCGGCGGAGGGGCTCGCCCGCGGGTCCTGCGGAGCCGGAGCGCGCGCACTGCGCAGCGGCGGGCGCACCGAATCTCCGCGCGCCATCGTCCTCGCCACGATGCATGGCCCGGACCCATCGGACAGACGCCGCGTCACGCGGCGACGTTCGTGATTGCGCTCCTCTCCGAGACCGGACCCGCGGCCGACCCCCTCCGCCGCCCGCCCTCACCGACGGACCTCGGAAGATCGAGCCCGAGGGGCGCGCCGCCACGGCACGCCGCGAGTCGACGCGCCGAGGCACGCTCCCTAGCCTCGTCCGGCGCGCGCTGGGCCCTCGGTTCGCGCGACCGTAGATCACTCGATGCGAAGCGAGCTCTTCGATCGCCGTCGTGCAGGGCGGACGGTGGAGGGGGTCGTCGGCGGGTACCGATCTCGGAGAGGAGCGCAACGACGAAGGTCAATGCGCGACGCGCCGACTGTCCGATAGGTGTGACCATGCATGGCGGCACCTACGTTCGCACGAGAAGATCAGTGCGCCCGCCGCCGCGCCGGGCGCGCGCTCCGGCTCCGTAGGACCCGCCGACGAGCCCCTCCACCGTCCGCGTTTCCCGACCCCCGCCGTCGCAGCGTCGCAACGGCGAGACGCCGATCTCACGACCCGAGCGCCGGCCCCCCACCCTTCTTCACGACGTTCATCGCAAGCGCGATCATCGACGACACGTCGGCGAGGTTCGTCGGCACGACCAGCGTGTTGCCTTCCTTCGCGATGTTGCCGAACTCGCGGACGTACTGCTCGGCGACCCGCAGCTGGACCGCCTCGAATCCCCCCGGCATCTGGATCGCCTGCGCGACCTGGCGGATGCCGTCGGCGGTCGCCTGCGCGACCGAGCGGATCGCCTCGGCCTGGCCTTCGGCCTCGTTGATGTTCTGCTGCTTCTTCGCCTCCGACGCCTTGATCTCCTGCTGCTTGTGGCCCTCGGCGGTGTTGATGAGCGCGTCGCGCTCGCCCTCGGATTTGAGGATCGACGCGCGCTTCTCGCGCTCGGCGCGCATCTGCTTCTCCATCGCCTCGAGCACGCCCTGCGGCGGCTTGATGTTCTTGATCTCGTAGCGCAGCACCTTCACGCCCCATGCCTCGGAGGCCTTGTCGATCTCGGTCACGACCGCCTGGTTGATGTGCGTACGCTCCTCGAACGTGCGGTCGAGATCGAGCTTGCCGATCTCGCTCCGGAGCGTCGTCTGCGCGAGCTGGATCAGGGCGAAGGGCAGGTTCGCGATGCCGTAGGACGCGCGTTCGGCGTCGAACACCTTCATGTAGAGGACGCCGTCGACCCCGACCATCACGTTGTCGCGCGTGATGCACTCCTGCTCCGGGATGTCCATCGCGTCTTCCTTCAGGCTGTGGCGATAGCGGATGACGTAGAGGAACGGCACCAGGATGTGGAAGCCCGCGCCGAGCGTCGAGTTGTACTTGCCGAGGCGCTCGACGACGTACGCGCTCTGTTGCGGCACCACGATCGCGACGCGCGAGACGACGTAGAAGACCGCGGCCGCGAGCAGCAAGACGACGAGCAATGCACCGGACATTTCCATCCTCCTATCGACGCCTCTATTCCGGGCGAAGCCAGAGCGTGAGACCGTCGACGCGCTCGACGCGGCAGCGCGTCCCGCGTGCGAGCGCGAGGCCGTCGCTGCCGCGCGCCGTCCACGTCGTGCCGCGAAGCTCGGCGCGGCCGATGCCGCCGGCCGGTACGTCCTCCGTCACCGTCGCGGTCTCGCGTCGGAGGTCGTCGACCATCCGCCCGCCCTCCGCCTGTCCGTGCGACAGCGTGCGTTGGAAGAGCACGACCGCCGCGACCGACGCCAATGAGAACACGAGCCACTCGAGCCATGGCGTCGCGATCACGCCGAGGCCCGTCAACAGGCCGACGACGAGGCCGCCGATGCCGAAGGCGAGCAAGAAGAAATTGGTGGGGATCTGTGCTTCGGCGATCGCCAGCGCGAGCCCGAGGATCATCCACAGCCACCACGCCATCGGAACTCTCTGTCACGAAAGATCGCGGCCTGTCCATGTGCCCAGACCGATTACGGATTGTACGCGCCGGACGCGCCGACTAAGCAGAGTACTGACCGGAAGGAGCTCCCCATGCGCCGCCTCGACCGCCTCTGCCTGCTCGCCCTCCTGCTCGCGCTCCCAGCCGCGATCGCGCCCGCCCAGACCTGCCCGACGGCAGACTTCGGCAGCGGCGCACCCTGCCGGACGAGACTCACCGAAAGCGACTGCACCTTCGAGTGTGGCAACGCGCACCCCCTCGACTCCACGTGCGCGTGCTATTGGGACGATCCCACGAACCCGAGCGGGTTCCCGCAGGACACCAGCAACGGCCTCGGGTCGGATTGCAGCGAAGAGCATCCGTGCTGCTGGAACAAGCCGTGCGCCTCCTTCGCCACCGCGGACCAGTGTTCGTTGGGCGGCGGCGGGAGCGACTTCGTCGAGGACAATTGTCACTGGTTCTCGGACAACGGGTCGCCCATCGCGGGTCAGTGCGGGTGCCGTCCGCCGCTGGTCGTCGCACCTGCGCTGATATGCGCCAGTCCACCAACTCCCGCGTGCAACGCCTCCGTGGCCACCCAATCCGACGGTGGAGTGCCGTGCGACATCCCCAGCGACTCTCCGCCGAATTTCTATGCGCCGTTCGACTGCGTTTGCCCGTACCTGACGCGACAGGAATGGATCGATCAGGGCGCGCACGGCGCGTGCGCGCCGCCGCCGCTCGACCACGTGACGCTCTACAAGGGGAAGACGAGCAAGCTCGGCGACAAGTTCGTGCGCTTCGGGTCGGTCGTGTTGACCGACGCGTTCCAGACCGGCGCGCCCTACCAGGTGACGAAGCCCATCAAGCTCGGTCTCCCGTCGAACAAGAATGGCGAGGGCGTGAACGACGTCGACACGCACCGCGAGGAGTACCAGGTGAAGCCCGTGAAGGGCGGGCCCGAGTTCGCGCCGCGCGCGGTGCACGTCGTGAACCAGTGCAACGACCTCGTGCTCGACGTCGTGAAGCCGGTGAGCCTCCTGGTGCCGACGTCGAAGAGCCTGACCGATCCCGTCACGCCGCTCGATCCCGTGCACCACGACCTCGAGCACTTCCTCTGCTACGCGGCGAAGGCCGAGACGAAGCTCGCGAAGGGCATCCAGGTCGACATTGCGGACCAGTTCCAGACCCGGCGCTGGGATCTGGTGAAGATCACCAAGCTCTGCACCCCCGTCGACAAGGCGGGCGCGCCGACCTTCCTCTCGGGTCCGCACAAGGGCGAGCCGAAGACGATCACGCCGGCGACCCGCGTCGTCCCCGATACGCACCTCGTCTGCTACCAGGCGAAGCTCGCAACCAAGCTGATCGCGCAGACCGGCTGCGGTCCGACCGATCCGGCCGACAAGGGCACGAAGATCGATCCCGCGCAGCAGAAGCCGACGCCGCGCACGGGCCTCTTCGTCGCGAACCAGTTCGGCGCCGAGCGCCTCGACACGGCGGGCGTCACGGAGCTCTGCATTCCGTCGCAGGTCGATCTGCCGTAACGACGGCCTCGGCACCCTCGGCACTGGCGTAGGCCCCGCGCAGTGAGCCTCGCCGCGCGCGTGCAGCAAGCGGCGCGGTGCCCATGCGTGGACCGACGACGGTCGAACCTCTAGACCGTTAGACGTGGAAGTCGTGAGCGCACCGGATGACGCGCGGCTCGTGCTGCTCACGGGTGCGACGGGCTACGTCGGCGGCCGGCTGCTGAGCGCGCTGCGCGACGCGGGAGAGCGCGTGCGCTGCGTGGCGCGGCGTCCGGAGTTCCTCGGACATAAGGTCGATGCCCGGACCGAGATCGTGCAGGGCGACCTGCTCGATCCGCCGTCGCTCGACGCCGCCATGCGGGGCGTCGACGTCGCCTATTATCTCGTGCATTCGATGGGAACGGCGGGTGACGCGTTCGAGGAAACCGATCGACGCGCCGCCGCGAGCTTCGGCGCGGCCGCGCGCGCGGCGGGCGTCCAACGCATCATCTATCTCGGCGGACTCGGCGCGCCGACGCCGGAGCTCTCGCCGCATCTGCGCAGCCGCCACGAGGTCGGCGACGTGCTGCGCGCGTCGGGCGTGCCGGTGATCGAGCTCCGCGCCTCCATCGTCATCGGGTCGGGAAGCCTGTCGTTCGAGATGGTCCGCGCGCTCGTGGAGCGACTTCCCGTCATGATCACCCCGCGGTGGGTCGCGGTGCCGGCGCAGCCGATCGCGATCAGCGACGTGCTCGCGTACCTCATGGAGGCGCGCGACCTCCCCGGTCGGGAGAGCGCGACGTACGAGATCGGCGGCGCCGACCAGGTCTCGTACGGCGATCTCATGCACGAGTACGCGCGCCAACGCGGGCTTCGCCGGCTGATGATCCCGGTGCCGTTCTTGACGCCGCGGCTCTCGAGCCTCTGGCTCGGCCTCGTGACGCCCGTCTATGCGCGGGTCGGGCGAAAGCTCATCGACAGCATTCGGCACGAGACGGTCGTTCGCGACGACGCCGCGAGCCGGGTCTTCCGCGTGCGGCCGCGGGGCATCCGCGACGCGATCGGCTCGGCCCTCCGCAACGAGGATCGAGCGATCGCGGCGGCGCGCTGGTCGAGAGCGCTCTCCGCGACCGGCGAGCCGCGCGACTACGGCGGAGTCCGGTTCGGCAATCGACTCGTCGACTCGCGGAGCGTGCACGTGGATGCGCCGGCAGCGGCGGCCTTCGCGCCGATTCGCACGATCGGCGGCTCGCGCGGCTACTACTGGGGCGATTGGCTGTGGCGGCTCCGCGGGTTCATCGATCTGCTCGCCGGCGGCGTCGGCATGCGGCGCGGCCGGTCCGATCCCGACACCACGGCGGTCGGCGACACGATCGATTTCTGGCGGGTCGTCGCGTACGAGCCCGACCGCCGCTTGCTGCTCGCCGCCGAGATGAAGCTCCCCGGCCGTGCCTGGCTCGAGTACGAAGTCGAGCCGGACGATCGCGGCGCCACGATTCGGCAGACGGCCATCTTCGATCCGATCGGTCTCGCCGGCCTCGCGTACTGGTACGGCATCTATCCGCTGCATCGCCTGGTGTTCGCGGGAACGTTGCGCGGCATCGCGGCCGCCGTGCACCGCGGCCGCGGTGCATTGACCGCGACGGACGCGGCCTGGTAGCGGCGACGCAACCGATGGCCGACGAGAGCTTCCTCGGGCGCGTCTTCGACGCATACCAGAACATGATGCAGATCGCGGCCTGCATCCGCGCCGTTCGCGAGCAGCGCGGCCTGGCGCGGCCGCGTGTCCTCGAGCTCTCGCGGCGCGCGACCGGTCTCGTCGACTACCTTCCGGACGTCGAGCTCACGCGCTTCGCGACGCATGCCGACGACGTGCCGACGCTCGCGGCGCCGGTCGTGCTGCCGTTTCCCGACCGCGCCTTCGATTGCTGTCTCGTGACCGACGTCTACGAGCACATCGAGGCCGAGCGCCGTCCGGAGCTGCTCGCCGAGATGCTGCGGGTGACCGACGGCCTGGTGATCGTCGCCGCCCCGAACGGCGATCCAATGGTGACGAGGCTCGATCGCATCGTGTTCGATTTCATCTGGGGCAAGTACGGCGAGCGCTTCGGGCCGCTCGCGCAGCACGTCGCCTATGGCCTCGAGCCGATCGAGGAGACGGTCGCGACGCTGAAACGCCTCGGCGCCGACGACGTGCTCGTGCTCCCAGGGAACTACGTCTACCGCTGGATCCACATGATCCTGATCTACTTCGACCTCCAGCACCGCAACCCGTATCTGGCGGTCTTCGAGCCCCTCAACCGCGTCTACAACTCGTACCTTTCGGCCTACGACTACCGGGAGCCGTGCTACCGCTACCTGGTCGCGATTCCGACGCGTCCGGACGTCGACGTCGCGCTCTTGCGACGCGCGCTCGAGACACCGGCAGAGCCCGCCTCCGTCGCGCGCGCGACCGACGCGATGCTCGTGCGGACGTTCCGCGAGGTCGACGCGGCCGCGGCCGACCGTCTGCGCGAAGCGGCGCGCGACATCGAGCGACTGATGGCGGAGCTCGAGCGGAAGGACGCCGAGCTCGCGGCGGCGCGCGCGCTCCTCGCGGAGCGTGACGCGCCGAGCGTCCGAGGCCGCACCCGCGGTCTCGTCCGCCGGCTGCTCAGGAGCTCGTAGCGGTCGCGTCGTCCTTCGGTTGGTCGTGGGCCTCGAGCTGGTCGTCGACCATGTGAACGCCGCGCGTCCACTTCGCCGAGCGCACGACGGCCGCGAGCTCGCTCCGCGCGACCACCCCGCGGAGCGTGACGCAGCCGTTCTCGGCGCGTACCTCGATCGCGTCCGGACGCTCGGAGACGAGACCGAGCCGAGCGCGGACGCGCTCGACGAGCACGTCGTCGGGCACGGCCTCGCGCCGCAGGCGTTGCCGCGCCTCGGTGAGCGTGCCCGTCGCGCGGTTCCGCGCGTCCTCGATCGTGGTGTCGAGGACGCGCTTCGCTCGGCGCCGTGCCGAGAGCGCTTGGTCGCGAACGAGCGCACGCCGGCGCGCCCCGCGATCGGGGTCGAGCAGGTACATCAGGCCGGCGCCAGCGAGGAGCCCGCCGAGCAATCCCGTCCATCGCTTCATCGTGGTGTCTCCTTTCCGTCGGCGCTCCGGAAGCGCCCTCCCGGACTGCCTGCAGCCGGGGTGCCAGGCGCGGAAGTCGCGCCGCCGCAGGCGGGGCGGCCCAGGGGCAGGAATTCCCGGTCGACTTGTAGAATCGCGGGCCTGGCCGGCTAACTACGCGAGATCCGAGCGCAAGGTCCTTACGATTTCGTCTAGCAAGCGTGTTCGGGGGCCCAATATAAATGGAAGAGGAAATTCGGATGTGGGGAGGGGACGATGTACGAGCAATTCTTTGGGCTCGCGGAAGAGCCTTTCCGGCTGACGCCGGACCCGCGGTACTTCTACTTGTCGCCGAAGCACGCGGAGGCGCTGGCGCACCTCCGGCTCGGCCTCACGGAGTCGAGCGGTTTCGTCTGCATCACGGGCGAGGTCGGCACCGGCAAGACGACGTTGCTGCGCGCGTTCCTCGCGGAGCTGGGACCGAACGTCCAGGCCGCGTACACCTTCGTGCCGCCGCTCTCGGCGGTCGAGCTCCTGCGGCGGATCTGCATCGAGTTCGGCATCGAGCCGCCGTCGCACAGCCAGAGTGACCTCGTCGATGCGCTGCAGACCCATCTCGTGGCGCAGCACGCCGCGGGGCGCATCTCGGTCGTGGTGCTGGACGAGGCACAAGCGCTTTCCGTCGAGCTGCTCGAGCAGGTGCGGTTGCTGCTGAACTTCGAGACACCGACCGAGAAGCTGCTGCGCATCGTGCTCGTCGGGCAACCGCAGCTCCGGAAGCTGCTGATGAACCCCGACCTCGCGCAGTTGAATCAGCGCATCACGCTGCGCTGGCACCTGAGCGCGCTCTCGTACCGCCAGACCGTCGCGTACGTGCAGCATCGCATCCAAATTGCCGGCAACGGCCGCGCGAGCGAGCTCTTCACGCGGCCCGCGTTGCGGCTCCTGCACTCGGTGTCGGGTGGCGTGCCGCGCATCATCAACATGCTCGCGCACCGCGCGCTGCTGACCGCGTTCGTCGAGAAGCGCGCACGGATCACGCGGCGCTGCGTCGCGATGGCGTACCGTGAGATCCAGTCGGTGCCGCTGCCCGGCACGTTCTCGTTCGCGTACCGCGCCGGCGTCGCGGCCGCCGGGCTGGCCGTCGGCGGCGGGTTGATGCTCGCGGGCGTTCCGCGACTCGGGGGATGGCTGGGAACCGCGGCGCCGGGTCCGAGCGCGGGGAAAG
>JADMIO011216460.1_pt1 | contig 10368 bp, 12 predicted proteins | sample 8958161 | NCBI WGS metagenome assembly JADMIO01 (sample SAMN16585339, study PRJNA669376) | soil metagenome | isolation source: Crop rotation soil | place: USA: Cullars Rotation, Alabama | collected 2011
GAACGGGCTGGCGGGACCTTGGGACTGCGCGTTGATCCAGCTAACGACGCCCGCGGCCTGCCATGCAATTCCGCAGCGACCAGCAACCAGCATCAGCACAACAATCACAAGAAGGCTGGCGCAAAGCAGGACGCCATCTTCTTTCAAATATGCGAACGCTAGCAAAACGATTGTCAGCGGGGAGGCACGTTGCTCAGCAGGATCGGAACGAAGAGCAGAACGCCAACCAGCAGGATGGCGCCGCCACCCACTCGCTTGGTCGTCTCGATGTGGCTGCGCGCGGATCGATCGGTGAAAGGCCGGTGGCACCCATGCTTGTTTCGTCGCGCCCCGATTCCGAGCACAGCGCTTGGTTGCGAGACGGATAAGAGGCAGTGCCCTGCGAGGTGCTCATCTCAATACGACGCGCCGCGCGGGAATCTTTGGCGGCGCGGCTCACGCAACCCGCGCAAGCAGCGGCACCGAAGTCCAACGACTAACCGAAACGCACATTCCGCCCGGCCCGCTCGTCGTTTCGGTCCGCGCGTCGAGTTGCTGGGCGAGCGCCTTGACCAGGCTAGTTCCGAGGCCACCTTGACCGACGTTTCTAGCGCGTCCCACGCCATTATCCGAAACTGAAAGCTTCCAGTACGTGCCGTCCGCCTCGTAACGCACGACGACAGCATCCGCTGGGCCTGGATCGGGAAAGGCATGTTTCAACGCGTTGATGACCAGTTCGGTGACGATCAGGCCGAGGCTGACAGCCTGTGCGGACGTCACCCTCGCATCCTCCCCCATCACTTTGAGCATCTCAGTCTTGCCCTCACCCATCACTGAGTCGGCAAGGGAGGTACATAGGTTAGTCAGGTAGGGCGCGACTTCCACAAGTTCGCTGCCGCCGGAGACATGGAGGTGCCGCTGAACCGCGGCGACCGAGAGCACCCGGCGGTGCGCGTCCTGCAGATGCTCGCGCGTCTCCTCCGAGGCGACCGCGCGCGCCTTCAACATGAGAATGCTGGCTATGATCTGCAGGCTGTTGAGAATGCGGTGCTCTATCTCTTCGAGCAGCATCTCTTTTTGTCGTAGCAGATCGTCGGTCTGCAACTGAAGACGAGCTTCTTTCTGTTCAATCAACCGGCGCTCCGTTACATCCTCAAACCCGAGGATGATGCCGAGATCGTTCACACCGCCCGTCGGGCGGATGTGAAGGAGCAGGACGCGAGGCCCAATTCTTGGAAATTCATGGGCAATTTCGAAGCCCGCAATGGAACGACGCTCTGCGAGGCATTGTTCAAGAACCGTGCGCAACGCGGGAATATCCCACGCGTCACCATCCAGTTCGAACAAGCATTGATTGTGCGCCTCATTGGGTTCTATGCGGAAGGCGCGATGGAAGGAGCTGCTGGCAAACCGGACGTTGAAGTGCGCATCCAGTGCGAGCAGCGGCTCGCGAAGGGATTCGACGATCGTTTGCGTCAGTGATGCGGTGTCCATTCGCAAGACCTGCTTTCATCGGCCTTAGGGATGGCCCTAACGCCCGGGCCGTGCCTCTAGCGCGCAATCGACACGGCCGCCGGCTGAATGGAAGGCGCTTCGCTCTGTGTAGCAAGGGCGCGCGTGTGGAGTTGAGCATATTTGCTCACACAACCCACAATTGATGCGCTAAAATGGCCCAATGAAAGCAGCCACTCCGCCCAGCGCCAAGCCGCCTGCACGCGCGGCTGGGCAAACCAAACCGCCCTTCGATCCCCTGACGTTTCTCGCCAAAGCCGGTGGCAGCAGAACCGTTGCTCATTATGCGAAGGATGCCACGGTCTTCGCCCAGGGCGAACCCGCGGACGCGGTCTTCTATATCCAGAAGGGCAGGGTCAAGATCACCGTCGTTTCCGCCCAGGGCAAGGAAGCCGTTGTGGCGTTCTTGAACGCGGAGGAGTTTTGCGGCGAAGGCTGCCTCGGGGGACAGCCGCGCCGCATGGCGACAGCCATGGCCATGACGGAATGCGAGATCATGCGGCTGCCTAAGACCGTGATCGTTAAGGTGTTGCAGGAAGAGCCTGCCTTCTCCGGGCTGTTCGTCTCTCACTTGCTAGCGCGCAGCATCCGCATCGAGGAAGACCTTGTGGACCAGCTGTTCAATTCCAGCGAAAAGCGTCTGGCGCGCGCCCTTCTTATACTCGCGAATTTCGGCAAGGAAGGCCGGCCCGAGCCGATCCTCGCGAAAGTTAGCCAGGAGACGCTTGCGGAGATGATCGGCACCACCCGCTCGCGCGTCAGCTTCTTCATGAACAAGTTCCGGCGGCTGGGCTTCATTGACTACAACGGCCACCTCGAGGTCCACTCGTCGCTGCTGAGTGTCGTTCTCGCTGATCAGCCCGGCATCTTCGAGAAGCGCAGCTGAGAGGCGCTCGGCCCCGAGCGACAAGAAATTGGTGGCTCTGTTCTGTTTTGACCATCGCCATATTTGCGCGGCGCGTATCTTCAGACTGCTGGGCGCTTCGCGTGCCCCGCGATTGTCATCCGCCCGGCGATTGAGCCCCGGCCGCGTTTTTGGCCGGGGTTCGTTTTCTGCCGCGCTTTCGACAAGAAGCGCACCCTTACTGGGGGCCGGATACCATGAGAATCAAAACTGCGAGTTCCCTTCAATGCCTTCGCGAGAGCGCGCCAAAGCGCGCGCGAACCGCGAGGTCGATCGGCAAAGCGAAGATTCGTTTCCGGCGAGCGATCCGCCTTCTTACAGTGGAGGTGCGATTGCCGGCGCCCCGGAGCGAGGCTCGAAGGCGGGCAGCCAGTAAGCTGCTTCCGGCGGAAGCCACTATGGGGGAGAATTTCGGAGAGTTCGATGAAATGGGAATATCGGCTAACCGTACTCGCGCTGAACGACCGAAGGAGGCGCATGACACCCTCAATCGCCTCGGAAAGGAGGGCTGGCGGATCGTTCTGCCTCGCCGAAGGCCACGAGCCTTTGCTGCGTCTCGTCCCACAGGGACAGATAAATGCCGCGCAGACTTTGGCGAAGGGTGACGCGCCCCACATCGTGTAAGTCGGGATGGTCTCGCAGCACATGTCGAAGGCGGTAGGACGGAATACGGCTATTCAGATGGTGCACATGGTGTACGCCAATATTTGCTGTGAACCACCGCAGCACACCGGGCAGATCGTAGTGACAGCTGCCGAGCAGCGCGGCCTCCGCCGGCCTCCAGCAGTCACTGCGGGACCACACCACGAACTCGAACTGGTGCTGAATGTAGAAAAGCCAAACTCCGATCGACGCAGCCAGCAAAACCACCGGTAGATGCACCGCCAGGAACGGCCCGGCCCCGACGAGCCAGATCGAAACACCTGCAAGCAACGCGATTGCAGCATTTGTGGCCATCGCGCTGATCCACGGGCGCCAACCCATACGCATTTGCTCGAAAGGAAGGCGATGCTGCAGCAAGAACAGATACGCCGGCCCAACGCCGAACATGACAAAGGGGTGTCGATACACGCGATAAGCCAGCCGACCCAGCGGCGATCTCGACAGGTATTCCCCAACGGTCAAGGTGAGGATGTCTCCGACTCCTCTTCGATCGAGATTTCCTGATGAAGCGTGGTGAACGGCGTGGTTGCGGTTCCAACAATCATAAGGCGTAAGAGTCAGAACACCGATGGCGCGACCGGTCCAATCGTTCAAGAACCGTTGCCGAAAGAAGGACCCGTGACCGCAATCGTGCTGGATCATGAATAGTCGAACCAGAAATCCTGCGGTTGGGATCGCCAAAGGGAGCGTGAGCCAATAGCCAACCTTGAGCGACAGCAGCATCAGGACCCAACTCAGAAGCAACGCGCCCGCGGTCACGACAAGTTCAAATAGGGCGCGCCTCCCGCGCGGCTCGCGGTACCTCATTAGATCCCGAACGAGGGCGCTCGCGTTTGGCCCTCCAGCAAACCCAATCCCTGCCGTTGTCATCCATACACCCTGTACAACGGATACTTATCCGTCCCTTGCTGAGAGTGCACGAACTTGTGCCGGCATTCTGCATTCAGGTGCAACAATTTCTCACGACTCTGCATCACTCCGGTCAATCCCAGCGCGTTGTGGGGGAGCATTCGCGAACCTGTTTTCTAGTCGGTTATTCCGCTGACTACGGTCGACCGCGGCCACTCTTGCCTGATCAAGCGTGCGAAGCGGCAGCAGAAGATACGGGCTGGGGCTCGCTGTGCTCATGACTCCAAACGTCACGGAATTGCTCCGATCCATCGTTGACCAATTATCCTTTCGGCTCCCACTGACCACGCGAGCGCCCGCGCTGGCTCCGGGCATCCTTATCTCGCAATGAGGTTTGGACTTCGGTACGTCCAGATAAGCCGCAAACATAGCTGCGAGAAAGCGTGCGCACTGGTCAATTCTGCTCAGTGTCATGCGCTGACGGATGTTAAGTCCTACCGTGGAGTGGTGAGCGCTTTTCAAGCAGCCGCCTAGCGACATCCACTGACGGAGGAACAAATGAGCAAATGGTTGGAACCCCCCATTGCAGTCCCCGCTGCGTGCGTTGCGATCTTCATCGCTTACCTTCTTTATCGCACCTACGCTTAGCATCGTGGAGAAAATTGCACAGTCACCTTCTTACGGCGGCAAGGCCCGGGTCCGATGAAGGTGGAAGCCCTTCTATTCAGGATGGGTGCCGCCATCGTTGTAGGATGGATGGCCCTAAGCCTCTGGTTATTCCATGCCGGAAGCCGGAGCCCGGACCCGGTAACAGGACGGACGTACGCGATCCGCGAGATGGGCACGCTCTACGTGATTCCGCTGTGGGCACATCTTTCCAGTCTGCTTTGTTTTGTGGGGCTTGCCGCGGTCGCAATTGCTGCCGGGACAGGGCTGCTACGGGCGCTTGTAAACAAACCAGATTCCAAGCCGACGGTCGTCGCTGCGGGTATGTACGAGCGACGCGGTACAAACGGGCGTTCTCCTCTCACGACATAGTGAATGTAGGAGCCGGCGATGACGTCTCACAGTAGCCTTTGCCGGCGCTCGCGTCCGCGTTATTTGTTGCTTCGGCAGTGTCCGCCTTCGCAGCATTCAAGATCTACGGAAACAGCCGCACGCAACAGTCGGACAAGGCTATTACTGTCGTCATCTGCACGGTAATTGCAGTTCTCTTCGCATTCGGAGCGGAGTGGGCGATGTTGCTGCAGCCAAGGTGATCGGGAAGCAAATAGGCGGAAACTACCCGGATCGGCAGTAAGACAAGCAGTGTATGCAGGACGGGAAGCTGGCTGAGGCGGCCTTCAAATCGGCCGAGAGACGCGACGCTGTTTCGAAAAAGATAACTGAGACTGAATACGCGGTAGTGCGGAAAAGACCAGGACACTCCGAGCGTTGCGGTTCGCGAAATAAGGGGGTGGCTGATCCCGCGAAGAAGCAGACGTGCGCTGCTTGCGCTCTGCTTGGTGACATTGGGTTGCCGCCTGCCCGCCGGTCGCACATTCGGTAAGTAACCTGGAGTGAAATCATACCGCCGAAAGCCTATGATTACCGCCGTGCCCTATCCTTGTCCCGGCCTACCAGATGATTTGTGGCCGCGAGCGGCCGTGTTTTCCCGCTTTCTTGGCTCCCGCAATTTGGACAGAAGCCTCTAGCGGAGATTCGCAAACGAGCGGTCCCGGCATTGCGCCTTCTGGAGCGATACATTCGCCCACGCTGGCAGACGCCGTTCGAAACCACCAAGCGGGTGGTGGGATTCGCCATCCTTCTTGTTGGCTGCTTGCTCTTCATCCCCGTTCCGCTGAGCAATGTGCTGCCGGCGCTGGCCGTTGTCCTGCTCGCGTTTGCATACCTCGAAGAGGATTGGTGTTCTTCTGTCGATGACGCTCTGCTCATTCTTGTATTGCTGCTCACCGCAATCGGGCTCGGTTGGGCATTTGGCGCCCTCGACTGGTTGTGAACACGCCTGCCCGACAGGATGTCGTTATTGTGCGAAACCGCACGCCTGGGATTGATTTGCAAATCTTGTTATCGCCACCACCCAACGAGGTAGTAGAGGCAGATTGAGGAAACGACAAAATCGGCCGTCACTATCAGCCAAAACATGATGGGTTGTTGAGCACGACTAATGGGCGAACTGGTATCGACCATGATTCCGCCACTGCGAATCGCCCGCCCTCCGGCCCAGATCAGGATTGCGGACAGCCCAACAAGTAGCATTGAAAAAAAGACTGCGCTCACGGAGCAATCTGTTTTTTGTACCGCGCTGGATTCGTAGGCGATTTCGCCGCTGCCATCATATCGCAGAGATGATCTCAGTCACTGGGATAGACGAGCATGACAAGATCATCGCGGCTGAGTGTCCTTTGAAGATCGTCCTTAACCCTGACCCTTGTGTAACCACCATTCTCCATTTTGAGCATGGCTTTGAGTGCCCGAAGCAGCGTCAGGGCAGGTATGAGCTCTGCGCCCTTGGAGTTGGTTTCCCGTCACCTTAAACGGCAAGGCTAAGACTCCGGCTTTCATGCCGAACCTAAGACCGGCCGCTGCGAAGAGCAACCAAAGCAAATTCGAAAGCTGAGCCACTGTTCCAAGTTAGTCGTATCTCGGTTTGTAATTGTCGGGGTGGTATCTTTCGGCGGAATGGCGCATGAATGAGCCATGCGCGGGGTCCCTGTACACAGATGCCTGGATGTGGGGGATTGGCGGTAATATCAAGCCGTCAATCGGCAAGAATCGGGGAGCGCAAACCGTAATTGCGAACGGCGTGGGTTTCTTAACGCTCAGGAGAGCATGCCCTCGGCGCAGCTGATTCGGAGCGCTTCGGATGGACAGGCTTGAATTGATCGACAATTTGAAATTCGTGCGGACGACGGCTGAATACTGAATCCGTGGCTCCCGAGGAACTGGCCAAAGGCGTAGGACTTGGTCTTCTCGCCCTCGCTGAATGTTGAGAGGAACGCCCGCCGAAGACGCTTGAACCCGGCGCCGGGCTCCTTCAAGGCAAAAGCGAACCGCTGGTAAGTGGCCAGAGCCGTTCGGTGAGCGAATCAAAAGGCCTTTTGGTAGCTGGCCGCAGATCTGTCGCTAGCGAGGCTCGGGCAGCTGAATAACGATGCGGTAGCAGTCGAGACTGCGGCTGAGAAACTCGTAAGCGGCACCCCAGAGGTACAGCCGAAACCGTCGATAATCGAACTCGCCAAACCTATCGATCACGAAATCCTTGTGTGCATCGAAATTCCTCGCCCACTGCACGAACGTATAAAAATAGCTCATGCGGTCGTTAAAGATTTCCTCTACCTGGAGAGGAGTTTTCGCCAGCTTGTTCAGGAAATCGTCTAGCACCAGAAACGAATGGTTCCCGGGGTAGATGTATTTCACCATAAAGGACGACAGCTCGTACTTTTTTGTGCTGGCGCTTCCGTCGAGGAAAATGCGTCCGCCCGGCTTCAGGAGGCTGATGAATTTCTGCAGCACGCGAAGATAGTCGGGCAGATGTTCGATCACCCCCATGATCACGATCGCGTCGTATCTGCCTGCCGGCTGATATTCGAAAAGGTCCGTCTCAATCAGCTCCCAGTCGCGTCCAAGTTCCTTCGCCCGCTTGTTGAGATAGTCGATTGACACTTTGGAAATCGAGATGCCGGTGCAGCGCACCTCGCGCGCCGAAGCATACTCGAACCATGCGCCCCAGCCCGGTCCCACTTCCAGGATGTGATCGCCCGGCTTTAGCTTCAGCTTTTCGAAGCAGTAATCGAACTTGCGCAAGGTAGCGGCATCGAGCGTTTCGTCTGCGCGCTGGTAGACGCCTTGCGTGTAGCAAGGCGTTACCGGATCGAGAAAGCTCAAAAAGAATTCTGGATCGATATCGTAGTGGGCGGTGATGGCTCGCTTGTTGGTGTGGACCTGTCCGAACAGCAGCGGCTGTATAAATCGCCAGGCCTCCGTCAGCAGGTGAAAATCTTTCATCGTGCCGCGCAGCGCGAACGGCTTCAGCATGTCGCCTTCTAGGTCGATGTCGCCAGCCAGATAGGCATCGGCAATGCGGCCCTCGTCGATGCTGGATATCGCCCGCACGCCATTTCGATTGCGTAGTGTGACACGGAATGTCGGCGCCCCGCGGCCGAAGAGCTGGCACGAACCATCGGGCATCACGACCTCGAATGGCACAGTTCCGTCCGCATATTGGGCGGCAAAGCGGCCGAGCAAGGATTGCCGATCCCTCCGACGCAGCGCCACCTCCTGCTCCGGAGGGAAGGGAAGGAGATCGGTTGTCTCACTCATATGAAATCCAGTTCCATGACCGGCGAGTAGCCTAAAGGCTGCGGAGGGTGTTGTCACCGCAACCAAGACGTCGACGAAACTACCAGACCGCCGCATGGCCGGAGGCTTTCGGACTTGTGCTGCGAGGAAAGCTACCGGGTCAGGATCAGATAAGGAATCCAGACAAGGGCCACGGATGCAATGGCAACGGACCAAGCAAATCGGTTTACGTTCTTCATGACGATGCCGATGCGGAGCTCAAAGGACCCCGATGGGCCTCGATTTCCTTCCACGTTGCCCGCAGCGGCAGGCCGTCAGATTGCGCGCATAGCTCCCGGACATTCTCCTCCGCGATGAACGCTCGCAATTCATGCTTCAGCTGGACCGATGAGGGGGTGGAAAGCCTCCGGCCATATCGAACGTATGATCGCATTTTTTCAATTCTCCTTTGAATGTCTGCTAGCCGGATGACATCACCGTCGCAGGGGGCGAGGAAGTTACGGCACGACGCGAGATGCCGGGGCGCCGGAAGTGTATTCCTTGATAGTTGCGACCCAGCGCATTCCTTCCCACACTTCGACATTGTGGCCGTCGCATAAAGTTCGCGCTTTGACCGCCGCAGCTGCATCGTGTTCGAACATTCATGTTCGCTTTGCGACAGGAATTCGTTGGACGGCTTCACGATACGAAATCGATAGAGGCGCATTTTGCGCTCCGCGTGTTAGAGCCGGGAGCGCGGGCACCGTCTTTGTCGCTGGTGCCTCAGATGTCTCTCAAGCGCCAGCGGGGAAGCTGGCGACACCGACAGCTTAGCACTCTGCTAAACAGAGCGACAGCCTCGCGATCCCGCTCAAAGTTAACCGAGCCAGCCTCACCTCGTTGCGGCAATCAAGACAGCGCCCAAGGTTGTAAACTTCACTCCCGCCCGACGCACGAACCGTGGGTTCTGTACCCTGCTCAGATGACTCACGTGATCCCAATGAGGGGGTTGAAGCGCGGCACGCAGGCGGCACGCAAATTCTGGTAACCCTTTGAAATTACATCACGCAAGATTCGCCCAAATTCATTTAAACTTCAGGATCTCTTTGATTTTCCTCTATAAAATACACCTCTCATAACGGTCTGGTCGCAGGTTCGAGTCCTGCCGGGCCCACCAATAGTTTCAACGGCGTGTGCGGGGAACGAACGCGATTCAAGTGGTTTCGCGACCTCAGACCCGCCAGAGCTGGCGCTTGCATTCCATTACCGACGCGCCGAACCATTTGCCGATGATCGAATATGAGACCTTCGCCTATTTCGGAGTGCCGAAGACAGGGTCCACATTCATCGCCGATTTCCTGCAGCGATTCTGCAGCGAACAATGCCTGCTGGCGGAGCAGCACAAACCTGTTTCGCCTGAGCGGTATTCACCGCAGAAATTGTACATCATCTCCGTTCGCAATCCGCTCGATCAATACCTATCGCTCTATTCCTACGGGGTTGACGGAAGAGGAAGGGTCCATAGCCGCCTCGCCAATCTGGGCCACGAAGCGCTCTACGACGGCAGCAAGCGCGGCTTCCACCGCTGGCTCAAGTTGGTTCTTCAACCGGAAAACGCGCACCTCCTCAGCAAGCACTACGCGGCCGCGGAGGACGGACGGCTTGCTGAGATCGTGGGGTATCAGTCCTTCAACCATCTGCGGCTCGCCAGCCCCTGGCGCGATGCAGCGGTCGGCAAGGATGCTTTGAGACGTACCTTCGAGCGCAACAGCATCGTGGGATTTGTCATCCGCAACGAGCAGCTCAACAGCGATCTGGCAACGCTAGTCCGCACCCGCCTACAGAGCAGCTTCTCTGATCCCGCAGCGGCGCTGCGGTATCTGGAGACAGCGGAGCGCATCAATGCCTCGACACGAGTCGACCTGGGCGCCGAGGCATTCGACGTGAAGGACAAGCTGAGAACACAATTGCAGGAGCGCGAATGGCTGCTTCACGAGCTGTTCGGCTATTGAGCGGCTGCAACACAACTTGCGCGCTATAGCGGACCGCGGAAATCTCTATTGCGGCGGGTTGCCGAGCAGATAGGGATAGCCGTTGTTGATGTTCGCTGACTGCCCCCAGATCTTTGGGTCGAAACCTGTTGGTAGCTGGGACTTGAACTCATTGTCCGTAAGAGGTGA
>JADMIO011621203.1_pt1 | contig 10367 bp, 12 predicted proteins | sample 8958161 | NCBI WGS metagenome assembly JADMIO01 (sample SAMN16585339, study PRJNA669376) | soil metagenome | isolation source: Crop rotation soil | place: USA: Cullars Rotation, Alabama | collected 2011
GCCGCGACTTCAAGTCACGTGAATTCCAAGCTTCGGATCCCACTGTGCTGGAAAGCTGCTCCGGCGGACGCAACTTGTTGATCTCGTCCGCCAGCAGGGCGGTTGCATACAGGCAATGGGCCCGAATTTCGATTTCCTGGCGGCTGTCGCGTGGAATCAGCTGGTAAGTATTGATCGCCTGCTCCAGAGCCGGCGAGTAGCTGGTCATGCCCATCAGCCGCAGCGCTACCGGCACAATGTAGTCGGCAAAGGCGGTCATTTTCTGCGGATCTTCCAGCCGGAACGCTCCCGTGGCTTTCAATCCTGAATAGATTTGCCAGAAGCCGAGTTGCGCCAGCTTATAGAACTTTACCTCGTGCCCGTCGTAGAGGCTGACGTCGTCGTAACGCGGGAACTCCGCCGAGAGGCGCTCCACCAGACCCTTGCCCTGGTCGTATAAGCGTGGCGGGCAGGAGCGGATGAAATTGTAAAAACGCCCTCCATATTTCGCTGCCAGCACTTCGCCCGCCTCGTGCAGGAGCGCCATCTTCTCCTCCAGCATGGGAATTTCCATATTGCCGGCAAAAATTTTCTCCATGTCGCGGCGCGTTATCTTCGCCAAGAACCTGCCATCCAGAACGGGAACGCCCTCGTCCAGGGCGCGTTTCAGGCTGCCGAACAAAGCCTCGGAATCCGACAGGTGAGCTCCCGCATAGTCAGTCTGGAACTTTACGTGGGTTTTGAAGTCGGTGAATGCTGTGTCAATGGTGTTGCCGACCATGACGAAATCCATGGCCACGTCCGGGGTTTTCTCCAGCCCATAAGGCACTGCCAGGTTCGGCATGGGCAGTTCTTCGTAAGCCATCCAGCCGGCGATCTCCACGATTTTTTCGTAATGGGTGCGCACATCGCGCGAGTTCTCGATCACCGGCCGCAAGCTCTCGGTAACCGGACTGCCCAGTGGCCGGGGCCAGTGCCCCGCATCGGCTGAGCCGGATGTCTTGGAATTGATGGTGTACACGGAGCTATTCCTCGCTGCTGCAACTGTGGCAAAGGAAGCAATTCCCTGCAACGCTTGACGACGGCTGAAAGTCATTTGCACTCCTGCTGCGAGTTTCGTCCCGACAAAATCGGAGAAGAACCGTAGCTTACTCCTGCCTTCAGCCTCCGAGGGACCAAATCCGCCCCGTCAACGGGTCGAGGAATCAAAGGTGAAGACCCTATGCTGCCATGGTCCTATACTGGTCCGCTCATAAAGTTGCCTCGGAGATATCTATGTCCGACCGCACCATGACTCGCCGCGCTGCGCTCTCCCTGATTGGTTCCGCAGCCATTGCCGCCGCCATTCCCTTCCCCCTTCTTGCGGATGACACCAAAAGCGTTGCTCTCCGCCAGATGCTGCCGATGTTCACCGACAAATCGCGCTCTTTGCTGCTCAAGCTGATGCAGGACCCAGGCTACAGCGGTCAGATCGCCGCGGCGGATGCGGCCGCTCTTGCCCAAAACGAGAGCACCACCATCGAGCAGTTGATGATGAACCTTATTCCGCTGGCCCGCAGTTATTCCCATGCTCCCATCTCTAACTTTTTCGTGGGGAGCCTGGTGCGGGGCGCGAGCGGCTGCCTTTACACCGGCGCCAACATCGAAATTCCCGGCCAGTGCCTCGGCTTTGCCGTGCACGCCGAACAGGCGGCGGTCTCCAACGCCTACATGCACGGCGAGAAGGCCGTCACTCAGCTCACCGTAGGGGGCGCGCCCTGCGGCCATTGCCGCCAGTTCATCAACGAAGCCTCACCCGACGGACAAATTGAGATTCTCACTCCCAACAAGCCTCCCATCAGGCTTTCCGCGATCCTGCCCTCGGCATTCGGCCCGGCGGCCTTAGGCATGAAGCACGGGGCCTTCCCGGTCAATGAGTTGAACCTCAGGCTGATCTCCCCGGCCTCTGATCCCTTGGCCGCGGCCGCCCTGGAAGCGGCCCGCAAAGCTTATGCTCCCTACAGCTCTTCCCCATCCGGGGTGGCGATCCGGACTGCTGACAACCGGATATATCGCGGTTCCTACATCGAGAATGTGGCCTTCAATCCCAGCTTGTCGCCACTACAGATTGCGCTGGCGCAGATGATCGCGGCAGGTCAGCAGTACTCCGCCGTCGCAGGGGTCACGCTGGTGGAGGTGCAGGGAGCAAAAATCAGTCAGAAAGCCGTGACAGAAACCGTCCTGGGCGCAATAGCGCCGGGGATGAAACTGCAGCATGTGTTCGCCCGAAGTGCCTGACCGAGACAAACGTGGACTTCAGACGCGTGCAGAGGGAGCTATGGACAGGCCGCTCCCGAGGCGGGTTGGAAAGAATTGTCTTGAGCTTCCTTTTGTGGCATGAAGTGCCCTCGGGAACTTCGCCGGTAACCGCTGTCGGCCGGACAGTAGTACAAACCGGTGTGGGTGTCGGCCCAGACCTGTAATTGCGGATTACCGGGGCGCTGGCGTCGCGGCGTGGCTCCGGAAAGTAGAAAATCCATGATTTGGTTCAGCGACAGGCTTGGAAGGCTCTGCCCCGCTCGCGATTCGGACCGCATCGCATCATCTTCCTCAGCAGGCCCTGCGATCATTCTCGATGCTGCTCCTCCCGCCACATCCGTCGAGTGAACACTCTGCGAGTTGGTTGCTGCCAGGCGTTGGCGGAGCAACGGGGTAGCCGAATCCTCGGCGCGCCATGCCATCCACGCCGTTGATGCCCAAATTGCGGCTGCGATGGCCAGAATCGGTAGCTGGCGAGTGCGAAAATCAGCTGCCATCCAGCGCTCGAAGAGTACCTCCCGTGCCCGTTGAAGGCGAACAACAGCTTCCCTCCAGCACCCGCGCAGCACAGGCTTCATCCGCCGCAGTGGATCTCTCAGACCCGCCAAGAACGTTAACACCCGTTGCTTGGTCGTACTCCAGCGTTTAAGCACTGCATTTAATGCCTCTCGAAGCCGACCCGGCCCGGTTGGTGGCACCAGCGGCAACCCGGGTCCTTCCAACCCAAGGACGGACATGCGCTCCTGAGAAACGAATTCCACGTCGGCCTGTTGTCTCCTTACAGAGGACAGAGGAACAGACGCATCTTTTGGTGTTTGCTGTTCAGGAACATCAGACATGCGGGGGGCGTTCATAGGTCTTTCACTTGCTTTCCTGGCAGTAACTGCTGATCGCGGCGCTCAATCAAAGCACCACTGGAACCATCGCCAATTGTTTACAACTTAAATGAACCTGTTGCGGTCTGCTCTTTCTCACCGGCGCTTCCTCACTTTGCTCCGGCCTCGGCTGTCAGCCGCAGCGCGACACTTCGGTTTGCGGCTCGCCCTCCAGGAGTGCCATTGGACTGAATGGGAAGTGACGATCCGGTGCCGACTGTCTGCAGGCGTTCGGAACGTATTCCATATTCACTCGTCAGAGCGTCCTTCACCGCCAAAGCTCGTCGGACCGAAAGGTCGAGGTTGTACTCCTCATCGCCGGAACTGTCAGCGTGGCCTTCAATGATCACATTCGCGTCGGGGTGATCACGCAGTTTTTGGGCCACCGCCGCCAGAGTGTTGCGGTTCTGGCTGGAAATTGCGGTGTCACCGACGTCAAAGAAGATCAGTCGGGCCGATTGGTCCGTCGAAGGGGTCGGCAATCGCGGAATAACGGGATCGGTTACATGTTGCAGGCTCACTTCATTTCCCTGCGATGCCGCAGCCTCTCCGGTAACGGCCAGCTCTTTAGACCCGGATCGCGCGCTTACTACCCGGTCGTTCAGTCGCAGCGCCTTCCACAGTGGCCCTGTTTGCATGGCGCCCACGAAGCATGCGGTTGCCATGACGACAATCAAGACCCGGGTCACTCCGGTCCGCATGCTGGAAGAGGGCATTTTGGGAGCGGTCAAAACCGGGACTGGAGGGTCCGTTGTTGGCCGTTCTGGCGGTTTGCTGCTGACGGCCACCACCGGGACCGGTTCCGATACCGCAGCGTGTTCCCGAACAGGCTCAGCGGGAACTTTAGTCGCGAACAACTCGGTCATAACGCGATCGAGGTCGAAGTCCTTGGCCGTGTCCTCGATCAGGGAATGATCGATGCGCCCCAGCCTCTGCGAAAAAGCCAGCAACATGGCATTCATGCAGAGAGTATTGATGTTGCGCGGAATGCCTCCGCTATGTGACCACACCCTTTGCAGCGCAACATCCGTAAACAAGTCGCGGCGGCAGCCCGCGGTTGCCAGCCGGTGGCGAATGTAGGCGCAGGTTTCCGCCGGCGCGAGCGGCGTGATTCGCGCGATCATCGAGATCCGCTGGCGCAATTGCTGTTGCTCGGGACTGGCCAATGTAGTCACTAATGCGGGCTGGCCCGCCAAAATGATTTGCAGCAACTTGGCCCGGCTGTTCTCGAAATTTGATAGCTGGCGCAGCGTTTCCAGAATGGAACTGCTTACATTCTGTGCCTCGTCAACCACCAATATGACCCGCTGGCGGGCGGCGGCCGCATGCACCAACAGTTGCTGGAACTCGTCGCCCATCTGGGCGAAGTTTCGTTGAGAAGGAGCGGAATTGCTCCCCAGTTCCCGCAGCAGCGATTGCAGCAGTTCACCCGGGCTATGCGGCTGCTGGAACAAAAACGCGGTGCGTGCCGATGTGCGGTACCTCTCCAGAATGTGAAACAGCAAGGTGGTCTTGCCCATCCCCGGTTGCGCGGCCAGCACCTGGAAACCGAAGCCGCATTCAATGCCGCTGATCAGGGTGGCTAACGCTTCGCGGTGGGTAGGGCTGAGGAAGAGGAATTCGGGATCGGGGGTGACTCCGAATGGACTTTTTGTCAGTCCAAAATAGCCTAGGATCTGCTCTTCGATCTTCTTGCTGGGCCCCACTGTCAACCTTCCGAAACAACCGCTCGGAAGCCATGTGCAAGCCAAGTTCCAAACCTGCCAGCGGCGCCGGCTTTACTTTCAAGCAGATGGATAGGGCGGCTGCAATATCGCGGTTCGCCACCCTCCCACGGTGAAAATTATTTGCAGATGTGACCCTTCCACCCTCCATGCTCGACCATCCCGAAGGCTAGCGGATTGGCGGAGTGCCGGCCTCGCCCGAGCCAATCACAATGGCATCCAGGCGTTCCACATCGCCTCTTTTATATGCAAGGCAATCTTGCGCCCACTGACACTTAGAATTATTGTGAAGCGGAGTTCAGCCAGGTTGCTAGGCAGTTTGGGAGGTCGTTATGGTTCGATTCAATGTGCCGCTCTGTGCCGCCGTCCTTCTTGCTGCCGAGTTCGCAGCTAGCGGGTGTGGCAACGGGGGTCCCCGCGTCTTGCAATCCATCTCCGTAACCCCAGCAAGCGCCGACGCACAAAATTTCACCAACCACCAGGTGCAATTCACCGCCTTGGGCAACTACAGTCAACCCCCTTCTCCTTCCGAGATAACGCCGACAGGGTGGTCGTTATCAGACCCAAGTGTGGCAACAATTGGCCTGAGCGGCTTGGCGCAATGCAAATCAGGCGCATTGGCCGTAGTGACCGTAAAGGCCTTCGCCTGCTGTGCGCCGTGCAGCGGTACCGGCTGCACTGCCGCCCAACTCTTGGGCACCGCACAACTGAGTTGTCCTTAATTAAGGCCGGGTGGCCCGGAGCCTGCCCTGGGCGAAGCCGAAGGGTCCGCGCCCGGTTTTAAGCGCTAACCTGGGATCAAAGATGTCCTTTCTCATTTGTTAAACGTCGGGTGGCCCAGAGCCCGCCCTGACCGAAGCCGAAGGACGGGTGGCCACACGCTCCAGCGCAGATAGAAGCATGGTGAGCACCTGCCAGGAGTAATGAATGTGAAGGCGATTTATCAACAATCATCACACCATCAGTAGAACGTACCCTTTAGTTCTGTGATTGGATGTACTGACCGGTTGTCAAGGTCGAGAGTTGCGAGATAGTAATGCGCCGTGAACTCCGCAGGAGGATTCTGCAATCCGACCTGAACGTAAAGCTGGTTGCGATGGGCCGAAAAGCCCATCAGCTTGGTAATCCAGCCACGCGAAAATCCTTCTGGAACGACCAGTGAAGCAGTATCAACGCAGCAAGAGACTTCGCCGGAACCGAGTCTCCAAAGATAAACACCGTTCCAGTTGGCACCCACATGATGCTCCTCGATTGATGTGTAACGGCTTGAATTGAACGCCGCGAGTAGGCCGTCTTGAGCAAACACGACTGACTCAGCGGAGACGCTGCTCTCCCAATTGACCACCGGGGTGTAGTCGTTCTCGTCTACACGCCGCACAAAGAGACGGGTCGGGAGGAAAGCCTTACCAAGGGATTTTGACTGCAATTCGACCACAACCAATTTTGCAGTCGGCTCATAAGTTAAGCTGCTGTAGACGTAGCCTTCGGGAATTCCAAGCCAATCCGGCACCATACCAGCATATTAGGCCGAGACGTTAAATGCTCGAAAGAGGATATTGGGTCGCAGAGGCTCAACTGGCGATAACAGGTCTTCTCATACTTTACAAAACTCGGCAAAATGAAAAGTGCTAAGGGGATTTATCATCAATCATCGCCCGGAAGTCGCGGTGTCTTCTTCGAGGCAGCAATTAAAACAATCGCAGTCAAGCGTCGGAAGTGCAATGGGTACAATTCTAACGACCTTGATAGAAACCCATCCGTGAGTACGCCTTAACCCGCTCGCACGGAGCCGGCCGTTCAAATCGGATTCGACCTGCCATCGCACAACCCTTTGCCACAGAACGTTTTCAGGTTGCTGAGACAAGGTAGGATTCGATATCGCAAACTCGGTAATTCCGGCCTTTGCGTTCCACCGGTAACGAGCAGCATACATCTGTGCTACCCCCTGCGTCCCACACCACAAACCAATGGCCGCAACCACTCCCGTCCAGTACAACCACTTTGCTGAAAAGACGCGTGAGAGCAGGAAAACTACGCTGCCAAACACAAAGAGCAGACCGATGGCGCTAACGAGATGAGCGATGCCACTCCAAGTGCTGGCACGATGGTCGAGAACACCGCTGTATCCCGGTTCAGTTCGCCAGTACGAATTCCAGTGCAGAATTAGCAATCCCGTCTCGAATAAAAATAGGCCCGCCAGAGAAACAACGAACCACCCCTTCGAGCGGAGGCAATCCCGTGCCATGTATTCACTGACACCGAAATAGCTGTTCCTGTTCCTTATTGACGTGAACAGGTCTTATCACTCTTTACAAACCGGATGCTGCCTCCGCCTGTAACTAGCGTGAAGGGGATTTATCGTCAATCATTTGGCCGAGTGCCTTAGAATGGTATTCGGCAACACTGGTGTGTAATGGTCGGAACCAAGAGCGCAGCGGTTTTAGTTGTGATTAACGTGCTGTTTGCCAGCATACTGGGGATTGGAGCTGGCGGCCTTACATGCTTGATGCTGCGGCGGCATTGGGCGCTAAGAACAGCCCTGACAGATGCTGGTGTTGCTGGCCTGGTCAGCATCGTCGCAGCATACGCAGTGTCGGTAGTAGATACTTACCGAGGTGTTTGGCAATCAAGGGTGAAACTGATGCTGGTTATCGCAGCTCTCAGTGTGATTGGAAGGCATGTTTTGCGCCCACGGCATCATCCCTCCCCTGAGCCGACGCAGCCCCTCTAGCCGTAAGTAGCGCGAAGGCGATTTATCGTCAATCATCGTTCAGCGGATGTATAAGGCGCGTACCGCCGTGTGCCAAACCGGGGCAGCGAGAGGACTGGTATCGTGGTGGTCTTGTACGTGTAATCGCCGACGTAAATCCTGCCCTTAATCGACACCAGCCCACGGGTTTCTTCGCAATGGCCCGCGATTACTGCCGTGGACATTTCCTCGACCTCGGCAATGACACTCTTTTCATCGTAGCGGTATCGTCTTTCATACGGAAACTCCCAGTACGACCGCAACCCGAAGCTAAAGGTGTACACCTCAGAATCGTCGGCGTGAACGCTCAACCTCGCAGCCGCAGAATTGGTTGGCGTCAACTCAACCCCGCCTCCGCCACCCCTGGGAACCTCATACACGCGGAGGCTGGCAGCGCCCGGTGGAAGTTCATGAGTGAGTCGCTGAAACAACTCTTCCAGTTCGGCACGAACATTATTTGATTGCACTTGGCGCGTCCATCCACACAACCATTTCACCTGCCGGGACGAACGCATTTTAGCGCACTCACTGATGATTGTCGCTAACTGGCGTTCACGTTCATTACGAATCTTGCCCCAATTCTGGTGTAGAACGCAATCCCAATGTGCGTGAAGGCGATTTCACACCAATCATTGGCTCCGTCGCGTGGGATAGCATTTTTCCGAACAGAGTAACCATGAATGTTAAAATCAGAGCCGATGTCCTCTTTCCGCAAGCGGGAACTCAAATGGAGATTGGTATTGGCAGGCACCTGTTCTGCGGGAGCTGTTTCTGTCGCGCTATTTAAGCCATTACGCTCCGCAATCAACCACTGGACGTGGATTTATCTCTCTTTTGCCGCGCTGGTTGTGCTTCTTCCCCTCCTGTTCCCGAATTGGGCTAGGCGATTTCGAAGGAGAAACAGGCAAGAGTTAGAGAAGGAACCGTCCGAACAAATAGGCCGCTGGGTGCCATGAAAAGCGGTACGGGGATTTATCACCAGTCATTGCCCTTCCTGTTCCCCCGAGATTACCGAAGCAGCACGCCACCGCAGCCGCAGATCAAAAAATCTTGATAGTCCGCATGTTACTGCTCATCTGCATTATGCATTAACCCGTAGCAATATCCTCTCCCGACGGGTGGCCCAGAGCCTGCCCTGAGCGAAGCCGAAGGACGGGTAGTCTAGGTTGCGAGGCACGTCACAATGTCAATGTACGTGAAGGCGATTTCTCGCCAGTCATCATCACGGATGCGTTTCTGTATGGGAAATTGCAGCCGACTGCTCCTCGCGTTTCTTGTACGCCTTCAAGTCCTTGAGCCAAGCGCTTACGACGCTCTGAGTCTGCTGCATTATCGGTAGCGTGCCAGAGCACTCAGGTGCGACATAAACCACAGGCGGATTGGCAGCGTCAACTCCAACAGGTAGAGGCTTGCGCTTCGCTCCCGGCCGTGCGCTCGTCATGGCTGGTGCACCCACGGGCAGCCTTGTTCCAGCGTAAGTAAACACCAAGTAACGCTCACCACGACGATACTCGGCATAGCACGATGTAAAGCTCCCCGGGTCTACCCAGACATCGTGTACCCCAGCTCCGAGTCCTTTGAAGACCTCTTGGACATCAAAATGGACAAAGGTCCTCTGCACAAAAGTGCCGCTCCCGTCATCGTCGGAGAAAACGACCTTTCCCAAAAACACGACGTTTGCTGCCCTCAGGTACTTTGAAAGCTTGCCGGATATGCGGCAGGAGCAAGCAAAGGAATGCGAGCTGCACATTACCGTCAAAAGTACAAGGAAGGCGCTGATGACCTGCCTCATGGGGCGGAGTTTAGCAACTTCATTGGTGAGTTGTCGCCTTAATTGTCGTGAACAGGCCTTAACACTCTCTACAAAACTCTGGCTTGGCGCTGCCAATGAAACGCGAGAAGGCGATTTCACGCTCAATTCGCCCGCTTATAATGTGGGAGAGCAGTTGAATCCAATGAGCCGACCTGTAGGGGTGACCATACTCGCCATCGTCAATATTGCTGCAGCTTTCATTTTTATCGCTTCTGACCTTATCGTTCAGAACCATCCGGATGTCGGACTTTATGTTGCTCTAGTGGTTGTATCAGTCGTCGTGAGCTATGCGCTTTGGAATCTGCAGAGTTGGGTGCGTTGGTTCATGGTCGTGACCTACGGAATAGGTTTGCTACAAACAATTGCTTGGGTCGTCACTGCGGTAGGTAGACATGACACCCTCGACATCCTACTAGCCCTGAGTTGCAGCATTTTTCTTATTGGGTCCATGGCATACATGTTTAGCCGACGGGTAAGAGTTGCCTTCGCACATCCGTCGGTCCAGCGAAGCACATAAATTGGGTGATAAAGATGGTCTTCATCCGGATTCTGCCCAATAATTGTCGATAACAGGCTTTATCACTCTTTACAAAACTCAGGTTCGGCCATTCTCAATGAAAAGTGACAGCGATCTCCTAACCTGTGGATAGCCGACGATTTTCGGCCAGAAGCCCAGGCGGCGCGCGTTTGACCTTGCTGTGCCTCTGAGCCTAAGATATCGAACCCTCCTGGAACAGCGCGGAGCCGCATCGCTTTTCTCATTCCGGGGCGCCGCAGGGGAAGATGTGGCGGCATTTACTTGGCGAGAACAGTATAAGGAGAGATTTCATGGCATTCTGTACAAATTGCGGTGCGGCATTGGCTCAGCCCTCACAGTTTTGCCCCAGCTGCGGCAAGCCGGTTGGAGCGGCAGCTATGGCTTCCGCCGG
>JADMIO010634765.1_pt1 | contig 10365 bp, 12 predicted proteins | sample 8958161 | NCBI WGS metagenome assembly JADMIO01 (sample SAMN16585339, study PRJNA669376) | soil metagenome | isolation source: Crop rotation soil | place: USA: Cullars Rotation, Alabama | collected 2011
AGCGCGCCCTGCAAGGCGAGCTGACGCACCATCTGGGCTACGACAAGCATGCGCCTGCCGGCAACAATAGCGGCAACTCTCGCAACGGCGCTTCGGCCAAGACCATCCAGGGCAAACGTGGCCAACTCCAGATCGAAGTGCCATGCGACCGCAACAGCGAATTCGAGCCGCAGCTCATCAAGAAAGGCCAGACCCGCTTTGACGGCCTGGACGAAAAGATCATCTCGCTCTATGCTCGGGGCATGACGCTGCGCGAGATTCAGGGCCACCTGCAGGAAATCTACGGCGTCGAGGTCTCGCCGAGTTTGATCTCGACGGTGACCGATGCCGTGCTCGAAGAAGTGCGCGAGTGGCAGAGCCGCCCGCTCGATGCGATCTATCCCATTGTGTATCTGGATGCCCTACAGGTCAAAGTTAAGGCCTCGACAAGGCGGAATGCGATTGGTTTTGGGAGGATATAAAGCGTCGATTAAAGGAATATGATCCGCAATGGATGTTCAAAGCCCAAGGGGCAGGGTCATTCGTTCAATTGGTACAACAGGTGAACAGTTTGATTGCACAGGCAGCAGCTACTACGCAGGCCAAGAAATAAGATGATGCATATAGATGAGTTCGCATCGCAACTTGCCGAAGATATTTCTGCATGTATCGAGAGAAAATCCAGCTTAGATGAGGTAGCACGCCTTGTAGGGAATGTCCAATGCAGTCTCGCGGCCAACAACATTTCCAAGGAAGGGCGTGTGCGATTTTGGGAGCAAGTCAAACACGGCATTGTCTACGCAGGTGAACTCCAAGAAGCGCAGGGTGCAAACCAATTTGTAAGGTTAGTGCAGCAAGTCACAGACCTTCTTAATAAAGCACAAATTGATGCAGCAAGGAGATAATAAATAAACATGGACTGGGCTTTGGTTTGGCTAGCAATTACAGCGATTGCGCAGGTTGTTGCTACGTGTGGCGGCCTACTGCTGCTGAGGTATGGATATATTGAATTAAAGGGAATTGCCAATTCCGAAAGAACCGCAGCAGGCTATGTAGATGGCGATACTAAATAACTACCCTCGCCTATATTAATGTCTTCCCCTGTTTTCTATAAGTCTTGAACGATTTCCAAGATGCAAAGAAAAGGAGGGCGAAATCAAGCGCTACCAACAGAATGCAAAACATAAAAAAAGCATCTCCGTCTCCACTCTGCCCTTCGCCACCAACAAGTTCATCCAGACGGTAAAACGAAGATGTCGTGCTAACTCCTGACCAGAGTAGTAGTTTGAAAAAGAACGGCAATGTGAAAAAGGCCACAAGCGTAACGGTCAAGTACAATCGGAAAGATAACGAAAAAGTTTTCATATCTTCATCATTTATAGCTCCATCATACGCCTTAACTTAAAAAACACAAGCAGAAGATTGAGATCCACGAGCTGAGCATAAAGCTCAAGATCTTGAGCACATAAAAACCCGACCACAGTGTGCCGGACAACTGCCTTCACGGTACACCTTTATAACATAGTGGTCAAACCCAATTCGGCTTTGTTGACACCGGAAGATATCGGGTGAAAAATCGGCGGGTGACATTTTGGCCCCGCCAATTAAAAACTATCTTCCAAAAACTATACTCATCCTTTAATCCAGATTTATCATCTAAGACAGTGAGAATACAAAATGCGATCACAAGGAGTCACTTCGGCCGAGCGCTATCTTCATAAATTAGCCACTCATTCTTTTTTGTCCTTGTGGAGTTACTCGTGCCTCTATCGTGATCAGGGCCAAAATGCGGGCAAGGGTGATGGCAAAGAACTCTGTGATCTTCTCGTAGTATTTGAAAACCATATTATTATTTTTTCTGACAAAGACTGCAAATTTCCCAATTCGGGGGATCTTAACCGAGATTGGAAGCGCTGGTATCGCGGTGCTGTTCACGATGCGGCCAAACAGTTATACGGCACCGAACGCTGGTTACGGCGTTTTCCCGACAGAGTATTTGTCGATCGGGCCTGCACTAAAAGATTTCCGATCGATTTACCGAACCCAAGTGATGCGATCTATCATCGCATCGCGGTTTCGCATGGCGCTTCCACTCGCTGTCGTCAGGAACATGGCGGCAGCGGGAGCCTCATACTGATGCCCCGTCTGATTGGTGACATGCATGATGATCCGGAGAGGTTGGGAGCGCCATTTATGGTGGGACAAGTGTACCCGGCCAAAGGATACGTCCACGTTTTAGATGATACCACCCTGGATATTGTTCTGAGGACTCTGGATACTATCACAGATTTCTTGAGTTATCTTACGAAGAAAGAAGACTTCATCGCACAGGGCCGCCTTGGTAGCGCCGCGGGTGAAGAGGAACTCCTGGCTCATTATCTCAGCCACCTTAACGGTAGGAACGAACACGACTTCTTCACTGCTCCAGGGACACAACTAGTATTGCCGGAAGGCTTTTGGCACGATTTTCAAAACAGCCAGCAGCGCCAGGCTCAGTTGGAAGCGGATGAAATCAGTTATGGTTGGGATGCTCTCATCGAAGCCTTCCTGAAGCATGTCTGGCAGGGAACCCAGCACTACACGACACATCCCGGCTATGAAAACTTAAGGGAGCAGGAAAAAGCGTTCCGCATCATGGCGCGTGAGAACCGAACGCGACGCCGAATGCTGATGACCGCCTTTTATGATCTCCTGCAGCAAACGGGAAACAGCTTCAGGGGAGCTCGTGTCTTTGCAGCGACACGTCCAGGCGATCCCTATTACGTATTCTTGCTGATGAAGCGTTCAGAGAGGATGGACGAAGAGGACTATCGTATCGCCCGACGCAATCATCTCTACCAGTATTGCCTTGTGGTACGGCATCTCTATCCAGATGCACAAGATATCGTGGGAATTGCCACAGATGCCGGTTTTGACGAATACCGATCCGAAGATCTCGCTTATCTGGACGGTCGTGTCTGGACTCCTGAAATGGACGAGGATGCCAAAATACTGCGTGCTGAATTCAAGATACTGTTAGAAACTAATATGGTACGGCAAACCGAATACGAGTATCCGTTAGAACAAAGCCCAAGAAAACAAAAACGGCAAGCCCGCGTGTCATCCCCCGGCGAGTTATTCCATCAACCATCGCTACAGAAATCTTATAATGGAAACTGGCCATGCCCCTGCGGCAGTCACAGAAAGTACAAAAGATGTCATGGAAAGTCGGATTGAAACCAACCGGAGTCCGGCGGGTAAGTACTTTCACAGTACGCCTTTCTAGACCGCATGTCAGAACATGACACACTTAATCACAGCCGTAGCTAATCCTCACTTGACAGGAGTAGAGGCCTCTCCAGTATTGGCCTGGCAAAAGTTGCCTTCGTATAGAAATCTTTGAGATGCGGTTGCGCTTTTATGTTCAAGCCTTCAACCTAACTGGTCTCTCCACTTTCTTTACCACTAGGTCTATATAGGCAGTGATACCAATATCCCATCCTGCCGAGACCCCAACATTAAATTGCGCCATTAATTCGTAAGAAAGCCTCGACTCCCGAGTTCAGCGAGGAAGTCAAGGCCCGCCTGGCTTTCGACAATATTCTGCCACTCCTGCAATTGCGAGAAGAGATTCGCTACATCGCCAGCGTACACAGGACGGATTTCTAGGTTATGTTGAAAAAAAGCCAGGTAATGAATGTGAAGTATCTGTTGGGCGTTTTGAACTAAGTAATCGTCCAGAAGTAATGCAGTAAAGTTCACGCTATGAAATACATATCGACTTTGAGCGCTGAACAATGCGGTGCGCTCCACGAAGTTCGCAAGAATAGTTCTTGTCATCGTGAGCGCGAGCGTGCTCATGCGGTGTTGCTTTCAGCCAAAGGCTACAGCCTCGACCAATTAGCCGACATCTTCGAGGCTGACCGCGACACCATCAGCCACTGGCTTGACGAATGGCAAACTGAAGGCTTATCTGGTTTATCCGATGCTCCCAAGACGGGGCGGCCTTTCAAACTTGATGACAAGGCACGCCAACTGATTGAGCGCACCATCCAAGAGCCCACACCAAACCTCAAGTCGGTGTTGCACGCCAGACTTAAAAAGGGGGCTATCGCGTGAGTTGGCAGACCATCAAGCGCCTGCTCAAACGCTTGGGCTACTCGTATCGCCGCGCTCGCCGCAACTGCGCCCAAGCACCGCGTCCGGCAGCAGAGGCAGCAGCCCAAAAAGCCTTGCAGCGGCTGCGGGAGTTGGCTCGTGTGGGTGTATGCGACTTGGTCTATGGCGATGAAAGCGGCTTTTCCCTGCAACCACTTTTGCCTTACCTGTGGCAGCCAAAAGGTCAAACTCTGGGCTTGGCCGCGCAGTGCCACCGCCAGCGCCTGAACGTGCTGGGCTTTTGGAAGTGCGCCGGAGTGGAAGCCGCTCGCCTGATGTGGCAGAGCAGGACCAGCTCTCTCAAAGCTGGCGACTTTGTGGCTGCGGTCGAGAACAAACTGCTGCCGCTCTTGCGTCGTCGCACCATCTTGGTTTTGGATAACGCCACTTTGCATCGTAGTGTCCAAGGGCTTTGTTGCATGAATGGGAGCGAGCCGTAGCGAGGCTTTGGAGTTGAAGGTTTCAGCTTACAACATAGCTTTCCGGCATCCCCAAGTGGGTCATGCGGTTGAGTGCCACACAACCAATGAAGGCTTCCCTGGCCTGCCTTTCCAGTTTACGCGCCTGCAGCTTATCGCCGATCAGGGTCTTATAACGGTACATCGCACACTCGGCCAGACTACGCCTGTGATAGCCGCTTTCCTGCTTCCACTGGCGTCGGCCAATCTCGCGCATACGATGCAGGTTCTCATTTCGTGGCGAAGAGTTTGAAGTCCCTCTCGAAGTTCCTCGCTTGGATTGCCAGATAGCAGCCCCTTTTTGAGGCGGGATCGTGACTCGTAGCGGTTTACCTTGCAGCTCTTGATAATCGGATAAGGCCTCGTAGCATTGTCTCTGGTCATAACTGCCATCGCCTGTGACCTGAGCAATGGGTGCCTCAACCTGTTGAAGCAAATCCACCAAGACTTCGCCGTCACAGACATTGTTGCTGCTCAAAGTCACGGCCACGATCTCTCCGCTTTGTTCGTCCACGCCCAGATGCAATTTGCGCCAAGTGCGACGGTAGCTGTAGCCATACTGACGCACTTTCCACTCTCCCTCTCCATAAACCTTACAACCGGTCGAATCCACCACTAAATGGATCCCCTCTTCACGTCCTCGAATCGGCACAATGACTTTCAAGTTGGCTTGGCGTCGGCTCAGGGTGCTGTAATGCGGAGTTGGCAGAGGAATTTGGAGGACTTTCAGCAGAGAAGCCAACAATCCCTGAGTGGCGCGCAGTGGCAATCGATAAACGGCTTTGAGCAAAAGGGCAGCGGTAATGGCCGTGTCGCTATAAGTACACGAAGCGCCACGACGACCGTGATGTTGCTCGTTGAGCCAGCCGGAGATGGCCGCCTCGTCAATCCAGACCATGAAACTGCCGCGTTTGACCAGAGCGGCGTTATACTCACGCCACGGCACCTGATTGAGATCCATAGGGACTTGTGCGAGTGACTCAACAACTAATTTCATCTCGAAGCCCCGATTCATCAAAATACGTGAGGCCTTGGTAAATGCTAACTGCCCTGCTGGACGGAACATAAGGTGCCCGCCACCAACTGCATCTCTGTATTTCCCTGCAATTGCTCTTGAAGGTTTAGACGCAAATAGCTGCCTATATTCAGGGATGTTTGTTTTAAGCAACATCCAATATCGTACCTGCTCATCAAAAAGTTCCTTCAAAAATTGGTCGCCCGGACGCACCTGTTTCTTTATTTGTTGACGTTTTTTTATATCTCGAATGGATATAGCTTCCGCCATATCGTAGATTGTAATGATTGATGTCAAATGGTTTTTATCGCTTGCGGGGAGCGCAGCTGTACCACCAAAATGAACATAGCCATCCAAAAGATCAAACTCTTCTACCAATGTTCTTGTGACAATAGCATAAGCATCATCTTCATCTAATGCGATACCTTCACTTTTAGTTATTGGCTTTGCATAACGATTAAGGGTTGTAAACAAGCGTCGGGTTCGTTGTAATCCCTTTTGGTCTCGTTTATGAGCTACGAATATAACACTCAGGTCATCCGTTTCTAGAGATTTATCTCGTTTTAGTGCCTCTTTAATTGCCTCGACGCGGTGTTGACCATCAATAGCAAATAAACCTTCGTTTCCTTGGAGTTCTAAAACTCCTACAGACTTCTCTGCATCCGCATCTAATTTGAGGTCACCACTAGAGGAACTCGCGCTAATACGAATGGGATGCCATCGTGGTGCGCCCCCATTAACACCAACAACGATAGTGTTAAAAAATCTTTCGGGCTGCTTGATCAAGTAATCCGCGATTGCATTCGCTCGCGGTTTGAGTTCCCTTTGGATCATGTCCCGTAAACCTTCGCTCTTGTGGATGTCTCTGGTCTTTTTTATCCAGTAATCCACATCTGAGAACTTCATAAAGGTTACGTAATAAGTCCAATCTCCCATCACACACCTTAGCGCGGGAAATTGGGTTCTGAAGTCCAATTCGTTATTTACCATGCTCGTTTTGCCTTTCTGGTTTCAGCATCCACATCCACGTTACAGGGTGGTTGATACGCCCTAATTAAGTCGGTTTCAACAGTATGGATAAGGCTAACATTTGTAATAGGTGCATAACAAAACCACAAATGATCTTCGTACTGAGCCAGCATTTTCTGCAAAAGTGGCCTACCTTTGGGATCAAATTGCTCACTTAGATACTGCTGAAACCTCGTCCTGAAATTTTGTCGCTCCGTTTTACCTATATAAAATAAAAAAGCACTCTTCCTTGCGACGGGTGGCGCGCGAACAGTCCCGCTATGTCTTGGCTGGATTAGGATTAGCTACGGTCAGCGGCCTCATCTGCAATCTGCTTTTGCCTGTACTCTTGCACGATTACCGCTTGGTCTGGCTCGGGCCAGCCTCCTCGCTCTTTTTCGTGGCGTTCAGCGTGTATGCCATCATCGCCCATCACCTCTTTGACATCCGACTCATCATCAGAAAGACACTTGTGTACTCGCTGCTGGTGGCGACCGTGGGAGCGGGTTACAGTCTGGCCGAGCACTCGCTTACCGAATTCTTGAAGCAGTTCACGGAGAACTCTGATTTCGCCTGGATTGCCAATATCGTTGGGGCGCTGGTGGTCGCTATCTTCTTTGCGCCGCTCAAGCAATGGCTGGAAAAACAAGTTAGTCGAGTGATCTACAAAGATCATCGGCATCCCACTACCTCTGAGTAGGACTAACCGGACTGCTACGAAGAGACTAGGCGCTTTCAGCGCGGGAAGAATCGAGATCGGCATACCAGCGAAACTTCTCCATCGAATGCTGTTGCATCGAGGTTTCGAGGTCGAAAAGCGAGGCGTAGGCCGCGACGGTGCGCGTGCCGTCGGGAAAGATGTGGACGGGGCCGATAGCTCGGAAGCCGAGACCAAAACGGCGATTGAAGAGGCGCAGCCACAGCGGTTCGACAACAACATAAAAATGCTCGTAGCCTCTGTGCAGGGCGGTGTTATAAAAGAGCTTGAAGAGCAATTCCAGCGCGTGTGGGGTGAACGAAGTCGGCTCAGACGAATTCAGGGCGCTGCCGCTTGTTATGGCGCATCCCACCGGCGTTATTAGACCGTTCGCAGCTTGTGGCTCTGCTTGAGTTAGCAAGGTGTGACTAATGTCACAGTTGTAGGGATTTCGTGATGCGTGGAGTTTGTCGTAGGCGTCAGGGGCGATGACGAGGCGGGAGAGTTCGGCGCTGTGTTTGTGGATGATGGTTTTTCGTTCTTGGGGGGCGAGGAGTTGTTTGAAGTCATGCTCGAGCATGAAGCCGGTGTGGGGTTGCCAGGGAAGGAGGCGTAAGTAGGCGAGGATGTGGGTGTTATGGAAGACAGCTAAGTGCTGGCAGTAGGGATCGTAGCGGTCGGTTTCCTGCATGGTGCCATTACAGGAGACCCAGCCCCGGGTGGAGACGAAGTAGGTGTGGCGCAGGCGAAGGCAGGCGGCGTATTTGGGGGTGTTGGAGGGATTGACTACTTTAGCGTGATAGTTTCCGCTCCTTACTACGAGCTTCTTAATTTCCGATTTTGAATTTTTATACAGTCCAGCATGCATTATTAGTCTTTAAAGTCTTTCTTGGACTAATAGTATAATTTAGTGAATTAGGCTGTGGCAACTTATCATCCCTTCTCAGGGGTGATGTCACATCCGAAAATCTAATCCACGAAAAGCGGAAACTCGGAAATCCGTTCACACTCGTGAATATCGTATTTTCTTGCGTCTATTACGAAAATTGCGGTTAGACGCCGATCTCAATCAAGAAGACATTGCAGCAGCTATGGGTCGAACGCAGTCGTTTGTCGGGAAATGTGAGCGTGGCGAACGCCGGTTGGATGTGATTGAACTACAGGAGTTCTGCCACGCGATGAATATGTCGTTCAACGATTTTGCGCGACGGCTTGAGAAGGCTCAGAAAATGCCAATTGATAAGCTGAGAAAATATTTGGGCGACGAGTGGCCATAAGAATTGTGACCCATACTTCAAAGGCACACCTTTGTCACTCACCAATTGCAACTTTATAAAAGTGGGCTCGCTGTCCAATAAGGCGAGGATTTTTTGCAAGGGCTTAGCCCGCGGCACGGTCGCCCCCCGGATCCAACGGTTAACGGTTTGCGGAGCCACCTCCAGCCTCTGTGCCAGTTGCATCGGCGACAGCCCCATGACCTTCATTGAGGATCGAATGAATCGCGAGGCCTGGGTGCCGGTATAGTGCCCGTTTGAGAAAGCCCGCGCCATCTTTTTCAGTGACTGGCGCTGTAATTCCCGCCGGGTTAGCGGTCGCTGGCTGGATGGCTTGCTGAGATTACGCACTGTGGCTGAGTTATGGGTAATTCATGGGTTAAAGATGTTCCCATTGTAGCCAAATGGGTGTGGAAAACAAGGGATGAACAAATTATGGTTGAGGAAGAATACAAAGAACAGCACGGGCGTATTTGACGAGTTGCACTCCGTTGAAATTCTTTTTCAACCGTAGGATTATATTTTCGTTGGACGGATTTCAATGCACTAACAATGTACGTGCAATGTGTCTTGGTGCGCTCCTTGTACACGCCATTTGCACACTCCTTCGCGTGCCGCGACCATGTGAGCCAAAGCAGTCCAACGCATTAAGGCGCAAACCAGTTTTCCTGCCTCTTTTACCTGACGAATCACGATTCTTCCGCTTTTGCAACCAGGCTTGCATCCGCGCGGATGCAAGCCTGCGTGATCGCAACTCTGCTCTGCGACATTCTGGTAGCAACCAACCAAGCAGCAGCTCGAATGCAGCAGCTCGAATTCATTTCCGAAGTCCCATGACGAATCAACCATATCATCACAAGCCGAAACGAACCCGCCCCATCAATAATATTCCGGTAACGAATCGCATCAGAGCGATGATGGAGCACACCAGCCGCTACGCGTTCCGCGGCGAGGCCCGCTTGGCGCGAGACTGCGCTGTCTCTGAAGCCGCCATCTCGCGTCTCATGAGCGGTAAGACCAGCCCTTCGTTTGGCTTGGTGGTAAGAATCGCACAAGCCCTGGAAAAGCAGCTAAAGCGGCAGATTGACCTGCGCGAGATCGTCTCGATCGATGGACAGTTTCCTACCTCGACGGTCTGCGAGATAGTCGGCTGCAAGGGCTGCACGCCCCAGGCGGCGTGGAACGATGACGATACGATGAAAGCCGAGTACGCGAGCCTGAGTGGCAGGCGGGGCGATTGGAAGGAGGCACATGAGCGATGAATCGCTCCGATCCGAAATCCTGACTCGTGAAGCGCTGCGCCATGCTTTGGAACAGATGGAGTTCGCCGCCTTCGAGCGGGTCATGAGACGCCTGCTCTACAAGAGCGGCTATGTCTCGGTCTATCTCATCGGTAGGAACTACAAACGCGGGCGCACTCCCAAAGGCGGCCTCGACCTTACGGCGCGCAACAACACCGAGCTTTCTTCCTCACTTATCATCGCCCAAGTCAAGCAATACCGGCGCGTGGTGTCTCGTCGGTTCGTGGACGAGATGCGCGGGGCGATGCTGCGGCTGGGAGCGGGGCAGGGATTGCTGCTCACGCTGTCGAGGTTTTCCGAAGTCGCGCACCGAGCCGCCACCGAAACCAGCGTCGCTCCGATTAAGCTCATCGAAGGCGAAGAGATCCTCAATTTGCTCTTTGCCTATCGTATCGGCGTCCGTGAGCACAAAGGGGTGTGGCGACTGGACCAAGGCTACCTTGACTTTCTACGAAATAGGTCTATGGGTACGTACGAAATGAATGACGGTGAATCA
>JADMIO012736621.1_pt1 | contig 10364 bp, 10 predicted proteins | sample 8958161 | NCBI WGS metagenome assembly JADMIO01 (sample SAMN16585339, study PRJNA669376) | soil metagenome | isolation source: Crop rotation soil | place: USA: Cullars Rotation, Alabama | collected 2011
CTTTCCCGCTATGAATGTTCGCAATCTGGACATTTGATCGAGGATAAATCGCAATGGATCCTACAGTACGAGTACTAGCGCGACATATTGAAGACGAAATGAAGACGTCGTTCTTAGATTATTCTATGAGCGTTATCGTCTCGCGTGCGCTTCCGGATGTTCGTGATGGTTTAAAGCCAGTGCATCGCCGGATTCTTTTCGCGATGCACGGACTCAAGAATTTTCACAATCGTCCGTACCTGAAGTCGGCGCGTATTGTTGGAGATGTGATTGGTCGTTACCATCCGCATGGGGACTCTTCGGTTTACGAAGCTTTGGTACGGATGGCGCAAAATTTTGCGATGCGATACCCGCTCGTTGATGGCCAAGGGAACTTCGGCTCGATCGACGGTGATTCGGCCGCTGCCATGCGGTACACCGAAGTTCGTCTAGAAAAAATCACGGATCTTCTGCTCGCGGATATCGACAAAGAAACGGTCGACTTCGGCCCGAACTATGACAACAAAGAACTCGAACCACTCGTATTGCCGTCGCGACTCCCGCAACTCTTGGTCAACGGTGCCTCTGGTATTGCCGTTGGTATGGCGACCAATATTCCGCCGCATAATGTCGGCGAAATTTTGGATGCTCTGGAGGCGTTGCTAGAAAATCCAGAAGTTTCCATTGAAGAGTTGATGCAATACGTCAAGGGTCCGGACTTTCCAACGGCTGCAAGTATTCACGGCATGGCCGGCATCAAACAAGCTTATTTGACGGGACGCGGTTCCGTCGTGATGCGAGCGAAAACCGAAATCGAAGAAGCGCCGAAGACGGGTCGTCAGCGCATCATCATTTCCGAGATTCCTTACCAGGTCAACAAAGCACGACTCATCGAGAGAATCGCGGAACTTGTTCGCGACAAGAAGATCGAAGGCATTTCCGATATTCGTGATGAATCCGCGCAAGAAGAGATTCGCGTTGTTATTGATGTGAAACGCGATGAACAAGCCGAAATCATTTTGAATAACCTCTACAAGCAAACGCCGATGCAATCGAGCTTCGGTGTAAACATGGTTGCGCTTGTCAAAGGTATGCCGCGCCTTCTCAATTTGAAAGACATGCTGAAGTATTTCCTTCAGCATCGTCGTGAAGTTGTCGTTCGTCGCACGGCCTATGACCTTCGCAAAGCCGAAGAACGCGCCCATATTTTGCTCGGCTTAAAGATCGCCGTCGAAAACATCGATGCCATTGTGAAATTGATTCGTGCAGCCGCCGATCCAGCGATTGCTCACACGGGTTTAATGGCCGAGTTCAAACTCACGGATATTCAGGCGAAAGCAATTTTGGAAATGCGCCTGTCTCGTTTGACAGGTCTTGAGCGTGACAAGATTATCAATGAATATGACGAAATCGTGAAAACGATTGCTGACCTAAAGAATATTTTGGAAACACCAGCGCGTGTGACGACTCTGATCAAAGGCGAACTCGCGGAGCTTCGCGAGAATCATGGAGACGAGCGCCGCACGGAGATCACCACCGAAGCTGGCGACTTCACCATGGAGAGTTTGGTCGCTGATGAAGAAGTTGTCGTAACGGTTTCGATGGCTGGCTACGTGAAGCGCACGCCGACCACGGCGATTCGTGCGCAAAAACGCGGCGGCAAAGGCCGCACCGGGATGAAAACCAAAGAAGAAGATTTGGTCAAAGATATTTTCATCTCCAGTAACCATGAGACCTTACTTTGCTTTACCAATTTAGGACGTGTTTACGATCTGAATGTGTACCGCATCCCGGAAACGGAACTCGCGGCGCGCGGTAAACATTTCGCAAATCTTATTAAGTTCACCGAAGGTGAAAAGGTTGTTTCGGTATTGCCGTTCAAAACCTACACCGAAGGGTCGTTTATTTTGTCGGTTACGGCCAAAGGCTTCGTGAAGAAAACCGATTTGATGGCGTACCAGAATTTGCGTTCCTCCGGCCTGATCGCGCTCAAACTCGACGAAGGCGATTCGCTGGTGTCTTGTACGATTACTTCCGGGAAAGACGACATCCTCATCGCGACGCGCATGGGTAAATCCATTCGCTTCAACGAAGAAGAGGTTCGTCCTATGGGCCGCTCAGCGCGCGGGGTTACGGGGATTCGCTTCTCGGAAGAAGAAGACTTCGTGATCGGTCTCGAGGTGCTCAAAGGCAACTCTTCGATTCTTTCCGTGTGTGAATGTGGTTACGGCAAGCGAACACCGCTCGATGAATACCGGGCACAGTCTCGCGGCGGCAAAGGGATTTACACGATCAAAGTCACCGATCGCAATGGGCCTGTCGTTGGAATTTTGCAGGTCGCTGAAGAAGACGAATTGATGATTATGACCTCGGCCGGCAAGGTTACGCGCTTTATTGTCAGCGAAATTGGTGTTATTGGACGTCTGACGCAAGGTGTACGCCTGATGTCTGTGGATGAAGGCGAAAAAGTAATCAGTATGGCGCGGATTGCGCGCTTGGGCGATGAAGAGGTAGAGGTCGTTCCGTAACGTGGACATTACGAAAGAACTCGTTTTGAAAGTCGCCAATTTGGCGAATTTGCGTCTCGCCGATTCGGAAGTAGACCATTATCAAAAACAATTGGCCAACATCCTTGGTTATGTCGACCAATTGAAATCGGTCAAAGATGACTTGGGTAAAGAATGGCGGGCTGACACTCTAGGACCCGCAACCCCTGAGCGAGAAGACATTGTGCAACCCTCACTCACCCCGGAAGAAGCCCTGGCTGCCGCTCCCCAAAAGATCGGCTCTGCTTTCCAGGTGCCGCGAATTATCGAGTAATCTATGAGCGAACTTAAAGCTTTTCATAACTCCGCTGTCGGACTTTCGGCAGCGGTGAACAAAAATCCAAGTTTGATTAAATCGATTTGCGATTTTTATATGGCTCGTACCGACGCCCACGCCAAAAATCTCAACACGCATTTGCATTGGGACAAAGACGAAGTTTGGGCCGAAGCCAAACAACAAGAAGAACGTATTAAGTCCGCAAATGCGAAAGGCTCCCCTTTGCCGTTGGCAGGGGTGCCGATTGTCTTGAAAGATAATATCTGTACCAAAGGTGTTCCAACCACGTGTGGTTCGAAAATCCTTAAGGGATTTATTCCGAATTACGACGCGACCGTCGTCAAGAAATTGCGCGACGCGGGCGCCATTTTTTTTGGCAAAGCCAACTGCGATGAATTTGCGATGGGGAGTTCGAATGAGAACTCCGCCTATGGTCCGGTAAAGAATCCTTGGGACAAAGCCCGTGTACCCGGAGGATCGTCTGGCGGTTCGGCTGCCGCGGTTGCTGGGGACCTTGCCCCGCTTGCGCTTGGCTCGGACACTGGGGGGTCGATTCGTCAACCCGCGAGTCTGTGCGGCGTCGTCGGATTGAAACCAACTTATGGGCGCGTGAGTCGGTTTGGTTTGGTCGCTTACGGATCATCGCTAGATCAAATCGGGCCGTTTGGTCGGAACGTTTTAGATACGGCTGCGCTCTTTGATGCGATCGCAGGATTTGATGCCGCGGATTCAACGTCGGCCAATCAACCTCTGCCTTCAACTTGCAGAACTTTGCAGTCGCTCAAACCAGAGCAGAGTTCTTTGAAGGGCATGCGGCTAGGTTATGTAAAAGAATTTTTTGAAGAAGGTTTGAACCCGGAAGTACGGGCGGCGATTGAAAAGTCGTGGGACGTGTTTCGAAAATTGGGCGCGGAGGTTGTGGAAGTTAGTCTGCCGCATCTTTCGTATAGCATCGCCGCTTATTATCTCATTGCGACGGCGGAAGCGTCTTCGAATTTGGCGCGTTATGACGGCATTCGGTACGGACATCGAAGTGCAAAGGGCGCGGAATCTTTGCGCGAGCTATATTTGCACAGTCGTAGCGAAGGCTTTGGCAAAGAAGTGAAGCAGCGGATTATGCTGGGTACGTTCGCACTGTCGTCAGGATATTACGATGCCTATTACGCCAAGGCGAACCGGGTTCGTTATCTGATCGAACAAGATTTCGCGAACGCGTTTAAGAAAGTGCAGCTTTTGGTTTCGCCGACCTCACCGACGACGGCTTTTAAGATTGGCGAAAAAGTGGACGATCCACTCAGCATGTATTTGGCAGATATCTGTACGATCGGGGTGAATCTTGCGGGGATTCCTGCGATTTCGATTCCGTGTGGATATGATTCGAAGAATTTGCCGATCGGTTTGCAAATTATGGGACCAAAGTTTTCGGAAGAAAGTATATTGAAGGGTTCATATCTTTATGAACAAGCCACTCAGTGGAGCCAACAAAAATTCCCCCAACTCGGCAACTGACGGCGTTTTAGCCCGTTACGAGCCGGTGATTGGTTTGGAAGTGCATTGTCAGCTGAATACGCAGACAAAGCTTTTCTGCACCTGCTCGACCAAATTTGGCGCGCTTCCGAATCACAATACCTGTCCCATTTGTTTGGGTTACCCCGGCGTGTTGCCGGTTCTAAATAAGCAAGCCGTTGATTTTGCGATTCGCATGGCGATCGCCGTTGATGCTGAAATTCATGAGACGAGCGTGTTCTCGCGCAAACAATATTTTTATCCGGATTTGCCGAAGGGATACCAAATTTCCCAATACGATCTTCCGTACTGTACGAACGGCAAACTGACGCTGACGACGGGGCAGCAAATTCCCATCGCCCGTATTCATATGGAAGAAGATGCGGGGAAGAACGTGCACGGTGATGCCTCGAGCTATGTCGATCTCAACCGTTCGGGAATTGCTCTGATTGAAATCGTGAGTGGTCCCGATATTCGTTCGCCTGCAGATGCCGCCGATTATTTGAAACGGATGCGCTCTCTTGTGCGCCACTTGGGAATTTGCGACGGCAACCTCGAAGAAGGATCGTTTCGTTGTGATGCGAACGTTTCCATTCGTCCGCGCGGGCAAGAAAAATTTGGCACGCGTTGCGAAATCAAAAACCTGAACTCTTTTCGCAACATTGAACGAGCGATCACGTTTGAAATTATTCGGCAGGCGGATCTCATTGATTCCGGCGGCAAAGTTATCCAGCAGACGATGCAATTCGATGCGGCGTCCGGGAAAACTTCCGCGATGCGCTCGAAAGAAGAAAGTCATGACTACCGTTATTTCCCGGAGCCCGATCTTCGGCCCTTGAAAATTGATAAAGCTCGCATTGAGCGCGTGCGTAGCGAACTCCCGGAACTTCCGGTCGCTTTGGCGGGAAGGTTCATGAAAGAGTATGAACTCAGTGAGTACGACGCCAACGTTTTAACCAGCGAAAAAGAATTGGCCGGCTACTTTGAAGAAACCGTGAAAGCGGTGGCCGGAGCGGTCCCTGCGAAAATCGTTGCCAACTGGGTCTCTAGCGAGTTCTTGCGCGAACTCAATAACCGCGAATGGAATCTTTCCGATCCCCCCATTAAGCCACAAGATTTGGGTAAACTTCTGACTTTGATTGGCAAGGGCACGATCTCCGGGAAAATTGCGAAGACGGTCTTTGAACAAATGGTGGAAAAAGGCGGCGATCCGGAAAAAATTGTGGCGAGCCAAGGCCTCACGCAAGTATCGGACGCTGGGGAAATTGATCGCATCGTTTCGAAGGTGCTCGATGAGTCGCCGCAACAAGTGGCGCAGTTTCTCTCTGGGAAAGATAAAGTCTTTGGTTTTTTCATCGGCCAAATCATGAAGGCATCGGGGGGAAAATTAAACCCGGAGCTCGTCAACGACTGCCTGAAAGAAAAACTCAATGCGCGGCGAACTTAAGGTCGGGAACGATCATTGGCTTGTGGGAGTCAAACGTTCGCCTTCTCCCAATGCGGACGAAAGAGCCGTGGGAAAAAAGGGCGAGATCGGACTGATCGTCATTCACGGAATCAGTTTGCCACCGAATGAGTTTGGCGGAAGTTGCATCGAAGAACTTTTTTGTAATCAGTTGGATTTTAATGCCCATCCTTTTTTTCAAACCCTCGTTCATCTCAAAGTTTCGTCCCATGTGGTAATCGATCGCCAAGGCGTCATGACGCAATTTGTTGCGTTCGATCGTCGCGCCTGGCATGCAGGTGAATCAGAATTTCGCGGACGCAAGACCTGCAATGATTTTTCGATCGGCATCGAACTCGAGGGCGCGGACGATATTCCTTACGAATCGGCTCAATATGAGACCCTCGCCAAGCTCGTGAAATCTCTATTGGCGACCTATAAGACGATCCCCAAAGATGCCGTCGTCGGACACTCGGATATTGCCCCGGGCCGCAAGACCGATCCCGGTAAAGCCTTTGACTGGAGCCGCTTTCGGGGTATGATTGCTGCCGGAATCGTCACCAACTCTTAGCGCATGTATTGCGCGTATCACATGTTTTAAGCCATGAACAATTCGAGCCGTTCTCCCAATCATGTCGCTATCATAGGCCGAGGTATTGCCGGTCTCGCGACGGCATATCGGTTGGTGAAAGCCGGGTACCAAGTCAGCGTTTTTGGACGCCCGGATTCGGCCTCGACGGCCGCTTCTTGGGCCGCGAGCGGCGTCAGTACCGCCAAAGGGCTTAACTCGGCGCAATCACCGGTCTTTGATTTGAAACTTCGCGGTCACTATAATTTGCCGCGCTGGATCAGGGAAATTGAGGCAAGTTCGGGGAAATCGATCGCTCATGACTTTCACGGCGTGAGCGAACCCGTGGTCAGCGACGATGATTTGAAAAAATTATGCACGCGCGTTTACCGCGAACGACCGTTGGATTTATTCGGAACGAAAATCTTCGATCGGACGCAGCTCGATGAGGTCGCCGGTACCCAGACCTTCGGCCCCGAAATTCAAGGGGCTCTATTCTATCCGCAGGATGGTTGGGTTGATCCGGCGGAATTGCTTGGGACTTTGCAGATTTTTTTAGAAAATACCAAAGTTTCCTTCTTCGACGATGAGATCTCTCGAATCGTTCCTCTCGAAAATAAGGGGCTCTCGTTGAAGTGTTCGCGCGGGAGTTTTGATTTTGAGGATGTGGTTCTGGCGGCGGGCATCGGTATGGAGAAAATTCTTTCGGATTCGGGCTTGTCGGTGCGGGGTTTTGGGGGAGTTGCGGGCTGTACCATGCTTTTTTCGCTGCCTTTACCCGAAAAAGCCCGCGCCGTTACTAGGAAAACAACGAATTTACTCATTCATGACCAAAAAGGTCGGTTTGGATCGACGAAAGCCAAGACTTCGAAAATCGACGAAGAATTTTTGCTTAGTCACGCCAAAATTCTTCGTGAACAACTCCAGCTGATGGTTGGTGAAGGGTCGAAAATTGGCTTGAGCACGCTCGATTCGCTCCAATCTGGGGTGCGTGTACGTATGAAAGATCGCACACCCATCATGGGTTATTTGCGGTTTCCCCAATGCCTAAACAGTCGCCTGCATGTGCTCGGTGGATTTTACACCAATGGGTTCCAATTTGCGGACCTCGGAGCGCAAGGAATAGTCATGTCTATACAGTCCGGATCCATGCCCGCTGGCTTCGAATCGTTTTCACCAACGAGATTTTTGAATTAAATAAACTAAAGTCTTTCACAGACCTCACCGACAACTACTCGAACCGTTCAGGAGGGTTTTGGCGGTGAAAAAATTATCATATGTGTTCGTAGGTTTAATGTTGGTCGCTTGTAGCCACAAAGAAGCACAGCCTGCTTCTAATTCTGAAGAAGTAAAATCTTCGGAATACGATCCTTCGGGAACGGAACCAGTGGCATCTGACGACTCGGATCTCGTCACCGACGATCAAGCTGCTGCGGCTCCCGACGCTGCGAAAGCTGAGATGCCGGCTGCAGAACCCGAAAAATTTGAAACCAAAGACGTTGGTTCCTTGGAAGCTAAAGACCTTCCGGATCCTGTCGTTGCTGCGCCGGTGGAATCGGATGTTGCTGCGGTAATCCCCGACGTGCCCGTGGAAACGCCGAAAGCAAAACCCGCTCATAAGAAAAAGATCGCTAAGAGCGAAAAGAAAGCGGCTTCACCCACGCAACACTTAGCTCGTCCGTCGCACAATAAGAAAGCCAAAACCCACAAGGCTGGTGCACCAGCTGCCGCTGTCGCTGCGACCGAAGCAACGGGTGGCGAAGAAGAATATGTTGTTATGCCAGGCGACACGCTGGGCAAAATCTCAGAACGTGTTTATGGCAAAGCTGGATTCTGGCACGAACTCGTCACGATGAACGGCATGAAAGATCCACACAAAATTTTCCCGGGCGACAAAATTAAAATCAACACCGCGAAAGTCAGCAAAGACTATCGTCAAATGTTGGCCTCTGCAAAACACAACGTAACGGTGCAAAAAGGTGAAACGCTGTCGGCCGTATCGACTCGTGTTTTTGGTAGCACGCAATATTGGAAAATGATCTGGCGCTGCAATGAACAATCCATCTCGAACCCGAACCAAATTGAAGCAGGCCAAGTTTTGACCTATTTGGATTTCTCGAAGAAGTCTGCGCACTAATAGACTGTGACGGTGTCATGACGAGATCCTTCGCCCAGCCTTCGCTCACGTGACGGTGGGCTCTGGATGACGGTTTTCCTAGCGCTCTTTCCGGTTGCCATCTACACTTGTCCCGAGTTTCTAACCGAAGCACGGGACCCAAACGATGGCCGATATTGTACCGAAAATTCTAGCTTTCTCGGGAAGTAGCCGGGTCGGCTCACTCAACAAAAAACTTTTATCTTTGGCCGTTGCCGGTGCGCGAGCAGCCGGCGCGGAAGTGACGGAACTCGACCTTCGCGATTTGGCCCTTCCCATTTTTGACGAAGATATTGAAAAAAAAGGTTACCCCGACGGTGTCAAGAAACTCAAAGATTTGATGTATAGGCACCCCGGTTATTTGATCGCCTCACCGGAATACAACAGCTCTCTGTCGCCACTTTTAAAAAATGCGCTCGATTGGGCCTCCCGACCCGACCCCGGGATGGGCTCGCTCGCTTGCTTTGTCGGAAAAGTCATCGGTCTAGTTGGAACCTCACCCGGCGATTTCGGGGCGATTCGGGGACTCGTTCATTTGCGGGCGGTCTTGGGCCACATGAAAGCCGTGGTGATCCCCGAACAGGTGGCCATACCCCGGGGGCACTTGGCCTTCAACGAGGACGGGACTTTGAAAGATGCGAATCTGCAAAAAGCTGTTGCCAAGGTCGGCTCCGACACCGCGCAATGGGTGAGAAAATTCTCCGTTTAAAGGATTTGCGCGATGGGTTGGTTGTATCTGGCAGCGGCGATCATTTTGGAAGTCAGCGGCACGACCTGTATGAAACTGGCCAATGGTTTTGAAAATAAGACCGCTGCCTCCGGTATGTTTGTTCTCTACGCCCTCGCGTTTACAAGTTTGACGATGGCTTTGAAAACCATGGATGTCAGCATCGCCTACGCGGTATGGGCGGGAGTTGGCACGGCACTGATTGCGGGTATTGGATTTCTTTTTTTCCAAGAACCACTCACTCCGATTAAAATTGTCTCGCTCATTCTCATTATTGTGGGCGTCTTTGGCGTTCATTTCGGCTCTTGATCTAATGTTCGTTCCGACGGACAATATGCCCTAACCTCACGTGAAAATTTGGTGGTAGCTATGCGAAGAATTGGGCTCATGTTGTTGGTTGTGACGGCACTTTTTTCAGCGCCGCGCGTCGCTTGGGCGCAGGGCGAGGAAATTGACGATTCAGATAGCAAATCAGAACCCGTGAACAAAGCCAATCAACCCGATCAGAAACCTCAAGATGCTGAGCGCGAAGAAGATTTTGGCTTGTTCGGGCCCATACGCTTGGGGCCTTCGGCGGCACTGACGGTTCCCCATATTTTTAATTTCGGCATCGACGTCATGTATGAAAATCTCGCCAGCGTCAGTGTGGCTGGCGGTCGGTATCGACGCACGGTCAACAGCGTGGATGTGGAGATGCGCAACTGGGAGATTATCGGTCGCTGGTTTCCATGGCATGGAAGTTTTTTCGTGGGCGGAGCCTACGGTCAACAGGGCCTGACGGCTTTGGCTCAAAAAGACGTCTCCACGACTCTCAAAGGCGTCGACCTAACCATTCCCACGACTCTGCGCCTGGAAGTGACGACCTCGTATTTCACGCCGCAAGTGGGATGGATGGCGATTTGGGATTCTGGGTTTTTGTTGGGCTTTGATTTTGGCTATCAGGTTGCTTTGAGTTCGAGCGCGAATTTACAAGTTGCTTTCCAGGACGTGAGTGCGAGTTTGGAAGAGTCTCTGAAGGCTTCGGCCGAATACCAAGTCGAAAAGAAGAAAGTAGAAGATGCCGCGGAAAATTTCGGTAAGAAAAATCTTCCGTACATTACTTTGTTGCGCATGGGTTGCTTGTTTTAAGGTGGTTCTATGAAAAAAATATTGGGCAGGGAAA
>JADMIO011736262.1_pt1 | contig 10363 bp, 7 predicted proteins | sample 8958161 | NCBI WGS metagenome assembly JADMIO01 (sample SAMN16585339, study PRJNA669376) | soil metagenome | isolation source: Crop rotation soil | place: USA: Cullars Rotation, Alabama | collected 2011
GATCGCGCGCCGCGCGATCGGTGACCGCGACGTCCACGTGGCAATTGACTTCTGCGGGATCTGCCATTCCGACATTCACTTCGCACGGAATGACTGGGGTTTTACCACGTATCCCTGCGTACCTGGGCACGAGATCATCGGCCGCGTTGTGGCGACTGGCCCCTCGGTCACCCGCTTTACGCCAAGCCAGCGTGTGGGTGTCGGGTGCTTCGTCAACTCCTGTGGCCGCTGTAGCCGGTGCACGAGCGGACACGAGAACTATTGCGAGAACGGGGTCACGATGACCTACGGCAGCATGGAAGCCGACGGCACGACGCCGACGTACGGCGGTTATGCCACGCAGATTGTCGTCGACGAACATTTCGTCTTCACGCTGCCCGAAGGTCTCGATGCGGCGGCGGCGGCGCCACTGCTCTGTGCGGGTATCACGACCTATACGCCGCTGCACGAGGCGGGCATCGGCACGGGAGCGCGAGTCGCGGTCATGGGCCTCGGTGGTCTCGGCCACATGGCCGTGAAGCTGGCGGCCTCGTTCGGGGCCGAGGTCACGGTGCTCAGTCGCTCGGCCGACAAGGAAGGCGACGCGCACCGGCTTGGGGCGACTGACTTCGTGCTCACGAACAGAGCGGGCGCGCTTGACACGTTGGCGAGCCGCTACGACGCCATCGTCGATACGATCTCGGCGCGGCACGATCTCACCGCCGAGCTGAATTGCCTGAAGCCGGGCGGTACGTTGATGCTCGTCGGCGCATCCCCGACGCCGCTGGAGTTCAACCCGATTCCCTTGCTCTTCGGGGGCCGCCGCATCGTCGGATCACTCGTCGGCGGCGTGCCTGATACGCAGGCCCTCCTCGATCACTGCGGAAAGCACTCGATCGTCAGCGACATCGAGCTGATCGAACCCGGGCAGATCAACGCGGCGTACGAACGGACGCTGAAGGGCGACGTCAAATATCGTTTCGTCATCGACTGCACAACAATCTGACGTATTGGCCGTCGTAGACTCCAGGAGGGATTCCGGCCAGGCTTGGCAGAAGCCTAGCCTGAGCGGACTTCTTGATCCCATTCATGCGATATAGCTTCGCATGAGCCGCGATGAACACCGGCGCGGCGCCGGACGCGTCGACGGCGGCCTCTTTCTTTGGTTTTCTCAACGCCTTTTGTGTTTTCTGACCCTTACGAACGGCTAGGACATCCCGATTCGAAAGCAGACTTCGATAGCTGTGCGAGTTCCAAGCGGGTACCCATATCGTGAACAAGAGTCTTTTGGGGATTTCTCTCTTTACGAGGCTCGTCACCCGCTGCATCAAATACTCATCCTGGTCGAGGGTTGGATCCAATTCCGTGAGAATGCCGGCAATGGTGACCTGCGACTTGATAAACAGGTTCAAGCTGAATTTAGTTGCATGTCCTGCATCAATCAGATCGACAAGTAATTCCTCAAGCGCATCAAATGCCGTCCGCCTTTCGTTCGGCTTCAGGACCCGAGCGATGATCGCATCGACTTTCTGCACTCTCTCTGGATCGGCCGGCATTCCGTTTTCAAGCAGTCCGCCGACGTTGTCGTGAAGGCGTTTCGCATCTCTGAGCTGGACGCCCAGGATCAACTGCATCAGCGCAACCCGATCGTCCCGCGGAAACGTCCCGTAGAGACCCCAGTCCAACAGCGCGATTTGATAAGGATTTTTCTGGTTCCCGGTCACGTGATAGACATTGCCCGCGTGAGGATCGCCGTGAAAGATCGGCGCGTTGCTCGACGCAAAGATCACGTCACGCGTCATGACATCGGCCAACCGCCTCGCCATGATCGCGCGTCGCTCCGGCTGCCCTGCAAAGGCACTCGTGATTTTCTCGCCGGCGATGTACTGCATCATCGTCACGTGGTTGGTTGAGATTGGAAACAGCTCCGGCACGACGACATTCTTGTTATTTTTGTAGTACTCTCGCGCGCGCACCAGGTTCTGCTGTTCATCGACAACGTTGATCTCATTTGTCAGCGCTTTCTTCACGTCCTGAAACATCTGGACCAAGGGCATCGTTCCCAGCTCATAGAAATCGTGCTCTTTCGTGAAATACGCTGCCAGACCATCGATGATTTCGAGCTCCTCCGGCAGGTTGGTGAGCACGTAGGGTTTGATGACCTTGCAGATCGCCTCGCGAGCCTCCAGCGAACCGGGTGGAACATACGTCGCGCGAATAACCGCTCCGACGCTGGCTTCGGCCAGTATCGCGTCCGCGAACTTGACCTGATAGTTGGCAATGGCCTGCTTTCCCAAGTCATCCGTGCTGAATTGGACGAGCTCGTCGCGCGTCATCGTGTGGATGCCGTTTTCCAACTGCTGGAGCGCCTCCTGGTACTCAGGAGACAAAGCCTGATTTCTGGCGAGGATCTGTCCCACCTTCTGCAGGCTTGGAGTCTTGGCGACAAAGGCCATCAGAGCGGCGCCGCGACTGGAACCGGCAGGGAGATATGCGATATCAACCAGCTTTTCCAGTAAACGATCCTCCGACAGATGGTCGAGAAAATAGAGCAGCGAGTCGTGCACGATGGGATACAGGAACGGTTGGTATTTCGCTGGAAGAATGTTGAACACTTGCGCTTGATGAACGACAAATTCCAATAACAGCGGTTTCCAGGGGCCCCAGTTCACTTGCTTCAGCAGCGCAAGAGCCTGCGCTTTCGGCAGAAGCGTTGCTGCTGAGACCCCGTGGGCGCCGGCCATGTCGAGAAGGCGTGCCTCTTGTGAATTGGGATCGGCTGCCGCTCCAGACTTCAACAACTGACAAGACGCAACGAAGGTCAAGACGATTTTCTGGGTCTGTGGATCGAGACTGTTCACCAGGTTCTGCAACAGCGGAAGCCCGGAAATGTCCGGGGGGAACGTCCCGTAGTGGCTGCGGGGAGTCGGCAGCGTGAGAGTGGATTCAGCTCTGGCCGCGGGACTGCTTACGAACATCAGCCAAAGAAGCAGCTCGCAGGTGATCAAGCGCCTTGTTATCGTCACGATGCGTTAGCTCCGGGCAGGTCGGCACCGAGCTACTTCCTCTTTTGTTAGGTGGGCCGCCGCTTCGCCTTCGTCTTGGGCGGCATGACGTCACGTCCCCTTGTGTTCCTGGTCGTCCTCGTGTGGTTAGCGGACGGTGGTCGTTGCAAGCTTGGTCATTTCCTCCCCGGACGCAGACGTCGACGACTTCGTGCCGAGAGCCTTGCGGAGGACTGCGGTCGCCTGCTCAATGGCGGCAGTTGCCGCGGCGGTCTCGCGGACAGGATTGAGCATCATGAAGTCGTGGATGATGCCGTTGTAACGGACGCTGGTCGTGCGTACGCCTGCCTCGGTGAGTTTGCGTGCGTAAGCCTCGCCCTCGTCGCGCAGGACGTCGTTCTCGTCAACGATCACGAACGCCTCTGGAAGGCCGCTGAGATCGTCGATGCTCGCGCGAAGCGGAGAAGCGGTGATCTCTGAGCGCTTGGCAAGATCGGGGCAGTACGCGTCCCAGAACCAGGCCATGGATCTGGCCCTGAGGAACGGACCCTCCGCGAATTCCCGGTAGCTGTCCGTGTCTTGCGCCGCGTCTGTCACCGGGTAGTACAGCGACTGATGCACAAAGGTGACCTCGCCGCGCCGCTTGCCAAGAATCGCCAGCGCTGCGGTCATGTTGCCTCCGACCGAGTCGCCGGCGACGGCGAGGCGAGATCCGTCGAGGCCCTCGGTCGAGCCCTGCCGAGTGATCCATTCGGCAGTAGCGTAGGCCTGCTCGATCGCGACGGGGTACCGGGCTTCGGGGGAGCGGTCGTACTCGACGAATGCAACGGCGGCGTTCACCCCGACGGCGAGTTCGCGGACGAGTCTGTCGTGGGTGCCGGCGTTTCCAAGGACCCAACCCCCACCGTGAACGTAGAGGATCGTGGGAAGTGGGCCTGCGGCGCCGACGGGCTTGACGATCCGCACCCGCACATCGCCTCCGCTTGCAGGAACGGTGATCCATTTCTCATCCACATTGAGCTTCGGGACCGGCGCGGCCTGAATATCGTCCAGGACCTTTCGGGCGCCTTCAGGGCCGAGGTCGTAAAGAAAGGGTGGCTTCGACGTGGCATCTGCGATTTCCTGCGCCGCGCGTTCAAGAATGGGCTTCTTCATGGTGTGACTTCCTTTCATCCCTCAGGGTGTTGGCTGTGAGTCTGGTGCAACTGGCGACGCCAACGTACGCGGCAGCGAAGTCGAACATCTGTCAAGACCGGGCAGCCTCCCGGGACGTGACAACAGGGGGGAGACCGGGCGGATCACCGCAACGAGCTGAACGCCGCGCGCAACTCGCGCGCGAAGATCTCCGGCTCTTCCCATGCGGCGAAGTGGCCGCCCTTCTCGGCCTCATTGAAGTAGATCAGATTGGGATACACCTTCTCTGCCCAACTGCGCGGCGCCTTGAAGATCTCACTGGGGAACACCGTGAACGCCACGGGGACCGAAAGGTTCGCCGGCTTTTTTCCGCTCGCGACCGCCGCGAAGGTGGCTCGGAAGTTCTCCCAATACAGCCGCGCCGACGAGGAGGCGGTATTCGTCAGCCAGTGCAGCGTAATGTTGTCGACGACCCGCTCGGGTGTCAGACCCCCCGTGACATTGCCTTCCAGAAACGCGCGCGAGATCTTCTCGTAGCTGTCTTCATCGTGGTCGAGCATCCACGCCGCCAACCCGACGGGCGTATCGGTCAACGCGTAGCCGATCGTCTGCGGATGCTCGGGCATCTCGACGAAGTAGCCGCGCCTGAAGAGGGCGGCCAGCGCATCGAGCGCCACGGGTTCCTTCTTCTCGGCGTGTGCCGCGAGCACGGCAATCACCACCCTCTTGAAAAGACCGGCAGGCAAAAGGCCGCCAAAGAGGGCCGCCCCGACTTCGAACGGGAACGCGCTGAGGAAATTGAGGTGAATGCCGGCGAGGCCCGCTGGCGCGAGGCGTCCGAGCTCGTCAGTGACGTTCGCGCCGATGTCACCGCCCTGAGCGACATAGCGGGCGTAGCCGAGCCGTTGCATCAGTTCCGCCCAGGCACGCGCCACGCGCCCCGGGTTCCAGCCGAGTTCGGTGGGCTGACCCGAGAAGCCGAAGCCGGGTAGTGACGGCACGACGAGGTCGAACCCCTCGTCGGCACCGCCGCCGTACGCGGTCGGGTCCGTGAGCGGACCGATCACGTCGAGCATCTCGATGATCGACCCGGGCCACCCGTGGGTGATGATCAGCGGCATCGCGTCCTTGTGACGCGACTTCACGTGGATGAAGTGAATGTCGACCCCGTCGATCGTCGTGGAGAACTGAGGCAGGGCGTTGAGCATCTTCTCGACCTGGCGCCAGTCGTGCTCTTTCTCCCAGTATCGCGCCAGCTTCTGCAGCATCGTCGACTGCACACCCTGAGACGAATCGGCGACGAGTTCCGCGCTGGGCCAGCGCGTGGCGGAAATGCGACGGCGCAAGTCGGCGAGCTTCTCGTCAGGAATGTCGACGTGAAAAGGACGGATGTTCGTGGCGACCTGGACAGTGGTGGCCATGGAGCGACCTCCTCACAGGAGTGTTTCTCCTCCACAGCGTGGCGTCCATTAGACCTTGGTATCGATTGAGACCTTTGTGCTTCGGGTGCATGATGCGGCGAGCGCCGGCGGCTTCGCGGGCCGAGTCGACGGGCCGCGAGGGTAAGTCTGTCAAGGTGCGACGGCTCATGGCCGCGCCTGCTTGAGTTTCCGGTACAGCGTCGCGGCACCAATGCCCAGTCGTTCCGCCGCCTTGGCGCGGTTGCCTCCTGAGGCGCGCAGCGCGGCGGCGATGTAGTCGCGTTCCACCTCCGCGAGCGTGCGAACGTCGTCTGCGGTCTGAACAGTCGGAGGCGTCGCACCCAATTCCGGCGGCAGGTCATCGACGCCAATGCGATCCGACCGCGCAAGCGCGAGGGCCCGCTCCAGCGCATTCTCCAATTCGCGCACGTTTCCTGGCCATGTGTAGCGCAGCAGCAGGTGCGCCGCTTCGGGCGATAGGGCCGTCGCTTTTTTGCCAAATCGTTTTGCGGCTCCGGCGAGGAGCTGCCGCGCAAGCGGCAGAATGTCATCGCGCCGCTGCCGCAAAGGCGGCACCGTGATTTCCACGACCCTCAGGCGATAGTAGAGATCCTGACGAAACCGCGCGCCATGCACATCCGCGAGCAGATCGCGATTGGTCGCCGCGAGGACACGCACGTTGATTGGCCTCACTCGGTTCTCGCCAACGCGCCGCACCTCGCGTTCCTGCAGTACGCGGAGCAACTTCACCTGCATCGCGGGCGGGATGTCGCCGATTTCATCAAGGAGCAGCGTGCCGCCGTTGGCGGCCTCGAACAGACCGGCGCGATCCTGCGACGCGCCCGTGAATGAGCCGCGGGCGTGTCCGAAGAGCTCGGACTCCAGCAACGTCTCTGGGACGGCCGCGCAGTTGATCGCGAGGAACGGGCCGGAGGTCCGGGCCGATTCATCGTGGATGAACCGCGCCAGACGCTCCTTTCCGGACCCGCTTTCACCCGTGATCAGCACAGTCGAATCGACTCGCGCGACCCGCCGCGCCAGATCGAGCGTCCGAAGCATTGCCGGACTCGAGCTGACGAGACCGGCAGGCGTCGTCGGATCGGTGTGTCTCAGCGCGCGATGGGATCGGAGCTGCTGCTCTTGTTTCTTGAGGGTGTCGGTGAGGTGCGTGAGCGCCGAATCCAGGCAGGCCTTTTGATAGAACGGCAGATGCGTCGCGACTTCCGATCCCCACTCGTCCTTGGTGCGGACGACCGCCCGACAGAGCGCATCGCCCTTGCCGCGGCAGCGATCTTCGATCGCGATGACCTCTCTGCCGTAAACACAGGACATGTAACCACTGGCAAAGCCGACGAGTGTCCAGCAGACCGGCTCGTCCGCCTGCCCAAGGTGCAGCAGATGCTGTTCCGCCTCGTACGAGTCGTGCCATATCCCCTCGGCGCCCGGCGCGGTGGCACCGAGCGAGGCGCGCGTGACCTCCGCCCGTACCAGACCCTGAATCGTATGAAGGCGTGCGCCTGCGGCTCGCCATTCATCCTCGCTGTCCCACGGGAATCCCCGCCGCAGCGTTTCGGCGACGCGCCATCCGTGTGCATACCCGAACCTGGTGAGCACAGCCCGCGCCGCTGTCGTGCCCAGCGTCTCGATCAGCTCCTTCCTGAGGAGCCCGAGCGCGACGGCATCGAGCAGGAGCACGCGTTCGCCAGCGAAGGTGATGAGTCCCCCTTCGGGAACGAAATGCAGCAGTTCGTGGATATCGAGATCGGCGGCGCGCATGGGACCTCCGCAGGACCATTTCAAAATGAGAGTCAAGCCTATCATTTCGATAGTCCGCACAGAGCGGACCGGCGGCAATCAACGTGCAAGTGATTGAAAACACAAGATCAACACAACTGGCGCTGGACTTGCCCCTTCCTCGGTGTCCAAACGATGGACGCAAAAATATGAGGAGGTAGTCATGGCATCCGAGCGTTGGGAAATCGATAGCAGCCACTCGAGTCTGCATTTTTCGGTGCGGCACCTCGTGATCGCCAAGGTGCGAGGGTCGTTCGCCCGCTGGTCAGGCACCATCCATGTGCCGGACGGCGACTTTTCGAAGGCGACGGTCGCCGTGACCATCGATGCGTCGAGCATCGACACCGGCGTAGCTGACCGGGACGCCCATCTGAAGTCACCGGACTTCTTCGATGCGGCGCAGCATCCCGAACTGCGTTTCGTCGCGAAGCGCGTCCAGCCGGGATCCGGGACCGACATCGACGTCGTCGGCGATCTCACGATCAGGGGAACCACGCGCGAGGTGGTCCTCCGTGTCGAACACCACGGTCAGGCGAAGGATCCGTGGGGTAACGTGCGCGTGGCGTTCACCGCGAAGACGTCGATCGATCGCAAGGACTTCGGGCTCACGTGGAACCAGGTGCTCGAGACCGGAGGGGTGATGGTCGGAGACCGCGTGGACATCGAAGCCGAAATTGAAGCGGTCAAGCAAGTCGAAGCGCAGGTTGCCTAGGCCAATGGCGGAGTTCCAGACGACGGCGCTGGGTCTGTCGATTGCGTTGGCTAGACGCCCATCGAAAATGAGCGCTGAACCGAGAAACCCATGATACCGACGTTGCTGACTCGCAATCTCCACGACGTCTTCGGTGAAAACGACCCGCAGCGTCGGCGCGCGGCCATCGACGAGATCTTCACCGACGATTGCGTGTTCTACGAACCCGGCGGGGGCGTTTACCGTGGCCGCGACGAGATCGATCGCGTTGCCGGCGCGCTCAGGGCGACTCACCCTGACTTTCGATATCAGCCAACTGCAGAACCCGAGGAAGTGGGCAATGCCGGGCGGGTCCAATGGCTAGAGGGCCGGCCCGGTGAAGCCCCAGCTCACGCCGGGACTGATTTCATCGTTGCCCGCGACGGCCGCATTGCCGCCGTTTATCTCTTTTTCGACAAGCTCCCTTGAGAACCTTTGGAGATCCGAAACACACGACGTCATCACGACTCTCAGGTCAGGGCGTTGGCCCACGGCGCTTGCACACGGCTGGCCTCGCCCGACCCGTGTTCGGCAGCGCTTTACCGTAGGCTACTGAAAGCAGGTGCGAATCACCTGAAATTCTCAATCACCATCAGGTCGTTGGAGACCGACCCCTGCTGGATCAGGATGGTCTTGTCATCCGGTGCGACTGCCAGGCGGCTGAGTCCGAAGCCCCAGGAGTCTTGAATGCTTCCCACGACGCGATCTCGTCCCGCCTTGTCGAGCAGATGAATCGACCGCTCGGGACCAGGTCCGCAGGCTGCGTAGAAGATGCCGGCAAGGCTGACGGCATAGTTGACGCCGTTCACGCACGGCACCAGTTGACGTGCAGGACCTCCCGCCAGGGGCAGGGCGAGTAACGGAAAGTCTCCAAACTGTCGTTTGTAGACGAGGTCCCTTCCATCCAACGACTCGAGCGCGAAAACGGTGCTGCCGTCTCGCGTGACGCGCTCGACCGGTCCACCCGCGGCAGGCACGCGCCAGGTGTTGTCACCGGCACCCTGGCTGGATAAGAAGTAGATCCAACGCCCGTCTCGGGACCACGTCGGCGTGTTCTGATCGCCGGGCCCATGCGTGATCTGGCGTGGGGCGCCGCCGTCGGCGTCGATGGTCCAGATGGTCAAACGACCGTCGGCGCCCTTCGAATCAAACGCAATCCGGTGACCATCTGGCGACCAGGCTGGCGAGCCCTTGCGCCCCGGGCCTCGCGTCAACTGGTGAACTGGAGCCGTCCGCAGAGGCGACCCAGAGGTCGAGTTCCTCGCCCGATCGCGACGAGGTGAAAACAAGCTGTCTGCCATCCGGCGAGAACTGCGGTTGGATATCCCAGAAGGAAGACTTGAGCACCGGGCGAGGTGCCGGCTCCAGCGTGGAGACGCCCATGCTGTTGAGCGTCCGGACAAACGCCAGACGATTCCGGGTGGACGCGATCGCCGGCATGCGCGCTCCCAGTCCCGCTACTTCCAGTCGCTCGGGCGCGCGATCGCCGTTGACCCAGGCGCGCCACAGATAGAACGTCTCCGGTACCGGTTCGGTCGAATAGATTACGGATGCGCCGTCGCGGCTCCAAACGAGGCCGCCCTCGGGATTCACCGGGCTCGTCAGGCGGCGTGGCGCTGAGACCGGCTGCCAACGCGCGTCAAGCTCCATGACTTCCACGTCGCAGCTTCCACCGCTCATGTCCACGCACGCCAGGTAGGCCAGATGACGGCCGTCCGGCGCCAGCGCGGGAGAGACGAAGACCTGCTGGGCCGTGGGTTGCACCAGGCGGCGAGGCGCGGCGCCGTCCACCGGGATGAGATAAATGCCGGCGCCGTCGGGCGCTTGTCCGTCGCCCGCGGCGACGATCCAGTTTCCGTCGGGAGACCACGCGAGTAGCGGCGGTCCAAGAACCGAAAAGTCGATAAGCTTGCGGCGAGCTCCACTGACCGGCGAGATGAGAGAGATCGTCGATCCATGAGGCCCTTCATGAAGACACGCGATCTGCATTCCGTCCGGTGACCACCCTCCTGGCCAGTTACGTCCGGGCTCCGTCGTGAGCCGCCGGAGATCGGACGAGCCGACCTGCTTCAGATAGATGTCGAAGTGGTCCCATCCAATCGTGCTGCCTTTATTTTTCTCGCCATCCCACGAGAATGCCACCGCCTCTCCATCAGGCGACAGCGTAGGCCACAGCTCGCTGGCATTCAGGCTTGTGAGCGGCGCAACCCGCACCGGTGGCAGGTCGGCTGCGGCGCGTGGCCGGAGGACCCAGGCGCCGGCGACAACAACGCCTGCCACCGCCACCGCCGCGGCGGCGA
>JADMIO010768927.1_pt1 | contig 10361 bp, 14 predicted proteins | sample 8958161 | NCBI WGS metagenome assembly JADMIO01 (sample SAMN16585339, study PRJNA669376) | soil metagenome | isolation source: Crop rotation soil | place: USA: Cullars Rotation, Alabama | collected 2011
GCCGCGACTTCAAGTCACGTGAATTCCAAGCTTCGGATCCCACTGTGCTGGAAAGAAGCTGATCGACGCGCTGCTGGCCCGTCCGGAGTTCGTCGACTTCTGGAGCTCCCGGTGGGCGGCGCTCCTCCACGCGAGGTCGCCGGCCTACCGGGCCTGGTTCCGGGACCGCTTCACGGAGCCGTACGACCAGACGATCCGGAGCCTGATCTCCCAGGAATCTCATCTGTACTTCGCCATCAACGACCCCAAGCAGCTGTCGGAATTCGTGGGCCAGTCGCTGCTCGGTTCGCGCTGGATGTGCGCCCAGTGCCACAACCATCCCTTCGAGCGGTTCACCCAGCTCAACTACTACGAGATGGCCTCGTTCTTTGCCCGAGTCCGCGTCCGGGATCAGCAGGTCTTCCTCGAGCCTCGCGGCGAGCTGGAGCTTTGCGGAAAGCCGGTGACGCCCCCGTTCGGGTCGAGCGCCGACCGCCGCGAGGACCTCGCCCGCTGGGTGACCGACAGCGACGCCTTCGCCCGCGCCGCCGCGAACCGGGTGTGGGCCGTGCTGATGGGGCGGGGCCTGGTCGAACCGGTCGACGATATGCGGGCGAGCAATCCGCCGACCCATCCGGAACTGCTCGACGCGCTGGCCCGCGAGTTCCGGAAGGACTTCTCGCTCCGCCGGCTGATCTCGGTCGTCATGAAGTCCGCCGCCTACGCGCGGACGTGCGGGAAGGGCGACGCCTTCTATGCGTCGAGGATCGCCCGGCCGCTCGAGGGCGACGTCCTCCTCCGCGCGATTTCGCAGGCGGCGCGGGGCACGCTCCCGCCCGACGCCGTCCTCGCCGGGGAGACCCTCGCGCGGACGCTCCACCTGATGAACAGCGCCGAGATCGACCGGCTGCTCGTCGCGGACACAGTCGAGAACCTCTACCTGCGGACGCTCTCCCGCGTTCCGACGGCCGCGGAACGGGCCCACTGGACCGGCACGGACGAGGCGTATTTGAAGGATCTTTTCTGGGCCCTTTTGAACTCGAAAGAGTTCGGGACGAACCACTGATATGTGCACGCGAAGAGAATTCCTGGTGGGCTCCGTTTTCGGCCTGACCCTCGCCGATGCGCTGGCGTGGGGGAAGGACGGAAAGGCGAAGTCCTGCATCCTCGTCTGGCTCAACGGCGGGCCGAGCCACCTGGACACGTTCGACCTCAAGCCCGATGCGCCCGCCGAGATCCGGGGCGACTTCAAACCCGGGAGATCGTCGCTCGACGGCGTCCGCATCTGCGAACACCTGCCGAAGATCGGCGCGCTCCTCGACCGCTGCACGCTGATCCGGTCGGTGACGTCGCCCGAAGGGAATCACGACCGGGCGTCGCACTACATGCTGACGGGCTACCGGCCCACGCCGGCGCTCGTCTATCCGTCGCTGAGCTCGGTCGCGGCGAAGGAGTTCGGCGTGGGGAAGACCCTGCCGAACGTGATCGCGGTGCCGACGGCGCCGGCCTACGCGGGCGCGGGGTACCTGACGGCGGCGTTCGAGCCGTTCTCGGTGAACTCCGACCCCTCGCGCGACTTCCGCGTGAAGGATCTCGAGGCGCCCGTGCCTGAGGACCGTCTCGACCGACGTCGCTCGATGCTCGCCGCGGTCGACCGGTTCTGCACGTCGGTCGACCGGATGCCCGCGCGGGACACGTTCCTCGAGCAGGCGTTCGGGCTCGTCACCTCGAAGGAGGCGCGGGCGGCGTTCGATCTGTCGCGGGAGGAGCCGAAGATGCGCGGGCGGTACGGCCATTCACGGGTCGGGCAGGGCTGCTTGCTGGCGCGGCGGCTGGTCGAGGCGGGCGCGCGGTTCGTCACCGTCAACGACGACGGCTGGGACACGCACGACAACGCGAAGACGCGCCTCGCGGGGAACTACGTCAACGGGAAGTACGGCTACGGCGGCAAGCTCGTGGAGCTCGACGCGGCGGTCTCCGGGCTGCTCGAGGATCTCGAGGAGCGCGGCCTGCTCGCGTCGACGCTCGTGATCGTCATGGGCGAGTTCGGGCGGACGCCGAAGCTGAACGCGGTCGGCGGCCGCGACCACTGGCCGCGGGCGAGCTCGGTGCTGATGGCGGGCGGCGGCGTCAAGCGGGGCCAGGTGGTGGGCGAGACGGACGCCTACGGCGAGCTGCCGGCGGAGCGGGCGGTCGGGCCGGAGGACGTCCTCCACACCGTCTACCGGGCGCTCGGGATCGACGCGTCGACGGAGTACCGGACGGCCACGGGGCGGCCGGTCAAGGTGCTCGACAAGGGCGACGTGATCCGGGAGGCGCTCGCGTGATCGCCATCCTCCTCTCCATCACGGCGGTGGCCTGGGACGGCGACCGGCTCTACGTGGCGCGGCCGGGCGGGGTGGACGTCTATCGCGACGGCCGGCTGATCGAGACGCTGGGCGACGAGAAGCGGGTCGTCCTGGGCCTGGCGGTCCGGGACGGAAGGCTCGCGGAGTGCGGCGGCCGGGCGGGCGAGAAGGGAGAGGTCCGGATCTGGGAAGGGCGGAAGCAGATCCGGTTCATTCAGGCCCACGACGACGTCATCTACCGGATTGCCTGGAGCGCGGATGGAAAGACGCTGTTCACGGCGGGCGGGGACAAGAAGGTCGGGGTGATTGACGTCGAGTCGGGCAAAGTCGAATACCTCGAAGGGCACACGGGCCCGGTGCTGGCGCTCGCGGTCCACGGGGACGTGCTCGTGAGCGGCGGCGCCGACCGGACGATCCGGGTGTGGCAGGGTCGCGCGCTGGTGCGGACGATCAACAACCACTGGGACTCGGTCCATGCGCTGGCGTTCTCGCCCGACGGGAAATACCTCGCGAGCGGGTCGGGCGACAAGACAGTGCGGATCTGGCAGCCGGAGATCGGCCGCCTGGTGCGGATCGTTCGGGGCCACGACGGGGCGGTGCTCGATCTCGTCTGGACGTCTCGCAACGTCGTCTCGGCGTCGAGCGACGGCAAGGTCCGCTTCATCGCGCCCGACGACGTGACGATCGAGCGCGAGCTCGAGGGCACGGGCGACTGGGTGAACGCCCTCTGTCCCGCCGGCGACCGTCTGTACAGCGGCGACGCCTCCGGCCGCCTCCGCGAGCTCAAGTGATAACAAATCTGCGTCGCAAATTTGTTATCACTTCAGGGCGCCGGCCCAGAGCAGGGCGAGGTCGAGGCGGCGCTGGATCCCGACCTTCGCGTGGCACCGCCGGCACTTGCAGAACCGGAGCCGGTTCTTCCCGCCGCAGCGGGGACAGATCCAGATCATCTTCCTCACCCGACACCTCCACATCTTAGGGGCCTGGCCGACATCGGCCAGAGGCCCGGAGCCTGCGGGATTCGAACCCGCATCTCCCGGCAGTCGCACCGGCGGTGAACGCCGGCCGGATGACGTTGCGACGATTCGCCGGGTGCTTTGCCGTTAAGCGACGGCCCCCCTTCGAACCCGGCTATACCGGGCCCGTGACCTCCATGCGTTTGGCCTTCCTTCGCAGCGCCCGCGGCAGCCGGACCTGGACGATCGCCACGTCCTCCACGCGGAGGCCGTAGGACGACGCTTCCAGCCGGAGCCGGTCGAGCACCGCGAACTCCAGCCGGTTGTGCTCGACCGCCAGCTCGGCGACCGGCACCGTCGACACCACCCGGTGAACCGACGCGGTCGCGTCGTTCTCCAGGGAAGACCGGGGATCGACCGACCGGAGGAACACGGCCGAAGCGTCGGAGACCCGATACGAGACCCGGAGCCGGATGCCCACGGGCACCATCTCCCGGGTCCGAACGGGTGCGACGTCAACGACCGTATCCTTCCGGCGCAGGTCGACCGGGATCACCGCGCCCCGGATCCAATAGGCGCCGGGATCGAGCACCCGGACGAGCCGGCCGTCGCGGATCACGAGCGCCTTCTGGAACGGGGACACCTGGATGCGCTTGAACATGGTCGTTCCTCAGCGACTGCGCCGCGCGACGTACGTCGTCCGCTTGCGCGTGAGCCGCGCCACCAGCATCGAATCCTTCAGCGCCCGATGGACGAACTCGAGATCGAACACGAAATCGCGATCGCTGATCCGGTCGAGCCGGAGCGGGCGGCGCAGGAGCCTCCGGAGCGTCTTCATGGCAGAGCATCTCTGGCGTGATGGGGAGGTGATGGGGGCCGTCGGGGTCTACTGCCCGAGAGCGTTGAGCTCGGGCAACGTCAAACTTTCCTTCGCGATCCAGGCGAGCGTCGCATCCCGGTCGAGCTCGATCGCCTTGTCGATCGATTGCCGCGCGGCGAGCTCATCGCCGCGCTTCACCGCGATCCACGCGAGTCCGCGCCAGGCGGAGGCGTTGAACCGGTTCAGCGTCGTCGCCTGCTGCAGCGCCCGCGCGGCCCGGTCCAGATCGTCCGCCTCGCGGTACATCCCCGCGAGCGCCACCAGAAGGGTGTCGTCCACCGGACACCGCTTGACGCCGTCCGTCAGCGCCTTGAGCGCGAAATCTTTCCTGCCGGCGGCCGCGAGCGCTTCGCCCAGCAGCACCCATGCCGCCGCGTATCCCGGATGCAGCTCCACGGCCTTCGCGAGCGACTCCGTCGCCTCGCCGAACCGGCCCTGCCGAAGCCTCAGCCGGCCGAGCACGCCGTGCGACCACGCCAGATCCGGGTCGAGATCGAGCGCCTCGGCCACCAGGGCCTCGGCCTTCTCGAAGTCCTTCCGCCGGATCAGGATCGACGCCCGCCCGGCCTTCGTCCCCGGCAGGTCGACCCACTTGTCGGCCTCGTCGAAATCCGCCCACGCCTGATCGTCCGCATCCGGCCCCTCGGGCCGGCGCAGCCCGCGCTCGAAGTAGAGCGTGGCGATCTCGAACCAGAGATCCTCGTCCTCGTGCTCCTCCGACGCCCGGAGAAGCAGCTGGAGCGCGTCCTCGAAGCGATCCTTGTCCTGGAGTTCCCGGGCCTGGTGGATGGCGTCCGCCAGATCCACTAGTCGTTTTCCCACCCGAGGGCGCGGCGGAACTCCGCGTCGCGGGCGAAGTCGCCGAACTTTTTCATCGGCGACGCCATGTCGTCGCGCCACAGCTTCCGCGTCCGCTCGAGATCGAGCGACGCGCAGCGCTGGAGATAGGCCAGCGACGGCTCGCGGTCGCCCCGACCCGCGGCCTCCGCGGCGAGGTTGAAGAGCGCGCCGAAATTCTTCGGGTTGAGCGCGAGCGCCTTCTCCCAGTAGGGGCGCGCCTCGGCGCTGTCGCCCTTGGCGAACACGAACGAGTCGCCCGCCATCGCCTGGACGATATCGTTGTCCGGGAACCGCTCGACCCCCTCCATGATGAGGTCGTGCGCCCGGTCGAACCGTTCGAGCTTCATGTAGGCTTCCCACACCGCGCGGTAGAGCTCGGGCGACGCGTAGCTGCACCCGAGCGCCTGCTCGAACGCCCGCGCGGCCGTCGCGTACTCCTCCCAGGCGAGCATCAGCAGTCCGAGAGTCTCGTGCGTCGGACCGTAGCGGTCGTCGATCTCCAGCGCTTCGTTCAGGAGCTTGTCGGCCTCGTCGAGCTTCCCCTCCGACATCAGGCTGCGGGCCAGCGCCACCAGGGCCGCGGGCTTGTGCGTCCACCGGAGCGACTGCTCGAAGTCTCCGCGCGCCTCCTTGACCTTGCCCTTCCGGGCGCGGGACTCGCCGCGGCGCAGCAGGACCTCCGCGATCTGCGGGCGGATCTCGCCGGCGTCGGGGTATTTCTCCGACAGGTGGAGCAGGTCCCGCAGGGCTTCGTCGTACTTCCCGCTGCCCAGCGTGGCCGCCACCCGCTTGAGGACCCTCGTCACCTCGCCGTCGCGCTCACCCATGTTCTTTTTCATCTATAGAGTAAGACGACCCGGCCCCGTGAATGTTTGCACACTCTCCCTAGTGTATCTCATCGGGGCCAAAATCGGGCGCCCCCGGGAGGCCACCGGCCTCCCGGAGGGCGTCCTACCCCATCAACGCTCGACGGAAAACAAAAATGCCCGGGGGTTTCATTCCCCGGGCTTGCCGGTCCAAAAAATCGACCGCAAGCCTTACGGAGGGGCGATCCCCATCCGGTGCGCCGACTTCCAGCCACAACGCGCGAATTCCATTCTTGCCCTCTCTAACCCGCGACGCAGGCGAAGGTTCACGCGGAAATGTCGCGCGGGGCGGAATTCCCCGAACCTTCGCGCGCGACGCGGGTTTGAGGAAGTGCATGGAAATGTATTTCGTCGCGCAGACGCACGGTTCGGACCCGCGAATGGCCCCGGGGGAGGTCCGGACGTGACCTGATTTTCAGGAATCGCGGAAAGCCCCGGGGCCCGACGGCCGCGGGGCTTTTTTTGTTGGCCGCGAGGACTCACGTCTCTCCAGAGACGCCCGCGGCCCTAAATATTGCGTTCTCGACGTGGAAAGGACGAGGCGTGCGGTGAACAACGCGTTCCGAACGGGCAAGCGGATCTACTTCCGGCCGATCGAGCTCGAGGACGGTCCGGTGTTCCAGAAGTGGGTCAACGATCCGGAGAACCACCAGTTTCTCCAGCGGTACGCGCCCCTGAACGGGGTCGAGGAGAAGCGCTGGTTGGAGACCCTGCACGAGAAGAAGGAGCAGCATCCCTTCGCGATCGCGCTGAAGGAAGGCCAGAGGTTGATCGGCAATTGCGCCCTGCGGCTGGGCGAGCAGCCTCACCGGTCCGCCGATTTGGGGATCATGATCGGCGAGCGCGAGTTCCAGGGGAAAGGCTTCGGCGCGGAAGCGATCGGCCTGCTCCTGGACTTCGGCTTCGCGACCCTGGGCCTGCACCGGATCGGACTCCACGTGTACGAGAACAACGTCCGCGGGATCCGGTGCTACGAGAAGTGCGGGTTCAAGCGCGAAGGCGTCCGTCGCGAGGCCCGCTGGTGGGCCGGGCGGTGGTGGAACATTATCGACTACGCGATCCTGGCGGATGAATGGAATGACATGACCCTCTCCCCCCGGAATGCCGCGAAGTGAGCGGCATTCGTCGCGGAGGGCCGGCGGTCTCTCCTCCCTGACCGGCCGGCCCTCCGCTGTCCTCTTGAAGGAGTGAGCGCGCCGTGTACCTGCGATTCGTGTTCGCCGAAGCGGAACCGGCGACCCGCCGCCGCGTGGGGATCCTCCGGGAAAGCCGCACGCTCCATCTCGATTCGGACGAGGTCGATGGGATCGTGGACTGGCTCAATCGGAATCTCCCGATCCCTCCGCGCCGGGTGTTCAGCGCCGATCGGGCCCTGTCGTGGTTCAAGCTCGAGGCGCACCGCTGCATCGAGAAGGTCCGCGAGCTCGCGTTCCTTCTCGAGCGCCGCGGCGAGCGGGTGTGGCAGATCTACAGCCGGAACCCCGGCCTGATCACGTACGAGGACGAGTTCCAGGTCATCGCGGTCCCCGAGTCGCTCCGCCTCCGCTGATTCACCAGAACCACGCGATCTGCCAGAGGCTGCTCAGGAGCAGGATGGCCGCGAGCGGGGCGACCAGGGCCGCCCCCAGGACCAGTACGAGCGAGGTCCCCAGCTCGCTCGACGGGTCGTCCCGGCGGTACTGCATCCGGTTCGCCGCGAGCGAGAGGACCACGACGCCCGCCGGCAGGATCAGGATCATCAGGCGTTCCATCAGGCTGATCATGAGGCACCTCCCAAAATGGTCGCTTCGTCGGACAGCCGCGCCATCTGCTTGCGCAGATCGGCGCGCGACTCCTCCGAGAACCGCGCCAGGTGGGCCTGGGTGATCGCCTCCCGCACACGGCTCACAAGGCGCAGGTACCGCGCCTCCTGCTCGTCGAGGGCCGACCGGAGTTTCTGGAGATCGGCCACGCGGGCCTCCCGGACCTCGCGCGCTTTCTCGTTGCGGGACAGGGTGGGCTCGTCGTCCGAGAGCGCCGCTTCCTGGGTCCGGAGGTGACGGGCGAGGTCGTCCGTCCCGGCCCGCACGGCGGATGCCGCCGCCAGCGCCTGCCCCATCGCCCGGAGCTCCGGCAGCTCCGGCTCGAGGCGCGCCGCCTCGTCGCGGAGCGCCTCCAGTTCGTTGAGGTACTTCGGCCGTTCCTTGCGGGGTTTCGAGAAGAGAAGCGGAAGGAAGACCGGCCAGAAGAGGACTCCGACCGTGAGCCACAGGACCGCCCGGCGCGGGTCGCGCCACGCGAGCGCCGCGCCGACCGCGATCCCGATCACGAGATACAGGATCAGCGTTTCTTCCATCCTCATAGCAGCTTCTCCAACTGGGTGCGGACCGCCCAGAGCGTGACGGGCGCGACCGCGGTGTAGAGGGCCGCCCAGGCCAGCGCGAGCAGGCGCACCATCGGCGCGCGGCGTTCGGCCCGCGCCTCGGGAAGGGTGCGGAGCAGGTCGCTGAATCCCTTCACCATCACCCTCAGGTTGGCCAGCCCCGCGATGAACGGCAGAAGGAGTCCGATGCCCACCATGAGGGAGTAGAGCGAGCCCTCGGTGGCTCCCGCGACGATGAGCGCGAGGATCGCGCCCACGTAGATCGGAAGGAGCCCCATCAGGACGATGCCGGTGTTGGCGAGCGCGTGGAGGGAGATGGCGGTCACCTGGAGCATCGAGGCGCGGACTCCGGCCAGGAGACCGTAGAAGTAGAAGCTGGGAAGGCAGATGCCGAGCGCGCCCGCCATCCCGATCGTGTAGGTCAGCATCGGGCGCAGGATGCTGCGGTCGCGGAGCGAGACGCGCGGGACCCAGTCGAGCGGCGGGGAACAGGCCAGGATGACCGTGAACGCCGCGCTGAAGAGCGCGATGCCCGCCAGCCCGATCAGGAGCAGGTTGAGGACGACCCGGGGCTGAAGGTCCTCGTCGCGCGAGACCGAGCGCAGGTCGTCGGGCCGCTTGAGGGTCATCTCCGTGAGATTGACCAGGGTGGGTTCCAGGTCGGCGACGGCTTGTTCGGAAGTCATGGCGTCCTCCTAAAACTGGAAGAGTCCGAGCAGGTAGAAGTACTCGCCGCCCACGCAGCCGAGGATGGCGAGCCAGACGAGGGGGAAGCTGCGGCTCGCGGGATCGACGGTCCGCATGACGCGAAGGAAGACGTCGGCCATCGCGAGGCCGACGCCGGTGAAGACCACGAGGTTGACGGCGAGGATCCAGGGAGGCAGGGGGACGGCGACGCTCCAGATCCAGTTGACGGGGATGGAGGCGAGCATGGCGAGGCCGCCGAAGCTCGTGGTGACGAGCGCGGCGAGGAACGTGGTGGAGAGCCGGAGCTTGGATCCGAGCAGGCTGTTGAAGATGTAGAGGGTGGGAAGCGCGGTGGCCCACGCGCCGCCGGCCGCGACGACGGCCTTCCAGGACTTGGCGACCATGTCCCCGGCGCCGCGGGTGAATCCCATGGTGAGCCCGTACGCGGCGGTGCCGAGCACGGCGGTCAGGAAGAAGACGGTGAAGATGGGAATCCAGCTTGCCGGACGCTGGCCGCGGGTCGAGCGGTCCCAGGCGCTGGCGAAATCCTCGGGGGCGCGGAGGGCGTCGATCACCGCCCCCCAGGTTCCGGCGTCGGTCATGTCGGTCCTCCTTAAAAGATGAACATGTTCATAATTAGGATACGATCGACGGGCCGTCGTGTCAAGGGGTAGACTATCGGCAATGTCGCGGGAGCTCCTCTACTTCATCGCGAGCGTCGGGAACCTCTGCCTGGCCAACCTCGTCGTCTTCCGCGCCCGGCGCTCCCGCGGCGCCCTCCCTATCGCCCTCCTGTGCGTCTCCCTTTTCCTCTGGGACTTCGGCGAGGGCGCTTTTATCCGCTACCAGAGCCACTACTGGTCCACCATCCGCCTCATCGGCTCCGCCATGGCCCCCGCGTTCCTGTGGCACTTCGTCCTCGTCTTTACCGATCGGGACCGGAGCCTCCGGCCGTGGCTCCTCGCCGTCTATGGCGCCGCCGGACTGTTCACCCTCGCGACCGCCGGGGCGCTCTTCTCCGCGACCCTCGATCGCTTCGTGGATGGCAGCACCTGGAACCTGATCTACCTCGGCGTCTTTTTTCCCTTCTTCCTGATCTCCTACGTCCTCGTCTTCCTCCGCCGGCGCGAAGTCCAGACCCAGATCGAGCGAAACGCCGCGAACTTCGTCGCCTTCGGCATCGCCGTCGCCGTGGTCATGGGATTCACCGAGCTTGTCCATCGCTTCTGGGACTTCATCCCCGCGCTGGGATACGTCGGCAGCCTCCTCTGCACGCTGGTACTCGCCGTCGCGATCCTCCGCCACCGGCTCCTCGAAAAGCAGGCGCCGGTCCGCACCGTCTTCTTCTTCCTCCTCCTGGCCGCCTCCGTCGTCGTGGTGGTCGCGCTCCTCTCCGCCCGCATGGCCGAGCGGATGCGTCCCGCATTCGTCCTGGGCGCGGTG
>JADMIO011367356.1_pt1 | contig 10361 bp, 9 predicted proteins | sample 8958161 | NCBI WGS metagenome assembly JADMIO01 (sample SAMN16585339, study PRJNA669376) | soil metagenome | isolation source: Crop rotation soil | place: USA: Cullars Rotation, Alabama | collected 2011
ACTCGACCTCGACGAACTGCACGTGGAGGAAATAGCGGTTGAGCTTGGCACCACCGTAGGCGCTCACGCGGATCTCATACGTACCGGGCTCGGCGATGTAGTGGACGAGCTTCGAGCACAGCGAGATGCCCGAGTCGTCGTCGAACGCGATGCAGGGCAGGTCGTCGCCATAGACGCCGTTGCACTTGCCGGGCGCTCCCGGGCGCCGCAGCTCGACGATCGTGTCGCCGGGGCAGCCGCCGAAACCGTTGTCGGTCTCGGCCACCACGACCTGCGGCTCCGTGATGTCGAAAGAGTAGGTGTCGAAGGAACCTTTCGGGAAGCTGCCCTCGAAGGTTCCGCCGCCGGTTACGTCGACCGGCACGAAAAACGTCGTGGTAGTCGTGCCCGCGAAGGTCGTCGTCGTGGTCGACGATGCGCCGATCAGCGCGAAGGCCGGCGTCGAGAGGAGCAGAGCTGTAAGGAAAACGACGCCCGCGGCGGCTGTCGGCCTGGCGAAGCGGCGGGCTCGGCGAACGGCATTCGGCTCCGCATGCGCGCTGTGCATCATGCGTCCGTTCTATCCGTCGCGGCCTCGCGATTCATACCGTCCGACAGATTGTGCGCAGAGGGGTAGGACCCCGCATCACGGACTCCTGTCGCTTGCGCCAGCCACTGCGGCGGCGCGCGGGCCGACGGTATTCGTCAGCGGCTTGTTCGCGGATTGCCGGCCTGGCGCTCGTCGAGAGACGACAGCGCGATGCTCTCGCACTTCTCCGCTGCAGAAGAGCCGGGACCATACGCGTAAAGGAACTGGCCCTTCTTGAGCGTATCGATGATCGGCCGCGCGACCTGCGGGCGCACGGCGGGGCAGCCGAACGAACGGCCGAGTCGTCCGGTCTCGCGGGCCTTCTCGGGATTCACGTAGCCGGCTCCGTGCATCACGATCTTTCGTGCGAACGCGAGATCGTTGAGCTCGCGGTTCAGGCCGACGAGCTTGAGCGAATACCCGTTGCCGCCCTGGTAGGTTTCGTCGGTGACGAAAAGGCCGAGGCAACTCTGATGGCTGCCGTTGTGGTTGGAGAACTCGGTCGGAACGTCGAGGCCGGAGCCCTTGCCGTGCGCCACGAATTCCTGGAACAGCAGTTTGTTCTCCTGCAGGTCGAAGATCCACAGGCGTCGCTCGAGCGACGAGCGCGTGTAGTCGACGATCGCGAGGCGGCCGGCCTCCGGCGAAATGCCTTTGGCTTTCGCGCATTCCAGAGCGGCCAGCGCTTCGTGAATCGCCGCGCGCGAAAGCCCGGGCGCGAGGCCTTCGAGCGTAGCGACCTCGTCGGCGTGCGCGGCGCGGCCCGGCAGGGCGACCGCAAGGGCCGCCAGCAGCAGCGCGCGAACGCATTTCGAATGGAGTGCTCTCATCTCGGAGTGTGCATCCGCTAACCGTCCCGTCCTGTCGTTTTCGAACCCCGCCGAACGAATCCCGTCGCTTGCTTTGTCAGGCCCTCGTCCCCAGGGCCGGACCGCCGCGCGCGGTACAGTATCTTTCAACAGGATGGCGAGGCGTGCGTCAAGTCAGGAACGCAGAATCGACGCGCGGGCCGCTCGTGCCGTTGCCGCTTGCGTTGGGAGAAGCATCCGTTGTATGAGCCGGTCTCCATGAGCGCTCGCACTGCCCACGACCTGTATTCCGCCTCCGACTCGATGGTCGGCGTCTCGGTAGTATGCGTAAACGCATATGCACCGTCGTCGTGCGGAAAAGTTGTCGGCTAGCCAGCCACTAAAAAGACAAACGAGCTTTTCCGAAACCCCGCCGGTGCGAACCGAGCGGGGTTTTTCGTTTTGGGCCCCTCTCCGGATCGCACCGCGGCAAAACCGACAGGCCAGGCGGAAACGCCAGGCAGACAGACGTCGCAGACAAGCACGCCGGAGAATCCGGCAAGGAGAGCCCCGTGAGCGAATCGAAAAGACAGAAATGGACCGGCGCGCAGATCATCGTGAGACTGCTCGAGCGCCAGGGCGTCGAAGTCATCTCCGGCATTCCCGGCGGCGCGATCCTGCCGATCTACGATGCGTTGTCGCAGTCGAAGGCGATCCGGCACGTGCTCGCGCGTCACGAACAGGGCGCCGGCTTCATCGCGCAGGGGATTGCACGCGCCACCGGCACGCCGGCGGTCTGCATGGCGTCATCCGGCCCCGGCGCGACCAACCTGCTGACCGCGATCGCCGACGCGAAGCTCGACTCGATTCCGCTCGTCGCGATCACCGCGCAGGTGCCGCGTGCGATGATCGGCACCGACGCGTTCCAGGAAGTGGACACGTACGGTCTGACGGTGCCGATCACCAAGCACAACTTCCTCGTCAGCTCGGCGGCCGAGCTGCTCGACGTGATTCCGCGAGCGTTTCGGATTGCGGCGTCGGGGCGGCCGGGCCCGGTGCTCGTCGACATTCCGAAGGACGTGCAGACCGAGATCGCGGAAGTCGCCGAGTGGCCCGAGCCCGGCCGTGCCGAGCGCGCGGCGGCGGCAGCAGCTGATCCGATCGCGCGCGCGGCGGCGATGCTCGACCAGGCCGAGCGTCCGATCCTCTACCTCGGCGGCGGCGTCGTGCACTCGGGCGCGAGCGGCCTCGCACTGGCGCTGGCAGAGAAAGCCGGGCTACCGACCGTGATGACGTTGATGGCGCTCGGCGCGATGCCGACCGACCATGCACTGTCGCTCGGCATGCTCGGCATGCACGGCGCACGCTGCACAAACCTGGCGCTCGACGAGTGCGACCTGCTGGTTGCCGTCGGTGCGCGTTTCGACGATCGCGCCACGGGCAAGGTCGCCGCGTTCTGTTCGGGAGCGAAGATCGTGCACGTCGACATCGACGCGTCCGAGCTCGGCAAGATCAAGGATGCGCACGTCGGCATTGCCGGCGACGTTACTGACGTGCTCGAACGCCTGCTTCCGCTGGTGAAGCCGAATGCGCGCGTGCTGTGGCGATCGCGCGTCGGTGATCTGAAGGAAGCCTATCCGTTGCGCACGCCGGGCGACGACGACGTCCGCACGCACTACGGGCTGATCCGAGCGGTTGCCGGCTGCCTCGACGACGAGGCCATCATCGTGACCGACGTCGGCCAGCATCAGATGTGGGAAGCGCAGTCGTACCCGCTTCGCCGACCGCGCCAATGGCTGACCTCGGGCGGGCTCGGCACGATGGGCTTCGGTCTGCCGGCTGCCATTGGTGCGGCGCTCGCGGAGCCGGACCGGACGGTGGTCTGTTTCAGCGGCGACGGCAGCATCCTGATGAACGTGCAGGAGCTGGCGACGGCGGCCGATCAGAACGTGAACGTCAAGATCGTGCTGATGGACAACGCCGCGCTCGGCCTGGTGCACCAGCAGCAGACGCTGTTCTACGGCGCCCGTTCGTTTGCATCGAAGTACGCAAGGCAGCCGGATTTCCTGCGCATCGCCGAGGGCTTCGGCATCCATGCCGTCGATCTCGACACGCAGACGGATGCGCGCAGCGCGCTCCGGCGTTCGCTGGCGCTGCGCGGGCCGGCGCTGATTCACGCCAGCATCGATCGCGACCAGCAGGTGCTGCCGATGGTCGCGCCCGGTGCCGCCAACTGCGACATGATTGGAGGATGAACGATGAGCTCAGCGCAGACGATCCATCGCGAGGCATTTACGGAAGGTTCGCCAGCACGCTGCACCGTTCTCGAGCTCGACGTCGAGAATCATGCCGGCGTCATGTCGCATGTGGTCGGGCTGTTCTCGCGCCGCGCGTACAACGTCGAAGGCATTCTCGTCATGCCGGTCGGCGACGGGACGATGAGCCGCATCTGGCTGCGGGTGGTCGAGAACGCGCGGCTCGCGCAGATGATCAAGCAGCTCGAGAAGCTCGAGGACGTGCGGGTCGTGCGCCGGCACGGCGCGGATCATCAGGTGTTCGACCGCATCGAGGAGTTCTTCCGGCCGTCAGTGGCCGCGCGAGAGTGACCCGCCGCTTGAACGGTGCGTGCAGTTAGGCTGTACAGAGCCGGCCATGAACGACTACGCGCTCGTGTTCAACGCCGGCTCGTCGAGCCTCAAGTTCTGCGTGTACTGCGGGCCCGGCGACGGGACGTGGCGGCTGAAGTCCCGCGGGCAGATCGACGGCATCGGGGCGACGCCGCGCCTGTCGATCAAGGACGCTTCCGGCGCGGTGCTCGCTGACGAAACACTGGGCGAGTCCGTGCGCGACGGCCGCGCTGCGCTCGACGTGCTCACGCAGTGGTTGCGCACGAATCTCGGCGGCGCGCGCGTGGTCGGTGCCGGACATCGTGTCGTGCACGGCGGTACCAGATACGCCGGGCCCTGCATCGTGACGCCAGAAGTGCTCGACGACCTTCGCGCGCTGATTCCGCTCGCGCCCCTCCACCAGCCGCATAACATCGATGCGATCGAGGCGGTCGCCGAGCGCCTGCCGGGCGTGCCGCAAGTGGCGTGTTTCGACACCAGCTTTCATCGCGGGCACTCCGAGGTGATCGACCTGGTGCCGCTGCCGAAGGCAATTCGCGACGGTGGTGTGCAGCGCTACGGCTTTCACGGTCTGTCTTACGAGTACATTGCGTCCGTGCTGCCGGAGGTCGCGCCGGAAATCGCCGACGGCCGTGTGATCGTTGCGCATCTCGGCAACGGAGCGAGCCTGTGCGCGATGAACGGACGCAAGGGAATCGACTGCACGTTCGGCTTCACGGCGCTCGACGGACTCTGCATGGGCACGCGGCCTGGCTCGATCGATCCGGGCGTCATCCTGCATCTCTTCCAGACGCTCGGCCTGAGTGCATCGAAAGTGGAGGATATTCTGTACAAGCAGTCGGGTCTGCTCGGCGTCTCCGGCATCAGCAACGACATGCGGGACCTGCTGGCGAGCACGCAGCCGGTGGCACGCCTCGCGGTGGACTACTTCGTATATCAGGTGACGCGACACATCGGCGCGCTCGCCGCCGTTCTTGGCGGCATCGACGCGATCGTGTTCACCGCGGGAATCGGCGAGCACTCGGTGGAGATCCGGCGGCGCATCGTCGATGCGTCCGCGTGGCTCGGCCTTGCGCTGGATGCCGGCGCCAACGCTTCCCACGGGCCGAGGATTACTGCAGCAGGCAGCCGCGTGTCGGCGTGGGTGATTCCGACCGACGAGGAGCTGATGATCGCGCGACACATGGGCGCGCTGCTCGGTATTGCCGGCCGCCGCGAGTGATGCCGGCGACGAGACGTTTCCGACGAGCGACGAGGCATCGACGGGCAGCTATTCGCAGCGCCCGGCGCGGAGCCTGGCGGCGCCGCCCGGTCGTACGCAGAATCGGAGTTCGCGCGGCCGTTGAAGTGTCGCCGAAGCAGGACGCTTTTCGCGCTAGTCCGCGGTGCGAACCGCTCGTACGAACAGGTCGGTCGAGCGCGGAGAATACCCGATCTGTCCGACATCGAAGAGCACCGTCGAGATGTAGTTCGGGCCGTGGACTACTTCGGGCGTCGACGTCAGGTAGGCCGCTTCGGCCATCGGCTCGAGAATGCCGTCGACGACGCAGGGACCAGCTGCGCAGTTGGTCAAGATCGTGATCGTCTTCAGCTCATCGAGAGTCGGAATTCTCCAGTCGCAGTGATCCGCGAAGCAGATGTTCGTGCTGCCGCCGTTCAACTGCGCCAGGAAGATGGTAGCCGCGTTGCCGTCGAACGGATTGTTGCCGTCCGTGCAGTTCGGGGAGACGCCGTCGCAGTACTTGTAGGTATTGTCCACGTCGTGGATGTTCTCGAAGTTGGTGGACCCGTCGGCGCCGTTCTTCCGCTCCCACTCCAGGCCCGTCTTGTGATCGATCAGCGTTCCTTCGCCGAGCTCGAAGCGGCTGTAGTAGCAGTGGCTCGTATCCAGGGTGCAGCCGGTCGCGCAGGCGATGTCTCCGCCGGCAAAGCCGTGGTTCTTGCACGTCGCTCCGCCCAGATCGCCGACGTCGCAGGCTTCGGAGCCCGCGGTGACGATGCCATCGCCGCACACGGCGTTGCTCTCGCAGCCCTCGAGGTCCTCCTGGCAGGTGGCGATTGCGTCCTCGTAGCCTGAGCAGTTGAGCGTGATCGGCAGCTGTACGCCTTTCTTGAGGACCAGGAGCGCATCCGTCGCGTTGATCGTATTGCTGGCGTTCACGTCACCGCAGACGGGCGCGGCGGCCCCGGCATTTCCCGCGTGCAGGACGACCACGACCGCGAGCGTGCCAATCGCATGTTTCATCATAAAGAGTTCCCTTGATTGAAAATTCAGGTGCCAGTCGCGCCTGGTTTCCGCTACTCGGAGAGAAGTATTATCGGAACCGCTTCCAATACGCCCGGCTACAACAACCGGCCGCGAGGGCAGAATGATCGGTGATTCAGTCGTCGGTACAGACGCCGAAAGTCTTGTACGAATCAGTAATCGGCTGACCGACGAACGATCCCGGCTGAGACGGAGATGGCCGTGTCGAATCGAGGCTGGTGCCGCACGTTGTACCGGGGACGCGCAAAGCCTCCGCCTCGAGATCCACGCAAACCTTCGTCGTGCAGTCCGAATACACCTGGTTATCGGTAACGGTGGAATCGATGATACTGAGACGCCGGCCCGACACGCCGCTCCTCGCGTTGCCGGCGATCGTCGAATTGCGGACTCGTGTTTTGATGACACTGAGGACACCGTGACGTGCCATGCCGAAAGAGCCCAGGCCATTTCCGGAAATTTCCGAATCGTCGATCTTTACTCGCCACGACCAGACTCCGACGCTGCGGTTGTTCGTAATGACCGCATGATCCACGTTCACCTGGTGCGCATAAATGCCTAATCCGCCGCCGGTAATCGTTGCGTTCTCCACGTCCACTATCGACCCGCCAAGATGGTCGTTATCCGTGCCGACGACATTCTGAAGATCATCGGAGAGATTGTTGCTGACGGACGATCCGACGATCGTGCCGGGTCCGAGGATCGTGCAGTGTCGCGAGCAGAATACGGTTGCGAGAAACCCACTCGAGGACCGGCCGGTCAGCGTGAACCCTCGAAGGTCCAGTGTACCGTTGTTGCCGAGTATCACCGTCGGCGCATTGACCGTCTCGGCAGAGCAGTCGAGATCGGCCGAGAGGAACCCGCCTCCCTGGAGCACCTGACCGCAGGTGTTTATCTCCACGACAGATTCGTCCGCTGACGCCTCTCGACCGCCGAATGCGAGTATCAGGGCCAACGCGACGCCGATTCGGGACGAGCTCTGATGTCTCACGGGGATCCTCCAGCCTGCATCGCCCAGGATCGGACGAAAGGTGACGAACGTTTTGCACTCCGGCCCAAGTTGAATCAATGCCGATGCCGTCGTCGAGCGGCGTCAGCGCGTTAACCAAGTCGCAGGCTCAAACCTGGCTGCTGAGCGGACTGGCACCGGCTCGCAGCGCTGCCTGGGCGCAATTCGCGCCACTCCGTCGGTCGGAGCGACGCGGAGTATCCGCGAGAGAGATTTGTTGTGGAAGAGTTCTGGCTCGGCATTCCACTGCTCGGACAAACCGGACAGCCAGAGTCTCCACGGCCAGCCCCCGCCCTCAATGCGTCCTTACAATCACCGCACTGATATCCGCCGTCCGAATCGCCGCATCATAAAATTCCTTCCCGGTCAGCGCGCCGAGCTGCACGACCTCCGACGACACCGACGTCACCGTCCCGGTCAGCTCCGGCCCGCCGCCGATATGCACGGTCACGACTTTGCCTTTCTGCGCCGCGAGCACCTTCTCGATGTTATCGTCCGCGCGCACGACGAGCGGATCGGCAACCGCCAGCGTAGACGTCATGCTCATACCTGTGATCGCTGCGAGACAAACGAATGCGACGATGGAATTTTTCACGGCGTGCTCCTTGGTGATGTCGAGTGACCGCACAGGGTCACGAATGGCAGACTTATGAACGCTGGCCAGCATCAAGCCAAGTGCAGCGCATCACTGAAGCACAGGCTGCACGCCTGCGACGAGGCGCAGGTCAATTTACGGCGATAACCCGCGGCGCATTCATCGACCCCACCACGCGGTAGTTGTGCCAGCCTTCGGCGTCCACGGTCGACTTCGGCATCAGTCCGATGAGTGCACGCGACCGAGGATTGTCGTCGACCTGCCGCGCTCGAAAGTCCACCTTGAGCCCGCCGCGAGCGTCCGACGACGGTAGCGACGCGCCGAGCAGCTCCCATTTGACGCCGCTCGTAAGCGTATGGCCTTCTTCGACGCTGAGCTCGCTGCCGGTGAGCGTCGCGCGCAACACGAGCTCGCTGAATTCCCATTCTCCGAGCGGGAGGTCCGCGCCTCCGGCGCCGGCATGCGGCAGAACGCCGCGGAAGATCCCGCCGTCGGACGTCACGTCGATGTGCGCCGACGAGTCGCGCCCGAACACCGGATGCAGAAGATCGACTCCGGAAAGTGTCATCGATCCGTCGAGCGTGCTCTCGAGCGCCATCTTGCCGAAGCGCACGCAGCGCGACGGATCGACCTTCGAAAGATTGAGCACCAGGCGGTCGCGCGCGACGTCGCCCTTGATCTGACCGCCGCACGCCGATGCGTTGAAGTCGCGCCAGATGCCGAAATAGATCGAATCGATGTCGACGCCGCCGGCTCCGGTGTCGACGCCTACGCCAGTCGCGCGGATTCCGGCGGGAAGCGCGAAGTGGAGACCGTCGAGACGAAGATCGGCTCCGGCGTCCGCCAGCGGACCCTTGATCCGCGGCAGCAGCCACTTGTCGAGCGGCGCGAGCAGCACGACGCCGATCACGAACGCGACGACGAAGAGCACGAACCGCAGCAGCATCGGCTAGGCCGGTAGCGTCGCGGCGGTGACCAGCGTGACGTCGAAGCGCGATGAATCGTCGTAGCGCTTCTTGACGGAAAACTGCTTGATGTAGACGGGACTCTTCTCGTCCTCGACGGCGCGCAGCAGCGCGACCACTTCGCCGAGCGTCACCGACGAAAGCTTGAGCTCGACGGTGCTCTCGACGCGACCGGCCTCGAGCGCCCTGCGCGCCGGGCTCATCGATGCGATCGATTCGGGTCGCAGGCTGGCCGCCGCCGCTTTCTCGACGAACGACAGCACCGAGAAATCGGCCGTTGGCTTGGCCGCCGATGCGCCGCCCTTCGGCGCATCGGTCTGCACCTGATGGATCTGGCGCGCGAGCGACTCGAGATCGCCGAGCTCGGTGCGCAGTCCGTCGATCTCGTGGTGGACCTTGTCGCGGCCGCCGAGAAACGGCGAGACGACGAGTGACCAGAACGCGACGGCCGCAAGCAGGCTCGCGAAGATCGCGACGAGTCGCTGTTCGCGTGGGCTGAGCCGCGCGACGAGAAGCTGGGCCTGGTGCAGGCGCGCGTTCATGCGCCGGCCTCCGCTGCATTCGTCGTCAGCTCGAGCAGGAATTCGACGCCGTTGCCGCTCACGGCGGCATGCACGTCCTTGACCTCGACGCGCGAGAACGCGCCGCCTTTTTCGAGCGCATCCTGCATCTTCGTCACGGCTTCGAACGAGTCGGCGTGACCGGCGACTTTTGCCGACGGCGGAGCGTGATCGACCTGGTCGACGACCACGTCGAGACTCTTCGGGATGTCGCGCGACAGCGCGGCGAGAAGCGACAGCGGAGATCCGCCGCCGCTCGTGCCCGCCGTTTCGGCTTTGCCGGAGAGCTCGCGAAGGCGCATCTCCATCTTGATCTTGCGGCCGGCGCCGCCGCTTCCCGACGGCATCGCCGACGCATAGATCTGCTCGGCGCGTCCGGCGAGGATTCGACGCTCGGCAAAAAGCTGGACGTAGTCGATGCCGACGGCGATGACCGCGAGGATCGCCGCCGCTGCCGCCCAGCGCAGCACCGGACCGGCTTCGCTCTGGATCTCGCGCAGCGTCTGCACGCCGAAGATCGAGCCGGCGCCGGTCTCCATGTCGATCACCGGAGCGATTGCATCGCCGCTCGCGGCCAGCAGCAGGCCGGCAAGCGACGTCATCTCGCGCCAGTCGCGGCCTTCGAATCCCTGCACCGGAGCGCGCACCGGAAGCGGCTCGAACGAATGCTCGGGCAGGCGCGCGCGCAGCGCATCGATCAGCCGCGAGCCGCTGCGTCCGCCGACGAACGTGCGCAGCGGATCGCCGGGAATCGCGGCCAGCGACCACGTGACGTTTCGAAGCAGAAGCTCGTCGTCGCACGGCGCGAGCACGCGCAGCACCGAAAGCGATCCTTCTTCGATGCGGGCAACGAGCGCGCCGCCGTCGCCGAAATCGACGATCGAAAACGATTCGCGCTCTCCGACCGCGTGGCGGTACGCCATGACGATGACCGACGGAGCCCACAGGAGCTTCTGCGGCTCGCCTTCGATGCCGAGCTCGACGAG
>JADMIO010846102.1_pt1 | contig 10360 bp, 15 predicted proteins | sample 8958161 | NCBI WGS metagenome assembly JADMIO01 (sample SAMN16585339, study PRJNA669376) | soil metagenome | isolation source: Crop rotation soil | place: USA: Cullars Rotation, Alabama | collected 2011
CTTTCCCAAGCGTTCGCGCGCAGCGATCCCTACGTCGCCAACGGCCTGGTCGTCGAATGGCGCGTGCGCGAATGGCTGACGGTGGTCGGCAAGGGCGCGGCGAACCCGGTTCACGGCTGAACGCGATACGTCATCAAATCCATGATATGCCTCCGGTTATCCCGATTCGAGGAGGACCCCGCATGAGCCTTGCCGAGATTGCCCCGCCGCAGGAACAATGGCTCGACGGGACCGGGGGGAAGATCTTCACTCGCCACTGGCGCCCGGCAGGCACGCCCAAGGCGGCGCTGGTGATCTGTCATGGCGTCAATTCGCACGGCGGCCAGTACATCCGCGCCGGCGAGGAGTTCGCCGCTGCCGGCTTCGCGGTGACCGCGCTCGACTTGCGCGGCCGCGGGCGCTCGGACGGCGAACGGTTCCATGTCGAGACGGTCGACGACTACGTCTCCGACCTGTCGCTGGCGATCGAGCTGGCCAGGTCGCTCGATCCGGGCCTGCAGTGCTTTCTGCTCGGCCACAGCGCCGGCGGGGTCACCTCGGTCAGCTACACGCTCGACTACCAGGACCGGATCGACGGGCTGATCTGCGAGAGCTTCGCGTTCCGCGTGTTCGCGCCGGACTTCGCGCTGACGCTGATCAAGGGCGCCAGCCACGTGCTGCCCGACTTGCCCGCGCTCAAGCTCAAGATGGAGGATTTCTCGCGCGATCCGGAGTGGGTCGCCGAGCTGCTCGCCGATCCCTACACCAAGGACGAGGCGCAGCCGGTCGAGACCGTCGCCGCGCTGGTCCGCGCCGGCGACCGGATGGAGCGGGAGTTCGGCACGATCACGCTGCCGCTGCTGATCCTCCACGGCACCGCCGACAAGGCCACCCGGCCCGACGGCAGCCAGGAGTTCTACGATCACGCCGGCTCGGCCGACAAGCAGCTGATCCTTTACGAGGACTACTACCACGACTTGCTCAACGACCTGGGTCGCGAGCGGGTCATGGCCGACATTCTCGGCTGGCTCGAAGCGCGGGTGCGCCCGGCGGAGCAAGTCGAAGCGGCGATGCCGGCGGCGGGCTGACGCCGCCGGCGCGGCCGGCTACATCGGCAGCAGCTTGCCGTCCCAGCCGTATTGCGTGCCGTCGATCGTCGACACGCGGATCAGGTTGAGCTGGATCGCATCCGGCTGCGCGCCACCGGTGAGCGTGCCGCAGGCCGCGACGTACTGGGTCGCGCCCTGCTGATCGGTGCCCCACAGCGCGAAGGCCGAGAACTGGCGCCCGGGGACCGATCCGGCCGCGGCCCAGTTGCCGTTGACCGAGAACGCGTGGCCCATGAAGGTCAGCGTGCCGGTGACCTGGCCGATGGCGTCGTTGTTGACGAACGCGATGGCGACGTCGCGCGAGCCGTCGGGATGCGGCGCGCTGCCCAGATTCCAGTTCGACATGTAATTCCCCCTAAGTTTGCGGAAAAAATCGCAGTGCTGGAGTAGTATAGCACGAGCTGATCACCACGTCGCCGCTAAAACGGCGTTATTCGGGGTGAAGTATTTCTGCGACCCTTAGGTAAAAATGCGGATTATGCTGTGCCGAAGCGCCGGCCCGCCTTCGTCGGCCGGCCGGCGGCGCGGTTCACCCCTCGAACGCGGTCTCGAGCGTGATCTCGCAGTTGAGCAGCTTCGAGATCGGGCAATTGGCCTTGGCCTCGGCCGCCAGCCGCTCGAACTCCTCGCGCGCCAGGCCCGGCGCGCTGCCGGTCAGCTTGAGCGCGGATCTGGTCACGCGGAAGCCGCCGTCCTCGGGCTGCAGCGTGACCTTGCACTCGGTGTCGAGCGTGCCGTCGGTATAGCCCGCGCGGGCCAGCGCGAAGCTGGTCGCCATCGTGAAGCAGCTGGCGTGCGCCGCGGCGATCAGCTCCTCGGGATTGGTGCCCGGCTCGCCTTCGAACCGCGTGCCGTAGCCGTAAGGCGCATCGAGCACGCCAGAGGCGGTCGACACCTGGCCGCGGCCTTCCTTGCCGAAACCTTGGTAGCGGGCGGTCGCGGTGTTGACGGTCATCGGGGAGTCCTTTCGGTATGCGGATCGAAGGAAGGGGGTGACGATTTATGTCTCGCTCACTTTCGTCCGCTTGGCTAGGATGGAGCTGTGACAATGCCGTTTCTCCGTCCCGCCGCGCTGGCGATCCTGCCCGCCACGCTCGCCGCCTGCAGCCCGAGTGCGCACGACGGCCAGCCGGGCGACGCGGCGGTGCCCGGCGACACCGGGTCGACCGCGCCGTACGACGGCATCGCGCCCGACGAGATCCTGCGCTTCTCGGGCACTGAGCCGTTCTGGGGCGGTCGGGTCGGCGGCGGCACGCTGACTTACACCACGCCCGACAAGCCCGACGGCGAGACGGTTGCGGTCGAGCGGTTCGCCGGCCGCGGCGGCGTCTCGTTCAGCGGCACGTTGGGCGAGGGGGCGTTCGAGATGACCGTCACCCCGCTCGCCTGCAGCGACGGGATGTCCGACCGGACTTATCCGTTCACCGTCACGCTCAAGCTCGGCGAGGATCTGCGCAACGGCTGCGCGTGGAGCGACCAGCATCCGTTCGAGGGCCCCGAAGCGCCTTGAGCGGCGCTTCCTGATCCAGATTAAGTTCCTGAAGTGAACCGGAGAATTCGGCCGTGGGGGCGGAACCGGGGGACTGCTGCGCGGTTGCCGGGGTGCACCCTCTCAGGAGCACGAGCCATGACCACAAGGATCGCAATCAGCCTCGTCGGCGTGCTGGCGCTCGCCGCGTGTGGCGACAACACCCGGCAGGACCAGACCCTGGCCGAAGCCACGCCGACCGAGACGGCCGCGCCGACCGCGCCTCCGACGCCCGATGCGGCCGCGCCGCAGGGCTTCGTCGACACCGTCGCGGCGAGCGACGCTTACGAGATCGCGGCCGCCAAGCTCGCGCAGGACATGGGCAAGAGCGACGGCGTCAAGTCGTTCGCCCAGATGATGGTCAAGGACCACACGACCTCGAGCGCCAACCTCCGGACGGCGGTGGCCGAAGTGGGCGGCGGGCTGGTGGTCGCGCCGACGATGACCGACCAGCAGCAGCGCAACCTCGACCAGCTGCGCGCCGCGGGCGAGAACTTCGACGCGATCTACGCGCAACAGCAGGTCGCGGCGCACGAGGAAGCGCTCACCTTGCTGCAGGGCCAGGCGGCCGACGGGACCGTCGCCCAGCTCAAGACTTTTGCCGGCAACACCGCGAAAGTCGTCGAAGGACACCTGACCCACGCGCGCGAGCTGCCCTGACGGCGCTGACGGGCGACGCGGCGTTTGAGTGTCGCGTCGGGCCACCTATATCGGCGGGATGAGCGACACTCTCACGCGTCCCGCGGTCCAGCCGAGCCTGTTCATCCCGCATGGCGGCGGGCCGTGCTTCTTCATGCCCGACCCGCGCGGGACGTGGACGACGATGGAAGCCTATCTCCGCGGCATCGCCGCCTCGCTGCCCGAGCCGCCGCGCGCGATCCTCGTCGTCTCGGGCCACTGGGAAGGCCCCGCGTTCGCGTTCACCGGCAGCGCCGCGCATCCCGGACTGATCTTCGACTATTACGGGTTCCCGCCCGAGACCTACCGCCTCGCCTGGCCGGCCCCGGGCGCGCCGTGGCTGGCCGAGCGCGGTGCGGAATTGCTCCGCGCGGCCGACCTGCCGACCGCGATCGATCCCGAGCGGGGGTTCGACCACGGCGTGTTCATCCCGCTCAAGGTGGCGTTCCCCGACGCCGACGTGCCGGTGGTGCAGATGTCGCTCCACGCCTCGCTCGACCCGGCGATCCACCTCGCCGCAGGCGCAGCGCTGGCGCCGCTGCGCGAAGAGGGCGTGCTGGTGCTCGGCTCGGGCATGAGCTTCCACAACTTGCGCGCGATGGGCGACCCGCGGGTGGCCGAGCCTTCGCAGCAGTTCGACCGCTGGCTGGCCGAAGCGGCCGGGGCTGCACCGGGCGAACGAGCGGCCCGGCTGGCCGATTGGGCCTCCGCGCCCTGGGCCCGGCTGTGCCATCCGCGCGAGGAGCACTTGTTGCCGCTGATGGTCGCCGCGGGCGCCTCGGCGGCACCCGGGATGCACGACTACGGCGACATGGTCCTCGGTGGCGCGGTTTCGGCGTTCCGGTTCGCCTGATTATTCCATCAGCGCGAGTGGCTGCGGCAGCTTGGCGAGCAACTCGTCGGAGAATTCTCCGGCGATGTGGAAGAACGCCATGCGGGTGACCGCCCCGGTGCGGTTCTCCCACGCGTGGTCGGTGCCGCGCTGGACGACGACCTCGCCCGGGCCGAGCACGACCTCGCTGTCGTCGAGCACCAGCACGATCTCGCCTTCGATCACCACCGCGTAGTCGAGCGTGCGGGTGCGGTGCATGACCGTGCGCTGCCCGCCCATGTGCGGCGGGTAGATGTCGATCACCCGGATCAGGTGGCCGGTCGCCGGCATGATCGTGAACGGCCGCGCGGTCGGCTCGCCCTCGGGAAGCGAGGCGAGCGTGGGCGTGGGCTCGGTGGTGCTCCAGATCTCGGTGAAGTCGGCGCCGACCTCGGGCCCCTGCATCGGATGGCCCTGCGGCGGCGTGCCGTCGGACAGCACCACGGACTTGCCGTTCGCGTCGTGGCCGGTGACCACGCGCCGTACCGTACCTGCCATGTCCGCTCCTCGTTGCCGGCGCGGACGATAGGGGCGGTCAGTGATGCTTGAAATACTGAACTTCGCGCTCGTGCTTCTCGGCCGCGTCCCTGCTGTCGAAGGTGCCGAGGTTGCGGCGTTTGCCGGTCTTCGGGTCCTTCTTGCGCGAATAGAGCCGGTACTGGCCCGAGGCGAGCTTGCGGATCATGCCGGCTCAACGGCGCCGCGAAAGCGCGGTTCCGCTCCGCCCCCGGGGCGCCGCGACCCGCCCCGCAGGCAAGCCCGGTCGCCGCGGCAATCCACAGCCGTGCGACAGGCCGCGGCTTCCATCGACAGAATCGACCGGCGGCACCCTTGCCTTCGGGCAGGCGAGCGGGCACAGGACAGCGCTTACAGGCGTAAAATGCGAGAATATGGCCGCGATGTTCGATGAAGTTCCTGCCATGCCCGGCGCCCGCGAGGCGCAGTCCGGGCGCGGCCGGCTCGCGATCGATCGGCTGGGCGCGGGCGAGCTGCTCGGCCGCGGCTTCGTCCTGCGTTCGGCAGCGTTCCGCGACGGCGAGGAGCTCGACCCGAGCTTCACCGCCGAAGAGGAAGACGCGGTCGCGCCGCCGCTCGAATGGAGCGCGCCGCCGACGGGCGCGCAGGAACTCGTGCTGATCGTCGAGGACGCCGACGCGCCGACGCCCGAGCCGTTCTGCCACTGGCTGGTCTGGGGCCTCGCCCCGCAGCAGGGGCAGTTGCTCGAAGGCGAAGCGCCGCCGCGCGTGGGCAAGAACGCCTTCGGCAATTCCGAATGGCTGCTGCCCGATCCGCCGACCGGACAGGCGGCGCACGACTACGTATTCCAGCTCTTCGCTCTCGACATGCCGTTGACGCTGATGCCCGGCGCCACCCGCGGCGACCTGATCGGGGCGATGGAGGGGCATGTCCTGGCTGCCGCGGTGCTTACCGGCACTTATGCGCGCAGCGAGGACGATCTTGACTGGGATGAGGGCGACGGGGAATGACCCGGCGTCAGGATTGCTAAGGAAAGGACGTACTAATGGCCGCTAAGAACAATGCGCTCAACAAGCCGGTGACCCTGTCGGCGGACCTCGAAGGCCTGATCGGCAAGGGTCCGATGACCCGCGCCGAAGTGACCTCGAAGGTGTGGGACTACATCAAGGCCAACAGCCTGCAGGATTCGACCGACAAGCGGCAGATCAACCCCGACGCCAAGCTCGGCGCGGTGATCGGCAAGGATCAGATCTCGATGTTCAAGATGACCGCTGCGGTCTCCAAGCATCTGAGCTGAGCCTGAGTCCGGGCGTCACGCCCGGAAAAGGTATTCGCGAGCGGGCGGAGCGATCACGGATCGCTCCGCCCGTTTCGTTTCGGATACGTGAAAATTTCGCCCATCCGGAAATTGACTTGTGGCATCGCTCTTCGCCATGCCATCATGCAAGGCAAACGAGCATCCGCGCAGCCGTGCTGCCTGGGATGAGAGGAAAGGCTTCCACATGGCTACTATCGTCGGCGGCATCGCCACGTCGCACACCCCGACCATCGCCTTCGCCAAGGACGCGAACAAGATGGAAGATCCGGTATGGAAGCCGATCTTCGAAGGCTACGAGCCGGTCCAGGAGTGGTTCCGCGCAAAGCAGCCCGACGTGCTGGTCTACATCTACAACGACCACATGACCGCGTTCTTCGATCACTACAGCCACTTCGCGCTGGGTGTCGGCGAGGAGTTCGGCCCGGCCGACGAAGGCGGTGGCCCGCGCGCCATCCCCGCGATCAAGGGCGATCCGGAATTCGCCGCGCACGTCGCCCGGGTGATGGTCGCCAACGAATTCGACCTCAGCTATTTCCAGGGCAAGAACCTCGACCACGGAGCGTTCTCGCCGCTGTCGGTCATGGTCGACCACGACGACAAGGGGTGGGCCTGCAAGCTGCTGCCGGTCGTCTGCGGCGTGCTGACCGTGCCGCTGCCGAGCGCGCGCCGCTTCTGGAAGTTCGGCAAGAGCCTGCGCCAGGCGATCCAGTCGTACCCCAAGGACATCAAGGTCGCGATCGCCGGCACCGGCGGGCTCAGCCACCAGGTCCACGGCGAAGGCTGCGGGTTCAACAACACCGAGTGGGACATGGAGTTCATGGACCGGCTCGAGAAGGATCCCGAGAGCCTGCTCGACCTCACCGTGGCCGAGCTGGCCAAGCGCGGCGGCTGGGAAGGCGCCGAGGTGGTGATGTGGCTGATGATGCGCGGTGCGCTCTCGGAAGAGGTCGAGGTCACCCACAAGACCTATTTCCTGCCCTCGATGACCCCGATCGCGACGATGATCTTCGAGGAAGTGTCGGGCGGCGAGCCCGTCGAGGACCCCGCCGCGACGCGCGAGCGTGCGTGGCATGACTATGCCGGCTCGGAAGAATTGCAGGGCACCTATCCCTTCACCATCGAACGCTCGGTCAAGGGCTTCCGCATCAACCACTTCCTCCACTCGCTGACCGACCCGAAGGTGCGCAAGGCGTTCAAGGAAGACGAGGCGGCGACACTCGCCGCGGCCGACCTCAGCGACGAGGAGCGCGACCTGATCCGCCGCCGCGACTGGATCGGGATGATCCACTACGGGGTGATCTTCTTCATGCTCGAAAAGCTCGGCGCGGTCACCGGCGTGCCCAACCCGGCGATCTACGCCGCGTTCAAGGGCATGAGCCTCGACGACTTCCAGAAGACCCGGAACGCCGCGATCACCTACGGCGTCGGCGGCGACGAAGCGAAGTAGGAATTCCCGATCCTCCCCGAGACCAGCTCGGGGAGGATTTTTCGGTCAGCTTGCCATTCTCGCCCGCGCCTCGGCTGCGGCCACGTGGAAGCGGTAGACTTCGGCGTCGAACGGCGAGTCCACCTGGCCGTCCCATTCCTCGATCTTGTCGTGGAAGGTCGTCACGCCTTCGAGCATTTCCGGCGAGGCTACCGCGAGGAACGGACGGATCATTTCGTCCCACTCGCCGAGGAAGGCCTGCGCCCGCGGGCTGGCCGGATCCATCGGCAGCGCTGCCTTGATCCTGTCGCTCAGGTCCTTCCATTTCGCATTGTGCGCGTCGTTGTCGAAATCGGCCGGCAGCGCCGCCACCGATCGGTCGAAGGCTTCCTTCTGCTCCGCACTCATGTAGCGCGCCATCAGCGCGTTCACCGTGTCTTGCGACATTGTCGTTTCTCCTTGTCGGATCAGCGAGCAGAAGGTCGCGACATCGATGGGCTCGCTGCGATCGATACGGGACAGGATTTCTTCGAGAAGCACGCGGGCGCCGGCGATTTCGCGCTCGCGATCGGCCAGCGTCCCGATCTGGGCTTCGACCACGCTGCGCAAGTCGAGCCGGCGACCGGCCGTCATCCGCTGGATCTGCGCCAGGGTCAGCCCGGCCCGCTTCATCGCCACGATCTGGTGCAGCCGCTCGAGCTCGGCGGGCCCGAAATATCGCCGCCCCGAAGCGGTTCGCAGGGGGGCGACAAGCCCGCGCGCCTCGTAGAAGCGCAATGCGCGGGTGGTGAGGCCGGTCAGCCGGGCTACGTCGGCGATGTCGAGCGAATCAGGCATGCCGCGCTTATGCCAGTTGACCTTACGTCAACCGCAAGCGGCATTTGCCTGGTCAGGAAACGGCAGCCCCCGGCAATACGACTTCGCCTTCCTCCATGCCGTCCCAGTAATGGATGCGCCTGGCCCTTACCTCGATCAGAACCAAGCCGGCGGTTTCGAGGCCGTCCTCGAACCAGCGGTCGAGGGCTTCGTCCCAGTGCTCGGCGAACCGGGCCTTGTCGCGCACCAGCGTTGCCTCGCCTTCGACGTGGATGAACATGCCCGGCTTGCCCAGCGCGCCGAGCAGCCCGGCCTTGCCCTGGTAGCTCATCCCGACCGAGCCATCGCGCGCGATGTCGGCCACGCTGCGGTGGTGGTCGCACGTGAAGAACCAGCTGGTCCCTTCGTACTCGACCTCGCGGTTGTTGCTCATCGGCCGGCCGCCGATCGAGCCATCCTCGGCGCGGGTCACCAGCATGCAGAAATCGATGTCGCGCATCGCGGCGGAAATGTCGGCCAGGGTCTTGCTCACGCAAAAATGCTCCTCGGGCCCGTCCGAGGATCAAGCGCTTGGGATTGCGCCTAGTTCCGCCCGGGATGCCACTCCGGCGGGGCCATCGTGAAGCCGTCGAACTCGAACGCGGGCGAGACCACGCACGAGACCAGCGTGTAGCCGCGCTTGCCCGGCAGCGGCGTGGCCGCCTGCCATTCGTCGGGCATGACCAGGTATTGCGGGCAATCGCCCTTGAGCACGTCGGGGCCCAGCCGCACCTCGCGCACGGGCCCTTCGTCGCCCGCGGCGAGCGACAGCAGCAGCGCATCGCCGGCATGCCACAGCCACATCTCGACCGCGTCGACGCGGTGCCAGTGCGAGCGCTGGTGGGCCTCGAGCAGGAACAGGATCGTGGTCGCCGCGGCGCGCTCGCCGGGCCCGGCCGGGGCGCGCCAGGTCTCGCGGTACCAGCCGCCCTCGGGATGCGGCAGCAGCCGCAACGTCTCGATCAGCGCCTTGACCGGGCTCATGCCTCGACCACCTCGACGCCCTTCCAGAAAGCTATTCGGTCGCGAATCTGATCGGCCTCCGGCTTGGGGTCGGGATAATACCAGGCGGCGTCGGCATTGCGCTCGCCGTCGAGCTCGATGGTATAGTAATGCGCGGTGCCCTTCCACGGGCATACGGTGGTGGTCACACTCTTTTCGAGCACCGAGGTATCGACATCGGCGCGCGGAAAGTAGTGATTGCCTTCGACGACCACGGTACGGTCGCTGTGGGCGATGACCTGATCGTTCCACACAGCCTCGACGGCCATGAGAACCCTCCTTCTCCTGTGTCCGGCGGGTAGAGAATTGCGCAACGGGCGGTTCGGTTCCGCCGGAAAGGCAAGGATATGGCGGCGATACGCACCGGCATCGGCGGCTGGACTTATCCCGAGTGGCGCAAGGGCACGTTCTACCCCGAGGGCCTGGCGCAGAAGCGCGAGCTCGAGCACGCCTCGCGCCAGCTCGCCGCGATCGAGATCAACGGCACCGCGCACAGCCTGCAGAAGCCCGAGAGCTTCCGCAAATGGCGCGAGGCGACTCCCGACGGATTCGTGTTCGCGGTCAAGGGCTCGTCCTACGTGACCAACCGCAAGGTGCTGGCGAGCGCCGGCGAATCGCTCGGCAAGTTCTTCGGCCAGGGCCTTGAGGAGCTCGGCGACCGGCTCGGCCCGGTGCTGTGGCAGCTGATGAGCACCAAGAAGTTCGACGCCGAGGATGTCGCCGCGTTCTTCGCGCTGCTTCCCGACGAGGTCGGCGGCCTGCCGGTGCGCCACGCGATCGAGGTCGGCCACGAGAGTTTCGCCTGTGCCGAATTCGTCGACTTGTGCCGCAAGGCCGGCGTGGCGATCGTGTGGTGCGAGCAGCCGAGCCGCGTGCTGATCGCCGACCGGACCGCCGATTTCGCCTACTTGCGCTGCAAGAACCTCGTCTCGACCGAGCCGACCGGCTACCCGCCGAGCGATCTCGCCCGCATCGCCGGCCTGTGCCGCGCCTGGGCCGCGGGCGAAGCGCCGGCCGACTTGCCCTACGCCGGCGATCCGGCGGCCAGCGCCGGCAAGGGCGGGGCGGTCTACGCTTTCATGATCAACGGGGCGAAGGAGCGCGCGCCCGGGGAAAG
>JADMIO010972925.1_pt1 | contig 10360 bp, 10 predicted proteins | sample 8958161 | NCBI WGS metagenome assembly JADMIO01 (sample SAMN16585339, study PRJNA669376) | soil metagenome | isolation source: Crop rotation soil | place: USA: Cullars Rotation, Alabama | collected 2011
CGCGGCTGCGCGTCGGCGCGGGCGCCGGCCAGCACCACCAGCGCGAGCGCGCCGGCCAGCCGCCCGCCGCGCGCCGCGCGTCCGGCGACGGCCGACGGCGGCATCACCGCGGCCTCGCGATGCGGTCGCGCTCGGCGCCCTGCGCCTTCATCACGGTCCACGCGGTCATGTTCACGATGTCCTCCACGGTGCTCTCGTTCTGCAGGAGCGCGACCGGCCGCGACACGCCGAGGAGGATGGGTCCGACCGCGGCGGCGCCACCGAGGCACTCCAGAGTCTGATACGCGGCGTTGCCCGCGGCCAGGCTGGCGAACACCAGGACGTTGGCGTTCCGCGTCAGGGTCGAGAACGGGTAGAGCTCGCGCCGCCGGCCCTCGTCGAGCGCGATCGACGGCTGCATCTCGCCGTCGATCTCGAGCTCGGGCCGCCGCTTGCGGGCCACCGCCAGCGCGGCCTGCACCTTGTCGACCTCGGCGTGGCGCACGCTGCCGAAGTTCGAGTACGAGATCATCGCGACCCGCGGCGTCACGCCGAGGCCGGCGACCGAGTCGGCCATCTGCACCGCGATGTCGGCGAGCTGCTCGGCGTCGGGATCGATGTTGAACACCGTGTCGCCGAAGAACTTCACCGAGTTCTGCAAGACCATCATGTACATGCCGACGGCGACCTTCACGCCCGGCGCCAGCCCGAGGATCTGCAGCGCCGGCCGCACGCTCTCCGGGTACGTGCGCTTGAAGCCGCCGACCAGCCCGTCGGCGTCGCCGCGCTCGACCATCATCATCCCGTAGTAGTTGCTGCCGCGCAGGAGGCTCCTCGCCATCGGCAGGGTCATGCCCTTGCGGCCGCGCAGCTCGGCGAGCCGCAGCGCGTAGCCCTCGGCGGCCGGCGCCTCGCCCGGATCGATCAGCTCCACGTGGGCGAGCAGGGACAGCGACGCCTCCTTGCACAGCGGCTCGATCTCCGCGCGCCGGCCGAGGAGGATCGGCCGCGCGATGTTCTCCTCGACGATCTGCTGCACCGCGCGCAGGACGCGCAGGTTCGCCGCCTCGGGGAAGACGATCGGCCGCGGGTCGCGCCGCGCGGTCTTCGACATCGAGCGCATGATCGAGAACGCCGCGTTCGACGACTTGCGCATCAGCCGGTCGCGGTACTCGGCGACGTCGACGTCCTTCCTCGCCACGCCCGAGGCCATCGCGGCCTCGGCCACCGCCGGCGCCACCCACCAGAGGACGCGCGGATCGAACGGCTTGGGGATGAAGTAGTCGGGGCCGAAGCGGAGCGTGCGCCCGCCGTACGCCGCGATCACCGACTCGGGCACCGGCTCCTTCGTCAGGCGGGCGAGCGCGTTCGCCGCCGCGACCTTCATCGCCTCGGTGACGCTGCGCGCGCGCACGTCGAGCGCGCCGCGGAAGATGTACGGGAAGCCGAGGACGTTGTTGACCTGGTTCGGGTAGTCGGAGCGTCCGGTCGCGACCAGCGCGTCGGGGCGGGCGAGCACGGCCTCGGGGTACGCGATCTCGGGATCGGGGTTGGCCAGCGCGAAGACGATCGGGCGCTCGGCCATCGTCTGCAGCATCGCGGGCGTGACCACGCCGGCGACCGAGAGGCCCATGAACATGTCGGCGCCGACCATCGCGTCGGCGAGGACGCGGCGGCCGTCGTCGGCGCGGGCGAACCGGCGCTTGTGCCGGTTGAGGTCCTCGCGGCCGGCGTGGATGACGCCCTTCGAGTCGCACAGGGTCACGTTCTCGGCCTTCACGCCGAGTGAGACGAAGAAGTCGACGCACGCGATCGCGCCGGCGCCGGCGCCGCTGACGACGAGCTCGAGCTCGGCGAGCGGCTTGCCGGCGATCTCGGCGGCGTTGACCAGGCCGGCGCCCGAGATGATCGCGGTGCCGTGCTGATCGTCGTGGAAGACCGGGATCGAGAGGCGCGCGCGCAGCTTCTCCTCGACGTCGAAGCACGCCGGCGCCGCGATGTCCTCGAGGTTGATGCCGCCGAAGGTCGGCTCGAGCGAGGCGATGATGTCGACGAGCTTGTCGACGTCCTTCTCGGCGATCTCGAGATCGAAGACGTCGATGTCGGCGAACTTCTTGAACAGGCAGGCCTTGCCCTCCATCACCGGCTTGCCGGCGAGCGGCCCGATGTCGCCGAGCCCGAGCACCGCGGTCCCGTTGGAGATGACGGCGACGAGGTTGCCGCGCGCGGTGTACTCCCACGACAGGTCGGGGTCGCGGGCGATCTCGAGGCACGGCTCGGCGACGCCGGGGGTGTACGCCAGGGACAGGTCCATCTGGCTGACCAGCGGCTTCGAGGGGATGACCTCGATCTTCCCGGGTCGCCCGCGGCGGTGGTACTCGAACGCGTCTTCCTTGCGGCCCATGGCCCCACGGTAACACCGGCTCCGTTGCGGACTTCCTCCGCGGACGTCGCGTTCCCCTCTGCACGGGCGACCAAACGTAAGCCGCCCGACAGTCCGAGAGGAGGGATGCAGTGCCTCGCGACCTCGATGAACGACCCAGAGACAGCCAGGCTCCCGCGACCGCGGAGGGGCCGGCACCCGGCAAGGTCACGCTGACGTCCGGGCTGCCGGTGCAGCGCAAGGTGACGGAGGCGCCGGGCGGCGGCGGCGTGCCTCCAGGAGGAGGAGGAGGAGGAGGCAGCGCCGGCGGCGGCGGGGGAGGCGGCGCGGCGCGGCCGCGCGGTGACATCTCGTACGTCGATCAGCTGATCGGCGAGTCGAGCGTCGTGCAGCGCAAGGTCGTGCAGCGCAAGGAGGAGCAGGGCGGGGCCGCACCGGCCGCGGCGGGCCCTGCAGCAGCGGCGGGCCCCGCAGCGGCGGCGCCGGCCGCTGCGGCCGCCAGCGAGAAGGGCGGCGGCCTGCAGCCGACCAGGGACCTCGAGGCGCTGTACGCGCAGGCCGCGGCGGCGAACGGCGAGCTGCAGGCCCACGCCACCGCGATCGCGGCGGCGAGCAAGGGCGTGGCGTCGCCGGGGCCGCTGAAGGGTCGCGAGCGCGCGACGCAGAAGGTGAAGTCCGACTACGGCGGCGACGCATCGTTCCTCTACGACATCGCCCGCGCCACGATCACGTACGAGGCCTTCAAGGACCTGCAGGCCGGCGTGAAGCTGCTGCAGGGGCTGGGCCTCGTGGTCCGCGGCAAGGATCGCTTCGAGAAGCCCACCGACGCCGGCTACCGCGACATGCTCATGAACCTGAAGATGAGCAACGGCCACATCGTGGAGCTGCAGTTCAACCTGAAGCAGATCGTCGACGTGAAGAAGGGCGAGGGCCACAAGATCTACGAGAAGATCCGCGAGATCGAAGCGAAGGCGAAGGGACGCGACATGACCAGCGAGGAGACGAAGCAGATCGAGGAGCTGAACGCGCAGTCGCGCGCGGCGTACGACGACGCGATGGAGAAGGCGATGGGAGGTGACCAGTGAGCGCGCTCGACCGCAGCCGCTTCTTCGTCGTCGGCATCCGGCCGGTGCGCTTCCGCGTGCACGACCAAGGCATGGCGGTCGAGGCCTTCGACTGGGACACCGGCGAGTTCGTGCGCGAGAACAGCTACCTCTCGAAGATCCTCGCCGGCGACGGTGACATCGACGAGCTGTCCGAGCCGGACTTCGACGCCGTCGTCGAGCGGCGGCGCGCCGAGCTCGAGGCCCGCCGGGCGGCGCCGTAGCTGGACGGCCGGCGCGCGGCGCGCGACAGTGCGGCCATGTGGTCGCCCGAGCTGTACCAGCGAGCCTCTCGCTTCGCCGCCGAGCGCCACGGCGCGCAGCAGGTGCCCGGCACCGAGCTGCCGTACCTCCTGCACGTCACGCAGGTCGCCGCCGAGGTGATGCGAGCGATCGCGATCGAGCCCGTCGCGTCGCCGGAGCTCGCGGTCGCGTGCGCGCTCGTGCACGACACGATCGAGGACACCGCGACGACCGCGGAGGAGCTGGCCGCCGCGTTCGGCGACGAGGTCGCGCGGGGCGTGCAGGCGCTCAGCAAGGACGCGAGCCTGCCCAAGGAGGAGCAGCTCGACGACAGCCTGCGCCGGATCCGGGCCTGCCCGCGCGAGGTGTGGGCGGTGAAGCTCGCCGATCGCATCACGAACCTGCAGGTGCCGCCGGCCCGCTGGCTGCCGGGCAAGCGGCGCGCGTACCAGGACGAGGCGCGCCGGATCCACGCCGCGCTCGCCGAGGGGCACGCGGTGCTGGCCGCGCGGCTCGCCGAGCGGATCGAGGCGTACACGGCCTACCTCGCGGGCGGTTGAGGCGCGCCGCGGCGTGTGGGAGGTTCGCGGCATGAGCCCCCAGGCCGATGTTCCGGTCGCGTCAGCGTCGAGGGACGGCGCGGGTCCGACGCCCGCCCAGGTGCAAGAGGCGAGGGTGATGTCGACCCTGCCGAAGGGCGCCGCGCTGATCGCGCTCCTGCCTCCGCCGCACGCGCCCGACGTCGCCGACGAGGTCATCCGCGACCTGGCGGTGCTGCGGGACAAGGCGCTGCACGAGCCGGACGTGATCGCGGCGGTGGCGGCGGCGACGCTCGTGGCGCGGCGGCCGCCGGTGCCCGAGATCGATCCGGGCGTCGAGCTGCTGCTCGACACGCCGGTGATGACCCTCGAGGGCGACACGCTGGCGCGCAAGGGCGTGGCCCAGCGGCTCGTCGAGCTGGCGACCGCGGCGCCGCTGGCGCAGCCGCGCGTCGTCGCGCTCACCGGCGGGGCCGGCACCGGCAAGAGCTCGGTGATCAACATGGCGAGCGAGATCCTGCGCGAGCACCCGGAGGTCGCGTTCGTCGACCTCGACGCCGTCGGGTACGTCAGCGCGGCCGAGCTCAACAAGGCGCTGGTCGGCGAGCTGACCGACTTCTTCAGCAAGGCGGGCGTGGTCGACACCAGCGACTCCGTGCGCGACGCGCTGGCCCGCTACGGCGGTATCGTCGGCGACATCGCCCGCGTCGCCGGCATCAAGGTCGACATCGCCGGCGCGGTGAAGCGCTCGGCGAGCAAGGTGCTGGCCGAGATCGCCGAGATGACGCAGGAGGTGGGCAAGCGGCTCGTGCTGGTGATCGATCACCTCGACCGGCTCCCGCTCAAGGAGCTCGTCGCGATGGTCGAGGCGCTGCGCCACTACGCGGCGATCGCGTACGTGACGATCGTCATCGCGCTCGACCGGCGCGGGATCGCGCTGCGCAACAGCACCGGCGGCGAGCTCGATCCGGCGCTGATCGAGCGGCTGATCACCGTCGAGCTGCGGCTGCCGCCGGCCGATCCGGGCCTGCTCGCCAACCTCGTGCTCGCGGGCCTGGCCGGCGTCGGCAAGCGCCTCGAGCGCTCGATGGACGCGGCGCGCGCCCTGTTCGACCTCGACCACCCCGACGGCGGCCCGGCGCTCGCGCTGATCGACAGCCCGCGCGACGCCAAGCGGGTGATCAACGCGCTGGCCGCCGAGCTGCCGCTGGCCGCCGACGGAGAGGTCCGCGAGGTCTGCCTCGACTCGATGCTGCGGCTCCTCGTGCCCGAGCTCGACGGCCCGCGCCTCGACGCGCGCGTCTCCGCCGAGGGCGCCGACCGCACCGCGCTGCTCGCCGAGCTCGAGGCCGCGGTCGCCGGCCACCGCCGCGCCGGCGGCGCCCGCGTCGCGCTCCGCGCGCTGTTCGCCTGACATCAAACTTTGTGGAGGTGCGGTTCCGCTCGTTGCCAGCGCGCGGGCCCGGGTCCGTGGCTAGTCTTTACTCCTCGGCCGGGGGGCGGCCGGGAGGGGGACCTTGCACGATGAGCGAGCGAGACCAGGCGCACGGAACGCGAGACGTCGACGCAGGCACGAGCGACCGCGGCGGCGCGCCCGGCAAGCGCAGCCTCACCGACCGACTGCCGGTGCAGCAGCGCGCCGTCGACGAGAGCCCGCGGGCTCGCGCGAGCGCGCCGGTGGTGACCACCGCCGGCGACGATCCGTACGGGATGCACCTGCTCGATCGCGGCGGCGCGGTGCAGCGGCGGGCGGGCGACCCGGCGGCCGGCGACGAAGCGGTGCACGAGGCCGCGCAGCACGGCACGCGCGGCGCCGGCGGCGCGCTGCCGCACCTCGACGCGATCCAGCGCTCGTTCGGCCGCCACGACGTGCGCGGCGTGAAGGCCCACACCGGCGCCGACGCCGAGGCCGGCGCGCGCGCGATGGGCGCCGAGGCGTTCGCCACCGGCGATCACGTCGCCTTCGCCGGCGCACCCGGTCTGCACACCGCGGCGCACGAGGCGGCGCACGTGATCCAGCAGCGCGGCGGGGTCGCGCTGAAGGGCGGCGTCGGCGAGGTCGGCGATCCCTACGAGCGTCACGCCGATCAGGTCGCCGACCTCGTCGTGCGCGGCGAGTCGGCCGAGGCGCTGCTCGATCAGATGGCGGGCGGCGGCGCGGCGGGCGGCGGCGCCGTGCAGCGCGCCGCCGTCGTGACCACCTACGGCACGTTCAAGGACGAGAGCTACACGGCGGTCGAGCACGACCACAAGAAGGTGGGCGCCGACATCACGATCTCGTTCGATCCGGCCCATCCCGCCAACGCGAAGAAGATCGGCCTCATGCAGAGCCAGACGTCGATCCAGAACGGCGCCGCGCGGCTGATGCACCCCGGCGACGCCGGCAAGTCGGTGACCAACGGCAACGCGGCGGGCGCGCAGCACGACACGCGCTTCGGCGACAACAACCCGGTCTACGGCGCGCCGCGGCTCGCCGCCGGCAAGGGCCTCGCCGACACGCCGATGAGCGCCGCGCCCGCCGGCGAGGCGGTGGCGCTCAGCCAGAACAGCACCTACGAGCTCGGCTATCGCTACCAGGAGCAGGCGAACTGGAAGACGCAGAAGGCGCGGATGTGGGACCGGCCGCAGCTGCCGGGCGCGGGCAACAACTCGTCGCAGACCTTCGAGACCACCGCGCTCGCCCTCGACGGCGCCGACAAGGACACCTACTACGGCTCGGTGAGCTGGGGCTGGAAGATCGACAACGACGGCAACTTCACCATGCTGCCGCTGACCAAGGTGTCCGACGCCAAGCCCTCGGAGAATTTCACCGAGCCGGCCAAGAAGTGGAACCAGTTCACGGTGGCCTCGAAGCTCGCCGCGCCCGACGCGGGCGGCAACACGACGACCCTCGCCGACGTCGCCGTCAAGATCGACGGCAAGCTCGTCACGATCGCGGCCGGCAGCAAGCTCAACATCGACAAGAACGCCGCGCCGGTCGGCGGGGACATGCTCGCGGTCCTGACCGAGCCGGTCCAGATCGTCGACGGTGGGGTCAAGCTCTGGGCCCTCATCGACAAGACGAAGGTCGCCGCCGGCGCCATGACCGAGGACGTCGTGTGCTCGACCGTGCTGGGCAACCAGCCGTTCACGGTCACGCGCGGCTCCAAGGTCACCGCGCGGCCCGGTGACTTCGGCACCAGGGGCCTCTACGAGATGAAGCAGGCGGTGCTGAAGGACGTCGATATGATGCTCCGCATCGTGTTCATCCCCGGCGTCGACGTGAACGGCGACACCACCGTGCCGCTGCCCATCCCCGCGTGAGCCGGAGCGAGCCATGATGACTCCCTCGCACGAGCTCGCGGCGCGCCTGGTGGACGCCCGCTATCACGGCCTGTTCCTGCGCGGACCCGCCGACGGCGCGCTCGCGCCGATCCGCGCCGACGACCTCGCGGCGCTGGTGATCGATCCGTCGGCGGACGGCGAGGCGCGCTTCCTCGCCGCGGAGCTGTGGCTCGCCGGCCACCGCGAGCTGCCGCCGCCGGCCGACGCCGCCGAGGTGGCCGCGCTCTACGCGCGCGCGCTGGCCGAGGGCTGGGTGGCCGACGCGGGCCCGTGGGGGCTGCCGGGTGAGGTGGGGCCGATCGGGCTGCACGTGCTGCGGCTGGGCGACGCGGCGGTGACGGCCTTGCGTCCGCTCCTCGACGACGCGCGCGGCGTGGTCTACGGCGGCAGCGTGGAGGCGACCGCCGGCAACCGGTACGGCTACCGCGTGAAGGACCTCGCGGCGTTCTACCTGGCGCGGCTGGTCCCGCTGCCCTACGAGCTGCACGTGACGCCCGCCGAGCGCGACCGCGAGATCGACGCGTTGCGCGCGCTGCTCGCCTGATCGAGGGCGCGCGTCGACGGCTCGGCCCGGGCCCGGGCTTGGCGATCCCACGCGACCGCCGCGGTGATGCCGAGACCGTACGCGAGGAGATCCCACGGATCGAAGTGGGCCCCGAGCAGGAGCTCGCCGGCCGTGCCGGCGCCCGGATCGCCGTGGCGCTGGGCGAGCTCGACCACCACCGCGACGACGGCGGTGACGGCGGCGCGGGCGGCGCGGCGCGTGGGCACCACGAGCCCGAGCACCGCGTACACCGCCGCGGCGGCCGCGACGTCGCCGAGGTGGCCGCGCACCAGCCAGCGCAGCGGCAGGCCGGTGAACCCGTAGGCGAAGCACGCGAGGCCGAGCGCGAGGGCCGCCCCCGCCAGGACGATCGACGCGCGCCAGGGCGACATGATCGACCAACGCGCGGGCGGCGCCGGCTATTCGGCGGCCGATGGGGGAGAATCGGCGGGCCGTGCGCGTGTTCTACAGCGACCACCACGTCGTCGAGCTGCCGGCCGGGCACCGGTTCCCGATGGCGAAGTACCGCGCGCTGCGCGAGGCGCTGGTCGCCGAGGGCGTGATCGCCGAGGAGCAACTGCGCCCGGCGCCGGCGGCGACGCGCGACGAGCTCGAGCGGGTGCACGATCCGGCGTACGTGGCGGCGGTGATCGACGGCACGCTCGACGCGAAGGCGCAGCGGCGCATCGGCCTGCCGTGGTCGCCGGCGCTGGTGGCGCGCTCGTCGGCGTCGGCGGGCGGCACGGTGGCGGCGGCGCGCGCCGCGCTCGTCGACGGGCTGGCGGCGAACCTGGCCGGCGGCACGCACCACGCGCACCGCGGGTACGGCAGCGGCTTCTGCGTGTGGAACGACCTCGCGGTCGCGGCCGCGGCGATGCTGGCCGAGGGCCGCGTCGCGCGCGTGCTCGTCTTCGACGTCGACGTCCACCAGGGCGACGGCACCGCCGCGATCTTCGCCGGCGACGATCGCGTGCAGACGTTCTCGCTGCACGGCGCGCGCAACTTCCCGTTCGAGAAGCAGACGAGCGACCTCGACGTCCCGCTGGCCGACGGCGCCGGCGACGACGAGGTGCTGGCCGCGGTCGACCGGGGTCTCGCGCACTTCGCCGCCCAGGCGCCGCCCGGCCTGGTCCTCTACCAGGGCGGCGTCGACGCGCTCGCGTCCGACACCCTCGGCCGCCTGCGCATGACCCACGCCGGCCTCGCCGAGCGCGACCGCCGGGTCTTCGCTCACTTCCGCGGGCGCGATCTCCCGGTCGTCCTCACCCTCGGCGGCGGCTACGCCCGCCCGATCGAGGACACCATCGCCGCCCACGCCGGCACCTACCGCGCCGCGATGGACGCCGCCCGGAACCGCGGGCGATAGCTCTGGCTTCGGGCTATGGTCGGCTCCTCATGGCCGACGCGATCGTGCACTACACGCTGACCGGGAAGACCGCGCTCGTCGCGATGGACGACGGCAAGGCGAACGCGCTGTCGATGCCGATGCTCGACGAGCTCGACCTCGCGCTGACCCGCGCCGAGGCCGAGGCCACGGCGGTCGTGCTGACCGGGCGCCCCGAGCGGTTCTGCGCCGGCTTCGATCTGCGCGTGATGATGTCGAGCCCCGACGCCGCCATCGCGCTCCTGCGCCGCGGCGCCGAGATCCTGCTGCGGCTGTTCGCGCTGCCGCTGCCGCTGGTCGTCGCCGCGACCGGGCACGCGCTGGCCGGCGGCGCGCTGGTCGTCCTGACCGGCGACGTGCGCATCGGCGTCGACGGGCCGTACAAGCTCGGGCTCAACGAGGTGGCCATCGGCCTGCCGGTCCCGCTGCTCGCGATGGAGCTGGCGCGCGCGCGGCTCACGCCGACCGAGCTCACGCGCGCGACGCTCGGCGCCCACATCTACACGCCGGCCGGCGGCGTGGCGGCCGGCTACCTCGACCGCGTCACCTCCGCCGACGCGCTGGCCGCCGAGGCGCTCGCCGAGGCCGCCCGGCTCGGCGCGCTGCCGCGCCACGCCTACGCCGCGACCAAGCAGCGGCTGCGCGGCGCCACCATCGAGCTCATCCGCGCCGGCTTCGAGGCCGACGTGTCGCGCGCCCTCGGCAAGTAGCGCCCGCGCCTCCATGTCGAAGGCGATGGATCGAGTCGACGAGGAGCTGGCCGCGGTCGGCGCCATCCTCGTCGAGGACCGGCTGCTGCGCCGCCTGATCAAGCGGCACCGCCACGTGCCGGGCATGGGGCTGCAGGTCCCGCACGCGGAG
>JADMIO011618512.1_pt1 | contig 10360 bp, 8 predicted proteins | sample 8958161 | NCBI WGS metagenome assembly JADMIO01 (sample SAMN16585339, study PRJNA669376) | soil metagenome | isolation source: Crop rotation soil | place: USA: Cullars Rotation, Alabama | collected 2011
GGGGTTTCAACCCCGCCTAGAACGCGATCAGATGCGTGTACTTCAGCAGCAGCGCGCGGCGTATGTCGCCCGGCAGCCGCGTCTCGTTCCACACGACATAGATGTCGCTCAGGGGATGGTGGATCAGGTTGAACCGGATGTTGGAGAGCCACGTATCCGCTTCGCCGTTGTACTGGACAAAGGCGTTGAGAAACATCTTGGGCGTGAAGGACCAGTCGAGACGAAAGCGCGCCAGGTTGGCGGCAAACGTGCCCAGCGGCAGATCGATGTTCGTCCTCGTCAGGCTGGCGGTGGTCGCCACGTGCTCGTTGAGCCGCACGCGCACGCCGCCGGTGGCGATGCGCTGAGTCCCCGTCCAGAACTCCCCCGTCTCCAGGCTGACGTTGCCTGACAACCAGGCGCTCTGGTTGGAGCGGTAATCGACGGACACGTTTTCGAATGCGTGCTCACCTGCAGGAATCCGCAGGTTCCGCCCCACCGTGAATGGCGCATCGAGCCGTTCGTAGGTGCTGTTGGCGCTGGCGTTCAGCGTCGCGCCGTCGCGCAGCTGCAATTGATACGTCAGGCTCCCGACCCGTGTGAGCGACTGGTCGTAGCGATCGTTGTTCGTCGCATCGATCGTCACGCCCAGGCTTTGCTCACGCACCAGCGCACTGCGGTTCGCCGGGCGCAGCACGCGCTCGTAGGAGCCGAAGAGCGTCGCGATGCCGCGCCGCGGTACGAACCCGAGATCGTCGCGAAACGCGTCGCCGATGTGGACGAGGCCGAGGCGCGCACGGTGCGCGTTGGTATCCAACCGCAGGCTGGTGCGTCCCGCCAGATCGCCGGGTTCACCCTCCGTGGCGCTGCGCATGGCGAACGCTTCGATTTCCAGCGTGGGCCTGGGCACGAACCGCAGATCGACCCCCGCCACCCTGTTGAAGCTGCGACTGCCTGTCGCTTCACGGCCGAAATAAAACGCACCCACGGCCGCCTTGCTCGACACGTCCCGCCTCATTCGCGCGACCGTGAAGTTGGCGCCAGGCTGGCCGTTGAACTCGTCGGTCTGCATCGAGAGCAGGCCGATGCCGTTGCCGGCGGCCCGGCCGGTCAAGCGGAGTCCGCCGATCACGGGGATGGGCTGACCAGACGATGAGAGGCCGATGCGGCGGCTGAAGAAGGGGACGAGATCGCGGCGCTCAGACTCGGTGGCGGCCATGCCCACCTGGAAACTGGCGGGGCTCTCGAGAAAGAACTGGCGCTTCTCCGGAAAGAACAGGCTGAAACGGGTGAGGTTGATCTGCTGTTCGTCCGCCTCGACCTGCGAGAAGTCTGTGCGATAGCTCGCGTCGAGCAGCAACGACGACGTCACGCCCCATTTGAGATCCGCGCCGGCGTCGCCGTCGCCCTTCCAGTTCTTCGTCCCGGCCGATCCGTTTGTGACGCTTCCTGTCGTGAACGGCGTGACGCGCAGATCGCTGCCACGGCTCTTGACGCCGGTGATGCCGGTCAGCAGTCCCGCGTAGCTGACGGCGTAGTGCGAAAACTGGCGAGGCACCGGCGACCAGGTGACGTACTCGTTCTTGCGGCGGATGACCCGCTGCATGTTGAGCCCCCACTGCTGTTCGGCGCCCGATGGAAAGCGCAGTGTCTTGAACGGCACCGCGATTTCGGTGCTCCATCCGTTCGGAAGCACTTTCGAGCGGCTGAACCAGACACCGTCCCAGTTGGCGTCATTGCGCCGGCCGTTGTCGGTGGCCTGCACGTCGCGCTGCGCGCCCGCGGCGTTGGTGTTGAATCCATAGCCCGTGCGGTGATCGAGGAAGGTGTCGAAGACGAGCAGAAACGAGTCGCTCTGGAAATTCGAAAAATCGCGACGGAGCGAATCGATGATGAGGCGGTTCGGCTCGCTGTCGTAGAGCATCGCACCGATGTACAACATGTCGTTGTCGTACAGAAAACGGACTTCCGTCCGCTCGGATGCGGGGCCGAACTCATTCGGAAACTGCTGGTAGAAATCGCCCACGGGTTCGGCCAGCGCCCAGGCCGCTTCGTCGAGCGAACCGTCCACCACAACCGGTTCGGTCGTGCGCACCGCGGCTGCGCGCTTGGTGGCACGCACGGCCTGGAGGTTGAAATCCTGCGCAGAGGCGGTCAGCACCAGCCCGTGGACACAGATCAGAGAGAAAACCGCGAGGCGCATACAGGTCAAGGTCCCGGAAGCCCGGCCGATCATACCCTTCGGCGACGACTCGGGAGATAATCTGTCCGGCCCGCCCAACCCCTGGGCATCCAGAGGAGGCCTTTATGCGCTTCGCGTCTGCCCTTCTTTCTCTCGCTATATCCGCCGCGCCTGCGTACGCGCAGAGCCGTTCCGTGGCCGCCGCCGACTGCGCGCGGCTGGCGACATCACTGTCACTGAAGAACACCAAGGTGATCTCGTCGCAGGCGATCGAGGCCGGCAAGTTCACGCCGCCCGCCGGCGGCGCCGCAGCGGCCAAGGCGGCCGCGTCGCTGCCCGCGTTCTGCCGCGTGTCGCTGGCGATCACGCCGACCGCTGATTCCGACATCAAGTCGGAAGTGTGGCTGCCGATATCAGGCTGGAACGGCAAGTTCCTGCAGGTGGGCAACGGCGCCTGGGGTGGATCGATTCAGTACGGGCCGCTCGGCGAGGGGCTTCGTCGTGGTTACGCGGTGGCCTCGACCGACACCGGACACACCGGCTCTGACGCGAGCTTCGCGGTGGGCCATCCCGAGAAGCTGATCGATTTCGGCTATCGGTCGGTGCACGAGACGGCGCTGCATGCAAAGGCGACCGTCGCGGCTCTCTATGGCACGCAGCCGCGCCTGTCGTACTTCGACGGCTGCTCCGGCGGCGGACGCATGTCGTTCATGGAAGCACAGCGCTTCCCGACTGACTTCGACGCCATCATCGCCGGCGCACCTGGCTACAACCGCACGGACGTCGCGTTCCAGACGCTCGGCATGATGCAGGCGACGCACGCGACGAAAGAAAGCTTCATCCCGCCCGCCAAATACCCGGCCATCCACAAGGCCGCGCTCGATGCGTGCGACGCCAAGGACGGCCTCAAGGACAACCTGATTAGCGATCCACAGAGCTGCTCGTTCGATCCGGTTGCGATCGCCTGCGAAGGCGCCGACACCTCTTCATGCCTGACGAAGGCGCAGGTCGAAGCGGCCCGGAAAATTTATGCGGACGTCTACGACCCGAAGTCCGGCAAGGTCGTTGCGCCCGGCCTCGAACCGGGAAGCGAGCCGCAGTGGGGCGCCGTCGCCGCGAATGAACCGCACCCGATGTACAACGACCTCCTCCGCTTCATCGTCCATGGCGATGCCAAGTGGGAGTACACGCAGCTGGACATCTCGAAGGATCTCGAGCGCGCGCGCAACGTGGACAAGGGGATTCTCACCGCCGACTCGGCCGACCTTACGTCGTTCGTGAGCCGCGGCGGGAAGCTCCTGATGTACCACGGCTGGGGCGACATGAACATTCCGCCCATGGGCTCGGTCAACTACTACAACCGCGTGGTGGCGACGATGGGCAAGGAGAAGACGGCCAGCGCCGTGAAGCTGTTCATGGTGCCGGGCATGGGCCACTGCGGCGGCGGCGACGGCCCGAACGAGTTCGACATGCTCACGGCGCTCGATCAGTGGCGCGATCAGGGAAAGACGCCGGCGCAGATCACGGCATCGCAGTCGGCCGAAGGCAGCGTCATCCGCACGCGGCCGCTGTGCCCCTTCCCGCAGATCGCCAAGTACAAGGGGACTGGCAGCATCGACAAGGCGGAGAATTTCACCTGCAGCGCGCCCTGACGCCGCAGCGATGGAGGGGGCATGACAAAAGGCGACAACGACGCACAGCGAGCGAAGGGCGAGGCGATTGAACAGCGCCTCACGATGTTTGCCGCGGAGATGGGACGGATCGTCGGTACCATTCAGGCGAAGGCCGAAGGCTGGATGGACCGCGAGACCCTCAACACGCAGATTGCCGGCGTGCGTGACAGCGCCGCGCAGTTGCTCAGGCAACTCGCGCGCGCGACCGAAGCCCCGGCGAAGAAGCCGGCGGTAGCAGCGGCGCGCGGAGGAGACAAAGGGCGTAGCGGCGGCGTCGTCGACGCGCCCGGCAAGAAACATCGCCAGCGCCCGCCGGCTGGTCCGAGTGCCAGCATCACCAGGAGCCAATCGTCGAAAGTGCGGGCAGCAAAGACGATGGTGAAGACAGACCGGCGCCGCGGGCGAGGCTAGCTCGCGGCCACTGCCGCACGCAGGCGTCAGCCGGATTTTCCCGCACACGCCGCGGAAGTATTCCCTCCCGCGTTCCTGAATCGCTGATCGCGCCGACGCGCTGGCCCTCGGTTGCGTGGAACGGCACTTGCCGATTCCTCATCCGTGAGGCTTGCCCTTGCGGTCCTGGCCGTTGTTCTCGGAAGCACGACCTCGAGTTATGTCAGGCTGCGGCAGCCGCCGTTCCTCACCTACCAGGAATTGGTGACTCTTGGAACGACGGATGATGTCGGCGGCAGACTTCGCGACAAGCTCCAGACGATAACCACCACGCCTTTCATCAGCAACGAGGCCTACTACCGCGGTGCGAAGCCCCATCGCCCAGTACTGAATCAACTGGGAAGGTCGCTCCGACTCGTGACATGGAACATCGAACGAGGACTGCAGCTGGATGGAATCAAGCTGTTGTTCGCCCATACCGAGGAGTTCCTCAGGCAGGCTGAGCGCAACGAAGCGAAGGTGGATATCACGCAGATGCGGCAGGACATCGAGGTCCTCAAGTCGGCAGACGTTCTTGTTCTCAACGAGGTCGACTGGGGCCTGAAGCGCACCCAATATCGAGCCGTCGTCCGGGAACTGGGCAATCTGCTGAACATGAACTGGGCCTACGGCGTCGAATTCATCGAAGTCGACAGCATCAGCCTGGGGACAGAGAAACTGGAGGAGTTGGAGAACGAAGCCGAGCGGCAACGGCTCCTCGCCGAGATTCAGATCGACAAGAGCAAGTTGAAGGCCTTGCACGGTACCGCCGTTCTCTCCCGCTACCCGATTGAACAGGCGCACCTGGAACCATTTCAGACCGCGGCTTATGACTGGTATGCCGGAGAGAAGAAGACACTGGACCCCCTGGAAAAGGGAGAACGTCTTGGCGCGGAGGCAGCCTTTCTGGAGAAGATCACGAGGCAGATTCGGCGAGGCGGCCGCAACGCGCTGATCGTCACGCTCGCCGTTCCGGACGTGAAAGAGAAGCGTGTGACGGTGGCGGCGACGCACCTTGAAAGCAATGCCAAACCTGAGATCCGTCGTAGACAGATGGCGGAACTTCTCTCGTTGATCGGAGACATCCCGAATCCAGTCATCGTCGCAGGTGACCTGAACACGACCGGCAGCGACTCGAGCCCGACCAGCATCAAGAAGCAGATATACCAGCGGCTGGGCAGCACGTCGTTCTGGACCAACACGGCCATCAAATATGCCACCGGGGTTGGCGTGCTCTACGACATTGCAAAGGGCACGATCAACACGGCGAAGAATCAGGATGACCCCACCGCAAGAAACGTCCCGCTCGTCGCCACCAACCCGGAGAGCGAATTCTTCGACGTGCTCGAAGACTTTCGCTTTCACGACGGCTTCGCGTTTGACTTCCGCGGAAACATCAATCGAACCATCAACGGTACCGAGGGCACGCTTGCCAACTCGAACCAGCGGGATACAAAAGGATTTGCCACCACCTACGAATTTGAGCGGCCCCTGAGCATTGTTGGAAAGCTGAAGCTCGATTGGATATTCGTGAAGGGATATTCGACAAATCACCGCGACGACACCCAGCCCTATCGGTTTGCGCCTCACTTCGCCAGAACACTGGGACTGATCAACTACGCGCTGCCGACACGCCTCTCCGATCACGATCCCATCAGCGTTGACCTGCCGTTTGAGGAACCGGTCGCCCCCTCTCCCGCGTTTGTTACGTCGACGTCATCGACCGTTTCCTTCGTGTTGACATCCGCTCACTAAGCTCGGGGTAATCCCAATCTTCCCGAGCCAGTGAGGTGCGATGCTCATGAGAATCTGCCGATCGGTGATTGCTCTGTCCTTTCTGTGTGCGGCGACGGCGTACGCGCAGGTCGGCGCGCGCCAGCGCCTCGACCTCAGTTGGCGGTCGGACAGGTGTCGGATCGGGTCGAGGTCACGGCCACCGCTCCGCTCTGGACACCGACTCGAGCCAGCGCGGCCAGGTCATCGGCACCAGGAGTACGGGCGGCGAACTCGACCGTAATTAGGAATCTCCAGCGGCGACGGCAAATCCGCTGTAGTATTAGTGCGAACAGCGCCGCAACAGTTCGAGATACCTCACGACACTTCCACTCCTCACAACACATCTCTCTCGCTGGGGAACCGGGCCTTGGCCCTCTGCCTCGACGGGACTGGTATGCCACGAGACCAGGACCACGCGGCACGTTAACGGCCAATCCCGGCCACTTCTCGACAGGATTTACCTATGTCTTCAACAACCGGCACCATCAAGCGCATCACCGACAAGGGCTTTGGCTTCATCGCGACGCCCGACGGCACCGAATACTTCTTTCACCAGTCGGCGTGCACGGGCAAGCCGTTCGACTCGATGCGCGAAGGCGAGACGGTGACGTTCACGATCGGCCAGGGGCCCAAGGGCCCGCGCGCCGAGAACGTCGTCCCCTCCTAGCTCTAGCGGTTCCACAGGCCCCGATGGCCCCTCGCGGGACTATCGGGGCCTGCCTTTACAGCCAGCCGTGAGCCACGTAACATTCCGCGCTCATGGACGCCGAAACACTGAAAGTCGTCGCGCAGGTCGCGGGCATCGGCGGTGTCGCCCTCGCCGTACTGCTGATGGTGTTTCGCGAGGTCATCCAGAAGAACATCTTCCCGAACCTGTCGCAGGACAGCGGCTACCGGCTGCTGCGCCTGATCATCGTGTCCACGTGGAGCGTGGCGATCGTCGGCGTCGGCGCATGGGTCTACGCGAGGGAACAGGCCAAGCCGACCGTCGATGAGACGGGGACGGTGGTGAAGGAGTTTACCGTCTCCGGCCTGATCACCGACGGGGACAACAACGGCCTGAGCGACGTGGACGTGTTCATGGTGGGCGCCGACGACCACGTGCGCACCAACGACTCGGGCGCGTTCACGCTCAAGCTCAGGGCCCCCGAGAACACCATCGTCAACGTGCGCGTGTCGAAGAGCGGCTACCGCGCGCGCACCGAAAACGTGAAGCTGCCCAGTACCGGTCTGATCGTGGCGCTCACGGCGTCCGGGTCAAGCGGATCGCCGCTCGCGCCCCAGTCCCCTGCCATAGCGTCGGTTGTCGACGGCCCGCGCGAAGAGGCAGGACCTCGGCCCCCTGCAGCAAGCACCGGCCGGATCTACCTCCGCTATCAGGGCGACCTCTTCGCCTGCATCCTGAACGTGACGTTCCGTCTCGGCGATCGGACGGTGTCGCCGGTGGCCGGCCCCGGCCAGCCGTTCGCGGTCGACAACATCCCGCTCGGCAACACTCCGTACACAGTGGGTGGCGTGATCACGTGCCCGAGCTTTGGTGGCGCTTGCACGGCAACCGGATCGGGCCGCCTGATGCTGGAGAACGAGGACACTTACAGCGTCGTGTGGCAGCCGAATTATCCGAGCTGCCAGGTGGGCCTGGTCAAGCAGCCCTAGGCACCGTACGTAGTGTCCGGCTTCAGCCGGACCGCATTCGTACGTAGTGTCCGGCTTCAGCCGGACCTTGGTGCGTCAGTCCGACTTCGATTGCCATCCAGCGTCCAATTGGACCGCGTCCAGGATCTGCTCAACGGTGTAGATCGATGAGCCAAGGAACGGGTACTCGGAAACCGATTTCGCCAATCCGGCCCTGACCGGGACCTGACGGCGGTGAGCGGTGCAAAACGTCAGGAAATACCGATGCAACCCGCGGTAGTCGAAGGTGGCGAGGTGCTCTGGTTTGCCGGTGAGCATGCCGGCGATGAGGCAACCGGCGAGCCACGGTCCGGCTGAAGCCGGACACTACGTACCGAGACGGTTCGCCTGAAGCGGACACTACGTACACCTGCTTCAGGTCTAGTTCAGGCGCTGACAGGAGTCCGCTGGACCGAGTCTGGTGCCAGCAGGTAAGCGCACCGTCACTGGCTTTCCGTCAAACGCAGACAACGTCCAAATCGTGCGGCCGCGCGCGTCGCCGAGGCAGACCGCCTCAACTTCTTCGGGAAAGAAATCGTCGACACTGCGCAGCGCACCGGTTCGCGCGCCGCATCCGTTGCCGCGAACCGTTTCGGTGAACGGCGGGGCTTCCACAACCTGCGCTCCCACGAACACGCGCAGCACGAGCGGCTGGCGGACGAACCGGTGGACGTGAATCACGCGTTCCTTGTCGCGCAGGTACGTTTCCACCACCCCGTTGACATCGGCGTCGGGGTCTCGCACTTGCTCATGCGGCGGCGTCAGCACTTCGATGGCATAGGGAAAGTCGCAGTCTGGCACCATGACAATCCCATCCGGATTGGGATGAACATCCTCGACCAGCGTTTCCTTTCCGCTCAGCGCGCCGCAGTGATTCGAGGTAGACCACAACATGTGCGCCGACACTGTAAGGTCGGTCACAGGTCGCTCGTTGTCGTCCACGAATCGCAGTTGTCTCGGTTGCGCTGAGCGTCGCACCGTGAGCACGAGGAGCGGCGTCTCGCCTTCGCGAACGGTCACCGACTGTCCCTGGCCAAAGCCAATCGTCACCTCCGACGGCACGTCGTCGCCAAGCGCGCCCTTGATCCCCAGCCAGCGAAATGGATCGGAGCGAAGCGACACGAAGTCGCTCCCCGTCAGGTAGATGAATGCCGACTCCATGTCGTCGGCTCGCGGCCAGCGCGAACGGAGCCACTCGGGATCGAGCGGGAGGTGCAGGACGACGCCTTCAGCGTTGAAGGTGAAGCTCAGAGGAATGCGCTCGGTGTCGCCCCAGGCGACCAACAGGAGCTCAGCGCTCGACACAACCGTGGCGCCGCCGTCGGAGGCGCGAACCCGGATGCCGAGCTCAGTCGCGGAGGCGGGCCAAGCTAAAACAAGGATAACGAGGCAAATCATCAACCACGAAGGGCACGAAGAACACGAAGGGTCCTTTTTCTCCAAGAGAGAGTCCTTCGTGATCATCGTGATCTTCGTGGTTTGAAAGCGTTACTCCCTAGAAGCGCAACCTCAGCCCCAGCTGCACCTGCCACCGCGAGCGCAGGTCATCGCGCGCGAAGCGAACGCCGCCCGGGCGCGCGATCGCGTTCAGCGTGTAGGCATAGCGCCCGGCCGCTTCGGTGGCGGTGGTCACCAGCAGGTCGTTGAACGCCGCGTACTCCACCTGTCCCTTGGTGTGGTCGAGCAGGTTCAGCAGATTCAGGACGTCAACGGTGAACTCGGGCCGCCAGCGCCCGATCGGCACGTCGGCTGCCGCGCGGAAGTCGAGCGTGTTGGTCCAGGGCGCGCGGCAGGAATTGCGCGTTGCGATGGTGCCCGGCGAGAAACCGTCGCAGTTCCCAGCATCGAGAAACGACGCCAGCTGCGCGTAAGTGCCGTTGGTGATGGTGACGTCGCTTTCACGCGGGTAGAACAGCAGGTCGTTGGTCGAAGCGCCGTCGCCGTTGACGTCGGTGCCGAAGTTGTACGAGTAGGGGCGTCCGGTCTGGCCGCTGTAGTACATCGAGAACGTCACGTTCGTTTTTCGCAGGTCCAGCTGGTAGGAGCCGCTGAGCACCACGCGATGGCGCACGTCGAAGTTCGACACGCCGACCAGCGGATTGTTGATGTCACCAGGCGTGTAGACGTTGATCCACGTCGACCGCGCGGTGCTGTTGGTGGTGTCGCTCACCGAGTCGGATCGACCGTAGGAGTACGCCCCGCGCGCGAACCAGCCGCCGGCATAGCGGCGCTCGAGCTGGGTGGTGATCATCCAGCTCTGTCCCTCGTTCGTGTTGCGCAGCAGGATGACGTCGTTGAACGTCGGGTTCACGCGGCCGAAGAACGGCCGACCGTCGGGGCGCGTGCTCGTTTGCACCAGGTTCAGGTTCCGGTACGTCACATCGTCGACGGTGTTGGTGAAGAGCAGCTCGACGTCTCCAATCAGACCGAACCAGAGACTGCGGTCATATGCCAGGTTCCCGCGAACGATCGACGGGAACTTGTAGTCGGGATCGACCACGTCGATCTCGTTGGTGCCGGCATTGCCGACCGCCTTCGGCTGATTGTCGGGGTTGGCCGAGAACGGCACGCTGTTAGCCGCGTTGAAGGTGAGCGAGATACGCCGGAACTCGATGCCGGTGTTGCCGTACTGATTCGACAGGTAGAC
>JADMIO010828381.1_pt1 | contig 10358 bp, 6 predicted proteins | sample 8958161 | NCBI WGS metagenome assembly JADMIO01 (sample SAMN16585339, study PRJNA669376) | soil metagenome | isolation source: Crop rotation soil | place: USA: Cullars Rotation, Alabama | collected 2011
CTTTCCCCGCCTCAAGGTCTCACTCACCCTCCTCCGCCACATCGACCTCTCCTCCCTCCTCGCACCGCCCACCGCCCTCACCACCGACCAGTGCACCGACCACCTCATCCGCGCCGACCGCGACTCCCGCAACTGCCATCCCTCCATGGAAGTCGACGACTACGACCGCACCCAATACCTCGAGCACCTCGCCACCGAAGAACACGCCGACTCCCCACCCCCCCACCAAACCCACACCCGCCTCCGCGGCACCAAAGTTACCTCCCCCGAACCCGACCCCACCCCCTGACCCCTCCCCACAAACGACGAATGACGAAGCGCCTATCATCGCTTCGTCATTCGTCATTGATTAGTCATTAGCCCTTAGTCATTAGTCATTCCTTCCCGTATATTTCCCCCCCTATGTCCTTACGCGTCTACAACACCCTCACCCGCGAAAAAGAACCCTTCACCACCGTCACCCCCGGCCAGGTGAAGATGTACCTCTGCGGACCCACCGTCTACAAATCCCCCCACATCGGCCACATGGTCGGCCCCGTCATCTTCGACGCGATTAAGCGGTATCTGCAAACCAAGGACTTCAAAGTCACCTGGGTCGTCAACATCACCGACGTCGACGACAAACTCATCGACAAAGCCAACGAGCTCAAAACCACCGTCCCCGCCCTCGCCGAAAAACACACCAGGGAATACCACGACGCCCTCGCCTGGCTCGGCGTCGATACCATCGACCACTTCCCCAAAGCCTCCGAATACATGGGCGAAATCGTCAAGCTCTGCCAGACCCTCATCGACCGCGGCCACGCCTACGCCACCGACGGCAACGTCTGGTTCAACGTCACCACCGACTCAGACTACGGCAAGCTCTCCAACCGAAAAGTCGAACAGCAGGAATCCACCGGCCGCGAACTCGCCGGCTCCGGTAAACGCAACCCCGCAGACTTCGCTCTCTGGAAATCCGCCAAGCCCGGCGAACCCGCCTGGCCCTCCCCCTGGGGCGACGGCCGTCCCGGCTGGCACATCGAGTGCTCCGCCATGTCCATGAAACTCCTCGGCGAATCCTTCGACATCCACGGCGGGGGCATGGACCTCCTCTTCCCACACCACGAAAACGAACTCGCCCAGTCCGAATCCGCCACCGGCAAACCCTTCTCCCGCTACTGGCTCCACAACGGCCTCACCCGCATCAAAACCAAGCTCTCCTCCGGCGAATACGCCAACGAAAAAATGTCCGGCTCCATCGGCAACGTCGTCAACGTCTTAGACTGGAAGACCCAAGGCGAAAACCCCGACCTCGTCCGCTACCTCCTCCTCTCCACCCACTACCGCCGCCCCATCGAATTCAACGACGAGGTCCTCTCCAACACGAAAAAGGCCTACGCCGTCTTCACCCGCCTCTTCGACCGCGTCGAACGTCTCACCGGCGCCACCACGCCGGGTCAGACGTCTGGACGCGACAGCGCCCAGACGTCTGGCCCGGATTCTTCCTTCCCCCAATCCGTCGCCGCCTACAAACAAAAATTCCTCGACACCATGGACGACGACTTCAACACCGCCGGCGGCATCGGCGTCATGCACGAACTCGCCGGCGAAATAAATTCCTTCATCGAACGCACGGGACTGGAGAAGTCCAAAGACCCCTCCGCCCTGAGTGCCGCGTCCCAAGCCACCGCCACCCTCAAATCCCTCGGCTCCATGATGGGCCTCTTCCGCGTCTCCGCCTCCGCATCCACTTCCTCCTCCGCCGACACCGCCCTCGTCAACAACCTCATGACCCTCCTCATCCAACTCCGCGCCGACGCCCGCGCCTCCAAGCAATTCGCCCTCGCCGACTCCCTCCGCAAAGGCCTCACCTCCCTCGGCATCACCCTCGAAGACCGCCCCGACGGCACCATCTGGCGAAAGTCCTAAACAAACCCTAACGCGATTATTCCCCCCGCCCCCACATTTTTTAATTGCCACGATTTTGTAAAGGACGTAAATTAAATCCAGTCACACACTCGCACACTTCCACATCAGGTGAACACATGCACGGACGCCCCGCTCCACGTCGTCACGGCTTCACGCTCGTCGAACTCCTCGTCGTCATCGGCATCATCGCCCTCCTCATCTCCGTCCTCCTCCCCGCCCTCAACCGCGCCCGCGAAGCCGGCAACACCGTCAAGTGCCTGTCCAACCTCCGCCAGATCGCCCAGGGCATCCAAAGCTACGCCGCCCTCCACCAGGGCTACCTCGTCCCCGGCTGGATCGGCAACAACAACACCGCCGGCATGGGCCTCGATAACTACGCCACCCTCCTCGTCTCCGGCAAACACGTCCCCGCACCCAACCAGGGCTCCACCACCGCCGACTTCAATAAAATGGAATCCACCGGCGAGTCCGTCTTCCGCTGCCCCAACGGCATCGACATCAAACATGAAACCGGCGCCGGCGCCGAAGGCCTCGGCAACCCCGACGCCACCACCACCGCCCGCGCCTCCCAGTACTGGCGCCGTAAGTCCATCACCCCCGGCACCGGCACCAATGTCATGGTCGACACCTGGTACGGCATCAACATGAGCGAAACCGGCACCATGACCGCCAACCCGCCCCAATCGGCGATCACCGCCTTCGAAGCCCCGCAAGCCATCTTCCCCATGCGCCTCATCATCCAAACCGCCAACCCCAACATCGGCCTGATGGTCGGCAAACTCACCCGCCTCAGCCAACTCAAAAAGTCCGGCGAACTCGCCCTCGTCTACGACGGCCTCCGCGGCCTCAACGCCAACGTCTACAAAATCAGCGCCCGCCACAACAACAAGAAGTACACCAACGTCATGATGGCCGACGGACACGTCGAAACCCTCCTCTGGGCCGACTTCCCCAAGATCACCACCGCCCAATGGCGCGGCACCGACCTCACCGTCTTCGGCAACAACCAACACCCCAAGTGGCGCCTCGACCAGTAACTCATTCTATAAGTTGACGTAACAACTTCCCCACCTCTGGACGATCGGCGGACGATCCCCCACAATCGCCCCCCGCATGACCGACCCCGCCTCCGCCCCGCCCCTCCTCCAGATGTCCGGGATCAAAAAGATCTACCCCGGCGTCCGCGCCCTCGACGGCGTCGACTTCACCCTCCGACAAGGCGAAATCCACGCCCTCCTCGGTGAAAACGGCGCCGGCAAGTCCACCCTCATCAAGGTCCTCACGGGCGCCACCTCTCGCGACGGCGGCCAGATCGTCCTCCAAGGCCGCGAAATCTTCCCCAAGTCCACCAAGGACGCCCAAAGCTCCGGCATCTCCACCGTCTACCAGGAGATCAACCTCGTCCCCACCCTCTCCGTCGCCGAAAACCTCTACCTCGGCCGCGAACCCCGCCTGATGGGCGCCATCCGCTGGGGCCGGATCAAGCGGCTCGCCCGCGCCGCCTTGGAGCGTCTCAACATCCACATCGACGTCACCCGCGACGTCGGCGAATACTCCATCGCCATCCAGCAGATGGTCGCCATCGCCCGCGCCGTCGACATCCAGGCGAAGATCCTCATCCTCGACGAGCCCACCAGCTCCCTCGACTCCGGTGAGGTCGAACAGCTCTTCGGCCTGATGCGCCGCCTCAAAGGCGAAGGCCTCGGCATCGTCTTCGTTACCCACTTCCTCGACCAGGTCTACGCCGTCACCGACCGCATCACCGTCCTCCGCAACGGCAAACTCGTCGGCGAGTACCAGACCGCCCAACTCGGCCGCATGGACCTCGTGGGCAAGATGATGGGCAAGGAACTCGCCGAACTCGAATACGGCAAAGACGCCGGCGCCTCCGCCACCCGCGCCACCGGCCAGACCGTCGTCGAAGCCCAAGGCCTCGCCCGCACCGGCTCCATCCAACCCATCGACCTCGCCATCCACGAAGGCGAAGTCCTCGGCCTGGCCGGCCTCCTCGGCTCCGGCCGCACCGAGATCGCCCGCCTCCTCTTCGGCGTCGACAAACCCACCGCCGGCGCCGTCGTCGCCCGCGGCGACAAGGTCTGGTTCAAGGGCCCCCGCGACGCCATCCTCAAGGGCTTCGCTTGCATCCCCGAAGACCGCAAAGTCCAGGGCATCATCCCCGACCTCACCATCCGCGAGAACATCATCCTCGCGCTCCAAGCCAGTAAGGGCTGGATCAAGGCATACCCGCGCAAGTTCCAGGAGCAGCTCGCCGACCAGTACATCCAGGCCATCGGCATCGCCACCCCAAACGCCGAGCAGCTCATCAAAAACCTCTCCGGCGGCAACCAGCAAAAAGTGATCCTCGCCCGCTGGCTCGCCTCCCAGCCCAAGCTCCTGATCCTCGACGAACCCACCCGCGGCATCGACGTGGGCGCCAAGGCCGAGATCCAGAAGCTCGTCCTGTCCCTGGTCAAGGAAGGCATGGCGATCCTGTTCATCTCCTCCGAACTCGAAGAGGTCGTCCGAGTCAGCGACCGCGTCATCGTCCTCCGCGACCGGCAAAAGGTCGGCGAGCTCCAAGGCGGGGAGATCAGCGAACACGCCATCATGACGACGATCGCCGGGGGGGCACACTAATGAGGACCCAGACCCAACCCCCGCCACCCGTGCCGGCCGCGACCTCGCGGTATAACCAGCGCAAGGGCGTCCCGAAGATCGTCTGGCCGCTGGCGGCACTGATCGTGATCCTCCTTTACAACTGGCTCTTCACGCCCGGCTTCTTCCACATCGAACTCCGCGACGGGCGGTTCTTCGGCAGCCTGGTGGACGTGCTCAACCGCGCGGTGCCGGTGATGCTGCTGAGCGCAGGCATGACGCTGGTCATCGCGACCGGCGGCGTGGACCTCTCCGTCGGCGCGGTCATGGCGATGGCGGGCGCGATCGCCGCCTCGCGAATCGCGGAACACGGAGACTCGTTGGGCGTGGCACTTGCCGCGGCCGCGGGGATCTCGTTGCTGGCCGGCGCGTGGAACGGGGTGCTCGTCGCCTACATGGGCATCCAACCGATCGTCGCGACGCTGGTGCTGATGGTCAGCGGGCGCGGGATCGCACAGCTCATTTCCGGCGGGCAGATCATCGCCGTCGACCATAAGGGCTTCGATTACCTCGGAAACGGCGTGCTGTTCGGGCTGCCGTTCCCTGTGACGCTCGCGGTCATCGCGTACCTCGTCGTGGGCGTGCTGACCCGGCGGACGGCGCTGGGACTCTTCGTCGAATCCGTCGGCAACAACCCCGTGGCCTCCCGGTTCGCGGGCATCAACGCCCGGGTCGTGAAGCTGATGGTGTACGTGGTCTGCGGCGTCTGCGCGGGGGTCGCCGGGCTCGTGATGGCCTCGAACATCCGGGCATCCGACGCCAATAACGTGGGGCTCTACCTGGAACTCGACGCGATCCTCGCGGTGCTTATCGGCGGGACGTCCCTCACCGGCGGGCGGTACACCCTGGTCGGATCGCTCGTCGGGGCGCTGATCATCCAGACGACAACGACGATGATCCTGACGCGCGGAGTGGCGGTGGAGGTGACGCTGCTGGTGAAGGCGATCATCATCTTCGTGATCGCGATCTTCCAGGCCGAGCGGTTCCAGCGGCTCATCGGGGCCGTGCTCGGGAGGGGAAAGTAGATGCGTAAGCTCGCTCCGGTCCTGTCGACGCTTCTCATCTGCCTGCTGCTCATTGCGGCGGGGGCGTGGCGGTACGAGAACTTCTTCTCACTCCAGGTCATGCTCAACCTGCTGGGGGACAACGCGTTCCTGGGTGTGATCGCCGTGGGCATGACGTTCGTGATCCTCTCCGGCGGGATCGATCTGTCCGTCGGCGCCGTCATGGGGATGACCACGATGATCATCGCGGTGCTGGTGGAAGAGCACCATTTTCACCCGCTCTCGGCGATTGGGATCGGGCTGGCGTCGGGCGCGGCGATGGGGGCCGCGATGGGCGCGATCATCCAGTTTTTCGAGTTGGCGCCGTTCCTGGTGACACTCGGCGGGATGTTCTTTGCACGCGGGCTGACGTTCGTGATCAAGACGCAGGCGGTGTCGATTGCACATCCGTATTACGACAAGCTGTCGATGCTGGGGGTCGACCTGCACTTCGGGGCCCAACGGGGGAACCTCACGGGCTCGGCGATACTGTTTGTGGCGGTCGTGCTGGTAGCAGCGTTCGTCGCGCAATTCACGCGGTTCGGACGCAACGTTTACGCAATCGGGGGAAGCGAAGCGTCGGCGAGGCTGATGGGGCTGCCGGTGGGCCGGACGAAGATCCTCGTGTACACGCTGGCGGGACTCTGTTCGGCGCTGGGCGGGGTGCTCAACACGATTTACACCCTCTCGGGCAACCCGAACACCGGATTAGGCTTGGAGTTGGACGCGATCGCGGCGGTCGTGATCGGGGGAACGCTGCTCTCCGGAGGCGTCGGCTACGTCGCGGGGACGTTGCTGGGGATCCTGATCCTCGGGATCATTCAGACGGGAATCAACTTCCAGGGTGATCTGAGCTCGTGGTGGATGAGGATCGCGATCGGCGTGCTGCTGTTCATCTTCATCTCACTCCAAAAACTCCTGACAGGGACGACCGGCCTACGCCGGCAACTCAGCGCATGAACCTCCGACAACTTCTCACCGGGCTCTCGACGTTCGGGCTGATGGCGCTGGCGACGGCGTGTAACTCGTCGGCGACACACGTGGGAAGGTTGCGGTGCGAGTACCTCGAGAACCCGATGGGGCTCGGGGAACGGCGGCCGCGGCTGAGTTGGGAACTCAACTCGGACGAGCGGGGCCAACGCCAGGCGGCGTATCGCGTGGTGGTGGCGAGCTCGAAGGAGAAACTCGCCAGGGGGCAGGGAGATTTGTGGGACTCGGGCCGGGTGGAGTCGGCGGAGACGACGCAAGTCGAGTATGCAGGGAAGGAGCTCGGCTCGCGGCAGGGGGTCTATTGGACGGTGACGTCGTGGGACCAGGACGGGCGGGTCGCCAAGGCGCAGATGCCGGGGATGTGGGAGATGGGGCTGCTCGACGGGCAGGAGTGGGGGGGGAAGTGGATTGGGGCGGGGAAGGATGCGCTGGTCGCTCCGGCGCCGATGCTCAGGCGGGAGTTTGAGGCGCGGGGGAAGGTGACCAACGCGCGGGCGTATGTGACGGGGGTGGGGTATTACGAGTTGCACCTCAACGGGAAGAAGGTGGGGGATCATGTGCTGGATCCGGGCTACACGCGGTTCGACAAGCGAGTGCTGTATGCGACGTATGACGTGACCGAGCAGGTAAAGCGGGGGAAGAACGCGGTGGGGGTGATGCTCGGGACGGGGTGGTATGAAGTGCACACGCTGGCGGTGTGGAATTTCGAGCAGGCGCCGTGGCGGGGGGCGCCGGCGGCGCGGGTACGGCTGGAAGTGGAGTATGCGGACGGGGGGAAGGATGTGGTGGTGAGCGACGAGGGGTGGAAGCTGGGGTCGGGGCCCATCGTTTATGACAGCATTTATGGGGGGGAGTTTTACGACGCTCGCCTGGAAAAGAAGGGGTGGGACGAGGCGGGATACGACGACTCGGGGTGGAAGGGTGCGAGCGTGATGGAGGGGCCGAAGGGAACGCTGGTGGCGCCGGACATGCGGCCGATCCGGGTGACGGCGGTCGTGACGCCCAAGAGCGTGAAGGAGGTCAAGCCGGGGGTGTTCGTGGTGGACATGGGGAGGAACTTTGCGGGGGTGCCGGAGTTGCGCGTGACGGGGCCGGCGGGGGCGACGGTAAAAATGCGGTGCGGGGAGCGGCTGGGGGCGGACAGCGGGCTGCACCAGGACGAGATCGATGTTTACGTGAAGAAACGCGGGGCGGACCAGGCGTTTCAGGAAGCGCGATATACGCTCAAGGGGGATGGGACGGAGGTCTGGTCGCCGCGGTTTTCGTACATGGGGTTTCAGTACGTGGAAGTGACTGGGTTTCCGGGACGGCCGACGGTGGAGAACTTCCGGGGGCTAGTAATGCACTCGGACGTCGAGTCGGTGGGGCGGTTCCGCTGTTCGAACCCGGTGCTCAACTGGATCGACGATGCGGCGCGGGCGGCGTACCTGTCGAACCTGCACTCGATTCCCACGGACTGTCCGACACGGGAGAAGAACGGGTGGACGGGGGACGCGCATCTCGCGGCGGAGATGGCGATGTATCACTTCGACCCGTTGCCGCTGTACGCGAAGTGGATGAACGACTTTGACGACGCGCAGGGGGCGGCGGGGGATCTGCCCGGGATCATCCCGTCAGGTGGGTGGGGGTATGGGAAGCAAATCGGGCCGGCGTGGGATACGGCGTACTTTCATATCCCGTGGTATGTGTATCTGTATTACGGGGATACGCGGATGCTCGAGCGGCATTATCCGCGGCTGGCGAAGTATGTCGATTACGTGACGGCGAATCGGGAGAAGGATGGGACGGTGTCGTTCGGGCTGGGGGATTGGGCGCCGTACGAGGCGCAGACGCCGTTTCCGCTGACTTCGACGGCGTATTACTATCGCGATCTGGTGATCCTTTCGGAGGCGGCGAAGGTGCTGGGGAAGGGGGAGGATGCGCGGAAGTACAAGGACATGGCGGAGGGGGTGAAGGTGGCGTTCATCAAGCGGTTCTTTGACGACAAGAACGAGACGTACGCGAACGGGACGCAGACGGCGCTGTCGTGTGCGCTATATCAGGGGCTGGTGCCGGCGGGGCATGAGGGGGCGGTGTTCGCGAACTTGGTGAAGGCCGTCGAGGCGAAGAAGAATCACCTGGATTGCGGGATTCTGGGGACGAAGTATCTGCTGAACGTGCTGCTGGATCACGGGCGCGCGGACCTGGCGTATGCGGTGGTGGCGCAGACGGACCTGCCAAGCTGGGGGTATTGGATGAAGGAGAAGGGGGCGACGACGTTGTACGAGTCGTGGAAGGACGTGGATTCGCGGAACCACATCATGTTCGGGGACGTGAGCGCGTGGTTCTTCCGGGCGTTGGCGGGGATTCGGCCGGACGAGAAGCGACCGGGGTTTCGGCATGTACTCATTCGGCCGCAGGTGGTGGGGGATTTGACGGAAGCGGCGGGGGAGGTGCACACGGTGCGGGGGGTGATTAGCAGCTCTTGGAAACGGGTGGGGGATCGCGTGGAGATGGAGGTGAAGCTGCCGGCGAACGTGACGGCGAGCGTCTGGGTGCCGGGGGAGGCGGCGGCGAGGGAGGTTGGGTCGGGGACGTACCGAATTACCGGGGTGGCCAAGTGAGATTCCTCGCTGCGCTCGGAATGACGGTCGTCTCGGTGAGTCTTGTTCGCGGGGATCCGATTGCGCTCGGGTCGCGGCAGGAGTTGTTTGTTGATCGGTACTTGGTTGAGGAGCTGAAGGGGGAGGTGGGGTTGCGACTGAATCGGCCGGAGAAGCGCGAGGTGGTGCTGGTGATGGACCACCCGCCGGAGGATGCGACGAGCGCGTACTTCACGGTGTTTCGGGACGGGCCGAAGGTGCGGATGTATTACCGGGGGAACACGACCGATGACGGGTCGGAGGATCAGACGACCTGTTATGCGGAGAGTGCGGACGGCGTGCATTTCGAGCGGCCGAAGCTGGGGTTGTATGAGGTGAAGGGGTCGAAGGAGAACAATGTCTGTTATCGCGGGGCGGAGTCGGCGGCGTTTGCGCCGTTCAAGGACGAGAACCCGGACTGCAAGTCGGAGGAGCGGTACAAGGCGGTGGGGTATCGGGTAATCGACGGCAAGACGGGGTCGGCGTCGACGCTGGTGTCCGCGGACGGGATACATTGGAAGCGGGCGAGCGAGCGGCCGGTGATGACGGGGTCGTTCGATTCGCTCAATACGGCGCGCTGGGATCCGGTGACGAAGAAGTATCGGATGTACTCGCGGTATTGGACCGCTGGGGCGTTCGCGGGGGTGCGGGGGATTCAGTCGAGCGAGTCGGAGGATTTCGTGCACTGGTCGACGCAGGTGCCCAACGAGTATCCGGGGGTGGGTGTCGTCGAGCACTTTTATACGAACGCGGTGACGGCGGCGCCGGGGTCGCCGCATATTTACCTGTCGTTTCCGATGCGGTTTGTGCCGGAGCGGAAGAAGGTGGCGTCGCATCCGGAGGTGGGGGTATCGGATGCCGTGTTCATGGCGAGCCGGGATGGGGTGCATTGGGATCGGTCGATGCGGGGCGCGTGGGTTTCGCCGGGGTTGGATCAAAAGAATTGGACGGAGCGGTCGAACATGCCGGCTTGGGGGATTGTGGAGACGAGCGGGGGGGATGAGTGGTCGATGTATGTGAGTGAGCATTATCGGTGGCCGGACAATCGGCTGAGGCGCGTGACAGTGCCGCGGGGGAGGTTGGCGTCGGTGCACGCGGGGAGCGGGGGTGGGGAGGTGGTGACGAAGGCGGGGGAAAG
>JADMIO010955858.1_pt1 | contig 10358 bp, 6 predicted proteins | sample 8958161 | NCBI WGS metagenome assembly JADMIO01 (sample SAMN16585339, study PRJNA669376) | soil metagenome | isolation source: Crop rotation soil | place: USA: Cullars Rotation, Alabama | collected 2011
TCCCGTGCCGCTGCCCCCGCCGGCGGTCGCCGTCCCCGTACTGCCGTACGTGATGCTCGACGGGCCGGTTACCGTCAGGGTGGACGGCGGGGCTTGTCCCAACGTGACCGGGAATTGCGCGCTGATGGCCAGGGCGTAATTGCCATCGGATGCCTTGGTCGCCGTCAGCACGCACGTGCCGTTGGCGTTGGTGACGTTCACCGTCGTGCCGCTGACCGAGCAGCCGGTGGATAACCCCGCGCTGAAGCTCAGCGTGCCCGCCCCGCTGCCGCCGCTGGCCGTCGCCGTCCCCGTCCCACCATAGGGAATGCTCGCGGGGCCGGTCACTGCAAGCGTGGCTTGCGTGGCTTGCACGAGCGTGACTGCAAACTGGCCGCTGGTGGCGGACAGGTAATTGGCGTCGGACCCCTTGGTCGCCGTCAGCATGCACGTGCCGCTGGCATTCGTTACGCTCACGATCGTGCCGCTGACCGAGCAGCCGGTGGAAATCCCGGCGCTGAAAGTCACCGCGCCCGTCCCGCTACCTCCCGAAGAGCTTGCCGTTCCCGTGCTCCCGTAGGTGATGCTCACCGGACCGGTGACGGTCAAGGTGCTCTGGGCGCCCGGCGTCACCGTGAAGGTCTGGTCCACGGGTGTGGCCGGCTGGTAGCTGGAATCGCCCGCTTGCGTCGCCACGATCGTGCAGGCCCCCGCCACTACCATCGTCACCGTGGAGCCCGATACCGTGCACACGGAAGGCGTCAGTGAATCAAAGCTCACCGTCAGCCCGGAGGAAGCAGTCGCCGTGACCGTGAACGGCGCCGCGCCCAGCACCTTCGTTGCCAGTGGTCCGAACCTAATGGTCTGGCTGGCCTGTTGGGTCACCGGTATGGATATGCCCAGGACCGTAATGTGCCCCGTCCGCGGCGCACCGGTCGCGTTCGCCGTGAAATTGAAGTTGACCACGCCGCCCGAGACCGTTCCGATGGTCAGCCACGACGTGGAGTCGCTGGTCGGAGTGTAAATTCCCGTGAGCGTGGCAGTGGACGGAACCACGGAGAGCGAACCCGAGCCGGAGGAAGAAGACTCGGTGACGCTCGCCGGCGCGACGTAGGCGTTTGGAATCTCATGGATGACGTTGTTGTTCATGGACGAAAAGTAGAGGTTCCCAAACGCGTCTACCGCAACCCCTCCCGGGCCATTGATATTGGTGACCACCGCGCTCACCGACTGGGTCGCGGCATTCCATTCCTTAATCCTTCCGTTGCCGGAATCCGCGAAATACACATTCCCCGAGCCGTCCACCGCCGCGCCCTGGAGTTGGCCCAGGTCTGACGAAATCAGCGCGGTCGCCGATTGCGTCGCGGCGTTCCACTCCGTCAGTCGCGGGCTGGTTACATTGGCAATGTATATGTTGCGGGCGACATCCACGGCGAGCCCAACCGGGGTGTTAATGCCGGATGTCAGCAGGGTGTTCACCGTTTGCGTCGCGGCGTTGTATTCTTTGAGCGCGTCATGGCTGGAGTCCGAAATGTAGACATTGCCGGCCGAATCCACGGCCACCCCGGACGGATCGTTCAATCCGGACGAAACCAGTGTGCTCACCGTCTGGGACGAAGCGCTCCATACTTTAACGGCGTCATTGCCAGTATCGGCGATATACACGTTGCCGGATCCGTCGACCGCCACACCTTTAGGGGCGCTCAAGCCTGAAGATACCAGCTTGCTGACCGTCTGCGACGAGGCGTTCCATTCCTTAACGGCATTGTTGCCGCTATCGGCGATGTACAGGTTTCCGGAGCCATCCACTTTCAGTTCGCGGGGTGACTTCAGGCCGGTCGACACCAGCGTCAAACGGCCGCCCGGCCCGGCGTAGTCGGTTCCCACCTGCGTCACCGTCACGGGGAGCCCGGCGACGGTCACCGTGCCGCTGCGCGTTCCCGTGCTCGTGAAAGCGTCGTAAGTAAAGCCCACATCGGCGCTGCCCGTGCCGCTGGAGCTGGTAATATGCAGCCAGGAGCGGTTCTCGGAAGCGGTCCAGGAGGTGGTATTGCCAATACTCAGAGCAACGGAAGAAGCGCCGGCCGTGCTGCCGAGCAGGAGCGAATTCGTGCCCAACGTGGGGCCGGTGAAGGCGTAGGCTGAGCCCTGGTCGGCGTGCCCGCCGGTGTTGTGATACGTGGCCCCGATTACCGCGGTGTCCCCGCTGACCGAAACAGAGTAGCCGAACTCGTCGTCAGCCGCCCCGTCGGAGGCCGTCAATGCTGCCAGCTGACTCCAGACTCCCCCACTGCGTGTGAACACATAGGCGGCGCCGTTGCCGTGACCGCCCAAGCCGAATGGGGGCTGGGGAGCCCCAACCACTGCAGTGTCCCCGCCGACGGAAACCGAGGCGCCGAATCTGTCGCTCACCGTACCGGAGGTCAATTTCGTCTGCTGGCTCCAGGCGCCCGCGCTGCGCGTGAACACGTAGGCCGCCGCGCCTGAATCGGTGAGAGAGCCGACTAATACGGTGTCCCCGCTGACCGAAACAGAATAGCCGAAGTTCGCAGTACCCGTCGTCAATTTCCCCTGCTGGCTCCAGACTCCCGCGCTGCGCGCGAACACGTAGGCGGCGCGGCGGATGCGGGTCCCAACCACTGCGGTATCCCCGCTAAGGGAAACAGAGTCGCCAAACTGATCGTTAGCCGACCCGTCGGAGGCGGTCAATTCCGCTTGCTGGCTCCAGACGCCGGCGCTGCGTGTGAACACGTAGGCGGCGCCCTGAAGGCCTTTTCCGCTGACGGTTTTTAAGGGAGCTGAAATTATCGCCGTGTCGCCGCTGACCGAAACAGAGTAGCCGAAATGGTCGACCGCGCCGTCGGACGCCGTCAATTCCGCCTGCTGGCTCCAGACGCCCGCGCTGCGCGTGAACACATAGGCGGCGCCTGCAAAAGCGATCGAGCCGACCGTATGCTGGTAAGCCCCAATCACCGCCGTGTCCCCGCTGACCGAAACAGAGTAGCCGAAGTTGTCGTTCGTCCCGCCGTCGGACGCCGTCAACTCCGCCTGCTGGCTCCAGACTCCGGCACTGCGTGTGAACACATAGGCGGCGCCCTGGTCGAGGTTCGAGCCGACGTTGTGGCCGGGAGCCCCAACTACCGCCGTGTCCCCGCTGACTGAAACAGAGAAGCCGAAACTGTCGAGCCCCCTGCTGTCGGAGCCCGCCAATTCCGCCTGCTGCATCCAGGTCGGGTCGATCGTCAGGGGATACTCCGCCTCCCAATCGTCCACTAGCAGCCGGATTTCCTGCCTGCGCGTTTCCAGCCGCGAAAGCAGAACGCGTCCGCGGGCGTCCACCGCCTTCAAGCCCGCATAACGCAGCACGCCCCCCACCAGCACCACGCCGTCCGCCGATTGCAAAGGGCCGCCTCTCACCGCCAGCGCAATCGTCAACGGCCCGCTCGCGCCGCGCGGCTCCAGCCGGTTCTTCAGGGTGAAACCTTGCTCAAGTCCGGCGGCGCCATTCACGTACCACTCGACCAAGTCTCCGCGCCGGTACTCCACCCGATCGTGGTTGGCGCTGACCGTGGCCTCCTGCGGGTTTGCCAGGCGGTCGCCGTAGCCATATCCGGCCAGCCGGAAGGTCACGTCGCCATCGGGATGGCTCAAGCGAACCTCGCCCGCTTCGAATCGGAGCGCCAGCCGCTGGGCCGGGTTCTGGCCGTGGAGCGTCCCGTGGCCCGCGTCCTTGACCGAATAGAGGGCTCGGGCGAAGGCTTGTTTCAGCCCAAAGTCCGCGCCGGCTTTCGAAAACGGGTCATCGGTGGCGCCCTGAGCCACGACTGTCCCTAGGAGGAGAAACGAGATGCCGCTCACGCGCCACAGAGTACGACCTAATTCTCTAGTGAAGAACATCATCTCCAACCCTCCTGTATTGCGGCGCCGGGATAGCCGTAGCTTTCGAGCGACATGCCCCACCAGGCGCCGCCATCGGGAGTGACTTCGAATCCCCGTCCATCGAAGCGTGTCGTCCATTGCTGGCTGAGGCTGCGGGCGCGGAATCCACTGCCCTCCGGATAGAGAGCCCGTTGATGTTTCTCGTACTCCGCCCGGATCGCCGCCCAATCTCCCGGCGGGATGCCCTTAGGCGCGGCGGCCATTGCGGAAACGGCCGAACAGAAAGTCAGAACTACGAATATCTTCTTCATTTGCTCCTCGTCCTCAGCCCTGCGACTTGCCGCCGGATTCCATTCGAATCGGGGTGAACACACTCAGCCCCCCTTGACTCTTACTCAGGAATCCGCGCGGAAAAGTTGCGCCTGAAGAGGGCCTGATCGTTTTGAGAGATCTGGTAGTAGTAGGCTTAAGGTACTATCCGCGTTCAACTGGCCCGGGCACGAATTGCGGAACCGCCCTCGGAATATACTGGAGTGCATGAAAACCGCGACCCTGCTCCTTCTCACCGCGGGGACATTGCTCGCCGCCGACTGGAAGCCGCTCTTCAACGGCAGGAATCTGGACGGCTGGGAAGTAATCGGCGACGGCCTCTGGACCGTGCTCTCCGACGGAACACTCGTCGGCCAGCGGACCGGCGATCTCCGCAAGTTGCTCCCGCCGGGCGGAGCTTTCACGACGCCGCAACAGTTCCGCGGGTGGGTGGATACTCAGTCGTGGCTGTACACCAAACGGAACGACTTCGGCGAGTTCGACCTGCACGTCGAGTACTGGACCAAATCGAGCGGCAACAGCGGCATCTCTCTCCGCGATCCTTCCCGCGCCCAGTGGGGCGTCACCACGCCGCCCGACTACACTAAGACTCCGTCCAAGCTCGGATACGAAATCCAGATCAACAACAAATATCCGGACCCGCATCCCTCCGGCAGCATTTACGGCTTCGTCGACGCGCCCAAGGACGCGCAACGCGATGACGACTGGAACGCCATGGAGATCATTTCCCGCAACGACAAGATCACGATCAAGCTGAATGGGAAAGTCGTCGCCGAGCACGCAGGCGACCCCAAGCGGCCGAAGGTAGGGCCGATCGGGCTGCAGTTGCATGATCAGTTCTCGATCTCCATGTTCCGCAACATCCGGATTCAGGAGATCGGGAAGTAAGTAAGTTATTTGCCGGAGTTAGTCCAGTACCCGCCTATCTCCGCCTGTCCATTCCCAAAACCTTGATGAAGCGACACACTCGGGACGGGACTATATGGGCAAATTATGGCTGTCGCTTCTCCTGTTCGGCACACCTCTCCTGGCGGACCGGGTGGATAAGGACAAAAGTGAGAAACACGGAGTAGAAAAGTGGAACGGCTCCTGGCTTCCGTCGCCGGAGGAGAGCGACCTCGGCTCGTTCTATCTCGCGCTCATTCCGCCGTTCGGATCGGACCGGCTGCCACCGCCCGAAGCGCCCGATGTCCTGCTGCTCCGCCTGCGCGGTCTGGAGCGCGCCGCCGCGAATCACGACGCTAAGGCCGGAACCCTCGACGGCATAGCGCCGCCTGAAGACGCCACTCAGGATGCCGGCCCGCCCGGGATCCTGGATCCCCCTGCCAATCCCGGCTTGGAACTCATCCCCGCCCCGTCGACAGAACTGGCAACGCCGGAGCCGTCGACCTTCCTCCTCGCGGCCTTCGGGCTCGCCTGTTACTTCTTTTTCCCGATGCGATCGATCAGGTTGTTCATGTCGTCGGCGTGCTCTTCTTCCTTCGCGAGGATCTCTTCCATGAGCCGGCGGCTGGTGGGATCGTTGTCGCCAAGATAGCGGATGATCTCCGAATACGATTCGATGGCGATGCGCTCCGCCACCAGGTCCTCCTGGATCATCTCGATCAGGGAGCCGCCTTCCACGTACTCCGAGTGGCTGCGGGTGGTCAAGCCTTCCGGGCTGAAGTTGGGCTCCCCCCCGAGTTGCGTGATTCTCTCGGCGATCATGTCCGCGTGCGACTGCTCCTCGGCGGCATGCTCGGCGAACTCCTGCGCCACCGATTGCGCCTCCAGGCCGCGCGCCATGAACTGATGCCGCTTGTAGCGCAATACGCAGACCAGTTCCGTGGCCAGTGCTTCGTTGAGAAGTTTCAGCACCGTCTCCAGGTCGGCTTTGTAGCCTTCGGTGACGGCTCCTTTATCCATGTGTTGCCGGGCGCGCCGCCGTATCTCCTTGATATCGGCGAGAAAGGGCTGCTTGGGTTGCATCGTGGCCATGGCTCCATGGTCAAACGAACCCGCCGATTGCGGCGGTGAGGATACGTACAGCAACCTGCCCGATTGTGCGGGGGCGCGCCCCAATGCACTTGCGCTATCGTAGCGGGTGGATGGTGGAGCCTTTCATTCGCGCGCGCAACCTGGCCAAGGTGTATAAATCCGGCGCCGCCGACCTTGTCGTATTCTCTGACGTGAACCTGGATGTCGAGCGCGGCGAAATGCTTGCCCTGGTTGGTGAATCCGGCGCCGGCAAGTCCACGCTACTGCACCTTTTAGGCGGTCTCGACAGGCCTTCCGACGGTACGATATACTACGGGAGTACAGAGATCTCAAGTCTCGCTGATTCGAAGCAGGCGGATTTTCGAAACAGGGAAATAGGGTTTGTCTGGCAGATTCACTACCTCCTGCCTGAGTTTACGGCTCTGGAAAATGTGATGATGCCATTGCTGATCCGGGGGTGGTCGCACGCGCGGGCTTCCTCGGAATCGCTGGCGAGGTTGGATGAAGTGGGGTTGCGCGCGCGGTCGACACACCGCGCCGGTGAATTATCGGGTGGGGAGCAACAGCGGGTCGTTCTGGCTCGCGCCCTGGTGGGAAAGCCGTCTGTCCTGCTGGCCGATGAACCGACAGGCAATCTGGACTTCCGGACCGGCGAGATGATCTTCGAACTCCTCAGCAGGATTCACCAGTCCAATCAGCTCACGTCGGTCTTGGTCACGCACAATCTGTCGTTCGCGAAGCGCTGCGATCGGGTTCTGAGTATGGAAAAAGGTGGCTTGGTACCGGGAGGACCACCCACCTCGCAACCCGGCGGCCAGCCGGAGTATCTTTAGTCTTAGGGGGCGTCACATTCTATGTTTGAGCGATACACGGAGAAGGCGCGAAGGGTGATCTTCTTCGCGCGGTACGAGGCGAGCCAGTTCGGCAGTCCGTATATTGAAACCGAACACCTCCTCCTCGGCCTGTTGCGCGAAGATAAGGCGCTCGCGAACCGGTTCCTGCGCTCGCATGCCGCGGTGGAATCGATCCGCAAGCAGATTGAAGGGCATACCACGATTCGCGAGAAGGTCTCGACGTCCGTGGATCTGCCGCTCAGTCATGAGTGCAAGCGCGTGCTGGCGTATGGCGCGGAAGAGGCCGAACGGCTGAATCATAAGCACATCGGGACCGAACACCTCCTGCTGGGCCTGCTCCGCGAAGAGAAATGCTTCGCCGCGGAAATCCTGCACGAAAGGGGGCTGCGCCTCTCCACCATCCGGGAGGAGTTGGCCCGGTCGCAAAGTGAAAAAGTCGCGTCCGCGCGGCCGAAGGAGAGCTCCCTGTTGGCGGAGTTCAGCCGGGACCTCACCCAGGCCGCCATGGACAACACGCTCGATCCGCTCATCGGACGCGATTACGAGCTGGAGCGGGTCGTGCAGATCCTTTGCCGCCGCACCAAGAACAACCCCGTCTTGATCGGTGAGCCGGGCGTTGGCAAGACCGCCATCGTGGAAGGGCTTGCCCAGCGGATTGCGGAGGGCGACGTTCCTTCCTTCCTCGCCGACAAGCGTATCCTGGCGCTGGATCTGTCTCTCATCGTCGCCGGCACCAAGTATCGCGGCCAGTTCGAAGAGCGGCTGAAGACCATCATGAAGGAGTTGATGGAGAATCAGAACGCCATCATCTTCATCGACGAGTTGCACACCCTGGTGGGCGCGGGCTCGGCCGAAGGATCACTGGACGCCGCCAATATCCTGAAACCGGCGCTCTCGCGCGGCGAAATCCAGTGCATCGGGGCAACCACTCCCGCCGAATTCCGCAAGTCCATTGAAAAGGACCGGTCCCTCGAGCGCCGCTTCCAGGCGGTCAAAGTTCCGCCGCCGAGCGAAGGGGACGCCGTCAAGATCCTGTTCGGCATTAAGGACCGGTACGAGAAATTCCACGCGGTCGCCTATACCGACGAGGCGGTGGAAACCGCGGTCTTCACCTCCAGCCGCTACATCCCGGACCGTTACCTTCCCGACAAGGCCATCGACCTCATCGACGAAGCCGGCGCCCGCGTCAAGCTGCGGCAGACCACCTTGCCGGCCGACCTCGCCGATATTCAGAAGCGCATCAAGTTCATCGTGCACCGCATGGAAAACGCCATCGCGAACCACGAATTCGAGAAGGCGCGCTTCTACTCCGATGAGGAGCGCAAAGAGCGCGAGAACATGCGCCAGCTCCGCGAAAAGTACAATCTGGACGATTCCTCCACCGGCTGCGTCACCAAGGACGACATCGAAGAGGTGGTGGCGCGCTGGACCGGCGTCCCGATGACCTCCATCAAGGAGGAAGAGATCGCCAAGCTCCTCCGCATCGAGGAAGAGCTGCACAAGCGCGTCATCAGCCAGGAAAAGGCGATATCCGCACTCGCCCGCGCCATTCGCCGTTCGCGCGCGGGACTTAAGGCCAGCAGCCGTCCGGCCGGTTCGTTCCTGTTCCTGGGGCCCACCGGCGTCGGCAAGACCGAAGTCGCCCGCGCCCTGGCCGGCTTCCTCTTCGGCAGCGAGAAGAGCCTGGTGCGCTTCGACATGTCCGAGTACATGGAGAAGCATTCGGTCTCCAAGCTCATCGGATCGCCTCCGGGATATGTCGGCTACGAAGAGGGCGGGCAGCTCACCGAGCGCGTGAAGCGCAATCCCTACTCGATCATCCTGCTCGACGAAATCGAGAAGGCGCATCCGGACATCTACAACATCCTGTTGCAGGTCTTCGAAGACGGCCAGTTGACGGACGGTCTGGGCAACCAGGTCGACTTCAAGAACACCATCATCATCATGACCTCCAACCTGGGCGCCCGTTTCCTTGAAAAACGCGGCCACCTGGGCTTCTCCGCCCCCATGGGTGAAGGCATTCCGTCCAAGATCGAGGACATGGTGCGAGCCGAGGTGAAGAAGGCATTCAATCCCGAATTCCTGAACCGCCTGGACGAGGTGATCCTCTTCACGTCGCTCACCGATGACGATCTCATCCAGATCATCGACTTGATGGTGCAGCAGGTGAATTCCAACCTGGTAGCCAAGCAGGTGAAGATCCGGCTGACGTCCGAGGCGGCGAAGTACATTCTGGAGAAGACCTGCGCCGACCGCAGCTACGGCGCGCGCCCCTTGCGCCGCGCCCTCCAGAAATACATCGAGGATCCGCTTTCGGAGTCCCTGATTCAGGGCACTCTTCCCCGCCCGGCCGATCTGGAGGTTTACCTTGGCGATACCGGCATCTTTTATCGCCAGGTGACGCCGGAAGGCGAGGCCACCGTGGTGGCCGAAGCGCCGGCCGATCCGGTCTCCGGAACGTTGCTGTACACGTTCTAGCGCGCCGTAAGTTCCGTCCCTATTGCCGCGTCGGGTCCATCCCGGCGCGGCTTTTTTTTGCGCGGCGCCGCGAAGTAATAAGTCCGCGCCGGCCGAATACAAAAGATTACGGTTGCCGCAGTTTGTGTGGAATGATACTCTTTCTGAGGGGAGTATAAAAACTCACTTTCACTAAAATTGTGAGTTTTCCTGACTTTCAAAAAGCTCATTCCGTCCCGTTCCCGCCAACTTCCCCCATTCGATTACATTCGTAAACATTTGTACACGACGTGTGCTCGTACAGCCCGGGAAAGATCACTGATGAATTTACGAAAGTTAGTACGCAGCAGTATCGGTAGTAGTGTCCTTTTGGGGGTTCTGGCCGGAGCTGCCGCTGCCCAGGAAATCCGCGTCAACTGCGGCGGATCCACGGCCAATGACGCCAGCGGCGCAGTTTGGTCCGGCGATCAGTATTTCAGCGGCGGCGATCTGCTCTATTCCAGCGACTCCATCGCTAACACGGTGGATCTGGCGCTTTACCGTTCCGCGCGCTCGGGCCTGTACGGGGATTTTACTTACTCCATTCCGGTAGCCAACGGCACTTACAATCTTTCCCTCGGCTTTGCCGAACTGATTTATTGGAATCGCGGCGATCGCGTATTCAACGTGACTGTAAATGGGACCGCGGTCCTTAGTAACTTTGATATTCTCGCGGAGACGGCGTCGCGCACGGCGCTGGTCAAAACCTTCCCCGTCACCGTCACGAATGGACAGATACAGATTGCCGTTGCCGGCGTAGTTCGCCGCGGAATCCTCAACAACATCCAGATCGTCCCGACAGGAGGCTCGGCCCCGCCCCCTCCCCCCAGTGTGCCGGCCGGC
>JADMIO010983953.1_pt1 | contig 10358 bp, 5 predicted proteins | sample 8958161 | NCBI WGS metagenome assembly JADMIO01 (sample SAMN16585339, study PRJNA669376) | soil metagenome | isolation source: Crop rotation soil | place: USA: Cullars Rotation, Alabama | collected 2011
GCAGGTCACTATGACGAACAGCGCGGGAAATATCTGGCAGGGTATTATTCCTGCGGTGAACAACGGAGATACAGTTTGTTACTATGTTCAGGCTTCAGATACGTGGGGAAATACTGCTTTGCTTCCGACTGTCGGAACTCTTTGTTTTGCTGCCTCATCAGGAATTGTATTTCCTTATGTCGACAACTTTGATGTATCAACGAATTTATGGGTTGCTACTGCCTCACCCGGAAGCAGTGCATGGCAAATCGGTACTCCGGGTTTTGGAGCAACCAACACGGCACATTCGCCACCTAATTCCTGGGACATTGATTTAGCATCCGGTTACCTGCCTAATTCGGCGGACACACTTACCTCTCCTGTGTTTGATTTCACAAACCGTTTCAACCCTACGCTTTCGTTCTGGTTGAATTACAATACAGAGGGAGCCTATGATGGTACCCGTCTTGAATATACAACCGACGGCTCCACGTGGAATGTATTGGGAACCGTAAATGATCCGAATGCAACCAACTGGTATACCAGGGCTTCGATTTTCTCCAGCACATTACCAGCATGGGCAGGAACTTCAGGCGGATGGCAACAATCAACTTACAAGTTAGGTTGTTTGTTTACCGGGCAGGTTCAGTTCCGTTTTGTATTTACATCTGATGGTTCATTTGAAATTGATGGTTGCTCTCTCGATGATTTTTCAATCACACTTGCTCCTCCAAATGATGTGGGTGTAACGGCTGTATTGCAACCGGGTGCTTCTGCTCCTGCAGGTGCAACTGACAGTGTGCGCGTGGTGATTGCCAACTTCGGAAGCAACCCGGCTTCAAACTTTAATATAAATTATTCAGTAAACGGCGGAACACCTGTTACCCAGCTTTATTCCGGTACACTGCCTGTCTGTAACGGAGTGGATACGGTGCTGTTTGCTGTTCCGTTTCTTGCCCCGGGAGGTGCGTTTGATGTATGTGCCTACACAACCTTATCCGGTGACGGGGATATTTCAAATGATACGACGTGCAAAAGTTCGCAAGGTATTCCATTGCTTACTCTCCCATACACAGATGATTTTGAAACACCGCCGGCATATTGGTACGACAGTTCTGCTACAGGTACAAACTGGCAGCTTGGTACCCCGGCTTTCGGTGTAACCAACTCTGCACACTCTCCTTCCAATGCCTGGGATGTAAACCTTACCACGGCGTACGGGAATGATGCATACTCAGTTTTATTTTCTCCGTTATTTAATTTCTCCGGACTCTATAACACGAAGCTATCTTTCTGGCTGAATGACAGTACAGAGGCGGGCTGGGATGGTACACGCCTGGAATATTCACTCGATGCAGGCAGCACCTGGAATGTAATGGGTACTGTTGGCGATCCGAATGCTACCAACTGGTATACAGATGCACAGCTTAACTCTTCGCTGTTGCCTGCCTGGGAAAGAACAACAGGTGGATGGCAGAAATGCACCTACCGACTTGGAACTGTTCCGGGTTTGAATAACAACCCTCAGCCGGTACAGCTTAAGTTCGTCTTTACTTCTGACGGATCTGTTATCAGGGACGGAGCTTCTATCGATGACATTGCAATTGATCTAGCTGCTCCTCAGGATGTAGGAGTAGCATCCATCATTTCTCCGTCGGTATTCTCTACAGTCGGCGCAAGTGATACAGTGAAAATCGTCATCACCAATTACGGGGGATTTGCCGCATCTAATTTTAATGTCGGCTATTCTGTGAATGGTGTAAATGTCGCAACCCAATTGTATTCAAATACACTCGCCCCGGCGGTATCGGATACGATTATTTTTACAACTCCGTTTATAGTTCCCGTCGGTAATTATGGCTTCTGTGCGTATACCCTTTTGTCGGGGGATGGAGATACTTCCAACGATACACTTTGTGCCACGCGGCATGGTCTCCCGATCTTTACTTTACCTTACTACGACAGTTATGATACAGGTGCGGTTGTATGGTTTGACAGTTCCAGGACGACAACACCTGCAACACTGTGGGAGCTTGGAACTCCTGCTTTCGGTCAAACGAGCGGTACACACTCTCCGCCAAATTCATGGGATATCAACCTGACGTCTGCGTATGGTATAAATGCTCTTAGCAACCTGATCTCACCGATATTTAATTTTACCGGGGTATATAATGCACGTCTTTCATTCTATCAAAACTACAGGACCCAGGCTTTTAATGATGGAATGAGACTGGAGTACTCGACAGATGGAGGAAATTCATGGTCTGTACTCGGAACTGCACTGGATACAGCCGCTGCATACTGGTACACGGATCCGCAAATGTTCTCCACGCAATTACCGGCTTGGGAAGGAACTTCCACCGACACGGTAACAGGCGCTCCGGGATGGATCAGGTCTTCCTATCACCTGTGGCCTCTGAATAATGCCGGCACCCAGGTGATGTTTAAGTTTGTATTCACCAGCACCGGGTTCACCAGTGCCGACGGAGTTTCTATAGATGATTTTAAAATAGTGCCGCATTCTCCTCTTGATGCGAGCGCAGTGTTAATCATTCAGCCAAGCATTTATGCTCCTGCCGGTGCTCTTGACTCTGTAAGAGTGGTGATCAAGAATGAAGGTTATTCACCTATATCTAATTTCAACGTTTCATACCTCGTGAACGGTGTTCTTGCCGGAACAGGTACATATACCGGAACGCTGCAGCCAAACCTGCTCGATACAATCACTCTTCCCCCGTTTACAGTACCGACAGCAACATTTGATATCTGTGCGTTTACTTCACTCACCGGTGATATTGATGCGACAAACGATACAACTTGCAGGTCTTCTTATGGTATTCCGCTGGTTCCTATTTCTTACTTTGATGATTTCGAAGGCGTCAATAATTTCTTTACTGATAATAATGATTGGGAATTGGGTGTGCCTGCTTCTTCTATCATCGACTCGGCTTATTCTCCTACGATAGCATGGAAGACAAGACTGATCGGTAACTACTCGAATAATGATGACGATTACCTGTATACTCCGTTCTTTGATTTCAGCCAGGCATATAAGGCAGTGCTTCGTTTTCATCATTGGTACATTACAGACCCAAATGTTGATGGTGGCCGTGTTGATTATTCTATTGATGGCGGAAATACATGGAGAGTGCTCGGATCACAGGGCGATCCATACGGAACCAATTGGTACAATGATCCGGCATTGTTTAGCGGTTTGCCGGGATGGCAGGGTAACTCACACGGTTACGTGCTCTCTGAATATAAGCTGGACTCACTGAATGGATTCAATCAGAATTATGTTCAGTTCAGGTTCAACTTTACATCGAATGGATTCAATACACAAAATGGCTGGTGTGTCGATAACTTTGAAGTGTTTAACCCGATTACGCGTACAGCCGCACCTGTCCTGATTGAAGGCATTAATAATCCGTTTAACATATCAGGACCACAGCCGGTCCAGGTGTGGATCAAAAACAAAGGATCATTTGATCTGAATACAGTGGATGCAACGCTCCAGGTGGATGGAGCCACTATACTTACGGACGCACAAATACCGTTCTCACCACCATTGCATACAGGTGATTCTGCTTTGCATGTATTCTCGCAATCATGGAATGTACCGCTGGGTGGTCATGATGTTTGTGCAATTACATCGAACCCGAATGCGGCGTCTGATTTGGATCCTTCTGATGACACACTGTGTGTGATGGCAGGAAAGTTCGATTCAGTTACGGTGACAAATTCAACTCCGTATTGCAACGACTTTGAGCCGGGCAACGGGTATCGCAGGTGGATTCCACTGAATGCATTCAACTATGCCCTGTATCGTTCACACTGGCAGTATGGTTTCCCTTCTAAAACGATCATCAACTCTGTTCACAGTGGTTCGAATGCATGGGTGACTGACCTCGATGCTGATTATGGTCCTCGCGATTCATCTGGCTTATTCAGTCCTGTTTTTGCAGTGGATACTGTTGGATGTTACGAGCTGAGCTTCTATCATACTTACATCACAGAACATTTCCAGGATGGTGGAACCGTGGAAGCATCTGTCAACAACGGAGTTACCTGGAAAGTGGTTGGTTATGTAAATGAACCGGATTGGTTTGATTCCCCTTACGTCACCGGGCTTGTTGGGGGACCTCCGACTGCGGGTTGGAGCGGGGTTTCGAGCGGATGGGTGCACGCTGCACACAACGTTCGCTTTAACCAGTCAGGACATGTTATTTTCCGTTTCCGTTTTGGTTCAGATCTTTCCAATCAACAGGAGGGATGGGCGATTGACGATGTCTGCTTCAGAAAGGTTGGTGCGTGTACAATCGGTATCAACGAAGTGGATGGAACAAATGCTACACTTGAGCAGAACTATCCGAACCCTGCTTCTGACATGACCTATATTACGTACTCGATTCCTGAACATGGTAAGGTGAAGCTGGTAATAACCGATGTGCTTGGCCGGGAAATCAATGTGCTGGTGAATCACAATGAAGATGCAGGCATGCACCTCGTTAAGCTGGATGTAAAAGATATGGCTGACGGAATGTACTACTGTACGCTTGAAATGGGTAACACGCGACTCATAAGAAAAGTGGTCGTTGCTAAATAAGAATCTCTTTAAAAAACGAAAAGGCTGCTCAAACGGGCAGCCTTTTCTTTTACATGTAAGTTGAGGAAGTTTAGAAGGTTGGAAAGTTTAGAATGAGGTTTCACAACTTTCTAAACTTTCCAACTTTCTAAACTCACTAAGAACGATACAACGGAAATTTTTTCATCATCGTATTCACTTTCTTTTTAACATCGTTGATTGTTTTTTCATTTTCATTATTGATCAGCACTTCGTCGATCAGCTCAACAATCTTAACCATGTCTTTTTCTTTCAGTCCTCGCGTGGTCATGGCCGGTGTGCCGATCCGCATGCCCGATGTAACAAAAGGAGACTTGTCATCAAACGGAACCATGTTTTTGTTGACAGTGATATCAGCTTTTACGAGCGTGTTCTCTGCCAGTTTCCCGGTGAGGTTTTTTGAACGAAGATCAATCAGCATGCTATGATTGTCAGTGCCTCCTGAAATAACCTGGTAACCCTTGTCCATAAATGCCTTGGCCATGGCCCTTGCATTTTTAATAACCTGGAGACAATATTTCATGTAGGGCTCAGTGAGATTTTCTCCAAAGGCAACAGCTTTCGCAGCGATCACATGCTCAAGAGGTCCACCCTGTGTTCCGGGAAAAACGGCGCTGTCCATGATTGCACTCATCATCTTCACTTCTCCCTTCGGAGTTTTTTGTCCCCATGGGTTTTCAAAATCTTTTCCCATCATGATCATTCCACCGCGCGGACCGCGCAAAGTTTTATGAGTCGTCGTGGTGATGATGTGGCAATGGGGGAGTGGGTCACTCAGTAAACCACGTGCAATGAGACCGGCCGGATGTGCAATGTCAGCCATCAGCATGGCATTTATTTCATCGGCAATTCTGCGTAGGCGTGGAAAATCCCAGTCGCGTGAATAAGAAGACGCACCGGCAATGATCAAAGATGGTTTTTCTTCGAGCGCAGTTTTTTCCAATGCATCGTAGTCGACGCGTCCTGTTTCACGGTTCACGCCATAAAACAAAGGCTTGTAAAGTTTTCCTGAAAAGTTAACCGGCGAACCGTGCGTGAGGTGACCGCCGTGTGAAAGATCAAACCCCAGGATTTTATCTCCAGGTTTTAAAACGGCCAGCATGGCAGCGGCATTGGCCTGTGCTCCCGAGTGCGGCTGCACGTTTACCCAAGCTGCATTGAACAATGTTTTTGCCCGGTCGATGGCAAGCTGCTCAACCTCATCCACCACCTCGCATCCTCCATAGTAACGTTTTCCCGGAAGTCCTTCTGCATATTTGTTTGTCAGGCACGAACCCATTGCCTGCATCACCTGCTTGCTAACGAAATTTTCCGAAGCAATCAGCTCGATGCCGTGTTCCTGGCGGGCTTGTTCCTTTTTGATGAGATCGAAGATTTGTTTGTCTTGTATCATATTATTGAATTAAATTTTTTTTGAGTTATATGTTATTCGTTATACGTTACACGAATGCCTGAACATCTTGGAAAGTCATATAACTAATAACCAATAACGTATAACCTATCTTCATCCAAAATCAATCTCCGTGCTGTCCCCGATATTCAGCGACTGGCTCAAACCGTGCAGCGATGCGTCACTGCCGATGACGGAGTGGTGGAGTACCGCATTCTGCAGCTCTGAATACGAACCGATGATGGCGTCTTTAAGAATTGAATAATTGATGATGGAGTGATCACCGATTGAAACATTCGGGCCGATAATGGAATTCGAGATCTTGCAGTTTTCTGCTATGCTCACCGGTGGAATGATAATCGTATTTTCAAAATTGTGTTTCGAAGCGTGGTGCCCGAGGGATTTTTTCAGCAACACAGCATTTGTTTCAAGAAGACTTTCTTTTGTTCCGCAGTCATACCAGTTCTCCACGGCAAAGGTTTTCATCTTCACCCCGTTTTTGATCAGCAGCATGATGCCATCGGTAAGCTGGAATTCAGAGTAGGTACGGAGGTTATTCGAAATGTTTTCTTCAAGGGCTTGCATCAAAAGGCCTGCTTCACGGATCTTGTAAAGTCCTACAAGTGCAAGATTCGATTTCGGAATTGGGGGCTTCTCAACCAGGTTGCGGATGCAGCCATCATCGTTTAATTCGGCTACTCCAAAGGTACGCGGGTCATCTACCTTTTTAACACCGAGGAGCGATCCTTCCTGGCTGATAACCTGCCTGAGATCAATATCAAATACCGTATCACCTAAAGCAATTACGAGCTCATCTTTATCGCTGATATGATCTTTGATAAGCCATACAGCATGACCGATTCCTTCCCGAGGCTCCTGGAGAATAAATTTTTTCTCGATGCCCGGGTATTTCAGCTTTACATATTCTTCAATCTTGTTACCGAGATAGCCGACAATGAAAATAAACTCGCGTATACCGGCTTCTATCAGGTTGTCGATGATGTGTGCAAGGATCGGCTTGCCTGCTACAGGTACCAATGCTTTGGGCTGTGTATGAGTGTGTGGCCTTAAACGGCTCCCGATGCCTGCAACCGGTATGATGGCTTTCATTAAGAAATAGAAAGTTTGATTCGCGAAAGTAATTCTTTTTGAGAAAACACATTTCTTTGTGCCTGAGGAGTTATGAATACAGGTTAGGACTACATCAGTAAAGTTCCTCAGAACAAAGAAGTAATAATGAATAAGGAATAATTTTATTAATTAGCAGCAACTCATTTATTCCTTATTCATTCTTCCTTATTACTTAAAAAATGAATCGAATTGCAAAACTCTTCAACATAGATTATCCCATCGTCCAGGCCGGCATGATCTGGTGCAGCGGTTGGCGACTTGCATCAGCTGTCAGCAATGCAGGTGCTCTCGGGTTGATCGGCTCAGGATCCATGTATCCTGAAGTACTGCGCGAGCATATCCGAAAATGTAAAGAAGCTACTTCAAAGCCATTCGGGGTGAATGTACCATTACTTTATCCTGACATAGATAAACAGATGGAAATCATTATGGAAGAAGGAGTCAAGATTGTATTTACATCTGCCGGAAATCCTGCTTTTTGGACGGCGAAGCTGAAAGAAAAGGGCATTTGTGTTGTGCATGTTATTGCCAATACCAAATTTGCAAAGAAGGCCGAGGAGTCGGGTGTGGATGCCATCGTAGCAGAAGGATTTGAAGCCGGCGGACACAATGGAAGAGAAGAGACCACTACAATGGTTTTGATTCCCTTGATCAGGCAAGCAACGAATCTTCCCTTGATTGCTGCCGGTGGAATCGGGAACGGCACATCGATGTTGGCGGCATTGGCTTTGGGTGCAGATGCAGTGCAGATGGGAACCCGGTTCGTCGCTTCACCTGAATCAAGTGGTCATGAGAATTTTAAAAGCAAGCTTCTCGAGACAAAAGAAGGCGATACGATCCTGACGATGAAGCAGCTCACGCCTGTCCGCATGATTAAAAATAAATTCTATGGTCTTGTTGCCGAGGCGGAACAAAGGGGCGCGAATCCAGAAGAGTTGAAATCTATCCTTGGTAGAGCGCGCGCAAAAAAAGGAATGTTCGAGGGCGACCTCGATGAAGGTGAACTGGAAGTAGGGCAGGTGTCGGCTTTTATAAAAGATATTAAACCCGCCGGCCAGATTGTGGCCGATGTATGGCAGGAATACCTGGAAGCAAAAAAAAGATTGTGTAACTCCTGAAACTACCTCATGGAAAAGAAATTGGAAATAGTGGTAACTGGTGAATATGAAGCAAAGCCGGACGAGCTTTTTGATCTCATCAGCAAAGGAAATTTATTCCGGCTGACAGGCGCAGATCAAATTAATTTTGATTTTCAGAAAAACGGTTTGTTCAAATTTGAATTTACGAACCGTGGCATAATCTCGGGAAGTTTCACTGAAATTATCCCAGGTAAAAAGATTTCAATGCTGTGGAATGTATCCGGGTTTGGAAGAGAAAATGAAAACGGAACTGAGGTCGTGATTTCAATAAGTGAAAAAAATAATCACACTTCCGTTGAAGTTCGTCATTCGGATATCCTTAATGCTCCCTCTGCAGAAGCCAAGCAACGGGCATGGACGGAAATTTTGAATAATTTGAAAAAGTGAATCTGTAAAACTACCTCCTGCCTACTGCCTACTGCAACTGCCTACTGCTAATCGCCGCTGCCTCCTGCCTCCTGCTTACTGTTTACTGTTTACTGTTTACTGCCTCTCCTCCTTGGCTAAAGCTTCGGTGGATGAAACTGCCGCTGCCTCCTGCTGCTGCCTCCTGCCGCTGCCTCCTGCCGCTGCCTCCTGCCTCAGTACCCATACTTTTCCTTCCACAGCTTTTTCAAAAAACTCCTCATTTCATTTTCGCGGGCATTATCGCCGGGATCATACAATTGCTTTCCGGAAATTTTTTCAGGGAGAAATTCCTGCTCAATAAAATTTTCTTCGTACGAATGTGCATACTTATATTCCTTTCCGTAACCCAGTTCTTTCATCAGCCGCGTCGGAGCATTGCGGATGTGCAATGGAACAGGCAAGTCACCTGTACGGTCTACCAATCCCATAGCTTCTTCAATTGCCATGTAGCTTGCATTGCTTTTTGCTGAAGCAGCAAGATAAGTTGCAGTCTGTGCGAGAATAATTCTTCCTTCAGGGTAACCTATTTTGTTGACAGCTTCGAAACATGCATTGGCAATGACGAGCGCCGTCGGGTTGGCATTGCCGATGTCTTCGCTAGCAAGAATTACCATGCGCCTGGCAATAAATAAAGGATCTTCCCCACCTTTGATCATCCGTGCCAGCCAGTAAACAGCTGCATTCGGATCGCTTCCACGCATCGATTTTATAAAAGCTGAAATGATATCGTAATGTTGTTCGCCTCCTTTATCATACAACGCGATTTTTTCCTGCGCGATGTTCTGCACATCTTCATTGGTGATGGTAATATTTTTATCGTCACCATGGCTGGATACCACAAGATCAAGAAGGTTCAGCAGTTTTCTTGCATCGCCGCCCGACAGTCGCATGAGTGCTTCTGTTTCCTTTGGTTCAATCTTTTTCTTTTTTAATTCAGCGTCGGTTTCAATAGCATGCTGCAGAATGCGAAGAAGATCCTCCTTTGTCAATTCCTTCATCACGTATACCTGGCAGCGGGATAGTAAAGCGGAGATGACTTCAAACGAAGGATTCTCTGTTGTTGCACCTATCAGTGTAACAATTCCTTTCTCTACCGCTCCAAGCAATGAATCCTGCTGAGACTTACTGAATCGATGAATTTCATCGATGAACAATATCGGGTTGCCTGGAACTTCTTTCAGCTCCCACGCATATTGCTGGGCCTTCTCAATCACTTCGCGTACGTCTTTAACTCCTGAGCTCACTGCACTCAGCGTATAAAAAGGTCGCCTGAGTTGTTTTGAAATAATGAAAGCAAGAGTAGTCTTTCCAACGCCGGGAGGTCCCCAGAAAATCATGGACGGAATAATTCCCGATTCGATTGCCTTTCTCAGTACTGAACCTTTGCCCACAAGATGCTCCTGCCCGATGTAGTCATCGAGCGAGGAAGGACGCATTCTTTCGGCTAACGGAACCAATTGGAAATTATAAATTATGAATTATGAATTATGAATGCGGGTAGCAGCTCCAACTATTGTCTACTGCCAATTGCCGGCTGTGTACTTTTTCTCCTTCCTTCCAGGATCTTATAAAAAGATCGCATCCTGATTTCTTCAACTGAAAGTCCCGTTACAACAAGCTCGTCTTCACTGATCGCCCCGGAGTTCAAAGCTCTCAGGAAATAATTCAGCAACCCCTGGCCGGTGGC
>JADMIO011421351.1_pt1 | contig 10358 bp, 6 predicted proteins | sample 8958161 | NCBI WGS metagenome assembly JADMIO01 (sample SAMN16585339, study PRJNA669376) | soil metagenome | isolation source: Crop rotation soil | place: USA: Cullars Rotation, Alabama | collected 2011
TCCTCGCTGTTGCTAATGGACGAGGTAGAAAACGACCTGGCTCACTTGCTCGACAGCCATACCACGCTCAAGTTATACTGTCACCCGATAGTGGGTGCTTACCTGCGCAAAGGCTTCCCGTCGTTGCGTATGAAGTGGCTGATTAAGCACAAAAAATGGATTTCCATCCACCCCAGCGAAACCCTGGGCATTACGGACTATAAGTTTTTTGATGTGAATGATGAGGAGATAAAGATAGATTGAAGTCGGAAGTCCGAAGTCGGAAGTCGGAAGTGAACAGCCGAATACAGTTTAACCACGGAGGCACGGAGAAAATACAGAGAATACAATGAAAGGCAATTATCTTAGGGATGGTTGCCTTTTTTGCTTTTCGTTAACTCAGTTTACCCTGGGCCCCCGTGGTTAAATAAACCAAATCACCAACGTGCATTTAAATAAAACAGAGTGTCATTGCGAAGCCTTTTCCTTAATAATAAATAGAGAAAAGGCTGAAGCAACCTTCCGCTGTGTATTTGGCATTTTAAATACACCAAAAACACAGCGGAAGATGGCCACGAATTCAGACTCGTATATTTTCAGCGGATAAAATTCTCGCCATGACACTCTGTTTTATTTAACAGCCGGTCTTTTGCTTCTGAACTTTGAGGTTAAACGCACGCGGGCTGCTGGCTGTTTGCCTTTAGCTCCCCTCCTTGGATAAAGAGGTTTACAATCCCGTGTTTACATGCGGGAGGTGACCCCCGCCACGACGGGGGTCGGGGTGGTTTGACCACCGGGAGCAAAAGAGATTACAAATCCCCCTTCACCAAATTATGCTTTTTACACAGCACCTGCAGATTTTCCAAAACCGTTTCACCGCCGCGGCACCAGGGCAGTATATGGTCGAAATGAATATTGCGGCCTGTCAGGGTTTCGCCGCACAGGCGACACTTATTTCCATCGCGCATCAGCACCTGCACCTTTAGCCGCTCGCTGGGCTGGCGTTTGGTTTTGTGTTTAATAACCGGTTCCTGCTCCGGTGCGGCGCCGGTGCTTATTTTGCCTTTATTTTTTGCCGATGCGCGGCGCCCGTTACGCGCATTCATATACGTGGTAAAACACAGCAGCGCATCGCCCCAGGTTTTAAACCGCCGCTCATAAGGCCCTGCCGAAAACCGCGATAAAGGTTTGCGCATTTCATGAAACTTAGGTTGACGGCCAAGTGCCAGCCATACCGTCTCCATGTTTTTAAACAGGTCCTCATCGCTTATTTTAAGCATACGCACCACCGGAAGCCCCGCCATGCTCAGCGCCCTGTTCCAGGTGCCGAAATGCTTAATAATGGTGCAGGCTGCAAAGGTTCCCTCCTGCTCGTACTTGCTTACGCTGAGCAGTCCGCCGGTTTTGGCCGCAGTAATTTTCAGGTCGTTCAGCAAATCCTGTTCTGTAAGGTGGCGGTGGTACTTCTCCAGGGTAAAAAGTGGGCTGGCCGGCTGTTTTGTTTTTTCTACCCTTCGTTTATCCTTTACCGGGCGCAAAAAACTCTCCCCTCTCCGATGGTACTTGAGCCGGGGCCGGAGAGGGGACATCCCGCCGTGGCGGGACAGGGGTGAGGCAGCCAGGCCGGGAATGTAATAGGGGTTCATAGAATATAGTGGGGTTTGTATATCGTTAGTTATTGCAAATATACAAAAATTAAACATAGTTTACAAATGGTATTTGTTCAAGAGTGGCCCCGTGCGTTCCCGTAGTCCAACCGCCCCTCACAGTTTTAGCCAACCTCCCGAGGCTTCGGGAGGTAGCTAAAACTGCTTTCCCCGTCGCGCCTAAGGCGGACGGGGAGCTAAGTAAGCCTTGTTTTGCGGGGGGCTGGCCGGCTGTTGGTATTTGGTATTAAGCTCTCCGCCTTGTCCCGAGGCTTCGGGAAAGGAGGAGAAAGTTCCGACGGCGACCGTAGGTTCGCCGTTGGAATGAGAGGTGGTTTGGCCGCGTGCACAAAAAACACCTTCCCTCCTACATTTGAATTTAATTTGCAACTAATTATATTGCCATTGTGAAACTGAAACTAATTGACCCACTTGATTCGCTTAGCAAGGCCTACTTTCAACAAACAGTAACCGACGCCGAGTTGGATACTTTTACCGGCAACGCCAAAGAACTACTCGATAATTTTAACGATAAGGAAAGCGAAGAGCACAACAAGAACCTGGTCCGTGACTTTTTACTTAAAACCCACTACCGCGATAGCAATGCGGTAAATACCAAAGAGAAAAATGACCTGGTAATACATCACGATAAAAAGAGCGATAGCGAGATTGCTGTAATTATTGAGACCAAGAAACGGACTAACAAAGGTGAAATGATAAGTGAGGCAAAGCCTAATGCCAAAGCCTTGCACGAACTTATTTATTACTACCTGAAAGAACGCTACACCCATAACCAAAACAACATAAAACACCTTGTGGCTACTAACGGCTACGAGTGGTACTTTTTCGATGAGGTTTGGTTTGAAAAAAATATTTACCGTAATGCTAGTCTTAAAAAATCCTTTCTTGATTTTAAACCCAGTGGGAACGATACCAAACACTTTTACGACAATGTCGCGGCTGTTTTTTTAAAGAATTACAATGGAGACATTCCCTGTACCTATGTAAACTTTGAAGAAACTTTTACCGGTAAAAAGCCCGGAAAAAAGGAACTGAAGGCTCTGTATAAATTATTTGCTCCTGAGCATTTGCTTAAAAAACCTTTTGCAAACGATAGTAACGTTCTTAAAAGGGAATTTTATTACGAGTTGTTGTATATCCTCGGGCTTGAGGAAAAAAAAGATGGCAGCAAGAAGCTGATTGACCGGGCGGTTAAAAACCGCTGCGAAGGTTCACTTCTCGAAAACACTATTAGCAAGCTGCAAACCACCGGCAAATGGAAAAACGTTGACAATCTGAATGTATTTGGAGAAGATGAGGAAAAGCAGATTTTTAGTATTGCGCTTGAGCTTTGCATTAACTGGCTTAACCGGGTGCTGTTTTTGAAATTATTGGAAGGGCAGCTAATACGCTATAGCGCTAATGCGGGCGCCCCTAAAACAGATGCTGCCTTTTTAGATGTTACCCATATTAAGGATTACGATGAATTGAATGAACTGTTTTTTGAAGTCCTGGCTGTACCGCTAACGCAGCGCGGAGCTTCGGTAAAAAACAAATTCGGTAACATTCCTTACCTGAACAGCTCGTTGTTTGAAACCAGTGAGCTTGAGCAAGCCACTATCGATATATCTAACCTTAAGGACCGGCTTAAAATGCCTTTGCTTGGCAATACAATTTTAAAGGAGAATACCAAAACCCTTACTGGTGAACTGCCCACGTTGGAGTATCTTTTCCGCTTTTTAGATGCTTATAATTTTAGTAGCGATGAAAACGATGAAACCCAACGCAACGATAAACCCATTATTAATGCGGCAGTACTGGGCCTTATATTCGAAAAAATAAACGGCTACAAAGACGGCTCGTTTTTTACGCCCAGCTTTATTACTATGTACATGAGCCGCGAAAGCTTGCGGCGTGCGGTAGTGCAAAAATTTAATGATACAAAGCAATGGAACTGCGAAACGTTGAATGATGTTTACAATGCAATGGAACGCGGCAAGGTAAAGATTAATGAGGCCAACGAAATTGTAAACAGCCTTAAAATTTGCGACCCTGCGGTAGGCAGCGGCCACTTCTTAGTATCTGCCCTTAATGAGTTAATCTTTATTAAGCACGAGCTGCAAATACTGGCCGATGAAAATCAAAAGCTGATAGGCGGCTTTAAACTGACCATTGAGCGTGACGAGTTGATATTAATGCGGGGATATGAGTTTTATACCTATAACTACACCGACCCCGAAAGCCAGCGCGTGCAACAAGCCCTTTTTAGAGAAAAACAAATACTTATAGAAAACTGTTTGTTTGGAGTAGATATCAACCCCAAAAGCGTAATGATTTGCCGGTTGCGTCTTTGGATTGAGCTGCTAAAAAACGCTTACTACACCGGCGGAAAAAATACCGAACTGCAAACGCTACCTAACATTGATATAAATATTAAATGCGGCAACAGTTTAATTAGCCGGTTTGCACTTAACGAAGATTTAAGCGAGGTTTTTCGCAAACAGAAATTTAGCCGAAAAACTTATTTGTTGGCTGTAGATAGCTACAAAAACGCCACTAGTAAAGGCGAAAAAGAAGACCTGCGTACGTTTATACAAAGTATTAAGGATAATTTTAAGGCAACCGTTTTTAATAATAACCCCACGCAAAAAGCACTCAATCTTAAAAAGGGCGAATTAATTGCGCTTGACCATGTTGACCTATGGGGTAAAAAGAAACTTACCGATGACCAGGTAGAGCTGGCCCAGCGCCGCCTTAAAAAAGAAATTGCCGCGCTTGAACAGCAATATGAAGATTATAAAAGCAGTGCTATTTACCGGAATGCCTTTGAGTGGCGCTTTGAATTTCCCGAGGTGCTCGATGACGATGGCAATTATGTGGGCTTTGATGTGGTTATTGGGAACCCTCCATATGGAGTGAAGTTTTCAAACGAGGATAAGGAATTTTATAGGCAAACATACTCAGATATTCATGTCAGAACACCTGAATCATTCGTTTACTTTGTGCATCGATTCACCAAGATTTCAAACAATTCCGCCAGCTGTTGTCTTATAATCCCGTCCAGTTTTTTAAATCAGGTTGAATTTGAGAAAACCAGAAAAATATTGTTAGAAAAATATTCGTTGTTTGTAATTCTGAATTTGGGGGACGAAGTATTTGAGGATGTTGCTACCCCTACCTGCATAATCGGTTTTGATAAGGTAAAAACGGATACTGAAACATTGTACGCCGATTTGGCCGGTGTTGAAAGGAACCTACTCTCAAAAGAGATGGACTCAGTTGATTTTTCAATTCCGTCTAAAACGTTAATGGAAAACCAGTCTTTCAGCCTTTTACATAAACCCCACAAGACCTTGCTTGACAAATGTTACTTTGGGATGCCAACGTTGAAAGATGTTGCGGAAGAGGTAGCAACAGGAATAAGTTCGGGACTAGACAAAGCATATGTTTTTTTACCGGATGAAATAAAAAACAAGAAACTTGAATCTCAACTACTGAAGAAACTGGTTATTGGAGGAGAAATCCATCGTTATTTTATTAATCCACTTTCACAAAAGAAGATAATATATATTAATGACGAAGTTGAGGTTGAATCTTATCCTCATATTAATAATGAACTATTGAAATACAAAGGCGAATTAATTAAGCGACGAGAAGCTGCAAATGGTAAAATGAAGTGGTACTCTTTAAATTGGCCGAGGCGGAAGAAATTATTTGAAGAGCCTAAAATCCTAATCCGACAAACCGCAAACAGAATTATGGCCGCTTACGACGATGATAAATGGTATTGTCTCAAAAGTGGAATCATTATTCAACTTCCAAAAGAGTCAAAATACAGTTATTCGTTTTTAGTGGGCTTGCTAAATTCCGAGATGCTGAACTTTCTGTATCACGATTTGGTCAATGAAGACAATCGAATTTTCCCCGAAGTAAAACCGGTGCAGTTATTCAAACTCCCGATAAAGTTGGCGGAAACTAAAATGCAAAAAGAAATTTCGGTTTACGTCGATAAAATACTCGCTGCAAAAAAAACAGACCCAGCCGCCGATACCAGCAAATGGGAAAATGAAATAGATGAACTGGTATTTGAACTATATGGGTTAACTGAAGAGGAAAAAAAGATAGTAAAAGGAACATAACCAACTAATAATAAAATGAGCAAGGAAAATAAAGAGGAAACCGCGCGCACCAAGCGAAGTGCCATGAAAACCATTTATGCCTGTTTAAAGTTGTTGAAGGAAAATGGCGGTAGCATGCCCCGAAAACAATTGCTGGAATTAATGGAGCAAACTATAAAATTTGAGCCGTGGGAAACCGAACGCTATGCCAGCAACGGTCAATTAAAGTGGCTAACTATTTTCCTGTTTTATACCATTGACTCAAAAAAAGCAGGTTGGCTAATAAAGAATAAAGGTGCATGGTCAATTACCCCTGCTGGCGAAAAAGCGTTGAAACTGGGGCCAGAACAACTTATAGATACGGCTGCAAAAGCTTACCGCGAATGGAGGAAAAACCAGGATGAAAATGAAGAAGAAGTAATAGAAAAAGAAGTTATAGAAGGAACGGAAAATGCGCGGGAAGTTTATCTGATACAGGTTGAAACACAAGCGGAGGACGGGATTAAACAATACCTGGAAAAAATGCCAGAGTACGATTTTCAGCATTTGGCGGCAATTTTATTACAGGCTATGGGCTACTATATTAATTGGGAAGCGCCCGAAGGTAAGGACGGGGGTATAGATATTATTGCCTTTAAAGATGCGCTTGGCTTTGAAAAACCGCGAATAAAAGTGCAGGTTAAGCGTTTTAATGAACACAACAAAGTTGATGTTAAGATGATAAGAGAGTTTAAAAGCTTACTCCATAAAGGCGAAGACATCGGTATTTTTATTACAAGCGGGTATTTCACCAAAGACGCAGAAGATGCCGCAAGGTTTGCAGATATTCATATAAAGCTTATTAATCGAGAGGATTTTATTAAACTATGGATAATACACGGCGATAAGTTAAAAAGCGAAGAAAAGGCCTTGCTTCCCTTACATCCTATTTATTTTTTGGGGAGTAACGAATAGCTAAACCCATTTTTAATATATAATCAATAACTCATGGCAGATTGCACCCAATGCGGCAAATACACCAAATTCAATGGCGGCCTTTGCACGGAATGTTACAATAAGAAAAAAGAAGCGGGCGGCCAAGAGCCTAAAAAGGAGTCGGCAGCCGCACACGATAGCGAACAGGATAAACCTACCGGCCTTAGCAATAAGGAAAAGCACTACCGGTACAGCATGATAAAAGGCCGCATTGCCGAAACCCTGATACAGGAACTGTTTTTGAGCTTGGATTACAATGTCTTCCGTTATGGAATGGAAAATACTATACCCGGCATAATAGAGTTGCTGAAAGGCGTGCGTAGCGATGTAGCCCAGGAAATTCGCCGGATGCCCGATTTTGTGGTTCAAAATCCTAAAACCAAGGATGTCTTTTTTGTGGAAGTAAAATTCCGGGCCTCGGAGGAGTTTAGCATAAAAGATTTGCCCAAAGAGTACCCCTTCGATAATGCCTACATAGTAATAGTTTCTAAAAAGCATATCAAGTGCATTACGGTAGCTGAACTTAAAGCGGGCAAGGAAATTACACCAACCTCGCATAACTACCTGGGAAACCGCAAAGAGTTTGACCTTGACAAGGATGTGATAATTGAGTTCTGTAATTTTGCCGTGCAGTTTTTTGAGAATGTATAGAGAATGGCTGCAGAAAAAGAAAAAAACCATAAAGCCATTCAAACAGATAAGGCAAGGGTGATTTTCTTTGACCTGGAGTATTACGTACCTAAAAAAAACAGAAAGCCTCATGGCCTCAATTATAATCCGGCCGTTGCTGGCAATATGTTACTTGGCGGAGTTTTTTATAGTGCCAATCCGGTTTCCGATCTAGCTCCTTCCGGCCATAGCCAAATGAAAAAAATGAAATCATTTTGGCTCTGGCAACACAAAACAGAACAGCAACTCCTGCGGGCGATTTATGAATATTTAAAGCAAATAAAAGGAGAGGTTTTTAAGCATCTGGGTGACCGGGTCTCACCTGTTATGTGCGGTATTGGTATTTCAAATTCAGACTTGCCTGTTCTTAACCATCTTTTTAATAAACACTTAACAGACACATCTGATAAACTTTTTGAATTCCAGAATTCATTTAGGGTTATTGATTTGTCTCAGCTAGCTATTGCTGCGTTTAATCATAACGGACCCTTTCTATATCCTAAAACCAAAAATGAAGTAACAAGTAAATTCCTAAGCGGAAAAAGAATGGAAGACGGGAGGAGCGTTTGGGAACTTTATGAGCGTGAGGAGTTCGGAAAAATAGAGGCGAGGGTGATTGAAGAAATAAGTTTAACCATTAGCTGTTATAAGGCGATTAAAGAAAACTTTGATTTATTTAAGCAATTGGAGCTTAAGCATAAGAAAGAATTGAAAAAGAGCGATGCTTCCCGGCCTAACTCCATTAATAATTTATCCTCAAAGGCAGATATTTTATGATAACAGTTGATGGCTATAACCTATACTATGACACGGCGCATTTATTGTCACCTAAACCAGAAACTTATAGTGAGGTTATTGATAGACTTGAGCCGCTAGAGTGTAATCTTTTTTACAACATTGTTAGTTCTCCTGATTGTCGTTATGAGAAAAGATTTGCAGATGGAAGAATTAAGGACCATTATAAAACAATGGATGCCGAAAGCAGATTCAAAAATATTTTTTCCGAAAAAATCATTTATGCAAATCCCAAGAGCTTTTTTGTTAATAAACTTACCGGTCTACCTAAAGATTGTGATGAAATAAAGTCAGTGAGTTTCGCATTTTGCAATCACACCGAGCTCCCCCGGCACTTTCTTGCAAGAGGCTCTGAATTTGGCATATGCTTTTTTCACGACTTTTTACAAAATCAAGGGTTAAGGCCAGTTGAATATCTTGGGGATAACGACGCAGATAGAAATCGAAAGTTAGTATTCAACTCCCCTCATTTGATAGAGGTGTATTCCTCTGGGTATGATATGAGGTGGGAAAGGGAATGGAGAATTAATTCAGATTTGCATTTTACCCAAGATGATATTGCATTTGTAATTGTACCGCAGGAAAAGTTTAATTACTACTTGGGTTGGTTCTTAGACACAGAAGATTTCGAAGATGTAAAGATTATCTCATCAAATACATTTAAATCATATGTGGATCACCTTATTTTCTATCCTCAGCAAGGTGATAATAGCTGGAACCAGATTGAAATACTTAGGGATTCAGATGGAAATGGGTTTAAGATTAGTCCGGAGGAATTCAATAATTTAGACCAATCAGTAAAAGACAAATTTCTAATTTCACATTTACGTGAATTGAATTGTTTTGCAAAAAACACATTATTGGCGAATTATGAATATGCTTATACGAATAGGTTCATAAAGTTTTATGACAAACTTAGTAATCCGACGCAGCTTGGTAGCTTATTTCAAGATTACCAACTTATTAAAGCCAATTTAGAGGAACCTGAAGATGCACAACGTGATTTGGTAAGAGGTCTGTTCGGTGAACTATTTCTAGCAAGTCCGCATGATTTTTGAGCGGTCGTCACAACACAATCCCAATTGGCGCGAGAATGTCGCCCGGCATCCGAGCCTGGCTTCTCGTGCCGCGAGCCTAAGGGTAATGCAATTTGAACAACTTCCTAGGCAGTGTTCTGTAATAAGCTAATAAAGTTAAACAGGGTTGGTGTTTGTTCTACTAAGGTTAAATGCAAAGACCAACTGGTGAGACCTTCTGCTCGTGTCCAAGCCAACAAAGGCCTAAATCTTCTTTTATAAAATGCACGGATGCCCCAACCGGTTTGTGAAATGGTTTTTGGTTGCGGAGGGTGAATGGGGCGCGGGTATTAAATACAAGATCCTTCACTGCGCAACCCGCCACGGCGGGCAGGATGACAAAAAGGGGGATTAGGGTTGGTGAGGAAGGCTGTCTGTCTACATACTGTTTGGTCTTTATAGGCAACCTCCAGAAGGCGGGGCATGGTTAACTTAGACAGAGTACCAATTCCACTTCTTCAATTCTAACGCTGTCATCCTGAGTGAATCCCGATAGCTACCCGGACGTAACGACCTGTCCCGATTTTTATCGGGAAGGTTCTTGCCTTTGGTTGTTTAGGCGACCCCAACCCCAATAAAAAACCCCACCGGAATTAACCGATGGGGTTTTGCTTTTTGCTTGTTCTGAAATCTTATCTCAACAGGGTAAATGCACCCTCCAGGCTTTCCACCTTATCGCTGCCCGGATGCTGCGCGTCCGGAACTTTAACCGAGATGTAGTAGATGTACGTATCAGCCGGTTGTGCAGCGCCCTTAAATTTACCATCCCAAGGCTCTGGAGCGTTGTGTACCATCTGGCCCCAACGGTTGTAGATGCGGAAATCGGTAACCGTCATGCCCGGGTTGTTTTCGCCGTGCACGGCAAAGAAACCGTCGTTCTTACCGTCGCCGTTCGGGCTAAAGGCATTCGGCATCTTCAGGTCGCTGGTAACGATAAATACCACTGAGTCGGAAGCCGCACATTGTTTATCGGTAGCCTCGTTCACCATAATGTAGTAAACGGTATTCTGCGTAACCGTAATGTTAGGGTTAGGGCAGTAGGTAGAATCCGCACCGCAGTCAACACCGGTTAGTGGTGCCCAGTTATAAACCGGGTTAAT
>JADMIO011460737.1_pt1 | contig 10357 bp, 1 predicted proteins | sample 8958161 | NCBI WGS metagenome assembly JADMIO01 (sample SAMN16585339, study PRJNA669376) | soil metagenome | isolation source: Crop rotation soil | place: USA: Cullars Rotation, Alabama | collected 2011
GTGGACCGAATCCTACGGCGGCCCGCTCACGCCTGTGGCGCGCCTCGATCCATATTCGCAATACACCGCTGAAGTTCGCCTCTACGAAGCTGCCACCAAAGGTTTCGTGGCCACCGGCGACGTTGCCACGGATGGTCCGCGCACGTATTACGATTTCCAAAGCACGACCAGCGCGGATTTTTCCGCCAACGTCATCGCCGTTCTTAACAACACCACGTACGACCACAGTTACCTCGTCAAAACGGAGACCGATCCCGGCAAGAACCAATTCTCCGTCGATGCCCAAATTATTCTTTATCGCTATGACGCGTTCGCGAGTCCCGTTACAACGGGAACGATTGCCTTCGCGGTCGATCTCGAAATGCGCGACGCCGCTACGGACGAATTGATTCCGCTCGCGAACAGTCGCATCACATTCAGTCGAACCATCGACAGCTACCAGGCTGGCAGTCCCAACACGCCGAAAGTGCGCGTCCTCAACGAAGTCCTTCTCTTTGCACCAGCGGCGGGCGTCCAACTCAATTCCGTCGACAAACTGTACAAAGTTAAAGTCAGTCTTTCGCACGTCGAGTTCCTGATTTACGGCTCGGATAATTCGATGCAAATGGCCGCAAGACGCTTTCTGCATTTCAATGGCAATCTCAATTTTGGCGTGGTCCAGACGACGTTCACGAGCATTGCCAACGATCCCGCGTTCGTCAGCGTCGTTCCCGGTTCATATGTCGCGACGACGCTGGCGGTCGATGGCAACAGCGGTTCGCTCGTGGGCGATCCGGCGCACACGTACGGCGCCGGCGTTGCGTTGAATGTGCATTTGCGGCCGGATGGGACTTCTGACCTGACCTCTGGATCCGTCGCTTTGAATGGGCCTGCGCCAGACGACGATTCCGTTGCGAATGTCCATTTCACACGCAGCAATCTCTATCTGGATACCGCCGGCGCGCATGGAAATATCACGGTCGATTTGCCAACAGGTTTCGGTTATCGGTTCGACGCGAGCTCGCGCATCCTCAGTTCGCAAATCGCGTTTTCGAACATCCCGCTGACGCCCACGCTCGAACCGGCTAACGATCAGGTTTACACCGCGACAATTTACGGCGCGGAAGAAACGAAGCCGGTTTGGCTGGAAATCGCGCGCACCACCTGGAAAATCGCGTCGGGGCAATTCATTCTTGATTCGACTTCCCGCGCGGCCCACGTGCGCGCGCTGGAATACGCTCAACTCGAGGCGGCGACGGTTATTGATCCGGCGATGAAGGTGAAGCGGTCCAATGACGAGTATTTTCGCGCGATCGAAAAAGTGACCGTGCCGCAAATTATTCTGGAACCGGACGCCAATGGAAATGCCGTGATGACGTATGGGCTATCGTTTGTCGGCGGCGGTTATCGCGCGCATTTTCCCTACGACGCGAAAATCAGTTTCGCAGGCGGGAAGATGGATATTAAGAAGGATTTGGTTATTCCCGCGACGAGTTCGTTGGGCGGCGTTTCGGGCGTCGATCTTTCGTATAATCGCGATTGCAACGACGTGACGTGCCCCGGCGCCGTTGGGGCGACGACCTTGAACTTCAAAGCGGACGCGGACACGCTGACGTTTACGGAAGACGGCGGTTTGACGCGGCCAGGCTTGCTCTCGACGGCGGCGCCGCTGGATTGGGGCTGGATCTCCGCGGTGTCACGTTACGCGCACGCGACGGAGAATTTCACCGCGGCGAATTTCCACATGCCCGGCTTGTTCGTGCGCGGGGATCGAACGATCAAGGCGTTGGCTCTCCGTCCCGCGGTGATTTTGTTTACCGGCGTTTTGCCCGCGACGCCGGAAGTGACCGAGCGTCCGGGCGCGGCGTCGTATCAGGATGGTTTTGGCGATTACGGCGGATTGAATTTCCGCGTCGGAACAGATGCGGCGTTAAAAGCGGAAAGCACGCTCGCGAACAAGCCCACGGGGCAATATCCCCTGACGGGCCGATCGAAGTATTACGTTCGACAGGCCGGTGTGAGCGGCATTCACGAAGCGGTGTTCGGCTCGTTTCCGTCGAGCGCTACGTTGCTTGGTTATCCGATCAACTTCAGCAATTTCGGCCTCGCGTTTCTCGATAGTCAAAACACCGATTCGCGCACGGAAGGTTACATTCACATCAAGAGCCCGTCGAACTTCGATCAGAATTTCAAGAAGCTGCTCTTCACCTGTTTGGGCGCGCTCGATAAGGCGGAAGTTCCTTCCGACGAATCGGGCCTCATGAAGCAGCTTCAATATTGGCAGGCGGATTTCACCACGCTGGCAATCGATTTCAAGAGCGACGCCGCATGCAATCCCGGCAACGGCTTCCTCGTTCTCGGCGTCGGCGCGTGGGCTTCGCATGTCGATTCGGAACTCTTCGGGCAACTGGGATTCAAGAGCGACGGCAACTTGATCACTCAGGATGACGGCCTTGTTTCCGATGTCACGTCGCGGTTGAAGCTGCCAAATACCTTCAAATTGAAAGGGCCGAGCAAACAGAAATACACGTTCACGACGGTCGGCGACGCGTACTACAACAATTACAAATACGATCACGACACGGGCTGGATCAACATCGCGGGCAAACTCGACGTGCCGTTCTTCGAGGATTTGAAGGTGCACATGCACACGAGCGCGGTGCGCAGCAACGACACCGCGGTGATTCACCTGATGGGCGGCTGGCCGAGTCACGGTTTCGAAATCAGCGGCAAAAATTATTTCAACCAAACGCCGTTCGACACCGACAATCGCGGCTTCCCGACCGACACGACCGTTGCGGCGTATCACACCGGCGGCATTGGCAGCGACGCCGAGAAATATCTCGTGCGCGCGCAACGCAATTGGCTCGGCGTGATCGATTTCGATTATCCGCTCTCGTGGTCCAGTTCGTTGCGGTCGTTCAAATCGTTCCAGCCGATCACGGACAAATTCCTCGTCGTGCAAACAGAGCACCAGGTGAAATACCTCGATGCCGAAAACGCGGAGCTGACCTTTGGCATCGAGTACGAAGGCATGCCGAAAATTAACATCGCCAATCTCGCCTTCAATGCGATCGATGAAAGCACGGGCGTGTTGCAGGCGTTTGCGAATGCCGGCCTGAGCACGGTTGAGAGCAATGTTTTCAATGGTCTCGACAAGATGAACCAGATGCTCGACGACCAGATGCGCACGTTCTTCAATGCGCCGTTCGACGCGCTGATCAAGCCGAAGATCGAGGCGATGTATGACGAATTGCACGGCGCGTTCAGTTCAGTTTCGAACAACTGGAGCAGCGCGCCGAACACGATCATTCAAAATTGGGTCACGGGCGGCGGCCCTGTCACAGAAACGGTCGAACATCAACTCAATGGCGTTGCCGGCAGCATCAGCGACGTGACCAGCGTGATCGGCCAGGTTGATTCGGATTTGAGTAAGGTCGAGAAAGCGATCACTGACATCGAATCGATTCTCGCCAAGACCGACGGCCACCGCACGATTGCCACGCAACTCATCAAGAGCCTCGTTGGCGAACTGGCGGCGGATTTTGTCGGCTCATTCACGGACGACAAATTGAACGAATTTCTCGCGACGGTCGATCCGACGCTCGACCAAATCACCGACGTCCTAAACGACCTCAAGAGCCTCGTCTCGACGTTGCGCACGCAGCTCGGGGCCGGGCAGCAGTTCGCGAAAGAGTTGCAGGATAAAGTCGCAGGCCTCTCAGCGGACATTCACACCGTTTCCGTGCAGGTCCAAAGCGATATTCAGAGCATCTTCAACGGCTTCGATCTGACCGTGGATAATCCGTTCGTTCATTACTCCAAGCAGGAGGTCGTCGATCTGATACGGCAGAAATTGGAGGATCGATTCTTCGCGTCGAAAGTTCCGACGACGATTCAGGTCGCCCTCAAGGAGCGTCTCTACGACATCGATTCGTCGATTCGCGAAGCGATCGACAGCGTGTTCCAGCAGGTGAACGACATCATGAAAAACGTCATCAGCGAAACGCTGGCGAGCCTGGATGACAGCATTGCACCGATGCTCGACAAGGTTTCCGACGTGATGGGCGCGGGCAAAATCAACGGTTACGCACACATCAACAATGACGCGCTGAAGCTGCTGCGCCTGGACATTTACGCGCAACTCAAAGTGCCGTCAGAAATGGAGCTGAACGCGTATATCCAAATCAAGGAATTGGATTCTGAGAACTATCCGCTCTCGTGTTTGCCCGCGAGCGGGAAGGCGACAGAAGTGACGATGGGCGCCACCGATGTGCACGTCGATTGGATTTCGCCGGACCTGCGCGCGAACATCGGATTTAAAGCCACGTTCGACACGAGTTCGGGCGTGAAGTTGCTGGGTGTGGGCGGGAGCTTTGAACTCAATGGCGAAGTCGATTTCGAGACATTCAAAATAAAGTATCTCGCGGCATCGATGGCCTTCGGCGAGTTCGAGAATTACTTCAGTTGCGCTGCCCGCGTCGAAATTCAGAGCTACGAAGGCATGGGCGGCATTTTCTTCGGCAAGACCTGCACGCTCGATCCCATTTCGATGTGGGATCCCGACGTGGCCTCGGCGTTGGGCACGCCGCCGTTCACCGGCGCGTACGTGTATGCCGAAGTCTGGATTCCAATTTCCGAAGCATTGCTCGGCATCCCCGCGAGCTGCTTCTTCGACATCAGCGCGGGCGTGGGCGCGGGCGCGTTTTACTTCGTCGAAGGACCGACTTTCGGCGGCAAGATGCTGCTCGGCGCGCATGGCGATTTGTTGTGCATCGTTTCAGTCGGCGGCGAAATCAAATTGATCGGCGTGAAAAATCCCGACGGCTTGACACTCACCGGCACCGGCGAAGTCGAAGGCTCGATCGGGCCCTGTCCGTTCTGCATCAGCTTCAGCAAAACCATCGGCATGAAATACAAAAATGGATCCTGGGATGTTGACTTTTAAATTTCCAAAATTTGTAGCAGCCGAGCCGCTTGCCACGCTTTACGTGGTGAGGAGGCTCTGTCTTCTCATCGCCCTCGCTGCTTCGGCGCTCGGTGTGACAGGCCAGGCGCTCGACGAAACGATTTACACCGTCGGCACGTCGATTCAGGACGCCGCGCACCGCAACTGGGGCTACATCCTGTGGCAGGGATCGACGCCTGAACTGGTCCAAAACAAGCATTACGCCATTTACTCAAAGGCCGGCGATGCCACCGCTTCGAATCCGTTCTTTCGGCAGGCCATTGTCGGCGTGCAAACCGATCCCGCGGTCATCAAGGTGATTCTGAATCGTTCGATCAACCTCGGCGAAAATCTCGGCGAGTTGGAAAATCGCATTAACAATCTATTCCAAAAAGTCATCCCCGCAGGGACGCTGCGCCTTGAAGATAAAATTTCGGCGGTGATTCGCGGCGCGCGAAACGATCCGAATTATTTCAACAATCTCGTTGTGCTCGCGCACTTGCATCCGAGCATCAGCATGTGCCTGGGATTGGCCCACGCGGCCATCCTCGACCCGGGCCTGACGACGTTCGAAGTGCGCGAGTTCGACTTTGCCACCAGTCGCGATTTGGGCGTGGTCGGTCGTGTTACAGTGCAAGCCGGTGTGGCCATCGTTTTGCCTCCGGCCGGCCCGCCCATTGCGGTTCCCGATACGTCGCCCAAGGGCGATTTGAATGTGCGTTTGCGCTGGGCGACCCCCGACGATCTGCGCCGGCTCGGTCTGCTGAACTACGGGTTCAATGTGTATCGCATGACGAAGACGTACGCCGAAGCGCACGGTTATCACACCACGCCGCCCGCGCCTGCGATCTTGATTGGTTTGCTCACCGCGACGACGGAAGTGAAGCAATTGAATGAACTGCCGGTCTTGAAGAATCGCGATTACACAATTCCGAACGCGGCGAATTTAACCATCGATCCGGGCAATTCATTTTTCGCGGACGACAACAAACGTTATTCGCCGGGTGGCGTGGCGTTCAACAATGGCGATCAATTCTATTATTTCATCGCCCCGCGCGATGTCCTCGGGCGAATTGGCTCCGTGTCGCCGGGAACGTTGGTGACGATTTGCGATCGCTTGCCCCCGAACGCGCCAAATGGTGTGCAGGTGGTCAACGATTACAGCTATGTGGGCGGTGTTTCGAAACAAGTTTTGAAAGTTCGCTGGAAACAGGACACGCAAAAGACGGACAAGGTCAAAGCGTATTACGTGTATCGCTGGCAAAGTCCCGCGGACGTTCAGAAACTCGCCGGCAGTCCCTTGCTGCATCGCATCGCGGGGCCGATCACGCATATTCCAAATGCGGAATTCAACAGCTACATCGACGATGGCGGCGGCTCGCCCTCCATGCCGGCGGACGCTGGAAAAACGTGGTGGTACACCGTCCGTTCTGAAGACACGAGCGCGTGCGGCGGAAATTTGTCCGCGAACAGCGGGCCCGCGTTCGGCGTGTTGCGCGATCGCACCGGGCCCGATGCGCCGGGCGGTTACGTTCAGATCAATTGCCGGCATCCGCATGTCGAACCCGGTCGCATTGAATCGGTGGCCGATCAGAACCAGCGTGAAGACACCGCCTATTACACGTTGGTGTGCGAACGTCGTGATGTTGGCATTGCCTGGGCTGAGTTTTGGGCTTTGGAAACGACCGCTTCGAGCAACTACCTTGGGCGGTTTCCCATCACCGAGAAAGGACTCGGTTTTGTCAGTTATTCCATTTCACGCGCCGCCTTAGCCAATCTTCGCGAGGTCGATTTCTTCTGTCGCGTCGGTTCGCCTGATGGGCAGGTTTCGAATATCGCGATTCAAACGCAAGCAGGCATTCCCAAATTTGGCGAACGTCGGATTGTTAACTTCGACGCTTACACCTTCCTCGAAAAAGTAACTTCGGTCGCCGGCCGCAAACAGGATTGCATTCGACACAGCCCAACCGGTCCCGGCGATCCCGGTGGAACGGGAACAGTGACGCCCACGGTGATCGTCGTGACGCTCACGCCGGGCACGAAGGAATACAAATTGTATCGCCGCGTTGATAATGGCCCCCTCACGTTGATCAAGCAGGCGCCCGCAAACTTCGACGACGTGAGTTCCGTTCCCATCGAAGACGACAGCATGCCGCCGAATGCCGCGACGGTGTGTTATTACGCGCAGCTATTCGACGAGCACGGCAATCCAAGCCCCATGACACTCGTTGGCGGCGATTGCATTTTGATTTCCGGCACAACGCCGATTCCCGCGCCAATGCTTTCCGCGTTGCAGATTAGCGGGACCGAAGCGTCGCCGAAAATGACGATCAAATGGTTTTGCCCGCCGTTCGGCATCGACCGTTTCAACATCCACATCGCAGTTGATCCCGATCCCATGCCTGTATCGATCGCGAGCGCGCTGTCGGACTACATCAGTTCGACGCCGACGCCCACGATTTACAAATTGCACGGCGAAAATCACACCAACGATTTCTACACCTATCGCACTCCGCACATTGGCCCCGGCTTCGGCAACGGCGCGCAATTCGACATCGATGTCGCGGTAGTACAGGGCAAGGCTTACACCGTCTTTATCACCGCGATTGGCAAAGACGCCAGCGAAGGACCGAAGAGCAATTTCGAAGATGGCAGTTGGTCGCCGGCGGTGGTGACGGGCCCGAAAGTGCCGTGGCCCGCACGTCCATTGCCGCCATTCAATCTGTTTAATTCCGCGCTTGATGCCGTGCGCTTGTCGCCGAGCATTTTCGACGGCGTCGGCGTGCAAATCGGTTGGATCACCGATCGCACCGTTGTGCAAAGCGATAAAGGCCAACCGTTCATTTACAGCGACAAAGATCCCATGACCTACGTGCACACGAATAAAATCGGCGACAAACTTTTCCCCGTCGCCATGTATCGCGTGCAGCTAGTGAATCCCGCGTTTCCGACGGTTTCCGGCGACGTCATCCAGGTGTCACCACTCATGGAAAACATCGCTTACAACCAGCAAACCGTGAACGGCGTCACACAGACGGACATCAAAGATCCGTTCATTCGTATTGCCTCGCCGCCCGCCGGAACCAACCTTCCGATTTCGCCGATGTATCTGGTCGATACGCAGCCGGTGATCGCCAACGCGCGCTACGTTTATTTGCTCGTGCGCTTCGATCAGAATCACGAGATCAAGGAAATTGTCCCCAGTTCGATTGTGGAGGTGACGCCATGAGCATGCGGAGTTTTTGGAAAACGGCGGTCGGTTTTCTCGCGGCCGTCAGCGCATGCGCATTCACTTATGAAGGCCGCTACGAAATCACCGCGCAGGGTGACTTCGACGGCGACGGCCGGCAGGACGTTGTCATCGTCGATCGCGACACCGGCGTGTTTCGCATCGGCTATCAACTCTCCGCGGGCGTCTACACATGGGCCGATCCGCGCGCGAGCGGCGCCGACAACGCCAGCGCGGTCGCAGTCGGAAAGCTATTTCAAACAACGCGCGACGGACTCGCGGTCGGTTCAACCTTGGCGAACCGCATCAACCTCTTCGACGTTCCATCTGTCACCGGCGCGGGAATACCCGTCAGCGTTTTCCCACCGGGCATCGGCCCGAATGCCGTCGTCGCGATCAACATTCCCGGCTCCGGCGACACGCCGCATGACGACTTGATCATCGGCAGCAACGGCAACGGCGCGCCCAATCCCACCCGCCTCGCCATGATGCGCAACAACGCCGGCGCCACGTCGCTTCTGCTCGATTCGACCTACCCCCTCATCATTTCTGCAAATCGTCTGGTCCTCAAAAAAACAGCTCCCGAACTCGTCGGCGCCATCACGCGCGGCACACCCACCGACAGCTTCCACGTTTACTCGCCCATCGTCGGCAGCTTCAACCAAACCATCCTCGTCAGCGGCATCGCGCAAGGCTCACGTTTTCTCTACGGCAATTTTTCCGGCGCCCTCTTCGATCACGTTTTGTTTTACGTCCCCGGCAATTCCAATTTCGTGTCCAATCCCTCATCCGAACCCTCGCCCGCCGTTTACGCCATCGGCGCCGGCGTCACGTTCGACCTGGGCAAAGCCATCTCGCAACTCATCTCCTCCCCCGCAACGTCCGCGGACCGTTTGCTCGCGCTCTTTCAGGACGGCAGCGGCGCCGTTTACAATTTCAACGGCTCCAGCGCTCCGACCCTCATCCAAACAATTTCCCCCGACGCCGGCGAACGCATCACCGGCGCCATCGCCACGCCCGGCGGCGATCTCCTCACGTTCTCGGGCCCCGGCAACACCTCAACCGCCATGCGTCCCTACAAAAACGCGGGCGCCAATTACACTCCCGGCGTCAAAACCACGCTTCCCGGCATCACGCCCTTTTCGCCCGACGCCAACGTCTACGTTTTCGCCCAGGAACCTTTTGTCTCCGGCTCTCCAAATCTCCTCACCAGCATGAGCGCAGGCGACTGGACCTCCGACCTCGCCCTCTCCGGTTCGCCGCTTTCTCTCACCGCAAAAAGCTGGAACTTCGAAGGAACCTCACTCGGCCTGCGCAATCCCACCGCCGTCAACTTCGGCCCCGTTCCCTCTGGCGGCCTCTTTGGCCTCGTCAACCAATACGCGCCCTCCATTTCGCTTTTCAGCAAATCCCCCGCCGTCGGCAACGAAATCGTCGACGTCCGCATTTCCCCGCCGCCCGGCGAATTCAAAAATGCCATCAACGTCTCGCTTTCCTCGCCCGTCGCCGGCGCGCAACTCTTCATTCGCATCAACCCCGACGACACCTGGAATCTCTACACCGGCCCCATCACACTCTTCAAAACCACCACCGTTCAATATTACGCCAAAACCGCCGGCGATCAGAAATCCCGCATTCACCTTGGCGTTTATACGTTCCCAATTTCGCCGAGCATCCAGGATTCCGATCACGATGGCGTCCCCGATTTTGTCGAGCTCGCGAAGGGGCTGAATCCGAATGGTGGCAAAGATTCCGATGGCGATGGCTTTAGTGATTTGAATGAATTGATCGCCGGAACCGATCCTTCCAATGCCGCTTCGTTCCCCACCGATTCGCAACGCACCGAAGAAAAAGCCGCGTTCGATCTCAAGCTCGGCCTGCAACCGCTCGACGGTACAACGTCCTTAACGACCCAGGCCGACCTCGGGGTGGGCGTTCGCGCTTACAATTTGAACGGAAGCATTCTGCGCGCAGGCACCACCGCGACGTTGAGTATTCCCACCGTGACCGATCCCGCTGTCAACGAAACGAACATCGTCCTCGATACCGATCCGCCGCTCGTCGTCGTCGGCAGCGATCCCCATTTCGACATCGCCACCGCTTCCTCCGACAAACGGCTCGGGCGCGAATTGCTGGGCTTCATCGTCTCGCCGCGCACACCGTTGCCTGACGTCGTTTATGCTTACGGCGGCGGTTCGCTC
>JADMIO010828382.1_pt1 | contig 10356 bp, 6 predicted proteins | sample 8958161 | NCBI WGS metagenome assembly JADMIO01 (sample SAMN16585339, study PRJNA669376) | soil metagenome | isolation source: Crop rotation soil | place: USA: Cullars Rotation, Alabama | collected 2011
GCCGGGGCCGGTTCCCGCCGCGGGGCGGATCCGGCCGCGCCGGCGGCCGGGCCTGGTAGTCGAAGTCCGGCAGCGTGATGCGCGACAGACGCTTGCCGATCGCCTTTTCGATGTCACGGACGCTGGCTTCCTCTTCGGGCGAGACCAGCGTGAACGCCGAACCGGTCAGCTCGGCGCGCGCCGTCCGCCCGACGCGATGAATGTAGTCCTCAGCCTGTCCGGGCACGTCGAAATTGATGACGTGTCCGAGCGCCGTCACATCGATCCCCCGCGCGGCGATATCGGTCGCGACCAGCACCTGATACTTGCCGCTCTTGAAGCCCGCCAGCGCTTCCGTCCGCTGCGCCTGCGACCGGTTCCCGTGGATGCGCTGCACTTTCACGCGCTCCTGATCGAGATGGCGCGCGACCCGATCGGCGCGGTGCTTCGTGCGGGTGAAGACCAGCGCGTCGCGGACTTCGCCGGTCTTGAGCAGCGCCAGCAGCAGCTCGGTCTTGAGATGCTGCGGCACCGGATAGACCGCGTGCGTGATTCCGGTCGCCGGCGTTGACCGCCGCTCGAGATTGATCGTCGCCGGATCGTGCAGCATCTCCTTCGAGAGCGCCGCGATCGGCGGCGGCATCGTCGCACTGAAGAAGAGCGTCTGCCGCCGCTTCGGCAGATGCCGCAGCACCCGGCGGATGTCGGGCAGGAAACCCATGTCGAGCATCCGGTCCGCCTCGTCGAGGACCAGGAACTGGAGCCCCCCGAGCCTGGCGTACGGCGCCCTGAAGTGATCCAGCAGGCGACCCGGCGTCCCCACGATGACATCGACGCCGACGCGAAATGCGTGCTCCTGCGGTCCCATCCCGACGCCGCCGAAGATCGCGGCGGTGGTCAGCGGCGTGTGAACCGCCAGCGCGGTCAGGTCCTCGGCGATTTGCGCCGCGAGCTCACGGGTCGGAGTCAAGACCAGCGCGCGGGTGGTGCCGCGCGGACAGCCCATCAACTGATGGAGAATCGGCAGCAGAAACGCCGCCGTCTTCCCGCTCCCGGTCATCGCACACGCGAGCAGATCGCGACCCTCGAGTGCGGGCGGAATCGCTTCTGCCTGGATGGGAGTGGGTCGTGCGAAGCCGAGGTCCTTGAGCCCTCTGAGGAGCTCGGGGTGAAGCTTGAAATGGCTAAACGGCAAAAAGTCCTTCAGGCAAACCGTCATTATGGCATAGCTCGTGCTGCCACTACGGCGGAGGCGGTTGTTGACGCAGATTTCTCCGGTTAAACGGCATAGAGCTCGGCGGTGGACGGTAGCGGTTGTGGTCTCCGTTGCCGCATTCGTCGTCATCGTGCTTCTCGCGCTGCTGTCCGTGATTCCATTCAGGTCGGAAACGGCTCGCACCAAGCTGATTGCGGTGCTGGCGGATCGACTGGACAGCGAAGTACAGCTCGACAGTTTGCAGCTGCGTGTCCTGCCGCGTCTGCGCGCCGAGGGAACCGGCCTGACGATCCGGCACAAGGGACGAACCGACGTGCCGCCGCTCATCTCTGTCCGGAGCTTCAGCGTTGAAGGCGGCGTGATGCCGCTCCTGCGCAAGCATGTGTCGCTGGTCACGCTCCAGGGGCTCGAGATCAAGATCCCGCCCCGCGATCACAATGACGATCAGCCCGAGTCCGAGCCAGACGGCGCCGCGAAGAACGAGGATCTCAAACGCGCCTTCGTCATCGACACGCTGGTCACGGCCGACGCCACGCTGACAATTATTCCGCGTAACGAAAATAAGCGGCCGAAGGTGTGGGCCATTCACGATCTGAACATGAAGGCGGTGTCGTTCGATCGGTCGATGCCGTTCGAGGCGACGCTCACGAATGCCGTCCCGCCAGGCGAGATCGCGACGCGCGGCTCGTTCGGTCCCTGGAGCAGCGAGGATCCCGGACAGACGCCGCTCGACGGCTCGTTCGTGTTCGAAAAAGCGGACCTGAGCGTCTTCAAGGGGATTGCCGGCATCCTGTCGGCCAAGGGGACATTCGGCGGGCGTCTCGAGCAGATCGAAGTGCACGGAGAGACGACCACGCCCGAATTCGCGCTGACATCGGTCGGCCATACGATCCCGCTGCACGCGAAATACCACACCTTCGTCGATGGCACCAACGGCGACACGATCCTCGAGCGCATCGATGCGTCATTTTTGAATACCGCACTGGTCGCGAAGGGCGGCGTCGTCGACATGCCGGGCGAACCAGGACGCAAGGTCTCGCTCGACGTCACGATGGACCAGGCGAGGCTCGAAGACATCCTGTGGCTGGCGGTGAAAACCGACAAGCCGCCGATGACCGGCGGGCTGCAGCTGACCACCAAGCTCGAAATTCCACCGGGCGACAAGGACGTCGTGGAAAAGCTGCTGCTCGATGGGAAGTTTCAGATCGGAGCGACGCGCTTCACCGATCCGGGCATCCAGCGGAAGATCGAGGAGCTGAGCAAACGCGGCAGCGGGAAAGTCGAGGTCAAGCAGGCGGCGCACGTCACATCCGACTTTGCAGGATCGTTCAAGCTGTCGAACGGCATCCTCCGCATACCGTCGGTGGCGTTCGACGTACCAGGCGCCGTCGTCCGCCTCTCGGGCACATACGGACTCCCCTCGCAGCGCATCGATTTCAAAGGCACGCTGTTCATGGATGCCAAGGTGTCGGAGACGGTGACGGGCTTCAAGAGCATCCTGCTCAAGGTGGTCGACCCGTTGTTCAAGGGACCGAACGGCGGCAGCGCGATTCCCATCCAGATTTCCGGGCAGCGGGACAATCCATCGTTCGGCCTCGATAAAGGCCGCGTCTTCAAGAAAAGTTAGATCGTGAAAAGCTAGGCGTGTCAGCGAAACACTGACATCGGGGCAGGCGGCTCAACTATATGGTGCGTTTGGTCTTCGACCGACACTTCTTGTACCTATGCCCCGCCGCCGCGCCGCCGCTGTCGTCGCTGTTGTCGTTGTCGCGTTCGTCTGCCTGTTCGCATCTCTGAACCTCAAGGCGCAGCAAGCGCCGCAGAACCCGACAAATCCTGACGGGCTCGCCAACCTTTCACTGGCCCAGCTCGGCGACATCGAAGTGACGACGGCGTCGAAGGAACCTGAAGTGCTGCGGCGGACGCCTGCGGCTATTCACGTGATCACCCAGGACGACATCCGCCGATACGGGGCGACGAGCATCCCCGAACTGCTCCGTCTCGCGCCGGGCGTCAACGTCGCGCGGATCGACTCTGACCACTGGTCGGTCGGGGTCCGCGGATTCGGCGATCAATTCTCCAAGTCGGTGCTGGTGCTCATCGACGGCCGCAGTGTCTACACGCCGCTCTTTGCCGGGATCATGTGGGGCGTCCAGGACACACTGCTGGACGACGTCGATCGGATCGAGATCATCCGCGGTCCCGGAGGGACCATCTGGGGCGCCAACGCGGTGACCGGCATCATCAACATCATCACCAAGAGCGCGGCGGACACTCCTGGACTGCTGGCCGCGGCGGGCGGGGGCAATCTCGACCGCGCGATCGCCGGATTCCGGTACGGCCGCTCCGATGCGGATCGGTTCAGTTATCGCGTCTACGGCAAAGGGTTCAATCGCGGTCCCGAATTTCACACCGACGGTCAGGAATTCGACGGCTGGCACATGGCGCAATTCGGCGCCCGTACCGACTGGGCGGGCGCGCGCGACGCCGTCACGATCCAGGGCGACGGCTACGCCGCAACGGAAGGTCAGAGCGTCGGGGTGGGCGTGTTTGCACCGCCGTCGCAGCACCTGTTCTACGATGCCGTCGATCTGTCCGGCCTCAACCTGATGGCCAAGTGGAGCCGCACCTTCGCGGGCGGCGGCGACCTGCATCTGCAGACGTATTACGATCGCACCACCCTGCTCGGTCCGCAGATCGGCGAGAAGCGCGATACCTTCGACATCGACCTCGTCCACCGTGTCGCCGGACTCCCGCGGCAGTCGCTGCAATGGGGCAGCGGCCTGCGCCTCAGTCCCAGTCGCATTACCCAGACCGTCCCGACGCTGACGGTCTTACCGGAACAGCAGACCGACGCGATCTTCAGCGTCTACGCCCAGGACGAACTGGCGGTGGTCGACAGACGGTTGTGGGTGACCGTCGGATCGAAAGCGGAGCGGAACACTTACACCGGGTTTGAAATTCAACCGAGCGTCCGGGTGCTGTGGACGCCAACCGATCGGCGGTCCGTGTGGGCGTCAGCCACCCGCGCGGTCAGAACACCGTCACGGCTGGAAGACGGCCTGCAGCTGACTGGATTCCTGGCGCCGACACCGCCGACGTTCGTCCGCGTGATCGGCAACCCGGATTTTCGCTCGGAGAAACTGCACGGCTACGAAGCCGGGTATCGCCACGAAATCACCGAGCGCTTCTACGTCGACCTGTCGGCATTTCACAATCGCCACTCGGATCTCGAAAGCTTCGGCGACCTCTCGGTCCAGGTCGAAGCCTCGCCGGCGCCACCGCACGTCCTGTTGGTGTTCCCCTACGCCAACGGCGTGAAGGGCCAGTCGAACGGCTTCGAAGTCCTGCCCGACTGGCGGCCGGTCGACTGGTTGAATCTGACAGGCTCGTACGGCTACCTGAATATCAATCTGGAGAATCAGCCCGGCAATGCGGACACGAGTGCCGTCGCCAGGTACGAAGGATCGAGCCCCCGCCATCAGCTCGCGATCCGCCCGCTGGTGACGCTGCCGGGCGGGTGGAATGTCGACTGGATGTATCGTTACGTGAGCGCCCTGCCGGCGCGCGAGGTCGACGCCTACCACAGCCTGGATGCGCGCGTCGCCTGGCGGATTACACGGGGCGTCGAAGTGTCGATCGCAGGGCATAATCTGCTCGAGCCCTATCACTTCGAGTTCGGGCACGATCCCGGTCCGCCCGTCGGCATCAGACGCAGTGCGTATGCGACGATTACCTGGCGCCAGTAACCCGCGAGCATTCCATCCCTGGGCAGTCGCCCTCTGGCTCGCGTGCGGGATGGCCACTGTGCAGGCGCAGTCGGCCAGGCCGGCGGAGTACCAGGTCAAGGCCGCGTATCTGTACAACTTCACCAGATTCGTGGAATGGCCGGCCGAGGCGACGCCGATGCAGGATGCGCGCTTCGCGATCTGCATTCTGGGCCCTGATCCGTTCGGCGCATATCTCGACGCACTGCTGGAGGACGCCACGGTCGCCGGCAAACCAGCCGTCGCGCGGCGTCTGACCAGGCCGGAGGACGCCGCGACCTGTCCGGTTCTCTTTATCAGCGCCTCGGAGGTCGATCACCTCGATCCGATTCTGTCGCAGCTCAGTCGCGGGGTCCTGACGGTCAGCGACATCCCGGCGTTCGTGCGCCGCGGCGGGATGATCCAGTTCATCTCGGCGGGCAACCGCATTCGCTTCGAGGTCAACCAGGCGGTGTCGGAGCGCGCCGGCCTGATGCTCAGCTCCGAACTGCTCAAGGTCGCGGTCGCGGTGCGGAAGGCCGGGAGTCCGAGCGATTGACGCGTCTCCGATCGCGGCAGTCGATTGCCGACCGGTTGACGCGGATGAACATGCTGGTAAGCGGCGCGGCGCTGCTGCTGGCGTGTTCGGCGCTGATGGCCTACGACCTGGTCACGTTCCGCGACTCGCTGGTGCAGAATCTCGACGCGCAGGCGAGAATCATCGGCGCCACCGGCGTGTCGGCGCTGCTGTTCGACGACCCCGAGTCGGCCAACACCACGCTCTCCGCGCTCTCGGCGACCCCCAACATCGTGTCGGCGGCGATCTACAACATCGACGGTCAGCTGTTTGCGACCTACCGCCGCGCGGATGCGCCAGACCCGGCGGTGCCGACCAGTCAGATCGCCTCGGCAACCGAGGTCAACTGGCGCGCCGACGCCGGCGTCGTCGTCGCCCGTCCAATCGTGTTCCAGGGCGCCAGCAGCGGTCTGGTCTACATCCGATCGGATCTCCAGGAGCTTTATCGCCGGCTGCGTCAGTACGCCGCGATCCTGACCACGGTTCTGGTCGCGGCGCTGGTCGCGGCACTGTTCGTGTCGCGGGTTGCGCAGCGCTCGATCTCGATTCCGCTCGCCGATCTCGCGCAGGTCGCGCAGCAGGTGACCCGCGACAAGGACTATTCGGTGCGCGCCGAACCGGCGGCGAGCGCGTTCGAAGTCGACGTCCTGATCGGCGCGTTCAACGAGATGCTGACCGAAATCGAGCGGCAGGCCGGCTCGCTGAACGAGTCGCGGGTGCTGCTCGAGGAGCGGGTGAAAGATCGCACCGCCGAACTCACCTCCGCCAACCAGGAGCTGGATTCATTCAGCTACTCGGTGTCCCATGACCTTCGCGCGCCGCTCCGCCACATGACCGGGTTCGTGGCGCTGCTCGAGAACCGGATCGGCACCGGCCTCGACGACACCTCGCGACGCTACCTCGACACCATCTCTCAAGCCGCGCAGAAGATGGGTCAGCTGATCGACAACCTGCTGGCGTTTTCACGGATGGGCCGCACGACGTTGACCAAGTCGAAAGTCGATCTCGACGCGCTGGTCGAAGAGGCGAAGACGGAAGCGATGGCCGATGCCACCGCGCGCGACATCGCGTGGACCATTCATCCCCTGCCGGCGGTCGCCGCTGATCGCGGCCTGCTCAAGCAGGCGGTCGTCAACCTGTTGTCGAACGCGGTCAAATACACCTCCACGCGGCCGCGCGCGGAAATCGAAGTCGGCACCGCGGGCAACAACAACGGCGAGGTGGTGCTCTTCGTCCGCGACAACGGCGTCGGCTTCGATATGCAGTACGCCGCCAAGCTGTTCGGCGTGTTTCAGCGGCTGCACGTCCAGGAAGAGTTCGAGGGGATCGGCATCGGACTCGCCAACGTGCGGCGGATCGTCCAGCGCCACGGCGGCCGGGTGTGGGCCGAGAGCGAGCTCGATCGCGGCGCGACGTTTTTCTTCGCGCTGCCCGGCGCCCGCGAATCCTGAGCGGAAATTACAGCAGCAGCGTTTCGACGCGGTGCGCGTGTACCAGATTTTCGCAGGGCGACCACTGGAAAATCGTGAAATGCCCGTCCTGCGAAGCGACCAGCGCTGACGCGTCCCGCTGGTCGTGGACGAACTGCGCCGCCGACAGGTGGCGGGTGCCGCCGATCTGCGACGGGTGCATCCTGACCGCCGGAATCCCTTCGACCGGTTCGGTCACCATCACCTCTTCGACCCCGCTCCGCTCTTCGTGGCGGGCGATCTTCACCGCAAACGCCAGCACTTCATAGCGATCGTTCACGACCGTCGCGCCGTCGACCGCCGTCAGCTCGGCAACCGCGTCGACGGCATGGGTCAGCTCCTCCTGCCACTGACGCCGCTTCTGTTCGGTCGCCGACGAGCGCATCAGCTCGGCGATCTGCGCAAACGGCGGTGTCACCAGATAGCGGGTCGGCTTGACGATCGACTGGCGCCAGCGATCGGAGTCCGCGGGCACGACGAGCAGCGTGCCGCCGCGGCCGTGCGCCCGCATCGACACCGCGATCCGGACGAAGACGTTGACCGCGTCGGCCCACGAGTCCGGTGCGTTGAAGCCGAGCAGCGCGGTCACCACCTCGGGACAGTCCGGCAGGTTCGCACTCTGCTCGTCGACGATCTTCACCTGGTCGCCCTCGAGCACCACGATGTTGACGAACTTGCCGGCGATGCCGTGGGGATACTTGACGACCAGCAACCCCGGCGCAATCACCTCGAGAACGAAGCACAGCGGCGGCAGTGTGCGCGTCGTCCCCCAGACGCGCAGGCGGCCATCCGCGGGCCACACACCCAGATGAATGCCGGCGCGCTTGACGGCGGGAGCGAGCTTGGCCAGCGCTTCCGGCGCCAGCGCCAGCTGCGGCTCGAAGGTCAGCGGCCAGACGGCTCGTGCGGGCGGAAGAAACGCCAGGGAGATCGTCGGCGCGTAGCCTTCTTCGTGGCGGAGGCTCGCCCAGAAGGCGGCGTCGATGATCGCTTCGATCGACGCGACATCAGCCTCGGGCGCCAGCCCGGTTTCGCCGCGCTCCCGCGCCAGCCGGATCTGCTGCGCGATATGGGCGTGAACCTTTACGGCGACGCGGCGGGCGTGAGGGTATGACGGGTCGTTCATTCGACGGCGCCGCGGCCGCTCAGCATCGCCAGTCGTTCGATCGCGGAGTAGAGTGCGTTCGGATCGATCGGTTTCGTCAAGTGGATCTGAAAGCCCGAGGCCAGCGACCGCGAGCTGTCTTCAGCCCTCGCGTAGGCGCTGACGGCAATCGCCGGCAGGAGACCACCCGAAGCGGCCGATCGCCGGCGCAGCTCGCGAATCAGGTCGTACCCGTCCTGGTCGGGCATCGCGAGATCGCTCAGGATCACGTCAGGCAGCCCCTGCTCGAGCACCAGCAGGCCCTCGCGCGCCGACGCGGCGGTGCGCACCTCGACGCCGCGCGCCTCGAGCAGCGCCGCCAGCAGATCGCGGGCGTCCGGATCGTCGTCCACCACCAGCGCCCGCACTCCAGCCAGGATTTCGTCAAGCTGACCGGCGGCGAGGGTGGCAAAGCGCGGGTCCCTGGCCATCGGCAACGGCTGCTCGCGGGCGGCGCTCGGGAACGACAGCGTGAACGTCGCGCCCTGGTCCTTGCCGCCGCTGGTGACGCTGACCCTCCCGCCGTGCATCTCGACAATGTGCCTGACGATTGCCAGCCCGAGACCCAACCCCATCTGGGTCCGCGTCGAGCCGCTTTCACCCTGGCGGAACCGGTCGAAAACGAACGGGAGGATCTCGACCGAGATGCCCTCGCCGTTGTCGGCCACTTCCATCTCCACCGTGGTGCCATCCGAGCGCAACGCAATCGTGATCGAGCCGCCGCGCGGAGTGAACTTCACCGCGTTCGAGAGCAGGTTCCAGACGACCTGCTGCAGCCTGGCCTGATCGCCCATGACCGTGGCGTGCGGATTCGCGTCGAGAACGATGGTAATTTCCTTCGCCTTCGCCGCCGGCAGAATGGTCTCCACGGCGGCGGCAATCGCCTGCGAGATGCGCGTCGGCTGCACGTCCAGCCGCAGGTTGCCGGTGATGATGCGCGACAGATCGAGCATGTCCTCGACCAGCCGCAGCTGCGCCTCGGCATTGCGCTCGATGACTTCGAGCGCCCGCTCCGTCCGATCCGGCCCCATGCCGCCCGAACGCAGCATCCGGGCCCAGCCGAGCACCGCGTTCAGCGGCGTGCGAAGTTCGTGCGATAACGTCGCGAGGAACTCGTCCTTCGCGCGGTTCGCTTCGCTCGCCTGACTGTAGGCCCGCGTCGCTTCGTCCTGCCGGATTTTCTGCTCGTCGTAGAGCTCGCCGGTCGTCAGCGCCGCGGCGATCAGGTTCGAGATCGCCCTCGCAATCTGCACTTCGTTCGGATCGGCAATGTGCCGGGTCCGGTAGTAGAACACCAGCGTGCCGGCAGCGATGCGCCGGATGGTCAACGCCAGCACCAGCATCGACTGGACACCCTCGAACGCCATCGCCTCGCGCTGATCTGCCATTGCCGGATCCGAGTTGACGTCCTCGATGACCAGCGGTTCGGTAAACGACGCCGGCCCGGCCGCGCGCCCCTGCTGAATACTGATGATCCGTTCGACGAACGGCCTGGACAGCCCCTCCGACGCGGCGACCGTCCACGTGTGCCCGGTTTCGTCGAACCGCCAGATGGCGTAGCCGTCGGCCGGGATGAGCGACCTGGCCAAGTCAATCGCCGCCGGCAGCACCGCCTGCACTTCTGGGGATTGAAACAGCGCCGCCGACCCCGCCGCCAGCGCCATCAGCCGCGCCTGCAGATCGTTCCGCCGCCTTTCCGCATCGGCCAATGCCTGTTCAGCCCGGCGGCGGTCGGAAATATCCCGCGCGATCTTCGACGCGCCGACGATCGTGCCGTCGCGCGCCCGGATCGGCGACACCGTCAGCGAGATCGGCACCAGCGTGCCGTCCTTGCGGACCCGAATCGTTTCGAAGTGATTGACGGCGTCGCCGCGGCGGATCTTCTGGAGAACGACGGTCTCCTCGGCGAGGCGCTCATGCGGAACGATCGTCGTGATCGATTTGCCGATCATCTCTGCCGCCGTGTACCCGAACACCCGCTCGGCGGCCTGGTTCCACGAGGTGACGGTCCCGTTCAGATCCTTGCTGATGATGGCGTCGTCGGAGGATTCCACAATGGCGGCAAGCCGCAGGGTGGCTGCGGGACTGGAGGGCTCGGCCATCAGGGAGCTGATTGTACGATCACACCGCGCCGCGGGCGTCCAGACTCGTTCAGCTGAGGTGGTCGTGCGCCGGAGAGCTTCGTGTCAATACTGCCAGTACTGTCGCAAGTTCCAACGGGAAAG
>JADMIO010996665.1_pt1 | contig 10356 bp, 10 predicted proteins | sample 8958161 | NCBI WGS metagenome assembly JADMIO01 (sample SAMN16585339, study PRJNA669376) | soil metagenome | isolation source: Crop rotation soil | place: USA: Cullars Rotation, Alabama | collected 2011
TGGAGCGCGTCGTCGTGCTCGGCCAGGCGCGGCAGCGCGTTGACCGCCGCCACTCGCACCGTCCATTCGGATGAACCGGCGGCGGCGGTGAACGCGGCCAGCCCGGGCGCTCGCTCGCCGCGCTTGGCCAGCGCCACGCCAGCGCGCAGCGCCGAGAACGGCTCGGCGCCGGCGGCGATCGGCTCCAGGTCGGTGTTGGCGCCGCCGAGCGCGGCCACCGCCTCGACCGCGGCCAGGCGCGCGCCCAGGTAGTCATCGGCGAGCGCGGCGCGCGCCGCGTCGAGCGCGCCGGTGGCCTTCTTCGCGGTCAACGTGCGCAGCGCCGCCGCGCGCACCAGCCCCGACTTGTCGCTGCCCACCAGCTCGGCGAGCGCGCCCGGGTCGCTGCCCGCGTCCCACGCGTGCTCGAGCGCACCGCACGCCACCGCGCGCACGCCCGGGTCCGGGTCGGCGAGCGCGGCCACGATGTCCTCGCGCGCGCGCTTGCCCACCCGCTCGCCGATGGCGCGCACCGCAATGCGCCGCGCCTCGGGATCCGAGCTCTTCAGCGTGTCGCCCAGCACCCGGCCGGCGTCGGGGTGCGCCTTGAGCAGCGCGGCCGCCGCGGTCGCGCGCACCGTCTCGTCGTCGTCGTCGAGCAGCTGGGCCACGGTCTCGCCCAGCTGCGGCTCGTCGAGGTCCCAGGCCGCCTCGATCGCCAGCCGCCGCGCCGCCGGCGACTGCGACCTCATCGCGCCGTACAGCGTGCCGAGCGCCATCGCGCGCAGCGCCACCCGGTCGTCACCGCCGCTCGACTTGCGCCAGTCGCGGTAGGTGGCGATCGCGCCCGACAGATCGTGATCTTCCAGCTTGGCGCGCGTGTCGACTGCGCGCGGCCCGCTGGTGCACGCCGCCGCCACCGCCAGCACCGCCGCCGTGAGGACGAACCCCTGATTTGACCGCATGAACATGGATGCTAGTGTGCGCAATCATCGAAAGAGTTACCAGTCCGTGAGCCAGAGCCCCCGCCGACGCATCGCCTCGCTGATCCTGCTGGTCGGCGTCATCCTCGTGGGCGCCCAGCTCTTGCGCTCGCGCGAGCACATCGTCGACGCCACCATCGTGCTACATGTGGGCGATGCGCCCTGGGCGAGCCGGGTCGAGGTCGACATGACCCCCGCCGCCGGCGGCCCGCCGCTCGCCCACCTGGTGTGGGCGGTCAGCGGCCCCGAGGTGAGCCTGAAGACCCACCTGCCGCCCGGCCAGTACCAGGCCCAGGTCACGCTCACCGCCGACCTGCGCAGCGAGCAGAGCGAGCGCACCGTCTACATCGCGCGCGACGCGGTGGTCACGCTCGACCTGTCGGCTACTGCGCCACCTCGGTGACGCTGCAGGGCGAGAACGGCGTGCCGTCGGGCTTGCGCGCGATGTCGCCGGCCGCGCGCGGCGACAGGCCCTCGAGCGCACCGGCGGCGGCGTCGTCGGCCTCGGTGCGCGGGTTGTAGAGCTCGGCCTCGCGCACCACGAACAGCTTGTTGCCCTGGTTCCTGAAGCCGCCGGTGACCAGCACGGTGCCGTCGAGCAGCACCGCGCCGCGGTGGCCCCAGCGCGGCGAGCGCATGGGCGTGGCCGGCACCAGCACCTGCAGCGCGGCGCGCCAGCGCCACGCGTCGGCGACCGCGCACAGCGCCGAGTTGATGGTGCCGTCGGGGCAGGGCGAGCCGAGGATGCCCTGCGCCGGGTTGCCGCCGAAGAACAGCGCGTCGCCGCCGTACAGCGGCACGCCCTCGAGGTAGCCGACCGGCAGCGCGCCGGGCGCGTCGACCACCTCGACGACGGCGTTCACGTCGCCGGCGGGGAAGCGCACGCGCTCGGCGAACGGTGACACCGGCTCGCCGGTCGAGCCGCCGGCGACGCGGAAACCGCCCACGATCAGCAGGTCGTTGGCGGCGAGCGGCACCGCCACGTGGAACGCACGCGCCGCCGGCTGCAGCCCGGCGCCGTCGAAGATCACCAGCGCCGACTGCGCCGCGCCGCCGAAACCGGTCAGCAGGTCGCCCGCCTCCAGGCTCTCGTTGCCGAGCGCGCTGCCCAGGTTGCCGCCCCAGATGAGCGCATGGTCGGGCGCGAGCCAGGTGGCGCTCGCGCCCACGCGCCCGGCGGGCACGATGGCGGCGGCGTAGCTCTGCGCCGCGGCGTTGGTCAGATCGGCGGTCTGGTAGCTGTTGGCGAACGTCGTCGGGTAGGTCTCCCAGCCGCCCGCGACCAGCGGCGGGGTCTGCTGCGGCGCCGCCGGGTCGTCGCCGGGCGAGGGCGCGCGCGTGGCGGCCTCGAACATGCGCGGCGCGAACGCCGCCGAGCCCTCGACGCGCGCGACCGAGCCGTCGCCCTCGGCCGGCAGGGTCAGGATCTCGGTGGGCGCGGCCATCGCGCCGGTGGCGGGCACCAGGCGCAGCGGCTCGGCGCCGTCGCGCACGCCGTCGGCGAGCGGGGCGGCGGCGGGATCGCCGACCGGCGCCAGCCCGCCCACCAGGAGCACGCGCGGCGCGGCGCCCGGCTCGGTGGGCAAGAGGTACGCCTGGTGGAACGCGCGCGGCGTGAGGCCGGGCACGGTGACCTCGCGGAACGTGGCGTGCTCCGGGTCGTAGATCTCCACGCTCGCCGAGGCATAGAAGCCGCCGCCGGTGACCGGCATGTCGAGGCGAATCTCGGTCTTCGTGGCGTCGTTCGGATCGGGCACCAGGCCGCCCACCAGCACCACCTCGCCGGTCGGCAGCGTGGTCGCCGAGTGGAACGCGCGCCCGCGCAGCCCGTAGTCCTGTGCGCAGGCGAACTGGTCGCGCGGCGCCACCATCACCTGCACGTCCTTGTCGTGCGCGAGGTCGACGTCGAGCGCCTGCCCCGACCCGACCAGCACCGCGCCGGCGGTGGCGTCGCCGCGGAACGCCTCGACCACCAGGTCGACCGGGCCCAGCTCGGCCCCGCCCACGCCCTGCGGTACGCCCACCAGGTGGCGCACGCCTTCGAGCGGGACGATGGTGTCGCACAGCAGCGCACCAGCATGCCGCCGGTACGTCAGCCGCAGCGTGGTCGGGCCGTCAGCGGCACGTGCGATGGGCACCAGCGGCGCGCCCGCGGGGCAGTGCCCGGTGGTATCCAGCGGAGGCGGCGCGTGGATGGTGATCTTGATCGACGCCTCGTTGTCGCCGCCGCACGCCGCGAGGCTTGTCCACAGCCCTCCCGCAAGCCCAAAGACCAGCCCGAAGCGCTGGAAAACTCTCACAGATTCGCGGGACTGGTGGCTTGACACTGGCGCTCGGCGTGGGATATCCAACGGCGGCTATCCTAACACCAGCTCCCCGGAGGCCGAAACATGCGTGAAGTCTGGATCGTAGCTGCAGCGCGCACTCCGATCGGCTCGTTCCTGGGCGAGCTCGCGTCGCTCCCCGCACCCCAGCTGGGCGCGATCGCCATCAAGGCGGCGCTCGAGCGTGCGGGGGTCTCGGCGGACGCGGTCGGCGAGGTCTACATGGGCTGCGTGCTCACCGCCGGCATGGGCCAGGCGCCCGCGCGCCAGGCGGCGCTCGCCGCCGGCCTGCCCAAGAGCGTGCCGTGCACCACGGTCGGCAAGGTGTGCGGATCGGGCCTGAAGGCGGTCATTCTCGGCGCGCAGGCCATCCTGTCCGGCGACACCGACGTGGTGGTCGCGGGCGGCATGGAGTCGATGTCGCAGTCGCCCTACGTGCTGCCGCGCGCGCGAGGGCTTCAAGATGGGCAACCAGCAGCTCGTCGACTCGATGATCAACGACGGTCTGTGGGACGTGTACAACCAGATCCACATGGGCAACTGCGCCGAGCTGTGCGCCAAGGAGCGCAAGATCACGCGCGAGCAGCAGGACGCGTTCGCCGCCGAGAGCTACCGGCGCGCGCTCGCGGCCACCAAGGACGGCAAGTTCAAGGCGGAGATCGCGCCGGTCGAGATCGCGCAGAAGAAGGGCCCGGCCAAGGTCATCAGCGAGGACGAGGAGCCCAAGCGCGGCGACATCGAGAAGCTGGCCGGGCTGCGCCCGGCGTTCGCCAAGGACGGCACGGTCACCGCCGGCAACGCGTCGTCGATCAACGACGGCGGCGCGGCGCTGGTGCTGATGGAGGCGGGCGCGGCCAAGGCGCGCGGCGTCAAGCCGCTCGCCAAGATCGTGTCGTGGGGCCAGCACGCGCAGGCGCCGGAGTGGTTCACCACCGCGCCCGCCGGCTCGATCGAGAATGCCGTCAAGCGCGCCGGCTGGAAGGTCGGCGACGTCGATCTGTGGGAGCTGAACGAGGCGTTCGCGGTGGTCGGCCTGGCCAACAACGACCTGCTCGGCCTCGATGCGGCCAAGGTCAACGTGAACGGCGGCGCGGTCGCGCTCGGCCATCCCATCGGCGCCTCGGGCGCGCGCATCCTGACCACGCTCCTGTACGCCATGGCCGCGCGTGGCGCCAAGAAGGGCGGCGCGTCGCTGTGCATCGGCGGCGGCGAGGGCATCGCGCTCCTGGTGGAGCGCCTGTAGTGGACATCAAGACCATCGGCGTCATCGGCGCCGGACAGATGGGCGCGGGCATTGCGCAGGTGGCGGCGCAGGCCGGGCTGACGGTGGTGCTGCTCGACGCCAACAAGGAGCTCGCCGAGAAGGCGCGCACCAAGATCGGCGACATGCTGGCCAAGCAGGTCGCCAAGGGCAAGATGGACGAGGCCGCGCGCACCGGCGTGCTCGAGCGGCTGCGCCCGGCAGGCGACTACGCGGCGCTCGGCGCGTGCGACTTCCTGGTCGAGGCGGTCACCGAGAACGAGCCGGTGAAGCTGAAGATCTTCGAGGAGATGGAGCGCCACGCCAAGCCGGGCGCGATCCTCGCGTCCAACACGTCGTCGATCTCGATCACCAAGCTGTCGAGCGTGACCAAGCGCCCCGACAAGGTGATCGGCATGCACTTCATGAACCCGGTGCCGCTGATGAAGCTGGTCGAGGTCGTGCGCGGCCTGCCGACGAGCGACGAGACCTACCAGGACACCATCGCGCTGGCGGCGCGCTTCGGCAAGACGACGGTGGCCGCGCGCGACATTCCCGGCTTCATCGTGAACCGCGTGCTCATCCCGCTGCTCAACGAGGCGTGCTACGCGCTGTACGAGGGGCTCGGCACCGCCGACGACATCGACACCGGCGTGCGCCTGGGCCTGAATCACCCGATGGGCCCGCTCGAGCTGGCGGACCTCATCGGCCTGGACACGGTGCTGGCGATCTCGCAGGTGCTGCACGCCGAGCTGGGCGACGACAAGTACCGGCCATGCCCGCTGCTCCGGCAGCACGTGGCGGCCGGCTGGTACGGCAAGAAGGTCGGACGCGGTTTCTACAAGTACGTCGACGGCGTGAAGCAGCCGAGCGAGGCCTCGCGATGAGTGAGTTCATTCGAGTCGAGAAGGCGGGGGCGGTCGCGACCGTCACCATCGATCGTCCCAAGGCGCTCAATGCGCTCAATCCCGGCGTGCTGACCGAGCTGACCGCGGTCGCCGCCGAGCTGGACGCGGACGCGGCGCTGCGCGCGGTCATCCTGACCGGCGCCGGCGAGAAGGCGTTCGTGGCCGGCGCCGACATCAGCGAGATGTCGAACATGAAGGTCAGCGAGGCGCGCCGCTTCTCGCTCGCCGGCGGCGCGCTCGCCGACGCCATCGACCGCTCGCCGCGGCCGTGGATCGCGGCGGTGAACGGCTTCGCGCTGGGCGGCGGCTGCGAGCTGGCGCTGGCGTGCGACTTCATCTACGCCGCGAAGACCGCGCGCTTCGGCCAGCCGGAAGTGAACCTGGGCGTGATCCCCGGCTTCGGCGGCACGCAGCGGCTGATGCGCCGCGTCGGCATCGCCAAGGCCAAGGAGCTGGTCATGACCGGCGACATGGTCGGCGCCGACGAGGCGCTGCGCATCGGGCTCGTCGACCTGGTGTGCGAGCCGGCCGAGCTGCTCGCCAAGGCGCGCGCCACCGCCGAGAAGATCGCGTCGAAGGGCCCGCTCGCCATCGCCAAGGCCAAGCACATCATGAACCTGGGCCAGTCGATGGTGCTATCGCACGCTTGCACCCTCGAAGCTGATACCTTTGCCTCGCTGTTCGACACTCAAGACCAGAAGGAAGGCATGAAGGCCTTCCTCGAGAAGCGGCCCGCCGCCTTCAAGGGCAAATAGACGACATGGATTTCGGACTGACGGAAGAGCAGCAGCTGATCCAGCGCACCGCGCGCGACTTCGCCACCAAGGAGGTCTTGCCGCGCGCCGCCAAGATCGACGAGGAGCACCGCTTTCCCGCCGACCTGGTGAAGCGCATGGCCGAGCTGGGCTTCCTCGGCATGATGGTGCCGGAGCAGTTCGGCGGCGCCGGGCTCGACTGCGTCGCGTACGTGCTGGCGATGGAGGAGATCTCGCGCGCCTGCGCCTCGTGCGGCGTGATCATGAGCGTGAACAACTCGCTCGCCTGCGACCCGCTGCTCAAGTTCGGCACCGACGAGCAGAAGGCCAAGTGGCTCACGCCGATGGCGCGCGGCCAGATCCTCGGCTGCTTCGCGCTGTCCGAGCCGGAGGCGGGCTCGGACGCCGCCGCGCAGAAGACGGTCTCGCGCCTCGACGGCGACACCTGGACCATCTCGGGGGTGAAGAACTTCATCACCAACGGCCCGAATGCGCAGGTGATCGTGCTGTTCACCAACAGCGACAAGTCGAAGGGCAACAAGGGCATCACCGCCTTCGTGGTGCCCGCGGACGCGAAGGGCGTGACCATCGGTCCGCTCGACAAGAAGCTCGGCATCCGCGGCTCGCAGTCGTCACAGATCTTCTTCGACGACGTGCGCCTGCCCAAGAGCGCCGTGCTCGGCGAGGTCGGCGGCGGCTTCAAGGTGGCGATGAACACGCTCGACGGCGGGCGCATCGGCATCGCCGCGCAGGCGCTGGGCATCGCGCGCGCCTGCCTCGAGGATTCGGTGCAGTACGCCGGCCAGCGCAAGACCTTCGGCAAGCCGATCGCCAGCCACCAGGCCATCCAGTGGAAGGTCGCCGACATGGCCGCCGAGCTCGACGCGGCGCGCATGCTCACGCTGCGCGCGGCCTCGCTCAAGGATCGCGGCGTGCGTCACTCCGCCGAGAGCGCAATGGCCAAGCTGCTCGCGTCCGACGTCGCCAACCGCGCCGCGCGCGAGGCGGTGCAGGTCTACGGCGGCTACGGCTACATGCAGGACTTCCCGGTGGAGCGCCACTTCCGTGACGCCAAGATCACCGAGATCTACGAAGGCACCAGCGAGATCCAGCGGCTGGTCATTGCCGGCAACCTGCTCAAAGACTAGACGAGGACAGGAGGGCAGCATGCGCACAGGTGGATGGCGGGTGGTGCTCCTGGGCACGGCGATCGCGCTGGGCGCCGCCGGCTGCGGCGGCGGCAAGAAGGACACGAACGATCCCGGCGACGTCGCCAGCGAGGGCGACGACGATTCCAGCGACCCAGGCTCCGACCAGATGGTCGATCCCGAGAAACTCGACGAGCTGAACGCCTGCTTCGTGCGCAAGCGTCCGTCGGTGGCGCGCTGCTACAGCGAGGCGGTCGAGTCGGGCAAGCTCGACAAGAAGGCCAAGGGCCGCGTCACCGTCGAGATGGTGGTCAGCGCCGACGGCAAGCCCAAGAAGGTCCGTATCGCCCAGGACACGCTGAACTCGCCCGACCTCGAGGACTGCATCAAGACCACCATCGCGTCGTGGGAGATCCCCGGCCCGGGCATGGATACCGACTTCTCGTTCAGCTACGACTTCGAACCGGAGTAGACGCATGCAGCTTGGTCGTACGGTTGCGTTCATCGCGATGGCTGCGCTCGCTGCGTGTGGCGGCGGCGGTGGCGGCAAGAAGGAGGCGGCCGAGCCGGAGACCGCGCACTCGACGCGCGTGCCCATCGACCCGCCCGACCAGGACGACGACGACGACGGCGACGACGACATGCAGGTCGAGGGTCTGCACGGCCACCTGTCGCCGTCGGAGATCCAGCCAATCATCGAGAACAGCTGGGACGACGTGCAGAGCTGCTACGCCAAGGGCGTGGGCAAGCTGCGCTACGTGGGCGGGCAGGTGGAGCTGCACTTCCTGGTCGCCAAGGACGGCGCGGTCAAGCACGTGCACGTGATGCACGGCACGCTCGGCTCGTGGCCGGTGGAGAAGTGTGTGCTCGAGCTGCTCGGCAGCGTGCACTTCCCCAAGCCGGAGGGCGGCGAGGCCGAGTTCCAGTTCCCCATCGATTTTCCCGCGCGCGGCAAGACGGTGGCGATGGACGACGGCATCGCCGCCAGCGATCTCGGCCCCAAGCTGCCCGAGCTCGACGAGTGCCGCGAGGCGGTCGACGGCAAGCGCGTGCCCCAGGTGCAGGTGACCGTGTACGTCGGCGCCGGCGGCAAGGTGACCTCGGCCGGCTTCGCCGCCGACGGCGAGGATCCCATTCCCGCCGACTGGGCGGAGTGCGCGCACCAGGTCGCGATGTCGTGGAAGCTCACCGATCCGCGCGGCACGGTCGCCAAGACCACCGTGACCTACGCAGGCCGGTAGCGAGCGCCCACCGATGCAGCTGGATCCCACCGACGAGCAGGCGATGATCGTGCGCACCGCGCGCGAGTTCGCCACCCGCGTGCTGGCGCCGCGCGCCGCCGCGCGCGACCAGAGCGAGCAGTTCCCCGTCGAGGAGCTGGGCGAGCTGGCGCGCCTCGGCCTGCTCGGCGTCAACGTGCCGGCGGCCTACGGCGGGGCGCAGGCCGGCCCGGTGGCCTACGCGCTGGCGATGATGGAGCTGGCGCGCGCCGATGCATCGGTGACGGTGGCGGTCACCGTCACCAACATGGCGGCCGAGCTCATCTGCCAGTGGGGCAACGAGGCGCAGCGCGAGCGCTGGGTCGGCAAGCTGATCGGCGGGCCGTACGTGGTCGGCTCGTTCGCGCTGTCGGAGCCGCACGCCGGCTCCGACGCCGGCAGCCTGCACACGCTCGCCACCCGCCTGCCGGGCGGCGGCTACCGCCTGCGCGGCACCAAGCAGTGGATCACCAGCGGCTCGCACGCCGGGCTGTTCGTGGTGTGGGCCAAGACCGACCTGGCGGCGGGCCAGCGCGGGCTGTCGGCGTTCGTGGTCGAGAAGGGCACGCCCGGGCTGTCCGCGGGCAAGCCGGAGGACAAGATGGGCCTGCGCGGCTCGTCGACGGTGCAGTTGTTGCTCGACGACGTCGAGGTCGGCCCCGACGCGCTGCTCGGCCGCGAAGGCGACGGTTTTCGCATCGCGATGACCGCGCTCGACGGCGGGCGCATCGGCATCGCGTCTCAGGCGGTCGGCATCGCCACCGCCGCGCTCGAGGCGTCCACGCGCTACGCCAAGGAGCGGGTGCAGTTCGGCGCACCGATCGCGAACCTGCAGGCGATCCAGCTGATGCTCGCCGACATGGCGACCTGGCGCGACGCCGCACGCCTGCTCACGCTGCGCGCGGCGTGGCTGAAGGAATCCGGCCAGTCGTACACGCTCGCCGCATCCATCGCCAAGCTGGTCGCGAGCGAGAAGTGCTCGAAGATCTGCGACATGGCGGTGCAGATACACGGGGGCTACGGTTACACCCGCGAGTTCCCGGTCGAGCGCTACCTGCGCGATGCCCGCGTGACCCGCATCTACGAGGGCACGAGCGAGATCCAGCGCGTGGTGATCGCGCGCGAAGTACTGAGGGACATGACATGAGACGGTTGTTCGCATTGCTGTTGGTGGCGCTCGGCGCCGGGGGCGTGCTCGCCGACGAGCCGGCGCCGGATCCGCAGCTCGCCGCGGTCGGCGTGATCATGGAGGGCCTGCAGCCCAAGCTGCACCGCTGCTGGGAGCAGGCGGCGGCCGACAACTTCCGCGTGCACGGCAAGATCGTCGTGCGCCTGACCGCCGGCAAGGGCGGCAAGGTCGCCAAGGTCGACGTCGTGTCCGACGACACCGGCGACGCCGAGCTGTCGGCGTGCGTGGTCGGGCTGGCCAAGGCGCTCGACATGGGCGCGGCGTTCGCGGCCGGCGATGGGCTGGAGCTGCCGTTCGTGTTCGTGGCCAGCGCCGCGCAGTACACCGTGCGCGACTCCGACGTGACGGTGCGCGCGCCCAAGGGCGGCAAGCTGGAGGCGCGCATCGTGCTCGACAGCGACTCGGTGGGCGCCACCGACGCGTCGCTCACGGTGCTGTCGCTCAAGTTCCAGACCGAGATCCCGCTGCACCGCCAGACCAGCGCGAAGATCTACTACGTGCTGGAAGGCTCGCTGCGCGTGAAGGGCCTGGGCAAGGCGCTGGGCGACGGCAAGGGCGTCGAGGCGGGGCC
>JADMIO011827347.1_pt1 | contig 10356 bp, 7 predicted proteins | sample 8958161 | NCBI WGS metagenome assembly JADMIO01 (sample SAMN16585339, study PRJNA669376) | soil metagenome | isolation source: Crop rotation soil | place: USA: Cullars Rotation, Alabama | collected 2011
CCGCGACAACTTGTCCACGTGGAATTCTAAGCTTAGGATCCCAATGTGCTGGAAAGCAGGTCTTGCCGGTGGGACAGTTGCCGCAGTGGAGCGTGCCGCCGCAGCTGTCGGGCGCGTCGCCGCAGTTGAAACCGAGCCCCGCGCACGTTTTCGGGACGCATTGTCCAGGGCCACACTTGTTCGCGCCGCCGGCGCCGCACACGTCGGTGCCCGAGCACGTTCCGCAGGTCAGCATCGCGCCGCAACCGTCGGGGATCATCCCGCAGTTGGCGCCCTTGGCGGCGCAGGTCGTGGGCTGGCATTCGCACTTGTTGGGCGTGCCGTTCGCCGCGCACGTCTTGGGCGCGGCGCAGGTCCCGCAGTCGCGCTTGCCGCCGCACCCGTTGTCGACGAGGCCGCACTGCGCGCCGAGGCTCGCGCAGGTTTTCGGCGTGCAGCCACAAACGTTCGCGTCGCCGGCGCCGGCACACGACGCGGGCGCGGCGCACGTGCCACACGAGAGCATCCCGCCGCAGCCGTCGGAGATCGTGCCGCAGTCCTTGCCCTGCATCGCGCACGTGGTCGGCTTGCAGCCGCACTTGTGGTCGACGCCGCCGCCGCCGCACGATCGCGGAGGCTGGCACGGGTTTCCGCAGTCGATGAGCTTGCCGCAGCCGTCGGACACCGAGCCGCACTCGGCGCCGAGGCCCGTGCAGGTCTTCGGAACGCACGGTGCATTGCCGCAGCGGTTCGCGCCCCCGCCTCCGCAGACGGCCGGCGGCGAGCACGATTTGCAGTCGATCATCCCGCCGCAGCCGTCGGGCACCATTCCGCAGTTGGCGCCCGCGGCGGCGCACGTCGTGGGCTTGCACCCACAGTGGTTCGCCGTTCCGCCTCCGCCGCACGTCTTGCCCGGCTCGCGGCACTCGCCGCAGTCGATCATGCGGCCGCAGCCGTCGGACACCATGCCGCACTCGGCGCCGAGCTCGGGGCACGTGTACGGCATGCAGCCGCATTTCTTGGATTCACCGCCTCCACCGCACGTCTGGGGAGCGGTGCAGTGGCCGCACTCGACCGTCCCTTCGCAGCCGTCGGAGACCTGGCCGCAGCTCGCGCCGAGATCGCCGCACGTGCGCGGCATGCAGGGATCGTCGCCGCAGCGGTTGCGCCCCCCGCCGCCGCAGACACCCTTCGCGCACGTTCCGCAGTTGAGCACGCCATCGCAGCCGTCGGGCACCTTGCCGCACTCGGCGAGCAGCTCGGCGCAGGTGCGGGGCACGCATCCCGGCCCCGTCGCGTCGGGCGTCGAAGGGGCGTCGCGTGGCGGCATCGATGCGTCGACTGGCGGCATCGATGCGTCGACTGGCGGCATCGATGCGTCGAGCCCGATTCGGCCCGCGTCGACGGCATCGTCGGGGCGGAGCCGGTAGCCGCTGAAATCGAACTCGGGCGACGCGATGCAGCCCGACGCGACGACGGCGAAGATCGCTGCCGCGACGAAAGACCGATATCCGCTGCCGGCGCCAACCACGACCATACTCGTATCCTCGCGACGTCCAGGCCCCCGCCCGGCGTCCTCTACAGGATACACCGCCCCCCGCGGCGGTCATCCTACCAGAGGCCCCCTCCCCGGTGCTAAGGAGAAACGGCGGTTTCGCCGAAACGGGCCAACACCACGCTCCGAGGCTCCCATGATCGTCCTGTTCGTCGCGCTCGCGCCTCTGGTGCTCGGATTCGTGCTCATCGCTCTCATCGCCCGCTACTCACCAAATGTTCCGCGTCATGCGGTCCATTCGTCACGTGAGGCGTTCGACGACCGCCCCGCCATCACGGCCGAGGAGTTCGAGGACATCGTGAAAGAGCTGCTCGGCGCGCTCGGGCTCGAAATCGTGTTTTCGTCGGCCGGAACGGGCGGCGTCCTCGAGATCACCGCCCGCGACCCGCGTCCGATCGCAGGCGGAAGGCTCCTCGTGCACGCCTCGCCCGTCACCGGCACGGGGCAGGTCGACGCCGCCGAGGTTCTCGGTTTCGCCGACAGTGTGCGAGGCGACATGGGGGCCCTCAAAGGGATCTTCATCGCCGCCGCCGGGTTCACCGACGAAGCGCACGCCGCGATCCGCTCGAGCCCCGCTCAGGTCGAGCTCATCGACGCGCCGAAGCTGGTCGCGCTCGTCCGCGAGCACTTACCCGAGCGGTCCGAGCTCTTGGAGAGCTACCGCTCGTTCAGTGGTGAGGGGCGCCGCCACTCCCGCGCCAACCAGGCCTCGGGGGACGACGGCGAGGGGGTGGAGCCTTCCGCAGGCGGGCCGACAGGCCGCGCCGAGTAACACGAGCGGCCCCGCAGGCGGGGCGGGAGGCCGCGCCGAGTAACACGACCGGCGAATGAAATCGCCGTCTTGACGCTCGCGCGGCTTGCTCGACTAGGCCGGGTTCGGATAGGTTCGGATAGAAACGCAAAGCCGCGACGTCGGGGCCCATAGGATCCAAGGTGCGAATGGTGGAGACGCGTTGGCGGGAGGCATGATGGTCAATCCGCAGATGGTGATGTACGAGGAGGAGTTCAACCAGATCCAGACGGTCGTGGATCGCCTCGTCAAGGATGCCAACTCGAAGGTCGTGTTCATCGTCGACAAGAACGGTCAGCTCATCGCAGCCAGCGGCGACGTCGACAACCTCGATACGACCTCACTCGCATCGCTCACCGCCGGCAACATCGCCGCGACCGGCGGAATGGCCAAGCTTCTCAAGGAGAACGAGTTCGCGACGCAGTTTCACGAGGGGGAAAAAGCGAACATCCACATCCAGCTCGTCGGGAACCGGGTCATCCTCGTGGTGATCTTCGATTCCAAGTCGAGCTTGGGGCTCGTTCGCTTGCGCGTGAAGAAGGCCAGCGAAGAACTCAACCAGATCTTCGAGTCTCTCTTGAAGAAGGTGCAGGAGCCCGGAGCTGATTCTCCGTTCGCGGAGATCACCGATGAAGACATCGACAACCTCTTCAACGATTGAACGAAGGGGACTCGGATGAGCTTTATCAACTACATGGCCCGGGAGATCAATTGCAAGATCGTGTACTACGGTCCGGGCCTCTGCGGTAAGACGACGAACCTCCAGTACATCTACGAACGCACGAATCCCGACGCCAAAGGCAAGATGATCTCTCTTGCCACCGAAACCGAGCGAACGCTCTTCTTCGACTTTCTGCCGCTCTCGCTCGGCGAGATCAAAGGTTTCAAGACCCGCTTCCACCTCTACACGGTGCCCGGGCAGGTCTTCTACGACGCGAGCCGCAAGCTCATCCTCAAAGGCGTCGACGGCGTCGTCTACGTCGCCGATTCGCAGATCGGCCGCATCGAGGCCAACATCGAGAGCCTCGAGAACCTGCGCACCAACTTGAGCGAGCAGGGCTATTCGCTCGAGAAGCTTCCCTACGTCATCCAATACAACAAGCGCGACCTGCCCGAGGTGGCGAGCGTCGAAGAGCTGAAGCAGCTGCTCAACCCGAGCAACGTCCCCGAGTTCGAAGCCGTGGCGCGCACGGGCGTCGGCGTGTTCGACACGCTGAAGGCCGTCGCGAAACTCGTGCTCACGGAGCTACGGCGCGGAAGCGGCTGATCAAGCCCGGCAGTACACGCGGTCGCGGCGGCGCTTGTTCTTCGCCTTGAGCTTGGCGCGGTAGCGCTTCGATCGCGTGCGGTTCGACTTGCGGGGGCCCTTGGAAAGCATGAGGAACATGGCGTCCCGTATCTACGCGATCGCAGGCCGTTCGGCAACCTTGGCGGTCGCCGTGGCCCTCTCGGGTTGCGGCTCATCGCCACCGCCGCGGTCTGCCGTGCCCCCGACGGTCGCCCTTCGAGGGGCGAACGGCGAAATCCTCGGTACGCTCGCGCGTCCGCAGCCGGTGTCCCAAAAAGCGCCGACCTACACGAAAGAAGCGTGCGAGGCGAAGGTAGAGGGAACGGCAATCGCCCGCTGCATCATCACCGAGGAGGGCGCTTTGCGCAGCTGCCACCTCCTGAAAGGTCTGCCCCATCTGGATGAAGCGATTCTCGCGGCGCTACGGGAGTGGAAGTACGTGCCGGCGGTGATGAACGGGAAACCCGTCGCCGTTTCTTACGTGCTCACGATCCACATCGAACCCCCGCCGTGTTTCGAGCGATCCAAGGGGGCCGAGGCTCGTGCGCGTGCACGTTCGAGCGCTCCGCCCGTGGAGTGGAACTCGGACATGACACGTCCGACGCTCTTGGAAGGAAAACCGCCGACGTACTCCCCCGAAGCAATGGCCCAGAAAGCGGAGGGGCCGGTTCGCGCGAACTGCATCGTCACCGAAGAGGGGCGGCTCGAACAGTGCCTGATCGCCGAAGGCTCTCCGCTCATCGCCAGCGCCGTCCTTGCCGTCTTGCCCGAGTGGCGATTCACGCCGGCCACGCTGAACGGTCGGCCCGTGCGCGTGATCTACACGATTCCCATTCGGGTCGTCCCCCCATCGGAACCGCGCCCCACCGAGCCCACTCGCTCGCCTGGGCCGCCGCCCGCCGAACGGTCCCAGCCCACGCCGGCCAGCTCGCCCGGCTAGCCGACAAGCTTGCGGCCGTGCCACAGCTACCCCCGGCGGCAAATATATTTGAAATATACTCGCCGCCTCAGGTCCATCCCAAGCAAGCGCCGGGCACTTACCGGCGCGTGAGTCCAGCGCGCTCGAGCTACTTCGCGATCCCCTGCGTGAGCAGCCTGTCGATGATGGCTTTCGAGTAGGCGCTGATCTCGCGGAAGACGACACCCATGCCGGGCGGGTTTTCTTCGACGCGGACGACTTCGCCGAGGCCCTCGATGGTCTCCATGTCGTCCATGATCACGGTGAAGCGGAGGTTCACCTGGGTGCCGATGGGCAGCGGCGTTTTCGATTTGATGAAGGCGCCCGTGCGCGAGATGTTCGTCACGTACTCCTGGATGAAGGCATCGAACGACTCGAACTCCTTGTTGATGGTGACGCGCGCTTCGCGGCGTTCGGATTCGGGGGTCGTATCCATCGTCACTTTCCTTGGAGGTCGAACTGCTCGAGGTGGTACTCCCTGCGCGGAACGAGCTCGATGCGCCGCATGAAACGGCGCTCGGCCTCGACCACCGACTCGCGCTCTTCCCCTCGCATGAGATCGATCACCGCCGGGTGCGCATTCACGACGACGTTGTAGCCCGGCAGAAACGCCCTGTCGCGCCGGATCTGCCGTAAGATCTCGTACACCACCGTCTGCTTCGATTGGAGCTGGCCCGTGCCGTCGCAGTAGAAGCAGGGCTCGTGGAGCAGACGGCCGAGGCTCTCGCGCGTTCGCTTGCGCGTCATCTCGATGAGGCCGAGGTCCGAGATGCGGTTCAGCGTCGTCTTGGCCTTGTCTTTCTGGAGCAGCTCCTCGAGCCGACGCCGGATCTTCTCGCGGTTCGACGCCCGCTCCATGTCGATGAGGTCGAGCACGATGAGCCCGCCGAGGTTTCGGAACCTGAGCTGGTAGGCGATCTCTTCGACGGCCTCGAGGTTCGTCTTGTAGAGCGTGTCTTCCAGGTCCTTCGAACCTTTGCCGACGTAGCGGCCCGTGTTGACGTCGATCGCCGTGAGGGCCTCGGCCTGATCGATGATGAGGTAACCGCCCGAGGGGAGCGGCACCTTGCGCGAGAGCGCGCGGCCGATCTCGTCTTCGATGCCGTACGCGTCGAAGATGGGCTCGTCGCCCGTGTAGAGCACGATGTCCTTCACGCGCTCGGGCATGAACATCTCGACGAAGCGCACGAGCCTTTGGTACTGCTCGCGGTCGTCGATCACGATCTGCCCGATGTCGTCGGTGAAGAGGTCGCGCGCCGTCTTCAAGACCAGGTCGAGCTCTTGGTACAAGAGCGAAGGCGCGCGGCCGCCGGCGTCGCGCTTCTTGCCGACCTCTTCCCAGAGGCGCACGAGGTAGCCGACGTCGGCCTTGAGCTGCTTCTTGGTGAGCCCTTCGGCGACCGTTCGCACGATCAGCCCGCCGGTCGGCGGCTTGATGGACTCGATCGCCTCGCGCAGCCGCCCGCGCTCCTTCTCCGAGCCGATGCGCTTGGAAATCCCGATCTGGTCGATCGTCGGCATGTAGACGACGTAACGGCCGGGCAGCGAAACGTGGCTCGTGACGCGTGCACCCTTGGTGCCGATGGGCTCCTTCGACACCTGGACGATGACTTCTTGCCCCTCGCGCACGACTTCACGGATCGGGGTCGAGCGGGACAACCGAGAGGGCTCGCGCTGGCCGTTTCGGCCGCGTCCCTGCTTTTGTCCGCGCCCGTCGCGCTTTTGACCGCGGTGGCGTGACCGGGCGGAGCGCTTGCTTCGAAACTTGTGCTGCTCGGACCTTTCTTCGCCGGAGCGGCCGTCGGATCTCGAACGGACGGGCTCGCCGCGAGAGCTCGGCGCGTCGAGGCCGGACGCCATGGAAGGCGCGGCCACCGAGGCGGGCTCGGTCACGGAGACGGGCGGCGCGAGCTCGAGCTCTCCCACCGAAACCCGCTCGCCGGCGATCTCGAGTGCCTCGCTCACCGCGTCTTGGGCCTCCGAGGAGGGAGCTCGGTCCGGCTCGCCGCCATCGCCGTCTTCGCTCGCGACGAGGCCGACGTCGCTGACGTCGCTCACCTCGCCCATGTCGCTGATGTCGTCGTGGTCCGAATCGTCGCTTTCGGACTCGTCGCGCTCGCCGTCCGAGTCTTCGTCGGCGTCGGTCTCGCTCGTGTCGTCGTCGCCCTCGTCCGCGTCGTCGTCGCCGGCGGCCGCGTCTTGGTCGGTGATGCCCTGGTCGGTGACGTCGTCGCTCGCGCGCGGATCGCTGGCGCGTTCTTCGATTTGGCTGATGACGGGAGCCGCGTGGACCTCGCTGGGAGGCGCGGCTCCCGGTTCGGCCGCGTCGTCGTCGGCGGGTGCCTGGTCCTCCTCGGGGCGTTTGCCGCCCGCCAGGTAGGCTTCGAAGTCGTCGGGGCGGATCAGATCTTCGACATGGAGGAACGCGGCGCGCTCCTGACCGATGTCGATGAAGGCCGCCTGCATCCCGGGCAACACCCGCGTGACTTTGCCCATAACGATGTTGCCGAGTGTGCTGCGGGTGCTGGCGCGCTCGAGATGGAGCTCGGCGATGATGCCGTCCTCGATGAGCGCCACGCGCGTCTCGCGGAGGTCGACGTTGATAACGAGTAGATTTTTGGCCATTGGGTCATGCCCTTCCGGGCGACCGGAACCGGGGAAAGCCGAACATTCCGGCCGAGCGCCGAGGACCCACGCGAAACGCGGCTGCCTCGGCTGAGAGTTTGTGGGTGGGCCGACAGACGACAAAGCAAGCCCGTGCTGGCGGGGTGCTGGAGCCTCCGAAGGTGGGGCCGAAGGACCGCGCTGAGGAACACGAGCAAGGGCCGTCTGGTCGAACCGGATAAAAAGCCCATAAGTCTGGTGACTTTATCACCCAGACCCCGCTTTCGTCACGGTGTCTTACGCGGGATTTTGCCGGCGCGTCGATTTCACACCTGGGCCGGGCCCCCCCGTCGAACCTTCGACAGATCGCCCGCAAACCAGCGATGGGCCGTGCGAGCCCGGCTGGAGCCGGATTTGCTCCTTTGGGAGGCCAGAGCGGCGGGCCTGGTGGCCCTGTTCGCATCCCGGCGATATTACGAGGCCGGCAGAGAAAGAGGCTTCTCATGGCGCGAAAAGAGATTCTCATCCTCCACTGCCCCGCAGGCGGCGGCCACAAGGCCGCGGCCTCGGCCGTCGCGGAAAGTGCCGAGCGCCGCGGCATCGGTGCGCGCGTGATCGACGCCCTTTCGTTCGCGCCCCCCTGGTTTGCCAAGATGTACGTCGACACGCACCTGCGATCGTCCGCCTACATTCCCAAGCTCTACGGCAGCGCGTATTTCGCTTCGAACCACCGCTCGGCCGTCGACGGCGAGCTCCTGCGCCGCTTCGACGGTTGGCTCGGCGGGCCGCTGCTCGAAGAGATCGTGGCGAGTGACCCGCTCGCCGTCGTGACGACGCACTTCTTTCCCATGGGCCGGCTCGTTCGAGCGCGTCGCAAGGGACAGCTCACCGCGCCGCTCGTCGAGGTCATCACCGATTACGCCGCGCACGCGGTATGGGCCGAGCCTGGCGCCGACGCGTATTGCGCACCCCACGGCCGCGCGTGCGCCGATCTCGTGGCGCACGGCCTTTCGCCCGATCTGGTCTTCGCCACGGGGATCCCCGTTCGCTCGGCGTTCGCCGCCGCGCTGCCCGTCCGCCGTCCCGAGCGCGGCGCACCGCTTCGCGTTCTCGTCACGAGCGGCGGCTTCGGCGTGGGACCCGTCACGCGCGTCTTGCGATCGTTCGCCGGTGTGCCGAACGTTTCGCTCACCGTCGTGTGCGGCCAGAATCCGCACCTCGTGCGGCGCGTGCGTCGCGTGAGCGAGCGGCTCGGGATCGAGGCCAACGTCATCGGCTTCGAGCGACAGATGCCGGCGCGCGTGGCCGACGCCGACGTGGTCGTCACCAAGCCCGGCGGTCTCACGGTGAGCGAGTGTCTCGCCGCGGGCCGCCCTCTCGTGCTCGTGGGCGCGGTGCCCGGTCAGGAGAGCTTGAACCAGGCTTGGGTGACCGAGCAGGGGGCGGGCTTGGGGTGCGCGCCGCAAGACGTCGGCGGGGTCATCTCGGACCTACGTGGGACGAAGCTCGTCGCCATGGCCGAACGTGCACGCGCCATCGGTGCGCCGCACGCGGCGGATCGCGTGCTCGCGGTGACGCTTGCCCTCACGGTGCCACGCCGCCGCTCGATCCCGCCGTCCCTGGAGCGCCGCGAGATCGCTTAACGAGATCACCAGTTTCCGGCAGGGTCTCCGTCCGGGGTCGTCGTGCGGCGCCTCTACGTCCACGACACGACCTCCGTCGGATTGCCCTGACCCGGGTAAGGTCGGATGTTGTGCCCCAGGAATGTTGCAAGAACGCGCACTTCCAGGGGCCGCGCCTACATTGACAGACGCATTCCCCCATGCGACATCTCAACATCTCCCGATGCGCGATGCTGAGCAGCTTCCGTCCATTGCGGACGAGCAGACTCGTCGCGCACAAATGCGAGTAGGGCAGCTCGTTCGTGGGCGATGGAAGCTAGAAACGCTTCTCGGCGTCGGAGGAATGGCCGCCGTCTACGCAGCGACGCACCGCAATGGCAAGCGCGTCGCGCTCAAGATGCTGCATGGCGAGCTGTCGACGAACACGGAAGTGCGGCAGCGATTCGTCGACGAAGGATACGCCGCCAATCGCGTCGGCCATCCGGGCGCGGTCTCGGTCATCGACGACGACGTCTCCGAGGACGGGTCGGCGTTCCTCGTGATGGATCTGCTCGAAGGCGAAACCGTCGAAACCCGCCTTCACAGAAGGGGCAAACTTTGGCCCGGCGAGGTGCTGCCCATCACCGACGCCCTGCTCGACGTGCTCGCCGCCGCTCACGACAAGGGGATCGTTCACCGGGACATCAAGCCCGACAACGTGTTCATCACCCGTGAGGGCAAAGTCAAACTGCTCGATTTCGGCATCGCGCGCATGATCGAGCCGGGCCGTCCACGCACGACGCAGTCGGGCGCGACGATGGGGACCCCTGCATTCATGCCGCCCGAGCAAGCGCGCGGGCGGTGGGATCAGCTCGACGGGCGAACGGATCTCTGGGCCGTCGGCGCGACGATGTACATCCAGCTCACCGGGCACCAGGTCCGCGAGGCCGACACGCCGAACGAAGAGCTGCTCCTCGCGATGACGACGCCGGCTCCGTCCGTCACCGTGCTCCGTCCCGATCTTCCGCAGCCGCTCGCCGAGCTCATCGACAAGGCGCTCGCCTTCGAGCAAGACGATCGCTGGCCCGACGCACGGACGATGCAGGCCGCCGTGCAGGCGGTGCAGGCGATGCTGGGATCGGACGGTAACCTTCCCATCGCGGCTCAGACGTATCGCAGCAGCAGCAACCCGACCGACAGCGCGGCGCCGGTCACACTGCTCACGCCGCATCCGCTCGTGTCGAGCACGTTCCGGTCGCCTACCCTCATCTGGCGCAAGCGGCGCCTCTTCGTGATGGCCATCGGCGCCGTGGCCGCGGTCATCCTGTTGCTCATCGCGACCCGACCGACTCGTAGCGTCGAGACGACGCGCGTTCTCGCGGCGCAGCCTGCGCCGGCGGCCGTCGCGCCCATTTCGCCCTCGACCCCGCCCGAGCCAACGCCGCCGGCCACCGCGGCGGCCGAGGCGCCCATTTTCGAAGCGGAAGCGGCCCCACTTGCCACGGCCACCCCCAAACCGAAATCGCCACCGGGAGGCCGCCCCGCACCCCCGCCCGCCCGGCCGCGTTCCGAGGGGGAAAG
>JADMIO011413782.1_pt1 | contig 10355 bp, 9 predicted proteins | sample 8958161 | NCBI WGS metagenome assembly JADMIO01 (sample SAMN16585339, study PRJNA669376) | soil metagenome | isolation source: Crop rotation soil | place: USA: Cullars Rotation, Alabama | collected 2011
GCCGCGACTTCAAGTCACGTGAATTCCAAGCTTCGGATCCCACTGTGCTGGAAAGGATTGACCAAGTACGGCGTCCGCTTCGTCAACCAGGTGTGGCCCGGCGACACGCTGACCGCGACGGCGACGGTCGACGCGATCCGCGACGAGGACGGTGCGGCCTTCGCCGATCTCACCGTGACGACGACGAACCAGGACGGGCAGCCCGTCGTCACCGGCACCGCGACCGCACGGCTCGACAGCTGACCATGGACTACGATCAGATCATCTACGACGTCGCGGACCCCGTCGCGACGATCACCCTCAACCGACCCGAGTTCTTGAACGCCTGGACCAATCAGATGGGCGTCGAGGTGAAGCACGCGGTTGCGCAGGCGGAACGAGACCGCAACGTGGTCGGCATCGTGCTCACGGGCGCGGGCCGCGGCTTCTGCGCCGGCGCCGACATGAAGATGCTGAGCGGGATCTCCGGCGGGGCCTCCGGCGACGCGCCGGCACCGACCGAGACGGCGAGCGCCGACGACATCGACGCGGGAGATCCGTCGTGGGGCGACGACCTGCGCGGTACGTACACGTACCTGATGTCCGTCCCGAAGCCGATCATCGCCGCGATCAACGGTCCCATCGCCGGCATGGCGGTACCCATCGCGCTCGCGTGTGATCTGCGCTTCATGGCGAACGACGCCGTGCTCACCATCGCGTTCTCGCAGCGAGGGCTCATCGCAGAGTGGGGCGTCGGCTGGCTGCTGCCGCGTCTGGTCGGCACCGGGGCGGCGCTCGATCTGCTGTTCTCGTCGCGCAAGGTCAACGGCGTCGAGTGTGAACGGCTCGGGCTCGTCAATCGCGCGGTTGATGGCGACGTCGCCAAGGTTGCGACCGAGTACATCGAGGAACTCGCCGCCCGTTGTTCGCCGACGTCGATGGCGATCATGAAGAAGCAGGTGTACCAACAGCTCCATGCCGGCCTCGGACCGAAGGAGCGCGAGGCCCAGCAATTCATGGTCGAGAGCTTCGGCCGGCCCGACTTCGCCGAAGGCGTGCAGTCCTTCCTCGACAAACGGCCGCCCGATTTTCAACGACTACCCGTCGACGACTGACGCCTTCGGGCGTACTGTCCAACCGTCGGAGCGCTCGGCGCGTCCGCACGGAAGGAGGTACCGATGAGGCGTTACCTCGTCGTCGCCCACCGCACGCTGGGCGGCTCGCATCTGTTCGAGCATCTTCATCACCTCCGTGAAGAAGATCCCAACTGCCGTTTTCACCTGCTCGTGCCCGAGCAGCACCCGCACGACCATGCCTGGTCGGACGGCGAGATCCATCACACGGCCGAGGTCCGGCTCCAGGAGGTCCTCGAGCTCATGGCGGAGATGGGCATCGGCGCGACCGGTGAGGTCGGTGACCCCAGTCCGGTGTACGCCATCGGCACCGTGCTGCGGCGCGAGGGCGAGAGGTCCTTCGCCGGCATCGTGTTGTCGACGTTGCCCAACGGCCGGTCGTTCTGGCTGCGCAACCACGTCCCCCAGCGGGTGGGCAAGGCGTTCCCGTCCATCCCGCTGACGCACCTCATCGCCGACGACGTCCTCGTGTCCTGACGTAGGACTCCGCCGTTGCCGCGCCGAATGAGTTCGGATGCGGCGTGCGGCTCTGGTGGGGTTCTTGTTGGCGGCGATGCTGGTCACGCCGAGGGTGATGGCCCGCGCCAAGAGCGACCCGCCGTTCTCGGTCGACCGCGCCACCCTCGATGCCGCGCTGCAGTGCTCGTCTCCTGATCTACGACAGCATCCCGAGCACGAGCCGGTGCTGCTCGTCCACGGCACGTTCACCCAGGGCGAGGAGCAGTACGCCTGGAACTGGGAGCTGCTCCTGCACGATGAGGGCTTCGACTACTGCACCGTCACGTATCCCCATCGCGGGATGGGTGATCAGCAGGTCGCCGCGGAGTACATCGCGAACGCGGTGCTGCGCATGCACGAACGTTCGTCGCGCAAGGTCGACATGGTCGGTCACAGCCAAGGCGGGTCGATGCCTCGTTGGGCGATCAAGTACTGGCCGTCGGTGCAGGCGGATCTCGACGATTTCGTGCCGATCGCCGGACCCGCGCACGGCACGAGCGTGGCCGGTCAGTCGAACCCGGCGCTCGATCCGCTCGGAGGCATGCCGCCGGCCTTTTACCAATTCAGTCCGACGTCGAACTTCGTGCGGCACGTGAACCTCGGCGACGAGACGCCCGGCAAGATCGACTACACCAGCATCTACTCCTACACCGATGAGCTGGTGCAGCCCGCGGCGCCGGTGCCGACGGCTGCCCTCGAGTACGGCGAGGCCAACCCGCACGTCGCGAACATCAACGTGCAGGACGCGTGCCCCGGGCGCGTGGTCGACCACCTCAGCATCGGCACCACGGACCGATTCGCGATGGCCGTGACCCTCGACGCCTTCACGCATCCCGGTCCAGCCGATCTCGCGCGGGTCGGCGCGTCGCTCTGCTCGGTCCCCGACGAGTACGTCACGCCGGCCACACCGGCGGCGATGCAGGGTGCGTGCTGCGGCCCGACACCTTCGGACTTCTTCGACACGCCCCGCACCACCAGCGAACCGCCGACCGCGGCGTACGCGGTGCAGAAGGACGGGACGGCCTGAGCCGGATCGGCCTCAGCCGAACGACCAGGCGGCGCGCGCCGCGTCGGCAATGAGATCGACGCACGCTTCGATCGACAGCATCGTCGAGTCGATCACGAGGTGGTACAGCGCGGGGTCGGTCGGATCGACTCGATACAACTGCTTCACGTAGCGCATCCGAGCAGCGTCGGTCTGTTCGAGGTGCTTGCGGGCGGTGGCGACGTCAACGCCCTCCCACGCCGCGCCGCGTTCGATGCGGCGGTTCACCGGGCCATCCAGGCGCACGTGGTACACGCCGGCGCGCGGGCCGAGCGCGATCGCCGCGGCGCGGCCGAGCACGACTGCACCACCGGTCTCGAGCAGATCGTCGAGCGTCGACAGCACACGCGCTCGTACCTGCGCGGGCAACGTGCTCGGATCGTCGGGCACCGGGATGTTCCACTCCGCACTCAGCAGGGCAAGGCCGCGCAGAAAGGTGCTGCGCGGCGCTTCGGCCAGCTCGTCGTCGGTCGCGCGTTCCGACACGAACTGCGGCAGCTCCGGTAGCTGGCGCGGCGGGGTGAGGCGGTCCGCGAACGGCAGGCCCAACTTCTTCGCGAGGAGGGGCGCGACGATGCTGCCGCCGGCGCCGTAGGTCGCCGACACCGTCACGAGATGTGGCGCGTCGCCGTCGGTCACGCGCCGCGTCATGTCGTCGTTCATGTCTCCGTTCACGCCAGCTCTCCCATCAGTGCCGCCTCGGCATCGAGCGCCTCCGCGGGCCCGTCCAGACGCTCGTCGCGTGGCTCGACTCGGTCGCGGGGGATGAGGAATGACAGCAAGGTTCCTGCGATGATCACGCCGACCGCGAACAGCAACGCGAACCGCGTACCGGTCGTGACGCCGTGCTCGATCGCTCGCTGCACGGTCGTCGCATCCGTCGGCGACAGCGACGGCGGAGGCGTGTAGCCCGAGCCGGCAGTGTGCACGCCCGCGAGCGTCGATGCTTTGACCGCCGGCGACAGGCTCGAGGCCGAGATCTGACTGGCAGCCGCAGAGATGCTCTGCACCGTGAGCAGCGACCCGATCACGGACACGCCGAGCGCGCTCCCGACTTGGCGCATCGTGGTGTTCGTCCCGCTGGCCACTCCCGAGCTCTCCGTGGGGATCTCGGACAAGACGACATTGGTGAGCTGTGCGCCGGCGAAGCCGATGCCCGCACCGTAGAGCGCGAGCCCGGGCAGCAACGACCACGCGGTGATGTCGAGCGAGATGACGCGCAGGATGAGCATGAGTCCGGTCGCATAGAGCACGAGCCCGACGCGCACGATGTAGGTGGTGCCGTAGCGCCGGATCAGCAAACCCGCGATCTGCGCGCCGATGATCACGAAGATGCCGCTCGGCAGCATCCACAATCCGTTCGTCGCCGCCGTGAGGTGCTTCGCGTCCTGGAGGAAGATGGGCAACACGAACGACATCCCGAGCTGACCCATCGCGAGCACCATGCTCGTGAGCAGCCCGTAGCGGTACGTCTTGAGCCGGAAGTGCTTGAACTGGAACAGCGGTTCGCCGCCGGCCCGCCCCTTGCGCAACTCGAACCACACGAACCCACCGAGGATCGCAGCCGACACCGCGAAGATGAGTGGGATCATCGAGATGGCCGCCGAGGCCTCCCACACGACGTGGCCGTTGATCGAGAAGTCCTTCAGCGGCGCCCACCAGCCGTAGATGCCGCCCTGGCTGAGGGCGAACACCAGAAGGAACATGCCGGACGCGATCATCACGGCGCCCGGTAGGTCGATGCGCACCTTCTGACCGTTGCGCACGGCGCGCTTCATGAAGAGCAGGGCGCCGAGCACTGCGAGGGGAGCGACGATGACGTTGATCCGGAACGACCAACGCCACGAGTAATTGGTCGTGAGGAACCCACCGACCACCGGGCCGGCCGCGGCTGCGACACCGGCGGTCGCGCCCCACGCCGCGAACGCGGCAGCGCGTTCCTTGCCTCGGAAGGTGCTCGAGAGGATCGCGAGCGTTGCCGGCAGCATGAGCGAAGCGCCGATGCCTTCGATCACGGCTTCGCCGAGGATGAGCTCGCCGACCGAGGTGGAGATGGATGCGAGCAACGAGCCCGCTCCGAACAGCGCCGCGCCGATGATGAAGATGCGCCGGTGCCCGTACACGTCGCCGAGTCGTCCGCCGATGATCAGCAGCGCCGCGAACGTCAGCGCGTAGCCGGTGATCACCCACTCGAGTGACGGAAGGTTCGTGTGGAGGTCCCGCAACATCGTCGGGATCGACACGTTGAGCACGGTGTTGTCGAGCACGACGATGAACGCCGAGAGGATGGCGATGACGAGCGTCACCCAGCGGGTCGGGTCGGGCTCCACCTCTTCGCTCATGACCGCAGTCATCTCGAGACCAGTATTCCCGCCGCGAATCGGGACGGCACCGCAAGAGGGCCCACAGAGGGCGAACAGCACGACTTTCGGGGTTGTAATGTCCCTCCGCTGCGGCGTGCGGTCGGATGCGCCGGCGGAGAACAACAAGGTGGACAGAAGATGAGATATCGACGCGGAGTCGCCGTTTTCGCCCTCACCGGCGCGGCGATGATGGTGCTCCCAATCGTGACGCCGACGCCGGCGATGGCGGCTTCGAAGCCTTCGGTCATCGCGAGCGGGCTCGACAACCCCGAGAAGTTGTCGTTCGGGCCCGACGGCAACCTGTACGTCGCCGAAGCCGGAGTCGGTGGCCCGGCGAACGCGGACCACAGCAACTGCGTGCCCGCCGGTGACCAAGGTGAAGAAGGGTGCTTCGGCGCGACCGGCGCGGTGACGAAGGTCGTGCTCGCCGACAACTCACAGAGCCGCGTGATCGAGGGCCTGCCATCCATCGGCGGTCCGGAGGGATCTTCCGGACCGACGGACGTGGCGGTGGCCGACGACGGCACCATCTACGTCCTCAACAGCCTCGGGACCGATCCGAACGAGCGCGATCAACTCGGTGATCCGTTCACCGGGCTCGGCACCGTGTGGAAGCAGGGCCCGAGTGAAGCGTCGCCCACGCAGTTCGCCGACATCTCGGCCTTCGAGCGTGACAATGATCCCGATCAGAACGAGCCGCGCGATCCCTCGGACACAGAGCCCACGACCGACAGCAACCCGTACGCGATGACGATGAAGAGCGACGGCACGCTGCTGGTGGCCGACGCCGGTGGCAACGACGTCCTCGGCGTCGATGACACCGGAACGGTGTCGCTGGTGAGCGCGCTGCCCTTCCGCATGGTCGATCCGCCGCCCTTCCTCGTGTGCCAGCCGGGTCAAACCCAGGACTGTGTGCCACCGGGTCAGCAGATCCCGATGCAGCCGGTGCCGACCTCGGTCGAGGTCGTGCCGTCGGACCTTCCTGCGCCGATCGGCACCGACACGGTGTACATCGGGCAGCTGACCGGCTTCCCGTTCCCACCCGGTGGGGCGAACGTCTACACGGTGAACAGCAACAGCGACCTGCACGACAACCTCGACGTTGCGTACGACAACTTGACGAACATCATCGACATCGCCTTCGCTCCGGACGGAACGAAGTACGTGCTCGAGTTCGCGTCGGACGGCCTGCTCGATCCGAACGCACAACCGGCGCTGATCCAGATCCGTCCCGACGGGACGCGCAAGGCGCTGCTCAACGGCTCCGATGGTGATCTCGTGGCTCCCGGCGGCGTTGCCGTCGGTCCGGACGGCATGGTGTACGTGACCAACTGCGCGCTCTGTGGCGCGGGGGCGGGCACCGTCATCAAGGTGGATCCGACGCAGGCTCGTGACGGCGCAATCGCGTCCGCCTGCGATCCCGTCCAAGTCCCCGGCAGCGACTTCGCGGACATCACGCAGGATTTCCATCGCGAGGCGATCGAATGCCTCAACTGGTGGGGTCTCGTGCAGGGCAAGACGTCCACCACGTTCGATCCCCATGCGCTCGTGACCCGCGGCCAGATGGCATCGGAGCTAGCAACGCTCATGGAGGCCGCCGGATTCACCCTGCCGAACGACCCGCCGGACGCGTTCCCCGACGACAACGGATCCGTGCACGAGCACGCGATCAACCAGTTGGCGTCGCTGGGCGTGATCCACGGCTACACCAACGGCAACTTCGGTCCGAATGACAACCTCTCGCGCGGTCAGGTCGCATCGCTCGTCGTGCGCGCCTACGAGACCGTCACCGGCACCACGATCCCCGCCTCGCAGGAGCAGTTCAGCGACACCGCGGGCTCGGGCCATGAGGACGACATCAACAAGGCATTCGCGAAGGGCTGGGTCAACGGCGTCGGCGAGGGCAAGTACAACCCCTCCGGTCTGACCCCCCGTGACCAGGCCGCGTCGATCGTCGCCCGAGTGCTCTCGACGCTCGTCGACGACGGCGACGCCACCCCGCCCGCGAGCTGACGTAGGGCTTCCGTCGGTACCGGCGACACTTCCGTGTTGCCGGTACCGACAGAACGGCACCAGGAGACGCAGAGATGGACTTGCTCGACCTGTTCGAACGCGGCAGTGCGTGGACCGCATCGAAGATCCCCGCTGCGGCGGGGCAGCTGTCCGATCCGAGTGGCTGTGAGGGCTGGGACATCCGGAACCTCATCGACCACATGATCGAGACGCAGCGCTTCTTCACTGCCTCGGCGCGTGGGGAGGAGCCCGCGCTTCCGAGTCCCACGCCGCCACCCGCGATCGGGAACGATCCCGTCGGTGTCTATGACGCGGTGCGCGCCGACACGATCGATGCCTTCAGCCAGCCCGGTGTGATCGAGAAGACGGGACCCAGCCTGGGCATCGCGTTCTCGGACCAGCTGATCCATGGCTGGGACCTCGCGAGCGCGACTGGTCAGGACGCAACCATGCCCGCCGATCTCGCGGAGGCGTCCTTCTCGATGATCGACGGCCGCCTGACCGACGAGTTTCGGAACCAGGCCGGGTTCAAGCCGCCGATCGAGGTTCCGGCGACGGCGTCCGCCCAGGACAAGCTCCTCGCGTACACCGGCCGGCAGCCGTAGCGCGGCCGGCCACCGCGCCGCCTTCTAGCTGAGGTACTGCGCGAGGGAGAGCCCGAGGATGGCGGCGTTGCCCGCGGTCATCGCGAGCACGACCGGATGACGAAGACCCTCGCGGTCGATCGGTGCGTGGCTCTGCACGCCGCTCATCGCCGCGAGCCCTCGTGCACGCACCGCCTTCAGTCCGACGACGCCGAGGATCAACGCGGCCACGGATTCCAGCGTCGCGGCCAGGATCGAGATGGGCATCGACCACGACAGCAGCGAGTCGCTGAGCAGTTCGCGTCCGGGAGTGAAGTGGACGAACACGTATCCCGCCGCCAGTGAGAAACCCACGACCGCGGCGGCGAGGGGAGCGGCGCGATGTCGCGCGAAAACGGCCGCGACCACACCGACCTCGAGCACCAACGCGAGCGTCCCGGCCAGGAACACGTCACCGTGCAGCCCGCCCGCTCCGCGGCGCAGGTGATCGGAGTTGTGGAGCAGGACCGCAACCGCGAAGAACGTCGCGGCCCGTTCCAGCTGGCGCTGCTGCCGGTCGTCCACGACGTCGATCGTTCGCACTAGAATGATCGTTCTAGCCACCCTCGGCAGACTGCGCAAATCGGAACTGCCCGAACCTCGGAGTTGCCGTTGACGACCACCCGCGAACGCATCATCGACGCCACGCGCGACCTGTTCATGCAGCGGGGCTACGCGGCCAGCGGGCTGAAGGACATCTCGAAGGCCGGGGAGGCGCCGATCGGCTCGCTGTACCACTTCTTCCCCGGAGGCAAGGAGGAGCTGGCCGCCGAGACGTTGCGGGCGGCGGGAGCCGCGTACCAGGCGCTCGTGCAAGCGGTCTTCGACAGCGAACCGGACATCGTCGATGGGATTCGAGCGTGCTACGACGGCGCGGCCGAGACGCTCCGCGCGACGGACTACGCGGACGCGTGCCCGATTGCCACCGTGGCGCTCGAGGTCGCCAGCACGAACGACACCCTTCGCCAGGTGACAGCCGAGATCTTCGAGTCGTGGACCGAGGCGGCGGCGGCGCAACTTGCACGTGGCGGCATCGATCACGACCGAGCGCGCGCCCTCGCCATCGTTGTCATCGCCGCGCTCGAGGGCGGATTTCTCCTGAGTCGCGCCGCGAAGGACACTGCGCCCATGAGCGCGATTCGTGACGCGATGGTTGCGCTCGTTGCCGCCGAGACCTGATCGGTTCGTCGAGCTCGACAAGTGGATCCAGCGCTCGCGCCACCACGGTCAGGCGTGCGCGAGGACCTCCAGCTCCGCGAACCCACCGCACGTCGGGTCCTCGTGTCCGTGGAACCGAAGGACCACGACTGATCCGACGGCGTTCGGATTCACCACGACGTCGGGATCGGGTGTTCCCGCCAAGTCCGCGTCCTGTGAGAAGACGACCGCGCCGGTCTGGTTGTGCAGTTCGATCGTCACGGAGTCGAAGCCGAACCCGTTGCGCGTCGCGGGGTCGGCGTCCCCGCCGTTGCCGACGATCTTGATCTGGGTGATCGTCGACTCCGCTTCGACCCCCCATGTGAACGTGGACGTGTCGCCGTCGGCGTTCGACCCTGCGGAGAACCACGACGTGCCGGGGTCACCGTCGATCGCCAGCGACGCGGGGTACTGACCGGAGAACGTCGAGCTGGCGCCGGGGTTGCCGGCGGGGGTGATGTTCTCGACCGGCGGCGGCGCCGTCGTGGTCGTCGTGGTCGATGTCGTGGTCTCCGAGGACGACGAGGACGACGACGAGCTCGAAGAGCTCGACGAGCTCACGTCGACACCGGGGAGGCGGACGATCGGCGGCCCGCCGGCCAGGTCGTTCAACGTGAACGAAGTGACCGGGGCGGGCGCGGCGACCACGACGACGACCTTGGTCGCGTCGAATCCCTCCCAGGCCTCACCCTTGAACGTCGGTGTCGACGTCACGGCTTTCGGCACCGTCAACGGGTTGCCGCACTTGCAGCGAGCGCGGGGCACGCCGAGATTGTCGACGAGCACTGCGGTGCCGCGCTCGAGCACTTCCTGGATCGGGTTCGCCTTGCCGTTCTTGAACCCGTGGTTGGTGACGCGGGTGTCCGACTGGAGCACGACGTCGGTCAGCTTCGACACGTACGACGAGATCTCGTCGACGCCGATGCCTTGCGTGTCGGCCCAGGCTTTGGCCTTGTCGGCGTGGGACTCGAGGAAGCTGACGAGCTGCTTGGCGTCGCACACGGACAGCTGGTTGGTGCCGCCGTACAGACCGGGAACCCCGCCGGCGACGGTGGGCACCGACACCGCGGGGAGCGAACCCTTCGGAGCGGTCGGCAAGGTGATCTTCGGTAGGCCGACGGGAACGAGCGGATCCTTGGCCACGAGGTCGGGTGTGAACTCGGGCAGGTTGCCCACCGACGAGACCGGCGTCAGGAAGATCTCCCCTTCCTCCGAGCCCTTGTTGTTGCTGCTGCTCGTCACGATCGCGATGCCGGCGACGAGTGCGACGAGCGCCGCGACCGCGACGATCGGGATCCACGGCACCGGTCGCTTGCGGCGCCGATCATCTCCGGTCGGCGGACCGGGGGGACCGGGGGGTGGTCCTGACGGCGGGCCGGTCGGTGTGGGCGGACCGGGAGGTCCAGTGGGCGGCCCCGCGGGCGCTCCGGCGGCGCCGGCCGCCGCGAGTCCGGCGGCGGCAGCACCGGCACCCGCCGCACCGGCGGCGGCAGCACCGGCACCC
>JADMIO011081575.1_pt1 | contig 10354 bp, 10 predicted proteins | sample 8958161 | NCBI WGS metagenome assembly JADMIO01 (sample SAMN16585339, study PRJNA669376) | soil metagenome | isolation source: Crop rotation soil | place: USA: Cullars Rotation, Alabama | collected 2011
GTGCCGTGGATCGCGCAGGCGGCATCGGTGGCGTTGCCGCACCCGAGCAGCGCGTTGCGCATGAAGTGCTGCATGTCGGCGGGGAACAGCGCCGTATTGAAGTAGGCCCAGAACCACGCGACGAAGAACATCACTTCGGATGCGATGAACAGGATCATGCCATAGCGATGCGAAATCTGCACGATGCGGGTGTGATGCCCTTGATAAGTGGCCTCGCGCGCGACGTCGCGCCACCAGCCGAGCATTGTGTAGCCCGTGCCGATCACGCCGGCGAAGAAGATATAGGGCGCCGCTGCGAACATGTGGCGCATCCAGGCGATGCCGCCGAGCGCGAGCAGGAAGGCCGAGATTGCGCCCACGATCGGCCAAGGACTCGGGTCCACGAGGTGGTAGTCGTGGTGCGGCTTAGCGTGGGCATCGGCCATTGTCAGCGTCTCCGTTCGCGATGGGCGGCGCGCGTTGCGCGCGCAGCCAGACCTTTCAGCTTCGCCCCGCCGCACTTGCCCCGTCCCGCTCGGCGCGGGGCGAGGCCGGTTGGCGCACGGGGTACATGGTATAGGACAGCGTGATGGCGGACAGGCCGTCCTGCTCGGAATCCTTGACGAGATCGGGATCCACGAAGAACACGACCGGCATGTCGCGTGTCTCCCCCGCCTTGAGCCGCTGCTCGGTGAAGCAGAAGCAGTTAATCTTGGAGAAATAGGCTCCGACGGTCGGCGGCGAAACGTTGTAGGAAGCCTGCCCCACCGTCTCATGCGACGCGGTGTTGGTGACGCGATAGTTCACGGTCACGACCTCGCCGATCCGCGCCACGATCGAGGCCTGTTCCGGCTCGAACTGCCATGGCAGCCCGCCGCTCACGTTGGCATCGAAACGCACCATGATCCTGCGGTCGAGCACATGGCCGGGCGCGGCGGTCGCGACCTGCGTGGTGCCGGCGAAGCCGGTCGTGCGGCAGAACCAGTTGTAGAGCGGCACTGCCGCAAACGCCATTCCGACCATCCCCGCGGCGAACGCAGCGCAGGAAACGGCGACCGTGAGGTCGCGGCGGCGCTGGTCGGGGGCGGCTCGATGGAATGGCGCGTTCATCGCATTCGCTTCGCGATCACAGCGGGCGGTTGAGCACGCCCGGTCCCTTCACCAGCGTGACGATATAGAACAACACAACGAGCGCACCGAGCGCGAGCGCAATTGCGATCGAGCGTGCGCGCCGGCTGCGCTTCTGCTCCTCGGTGAGGACGATCCGTTCAGGCTTCTCGGCCATGTGACTTGAACCATCCTCGCCCTCACGCCGCCACCCGACCGATCAAGCCGCCCAATGCGCCCTCGACCAGGAGGACGGCAAAGAGCACGAACAGGTAGACGATGGAGAACGCGAACATACGCTCAGCCCAGCGCCGGCCGCCCTCGCCATCACCCGCGGCGAACAACCGCCAGGCGAATGCAACCATCAGCGCGCCGAAGATGATCGCCGTCGCGCCATAGACCGCGCCCGTGTAGCCGGCGAACCAGGGCGACGTCCCGATCGGCACCAGCAACGCCGCGTAGATGAGGATTTGCAGCCGTGTCTGGGCAAGGCCCGCGACCACCGGCAGCATCGGGACGCGCGCACGGGCATAGTCATCGGCCCGCGTCAGCGACAGCGCCCAAAAATGCGGTGGCGTCCAGAAGAACACGATGAGGAACAGAAGGCACGGCTCGACGCCGATGCCGCCGGTCACCGCCGCCCAGCCGATCATCGGCGGGAAAGCGCCGGCCGCGCCGCCGATGACGATGTTCTGCGGCGTACGCCGCTTGAGCCAGACGGTATAGACCACAACGTAGAAGAAGATCGTGAAGGCGAGCAGCGCGGCAGCGAGCCAGCCCACTAGCAGGCCCATCACCACCACCGCGAAAACGGCGAGCGTCGTGCCGAAGCCGGCAGCCTCACCGGGCGCGATGCGCCCACGCGGGATCGGGCGGCCAGCGGTACGCGTCATCACCGCGTCGATGTCGGCGTCGTACCACATGTTGAGCGCGCCGGCCGCGCCGGCGCCGACCGCGATGCACAAAAGCGCAGTGAAGCCGATCACCGGATGGATGGTTCCGGGCGCGATCATCAGCCCGACCAGCGCGGTGAACACCACGAGCGACATCACCCGCGGCTTCAGCAGCGCAAAATAATCGCCGACGCTCGCCTCGCTCAGCCTCGGCGAGGTGAGCGCGGCGACGTCCTGACGAGGATCAGCGGCCGAGATGTCGGTCATGAATCACTTGATGAGCGGCAGCTCGTTGTACTGGTGGAACGGCGGCGGCGACGGCAGTGTCCATTCGAGCGTGGTCGCGCCCGCACCCCACGGATTGTCGGCCGCTTTCTGCTTGCGGATGAAGGCAAGCGCCACGCCGAAGAAGAACACCAGCGTCCCGAACGCCGAGATGAACGAGCCGATCGAGGAGACGTAATTCCACCCGGCAAAGGCGTCCGGGTAATCGGCGATGCGTCGCGGCATGCCGGCAAGCCCGAGGAAGTGCTGCGGAAAGAAGACGACGTTGACGCCGATGAAGGTCAGCCAGAAATGCGTCTTGCCGATCGCTTCTGAGTACATGTAGCCGGAGATTTTCGGGAACCAGTAGTACCAACCGGCGAAGATGGTGAAGACGGCGCCGAGCGAGAGCACGTAGTGGAAGTGCGCCACCACGTAATAGGTATCCTGTAGCGAGCGGTCGACGCCTGCGTTGGCGAGCACCACGCCGGTGACGCCACCGAGCGTGAACAGGAAGATGAAGCCGATCGCCCACAGCATCGGCGTCTTGAACTCGATCGAGCCGCCCCACATGGTAGCGATCCAGGAGAAGATCTTCACGCCGGTCGGCACCGCGATCACCATCGTGGCGGCGACGAAATAGGCCTGCGCGGCGGTCGACATGCCGACCGTGTACATGTGATGCGCCCACACCACGAAGCCGATGCCGCCGATGGCGACCATCGCATAGGCCATGCCGAGATAGCCGAACACCGGCTTCTTCGAGAAGGTGGAGACGATCTGGCTGACCATGCCGAAGCCCGGCACGATCAGGATGTAGACCTCCGGATGCCCGAAGAACCAGAACAGGTGCTGGAACAGCACCGGGTCGCCGCCGCCATCGGCTGAGAAGAACGTGGTGCCGAAATTGCGGTCGGTGAGCAGCATCGTGATCGCGCCGGCGAGCACCGGCAGCGACAGCAGCAGCAGGAACACAGTGACGAGCTGCGACCACACGAACAGCGGCATCTTGTGCAGCGTCATCCCCGGCGCGCGCATGTTGAAGATGGTGGTGATGAAGTTGATGGCACCGAGGATCGAGGATGCGCCGGCAAGGTGCAGCGAGAGGATCGCGAAATCGACCGCCGGCCCCGGATGGCCGACCGCTGACGACAGCGGCGCATAGATGGTCCAGCCAGCGCCGACGCCGGGCTCGCCGCGCTCGCCTTCCACGAACATCGAGATGACGAGCAGCGCAAAGGAGGCCGGCAGCAGCCAGAACGAGATGTTGTTCATGCGCGGGAACGCCATGTCGGGCGACCCGATCATCAGCGGCACGAACCAGTTGCCGAAGCCGCCGATCATCGCCGGCATCACCATGAAGAAGATCATGATCAGGCCGTGCGCGGTCGTAAAGACATTGAACATGTGCGGGTCATGGAAAATCTGCATGCCGGGCTCCATCAGCTCGAGCCGCATGCCGATCGAGAGCGTGCCGCCGACCAGGCCGCCCATGAGCGCAAACACGAGGTACATCGTGCCGATGTCCTTGTGGTTGGTCGAATAGACGAAGCGCCGCCAGCCGGTGGGATGGGCATGCTGGTGCTCGTGCAGCTCGTCGTGGCTCACGTAGCTCTCGTGGGCGCCTTGGGGAGTGGTCGTTGCAGCCATGGCTTCAAGTCCTCAACATATTTCGTTGCCGCCCGCCGGGCACGCGCCCGAGCACCGCATCAGCGATCTGTCGTCGTTTCGGCCGCAGCGACGTTGGTCGGCGCGTCGGCCTTGGCCCATTTCTTCTTCGCTTCCTCGACCCAGGTGTTGTAGGCCTGCTCGCTCACCACGCGGACCGCGATCGGCATGAAAGCGTGATCCTTGCCGCACAGCTCCGAGCATTGGCCGTAATAGACTCCCTCGCGGGTCGCCTTGAACCAGGTCTCGTTGATGCGGCCGGGAATGGCGTCGACCTTGATGCCGAACGAGGGTACCGCGAAGGCGTGGATGACCTCCGCGCCCGTGGTGACGACCCGCACCGTCTTGTTCACGGGCACGACCATCTCGTTGTCGACGCCGAGGAGCCGCGGCTGGTCGGGCCGAAGCTTCGTGGCATCGCGAACCATGATCGAGTCGAACTCGAACTTCCCGTCCGGATAGTCGTAGGTCCAGTACCACTGCTTGCCTGTCGCCTTCACGGTCAGGTCGGCCGCCGGCGTGTTGAGCTGCAGGAACAGGAGCTTGAACGAGGGAATGGCGATCGCCACCAGGATGATGACCGGGATCACCGTCCAGGCGACCTCGAGCAGCGTGTTGTGCGTCGTGCGCGAGGGCGTCGGGTTGGCGCGCGCATTGAAGCGGACGATGATGATGAGCAGGAGAATGAGCACGAAAGCGGTGATCGCGGTGATCGTATAGAGCAGGTAATTGTGGAATTTGACGATCTCGTCCATCACCGGTGTCGCCGACTGCTGAAAGGCGAGCTGCCATTCCGACGGCCTGCCGTCGCCGGCGGCAGCGAGGCCCACGCCAGCGAGAAGAGCACCGAGCATCACCGCCAAGGCGGTCAACCGTCTAAACGCGAGCATTCGTCGTCGCTCCTTCGATGAAGCCGTCTGTCCGCCGCGCCATTCGCCCCGCGCGGCGAAAGCGCGCGAAACGCGGCCCGGGCACTCGTCCGCCATGGGCGTTTTTTCGGCAGGCGTGCGGCGGGGACCATTGGGGATTCCCAATTCCTCAAACCACAATTCCGGCCCCGTCGCAATGCACCTTTCCGCGGTTCCCCATAGGTCAAAATTGTCCGCGCCGGCCGCCATCCGAACCCGCGATTAGCCCCCTTATCTCGGCCACAATGGCCTGTTTTACAAAACCTTGACACATGTCCCGGACCATGGTCCCCAGCACGGCCTGTGGACGGGGTTTCGGCGGGGTGATTCGCCAGCATTGCGTGGCGTGCATGGGGCGGCTTCCAACGGCTGGAGGCGAGAATGGGTTCATTCAACCCGAAGAAGAACACCCGGCTTGGCGCGCTGTCGATTACGGCCGCGGTCCTGGCCGTTGCGGCCTGGGCCGGAACGAGCAATCAGGCAAAGGCGCAGGGCGCAGTGAAATCCGTCCATGCCGACTGGCAGGTCCGCTGTGATACCCCGCCGGGCGCCCAGGGCGAACAGTGCGCGTTGATCCAAAGTGTCACCGCCGAAGATCGCGCCAATGTCGGCCTGACCGTGATCGTGCTCAAGACCGCCGACCAGAAAAGCCGCCTCATGCGTGTGGTGGCGCCGATGGGCGTGCTCCTGCCGTCCGGCCTCGGGCTGAAGATCGACAACGCCGACGTCGGCCGCGCGGGCTTCGTGCGTTGCCTGCCGAACGGCTGCGTGGCCGAGGTGGTCATGGACGACGACCTGGTCAAGAAGCTCCGGTCCGGCCAGACCGCGACCTTCATCATTTTTCAGACGCCGGAAGAGGGCATCGGCTTTCCGATGAGCCTGAAGGGTTTTGGCGAAGGCTTCGATAAGCTGCCGTGAGGCGAAGCGCCGGCAACGGATATCCGTTAACGATTGAAAGGTGGGGACAGGCTCGCTCTGATACTACTCCCGTTATCCGGGTATTTGCCCTATATTGATGCCATCGGAGCAATGTCATGGCATCGACCCAGCTCACCTTCGATAAGCTTGCGTACATCGATAAACTGAAGTCGGCCGGAATCGAAGAGCAGGCCGCGCGCGCATGCCGAGGCACTCGATCAGGCGCTCCGCGAGGAGGTTGCCACGAAGCATGATCTTGAGATCGCAATCCGCGACCTCACGATCCGCATGGGGGGGATGCTGATTCTTCTATTCGGCGCTCTCGCTGCCATCAAATTCTTCGGCTGAGGCGCAGCCCACGCCACCCGCGATGTCGCCCGCGCTGACGAGGTGATTGAATAGGAGGCGTGCCATGCGGCGACGCGAGTTCTTCACGCTCCTCGGCGCCGCAGCGCTCGTGTGTCCGCTCGTTGCCCGCGCGCAACAGCCCGAGCGCATGCAGCGCGTCGGCATACTCCTGCCCGCAGCCGCGGGCGATCCGGGATTTCAGGCCTGGGTCGGATCGTTCCTGCAGGGGCTAGCGCTGTTGGGCTGGACCCTCGGCCGTAACGTGCGGATCGAAACCCGCTGGGCCACGAACAATGTCGCCGACATTCGCAGACATGCGACGGAATTGTCCGCGCTCGCGCCCGACGTCATCCTCGCCCATGGCGCGTCGGCCGTGAGCGCGTTGCTGCAGGCGACCCGCACCGTGCCGATCGTGTTTCCGGTCGCCGTCGATCCGGTCGGTGCCGGCTTGGTCGACAGCCTTGCGCGGCCGGGCGGCAACGCCACCGGTTTCATGTCGCTCGAATATAGCCTGAGCGGCAAATGGCTGGAGCTGCTCAAGGAGATCGCGCCAAGCGTAACGCGCGTGGCGGTCCTTCGCGATGCCACCCTGGGCACCGGCACCGGCCTGTTTGCCGCCATCCAGGCCGTCGCGCCGTCGCTCAGGGTAGAGGTCAGCCCGGTCAACATGAGCGATGCCGGCGAGATCGAGCGCGCCGTCGCGGCATTCGCGCCCGCTCCGAAGGGCGGCCTGATCGTGGTGACGAGCACATTTGCGGCCGCTCATCGCGAGCTGATCGTCACGCTCGCGGCCCGGCACAAGCTGCCCGCGGTCTACTTCGACCGCTCCTTCGTCGCTGTCGGTGGCCTGGTCTCCTATGGGACCGATTATATCGACCAGTACCGCCGCGCAGCCGGCTACGTCGACAGCATCCTCAAGGGCGAGAAGCCGGCCGACCTGCCGGTGCAGGCACCGACCAAGTACGAGACGGTGCTCAACCTCAAGACCGCCAAGGCGCTCGGCCTCGACGTGCCGGCAAGCGTGCTCCTGCGCGCCAACGAGGTCATCGAATGACGACAAGCAACAGCCGTAGGTTGGGTCGAGCCCTAGCGAGACCCAACAAGGGTTGGCGCGACGTTGGCTCGCGCCAATGCTTCAGCTCGCGCTGTTGGGTCTCGTGAAGAACTCGACCCAACCTACGGCTCATGACGCGGTGATCGAATAGGGAAGAAATGCCATGCGGCGACGTGCGTTCATCGCGCTCCACCGGCGGCCCTCCGCCCCTCTTGCGCCGCGCCGCCATTAGGACTATATTCTGGGCATGCGCCCTCCCTTCCTCCATCCTCCGATTGTCCGGCTCAGGGTCCGACCTGATCACGAGGAGCCCAACCCCGTGGTCAGGCGGTACCAGCCGGGACAGCCGCACACCGACGCCACGCATGCAGCGGTGCGGCGCCTAATCGAGCAGACCACGCTGAACTACCGCCAGATCGCGGCCCGCACCGGCGTCAGCCCCGGCGCCATCTCCTACTGGAAGCGCGACGGGGGATGGAAACGGCCGCCGTTTGCGCCGCGCGCATGCGACATGATGCCGACCGTGCGCGCGAGCGCGAAGCTCAGGCGGCGCATGCTCGCAGCGCGCCTCGACGCGCTCGCCGAGCGCCATGTCCGCGAGCTGGAGCAGAGCGCGTGCGTCGATCCCGACAAGCTCGGCGAGGCGCTGGAGCTTTTGAAGATGGCGAGGCTCGCCGCGCGCAGCCGGCCCAGGCGGCGGCCGGGCGACATCGCGCCGGAGCAGGCGTCGCGCCCGATCATGCAGCTTTGCATCGGCGGCGTGGACCTCAGCCGCGCGCCACGCGCGGCGGTCGACGATTTTCTCGCCAACCGCGAACCGCCGTCCAAGCCTGTCGGGCCGCGCGGGCGCGGCTCCCGGCGCCAGCGGGAGCATGCGTGGATGATGGAGCGGGAGCGGCCGTAGCCCCCGATGAGCCAACCGGTCGGCCCGAAGTGGCCGGCCCGTTGACCGGCTCCGCGAAATCAGCGGGGCGGCTTTGAAACCACGCGATGGGCCACAATCGGACCAAGCCCGTAGGATGGGTTGAGCCCTCGCCGCGTTGATGGGTTTCACTTCGTTTTGATGGGTTTCACTTCGTTCAACCCATCCTACGGGCTACTACGGGCTACGGGCTGCTGCGCAACATCGAAACCACGCGATCGGCCACAATCGGACCAAGTGTGGTGCCACAAAAGCATCACTTGGGATTAGCTCGTCGGGATCGGTACGCGACCATCAGCATCTTTCCTACCCGTGGATTGTTTCGCCACGCTCGAGCATGGCTACGAATTGCGCAATCTTGCGCGCCCTCGTCTCGGCTTTTTTGACGTTGCCGATTCGGTACAGGATTGCGTAGCGATTTCGACTGTTCAATGTTGCAAAGAATGCGGACGCCTTCGGGTTGTTGTCCAGGGCCTTCTGGAGGTCGATGGGTACTTCGGCCCGACTCGCCGGGGCGTAGGCGCCCTCCCACCGACCATCTGCCTTAGCGGCTTCGATTTGCGCGAAGCCCGCAGGTCGCATGCGGCCCTCCTTGATGAGCGTCAGCGCTCTGTTGCGGTTCAGCGCCGACCACCTGCTGCGCGATTTCCGTGGCGTGAAGCGAACAAGCCAGTGTTGGTTGTCATACTTTTCCAGCTTTCCATCGATCCATCCGTGACAGAGCGCAGCGTCAATCGCTTCTGTTTTCGTCAGTTTCGCTTTTGTCGTCGCCTTCTTGGCGAACCTAATCCAAACGCCAACCGCATCAGCTGGTTGAGCCGCGAGCCATCTTTCGAACGACCTTTGATCCGCGAAGCCAAGAACCGGCAAGCCTGATCGCTTTTCCGTCATAAAGAGCCCTGCTTCTCTATCGACTCGCCGCGTCGTCATTGCGAGGAGCGACGCGACGAAGCAATCCAGTTCTACAAAAGGTCAAGACTGGATTGCTTCGCTCGCTCGCAATGGCGTCGTCGCGCAGACCTGAAATCATCTCGCATCAGGGTCACCGCGCAACCTTGTTGGAAATCGCATCGATCATTTTTGCGACGATCTGCGGCGGGAACGAGTAGACGCGGGCGATCAGGCGCTCCATTTCGGCGCCAGACATGAAGCCCATTTCCGTTCCGGTCCGCTCCATCTCGGCGAGGAAGACCGGGTCCTTGACCATGCGCTCGAAGGCCGTCCGCAGGGCCGCGACGCGTTCGGGCGGAACGCCGGGCGGCAGGACATAGGGCCGCGACATGACCTTGGGCGCGAGGATGAGGTCCCAGATCTGCCGTACCTCCTCGGTCTTTACGAGATCGTAGATCGTCGAAACCGCTGCGAGATCGGGATGCGGCTTGAGGCCGGTCTGCAGGATCACGCGGATTTTCCCGTCCCTCAGCCAATCGGCCTTGCGCGTCTTCACGTATGACCACGACACTCCATGCAGGCCGTGGGTCTCTCCCTTCTCCAGCGCAAGCAGGTTGTCGGCGGTGCCGCTGTAGCCGCGGATAATCTGCAACTGTGCCCCCAGCAACCGGACCATGGCGTTGGACTCGATCTCGCTGTCGGTCTCCTGGCCGAGGCTGCCCACGATCAATGGCTTCGTCAGCAGGTCTTCGCCCGTGCGATGCGGGGTGTTCGACCAGACCATCGTCACGCTGGTCTCCGAATTGAGGCTGGCCAGCCAGATGAACTTGAACGGGTCGTAGACGATGCTCTTGTTCCCGCGCAGCGCCTCGAACGGCGTGTGCCGCTGTAAGGCACCCATCGAGAGGCCGTCCTTCGACGCGGTCGTGTAGAGCGCGTTGGCTGCCGGCAGGCCGCCGGCCGTCCCCATGTATCGCAGGACGATATTGGGCTCACCCGGAATGAACCGGCCGAGATGGCGTGACACCGGCCGTGCATAGGAGTCGTAGCCGCCGCCGGTGTTGGCGCCGACCACGAGCGAGATGGTCTGGCCGCGGTAGAAATCGGCGACCGGGTCGGCCGCGGCGGCAGTCGCCACCATGGCTGTGGCGATTGCAGCAGCGATCGTTCGGCATGAGCCAGACAGCATGGCGGCGATTCCGTTACGGTGGCGCGGTTCCATAGCAAGATGGCAGCCTGTATATCCACACCTCAATCCGCCGCAGGTGTCCGCTCGCGCGGTGGCGCCCCAATGACTATCTTGTCAGTTCCAGCAAAGCCTCGAGGCCCATCATGACGTCCGCCACCATGTCGCTCATCGACCGCGCCGGTCTCGACCGGGACGACGCCCGCCGCCATCTCG
>JADMIO011298150.1_pt1 | contig 10354 bp, 8 predicted proteins | sample 8958161 | NCBI WGS metagenome assembly JADMIO01 (sample SAMN16585339, study PRJNA669376) | soil metagenome | isolation source: Crop rotation soil | place: USA: Cullars Rotation, Alabama | collected 2011
CCGCCTGCGGCGTGACAAGGAAGTTCGACATCCAGGGGATGGCTGCCGCGCTGACCTTCTGGAATCAATGATTGCGGTCAGCCTTCCTTGTAGTGGCAACCTTTTTGATGAGTACGCCGTCACGGTCGGCTTCGAACTCGGACTCGGGTACAGGGGGACGCGCGAGTCCGGTCTAACTCATCGGCTGCCAATTCAATTCACAATCTGCCAACCATTGGTGGTTTTCTTCGCTTCGAGTTCCCCAATCCTCGATTGCAACCACTTCTTCAACAGTATCTCGATCCGTGCCTGTTCGTTTTCCTGCTCCAATTTCTCGATTGTGTCTCCGGTCGCATTCAATGGGATGAAGTGGCACGGAACTTCTTCCGCCTGATGCTCGGGCGCGACAAAATCCAGCAAGTGACATTCGTTGCACGGATGCGCGCGATAGGGATAGCCGTAATTAATGCAGGTCAGAGAGTCCTGAAAGGTCGACTTTGGCAGCCACGGCGTACGAACCGAACGGCCGTATCCGCCCTGGTTGATGAAAGCTAATTCATCTTTGAGTAGATCGAGAAGGTCGCGGTCGTCTTTGGTCATGGCATCGTACCTCCCTGTCCTCTCTGACTCTGCTTCATCGAGCAGCAAGCCGCTGCTCTTCGCTCGAGCTTGGGTATCCCCAACGATGCCCCTCGAAGCAACCAACATGCCTCCGATGGTCACGAAGCATTTTTCTCAATGAAAGAACCTTTGTCGCGAATTGCGTTGGCCTGCGGTCGACTTCGATTGCGGAAATCCTCAGAGAGCGATGCGGACAAATTCGCACTAACTGGCGTTTTCGGGCCGAGACGACGAGCTTCCCACGGCGAAAAAGCACGGCCTGCGAATTGCTCGATTGGCTGTGCCGAAATTGAAAGCCAGTTTCAATTTCGCCCCCGAACACCAGAACGAAAGAGGAAGCTTATGACTCTCGACATGGTTCCAAAAAACAGCTCGGCCCGGGTGGTTGCAGTTGAATCTGACGAAGGCCACAACCTGCGTTTGATGGAAATGGGGCTCGTGCCGGGAGCGGCGGTTAGGATGGTAAAAACCGCGCCGCTCGGGGATCCACTTCAAGTTTGTGTGCGCAACTATGATCTTGCGCTACGGCGCGCCGAAGCTAAGTCAATCGTGGTCACCCTCGAAGAGAATTAAGCCAAAAGCCTTCGACGAAATGCATGAGAGCCCTTCTCGAAACCAAGCAATCCGTCGAAGCAGCCGTCCCGCTTCGCCTTGAGAAACAATTGACGATCGTTGTTGCTGGCAATCCGAATGCCGGCAAGACAAGTCTCTTCAACGCGCTGACCGGCCTCAGGCAAAAAGTTGCGAACTATCCTGGAGTCACGGTCGAAAGGAAAACGGGCGAATGGCCGCTGAATGATCGGATTCCACCGGCAAGTTTGATCGATTTGCCGGGTCTGTACAGCCTGAATCCAACTTCGCTCGATGAGCAGATTGCCCGAGATGTGTTACTCGGACGGCAACCGGAAGTAGCTGAGGCTGATGTGACGATTGTCGTTGTCGATGCGACGAACCTGGTCCGCAACCTGTATCTGGCGACGCAATTGATCGAAACCGGAAGACCGGTAGTTATCGCGCTGACGATGTTCGATCTCGCTGAGCGTTCGGGACTGAAAATCAATGTGCGCAAGTTAAGTGGGGAACTCGGCGTTCCGGTAATTCCCGTGGTCGCTAAGCAACGTATTGGCTTGGATGACTTAGCGCGCGCAGTGCTGAGAATTGAAGGAATGCCGGGTGCTGGTAATGCAGACGCACTCGTCCGCAACGACTTTGCAGCACATAAAAAAAGTTCACGAAAAGGCGAGCAGACAGGGTTGCACGCGGCGAATGATGCGGACGAGGGCGCCCGCGCTCCCGGCAATCAGACAGATCTGATTCGGCGTTATGCAATGATCGAGCGAATCGTCTCGGACGCGATTGACATGAGAAATGACGGCAGGACAAGAACCAGCGAGCGCATCGATCGCGTTGTCACTCATCGAATTTTCGGGCCCGTAATTCTTCTGCTGGTGATGTTGTTTGTCTTTCAGGCGATCTTTTCCTGGGCGAGTCTGCCGATGACGCTGGTTGATTCGGTATTTACCGGTCTCGCGGATCTTGTGCGCGCGCATCTGCCGGCCAACATTCTTACGAATCTTCTGGCGGACGGAATTATTGTCGGGGTTGGTGCCGTGCTGGCATTTCTGCCGCAGATTCTGCTGTTATTTCTGTTCATTTCGCTGCTCGAAGACAGCGGTTACATGGCGCGCGCGGCTTTTCTGATGGACCGGCTGATGCGTGCAGTGGGATTGCACGGGAAAGCGTTTGTGCCTTTGCTGAGCAGTTTTGCGTGCGCGGTTCCGGGCATCATGGCAACGCGCACGATCGAGCATCCGAAAGATCGGATCATCACGATCATGATTGCGCCGTTCATGAGTTGCTCGGCACGTCTGCCGATTTACACGCTGGTGATCGCAGCGCTCTTTTCCGGAAAGACCGTACTTGGATTCATTTCGCTCGGCGCCGTCATCATTCTGGCGATGTATCTGTTCGGAATTCTCGCCGCGATTCTGGTTGCGCTGGTCATGAAGCGAACTGTGCTGAAGGCGCCGCCGACTCCTTTTGTGATGGAGCTGCCGCCGTATCGGCTGCCCGATGCGCGCAATGTCGGTCATGCGTTGCTGAGCCGTTGTTCCATTTTTCTGCGCAAAGCCGGAACCGTAATTCTCTTGATGTCGATCTTATTTTGGGCTTTGGCCGCATTTCCGCGCGCATCCAGGACCCAGTCAGTTGGAACGACAGAGGCAGCGAGCCAACAAATTCAAAACAGTTTCGCCGGTCGCGCCGGCCGCTTCATTGAACCGGTGATTGCACCGCTCGGCTTTGATTGGAAGATTGGCGTCGGATTGATTTCGTCGTTTGTCGCGCGCGAGACAATCATCTCTACGCTGAACATTGTCTACAACGTCGGCGACGATTCCGCTAATAAGTCTTCACTGGTCGGTGGGATGAGAAACGCGCGCCGTGCCGATGGTTCTCGAGTGTGGACACCCCTGACCGGCTTGTCACTGATTCTCTTTTTCCTGCTTGCTTGCCAATGCATGTCGACCGTCGCCATCGTGCGGCGCGAAACAAATTCGTGGCGATGGCCGCTCTTCATGGTCAGTTACATGCTGGTGCTGGCGTATGTGGTATCGCTGATTACTTACCAGGGCGGGCTGTTGCTTGGATTCGCCTAATCGACGCGAGAGTCAATCAAAAGACGGCCGGCTCTTCATCAAAACAGGTGTAGCAGACGCGTTTCAGAGCTTCGAAACTGAGAAGTTGGATCTCAGGTGCGAAGTAATCCGCGCGTGGCTTCTCGGTCTTTAACAGGTCGGTACTCAAATATTTCTTGTTGTCGTCGGGAAACACAGTCGTCACGACCGCATCATCGCCTATTCTATCCTGCACCATCATCGCGCCAAGAAAATTGGCGCCCGATGAAATGCCGACGCCGAGCCCAAGCTGTGCTGCCAGTTTCTGGGCCATCAAGATCGCGTCACCGTCGCTGACACTGACAACCGAATCGAGTTCGTCCAATTGCAGAATCGGAGGAATGAACTCGTCTGAGATTCCCTGAATTCGGTGATGGCCGACTTTTTGGCCGGCGGAAAGCGTTGGCGATTCTGCCGGTTGCAGCGGGTGGAGCTTGATTTCCTGATTACGCTCGCGCAGAAACTTTCCCGCGCCCATGATGGTGCCGCCGGTTCCCACGCCGGCAACAAACGCGTCGGGAACGAGCGAGTGAAAATGAAGCTGCCACCAGATCTCCGGACCAGTAGTCTTCTCGTGCGCTTCAACGTTTGCGTCGTTGGCGAATTGCGCGGGCAAAAACACGTGCGGGTTTTCTGAGGCTAACTCTTCAGCCATGCGAATGCTGCCGACAAAGCCGCCCTGATCGCGCCGGACCGGCACGATCTTCGCGCCCAATGATTTGATCAGATGGACGCGTTCTTCGCTCATCCAATCGGGCATGAAAATTACAACCTGGTGACCTAGCGCGCGGCCTATCGCTGCGAACGAAATTCCGGTGTTACCGCTCGTCGCTTCAGCGATCGTATCGCCCGGGCGGATGCGGTCTTCCTGATAAGCCTTTTTCAAAATGTGGAAGGCCATTCGGTCTTTGATGCTACCGGTCATGTTCATGTGCTCGGCTTTGGCGTAGATCACTCGCTCGCGCCCGCGATAGAGATAACGAATCGCGAGCAAAGGTGTGTTGCCGATCATGTGTTTCAGGTTCCGGCTGCGTCCTGAGGCGTCGTTTTGCCGGATCGTTTTGAAGCCGATCGCCGCTGCGGGCGCGGTGACAGTTAAGACTCGCGACATAGCTAAAGGTAGACCTGGCGCATCGCCGAGCAACGGACATGCCCGGCCGAAACAAGCGATTCTCCGCCGTACTGTCACAACTGACAGGTTTGGGCTTGCGGAAACTTCCGCACAATTTGAGAGAAAAAGCCCAAGTAATTTGGGGTAGCTCGCGATCATACGCAGAACTCCGGTGAGAGACGGGGCACGTCTCTTGCTCTTGCCTCGGCAAGTATTGCGCTCTTTTTAAACAGAATTCAGGACTTACTAACCTTGCTGTGGAGAGAGATAAATGATGAATGTGGCGCGCCGAGCTGCAATGGCTGAGACCGAAACTCGAATTCCGGTCCCCCGAGTTCTGCCCTTCAATTCACCTTTGCGCGCCATGCCCGGAATCGATCGCGTTGCGCACAGCCGAATTTATCCGCGCGGCGCCGTCGTCTTTCGCGAAGGTAATACCGCGCACGGTGTCTATGTTTTGTCATCGGGAAGCGCGAAGATCTCGATCTCGTCAGCTGATGGGAAAAAGATAATCATTCGCATCGCAAAAGGCGGCGACATTCTCGGGCTCTACGCCGGACTGACCGGCCGGCCGTTCGAAGCGACCGCCGAGATATTGGAAGGCGGGCGCGTCGATTTTATTTCGCGTCAAGATCTACTCAACCTAATCTCCCGGCAGAATGGATACAGTCTCGAACTGCTTGAGGTCTTTAGTCGACAGTTCAGTGAACTCGTCGATCACACACGCATGCTCGCGCTGTCCGAATCAGCGCTGGAGAAACTGGCACATTTAATTGCGCGCTGGGGTCGCGATTTTGGTGAGCGCACCGCTGAGGGGGTCCGCATAAGGATTTGGTTGACGCAAGAGGAGATTGCGCAAATAATCGGCGCGTCACGCGAAACCGTGACTCGCCTCTTGAGCACGCTGAAACGCGATGGGATCGTCCATGTCAAACGGGATCTGATGTGGATTCGCGACAGCGAAGCGCTCGCCTCTTTAGCGCAAATGTCACCTGAGATGTGCGACGGACGGTGACCTTCATCACAGACCGCCCGAACCTGCCCCACGTAGGATGCAAGCGGTCTTTCAGGTTCTTTTTGCTTCGTAATTCGTCTGCATTGGCAGGCAATTTGATTCGAGAACAGGAGGCTCCACGTGAGACTCAGGAAATTCATCAACGCAACGCTCGTCCTGGCTGCAGCGTTGGCAGTTGTGGTGTGGCTGATCGGCGCGCGAAGTTCGCACGCGACCACGCGCCCGGCCGTGACCGACGACAAACCACTGCCTTCGGATTACGTCGGCACTGAAGTTTGCAAGGATTGTCACGAAGATCAGTTCAAAGCCTACTCACATACTGCACACGCGGAACTGGCAAAGATTGGCGATTGGAAAAACAAGGTGACCGGCTGCGAATCGTGTCACGGACCGGGCAAGGCGCACGTCGAAGGCGGCGGTGACGTCACGAAGATTATTTCGTTTAAAAACAAATCTCCGAAGGAAGCCTCCGACACTTGTCTGACATGCCATGCGGGCAAAGAGGAACGCAACAACTTTCGACGTGGCGAACACTGGCGCAACGATGTCGGCTGCACCGACTGCCACTCGCCGCACGGCGCCGCGACGGGCCGAAACCTGGCCAGTTCGAATTATCACGTAACCACCATCAATGCTGAGAAACCTGGCTTTGCGACGACTCGCATGTTGCGGGCGAGCGACCCGCAGCTTTGCGAAGGCTGTCACAGCGAAGTGAAGCCGCAATTCAATATGCCGTTCCATCACAAGGTTCTCGAAGGCACGATGCGTTGCAGCGATTGTCACAATCCGCACGGTGGCTTTGAGCTGAAACAGACGCGCTTGGCGACGGGCGCTGATGCAGCCTGTATCAAGTGTCATACCGACAAGCAAGGTCCGTTCACGTACGAACACGCCCCGGTGAAAACCGAAGGCTGCACTGCTTGTCATACGCCGCATGGTTCAGCGAATCCGCGGTTGCTGCGATACAGCTCGGTCAATCAACTCTGTCTGACGTGTCACAGCGTGGCGCACGATGTGGGCGCCATCGAGCCGGGCGGACCGCAACACAACCAGAATGCCCAGTACGCCAACTGCATCGCATGTCACGTGAAGATTCACGGGTCGCGCACGAGTCCTGTGTTCTTCCGTTAACGTTGCCGGAGAACAACAGCCGTAAGGCGGGTCTCATTCATACGAGATGTTCGTTAAAGGATAAAAGCCATGAAAAGCAACACGATAAAGCGGTTGCGAATCGTTTCGGAAGTAGTTCTGGGTTTGCTCTTAATCGCCACTGTCACCCCGGCGCAGACCACTTCGACGGATGACAAATCGAAAGCGAAGACGTCAGCGACCAAGGCCGACACGGTTCCGACGGCGACCTCGACGGGTGATGATGCCGGAGATTACATCATCACGTCGACGATCGAAGTTGGCTATCGCGGCCTGGGTGTGTACGGCGATGAACGAAAATATCGCAGCGACCTGAACTACAAAGCAGGTCCGCGCTTGTTCGACAGTAGCTTTCTGATGCGGGCGAAAGAAGGAAAGGGCGGCTTGTTCGATACGCTGCTCGTTACCGCGACCGGTTGGGGGGCCGATCCAACGAGCAGCATGCGGGTCAGCGCAGAGAAGCCTCAGTGGTACCGTTTCGAAGGGAGCTATCGACGCGCCAAGTACTATCGTTTCCTGAACAACATCGCAAATCCAAACTGGCTTTTTAGCGGTTTCCCGGTGCCGCCGAATCCTGTGACCGGGTTGCACGGCTACAACACGCGAACTGAATTCGGCGATTTCGATCTCACCATTCTGCCAAAGAACGAGTGGATTCGTCTCAATATCGGATATTCGCCTGAGCATTACAGCGGGCCGTATTTCACGAATTACCACCAGGGCGGCAACGAGTTCCAGGCGCTCGTAGATTCGCGCACTCGGGCGAACGACTGGCGATTCGGCGCTGAAGGAACCATCGGTAAGGTTGACTGGACGTTTCTGCATGGCATCCGCTGGTACAAGGACGATAGCGTTATCGATGCCGTCCCGGCTTTTATTAATCCAAATCCCACGAACATTGCGCGGTTCACTACGTTTCATCGCGAAGAGCCCACTCGCGGTCGCGTCGATTTCACGCGCTTGAGCGCACACACACTGCTGGCGCAACGGTTTGACATAACGGGCCGGCTTATTTACAGCAAAGCCACCGCCAACTCAACTTTTCTGGAAAGGGAGACCGGCACTAATTTCAATACCAGAATTTCCGGACAACTTACACCGCCCAATGTTCTCAATCTTGGCCTTTACAACATTCCCTCATCGGCCTCGCGTCCGAATACGCAAGGTGATGTTGGGTTAACGATTCTCGCGACGGACAATTTGAGAATTTCAAACACATTCCGCGTTGAAGATTTCACCATCGATGGCTTTGCGACCTTCAACGATCTGTTTACGGTGTCGCGCGGCGCGTTGGTTGACACGCGCAGCTTCACGTTCCTGCAGGCCTTTAAGACAACGAAATACCGCAAATATCAAAACACCATTGAAGGCGATTACCAATTCAATAAGAACTACTCGGTGCACTTCGGCTATCGTTATGGCAACCGGCATGAAGAACAAACGTTTACCGGTTACTTGCTGAATTCGAATGCGCCGGCACTCGGTGTCCCGGAATTTGAGTCGGAAGACAATCACACGCACGCCTTCATCGCCGGTTTCCGGATGCGCCCGACTAAGAATTGGACAGTTTATTTCGATGCCGAGCGTGGCACAGCCGATAACGTGTTCACACGTATCGGCAATTACGATTACACGAACATTCGTGCGAAGAGCCGCTGGGCAGCAAGTCGCAAGGTGAATTTGAATCTGGGATTGATCGTTCGCGACAATTCCAATCCTTCAGAGATTGCCGGCGTTTCGTTGTCGGACTTTGGCGTAGACTTGAAGACACGAATCTTCCAATCGTCGCTCGATTGGATGGTACGCAATAACCTGACGTTCAATTTTGGCTACAACTACAATTGGGTGAACAGCGATGCGGTCATCGATTACTTCTATCAGGTGCCGCCGGCGGCGAGCGTGCGTCACCCGAGTGGGCACTCGCTCTATTTCCAGAGGAACAATTTCTTTTATACAGACGTAACGTGGCGGCCACATCCGCGCATCTCGTTCTACGGTTCGTACCGCGTCAACCAGGACAATGGTCAGGGCGATCGCCTTTCGGATCCGACGGGCAATCCGGGAACGCTCATCACTTCTTATCCGATGAGTTTCCAATCGCCTGAAGGCCGGCTTGCGATTAGACTGAACCGGCATTTGGATTGGAACCTGGGTTACCAGTACTTCAATTACAACGAAGACGGATTCGTGAGGACGTTTCCACTTAACGCGATGCGCCCACAAAACTATCATGCGCATCTGCCCTACATGTCGCTGCGGATCTATATCGGACGCAAGGAATAGCGCGGACGATCGCAGTTGAATCAAACGCGAACTCCAGCTAAGGTTACCGGCCAAAGCTGGAGTTCGCGTACCTGAATAAAGTTTTACCCGTGGTGATGTAGCTCAATCTCTGAGCGGGAGGATTTGTCCGAATGAACTCTGACATTCGGCGTAATTCCAAAACTGATCTCAGCGCGGCTCGCTCACCGGCGCGCAGAAGCTTTCTCGATTGGCTCCTGGGCACCAGCGCGGTCGCGACCCTCGGCGCGATCGTTTATCCAATCCTGCGTTTCATCTCGCCGCCGCAGATTGTCGAGTCGGCTGAGAATTCAGTCGTCGCGGCAAAACGAAGCGAAGTGCCGCCTAACTCAGGGAAAATTTTCAAATTTGGAAACAAGCCCGGCATCCTGGTGCACACTGCGCAGGGCGAGTTCAAGGCGTTCTCAGCTGTCTGCACGCACTTGGAGTGCATCGTGCAATACCGCGACGATACGAAACAGATTTGGTGCGCCTGCCACAACGGGCAATACAACCTGAGCGGTCAAAACATCGGCGGTCCGCCGCCGCGGCCTTTGGAAGAGTACAAGGTCAACACGCGCGGCGATGATGTCGTCGTGACGCGAAATTAATTAACCACAGAGGACACAGAGGGGAAGCCTTGCAAAGAGTAAAGCGCGAAGTGCAAAGAGTGAAATCATGGCAGTCGCAGTTTACTGTTCTTAGCGCTTTCCACTTAGCTCTTTGCCCTTTGCTTATTTTCCTCTGTGTCCTCTGTGGTTGAAATTCGATTGTGAGAATCCGACCCCTGACAAATTGGCTCGACGAGCGTCTGTCGATTAGTACGCTGACGAAGCTCGCCGACAAAAAGGAAGTTCCGCTCCATCGCCATTCGATTTGGTACTACTTCGGCGGCATGACGTTGTTTCTGTTCGTCGTGCAGGTCACGACCGGCATTCTGCTGCTGCTCTATTACCGGCCCAGTGCGGAAAACGCTTTCGAAAGTGTTCAGTTCATCATCACCGAAGTGAAGTTTGGCTGGCTGATCCGCTCGATTCACAGTTGGTCCGCCAACCTGATGATCGCAACGTTGTTCATTCACATGTTCAGCGTCTTTTTTCTGCGCGCTTATCACAAACCGCGCGAGATTACCTGGGTGAGCGGCGCGGTGTTGTTGTTCATCGTGATCTGTTTTGGCTTCAGTGGGTATCTGCTGCCGTGGAACAAGCTGGCGTTCTTTGCGACGAAGGTAGGAACTGAAATCGCCGGCGTTGTTCCAGTGATCGGACATCCGGTGCTGCGATTCCTGCGCGGCGGCGACGATGTCACGGGCGCAACCCTAACGCGGTTCTTCGGTTTTCATGTCGCCGTGCTGCCCGCAATGGCAACAGTGTTTCTGGGCGTGCACGTGGCGCTCGTGCAGCTACACGGCATGCACGTGCCGAAGAAATACGAACACAACTATCGCCGCATGAAGTTCTTCCCGAACTTCATCATGCGGGATTTGATTGGCTGGATTCTGGCGATCGGCGTACTGGCGGCGCT